>Ga0247831_1000488_pt1 | contig 85533 bp, 90 predicted proteins | sample LaCruzMarch2015__9_FD_192406 | JGI IMG/M metagenome (GOLD analysis project Ga0247831, IMG submission 192406) | Freshwater microbial communities from meromictic Lake La Cruz, Castile-La Mancha, Spain - LaCruzMarch2015_1m | ecosystem: Environmental > Aquatic > Freshwater > Lake | place: Spain...
TTGATTGTCCAAGACCAGTCGCACCGCGCGTTCACGCACTTCGGGGGAAAACTTGTTCGTTGTCTTGTTCATGATGCTCCATCCTACTCAGAAGTTGGAGCCTCCGGCAAACCCGGCGCGGTTCAAAGCCCGGGCGGGATCTGCTCCGCCTCAAGGCCCGAACAGATTGCACTGACCGCCCTCTCGCTGCTCGCCGGGGGTTTTGATCGAACGGGACATCGGGGCACCGGGTCGGGGGACGCAAGCCTGGGGAGGCGCGCGTCGCCTCTATCTGAATGCTGCAACCGAGGGGGCGTCCGCGCCCTTTCCCGAGATATAAAGCTGCCAAGCTCATGCGTATTCTACCGGTTTTCGTCCTGTGCACCCTGGTGGCCTGTGCGCCGCAACCGTCGCAGGAAGTGTCCAAAAGCAGCACCGAACAATCGGGCATCAGCACCACGAAGCCGGCGAGGGCCGCGTTTTCCGGCACGCCCGGACGCGCGCCGCAGCGCAGCAACACAGAGATGGCGGGGGACTTCCTCGACCTCGAATTCCGGATGGAAAGCGGGCGATCGCTGCCCGCGCTGACCCGGTTCGACGGGCCGATCACCATTGGCCTGACGGGCGATGTTCCGGCAACCGCGCGCGGCGATCTGGACAGGCTGATCACCCGGTTCCGCAACGAGGCCGGGCTGGACGTGCGCCCCGCGGACCCCGGCCGACCGGCATCGATCACCATCAGCTTTCACCCCCGAGCCGAAATGCAGCGCATCGTGCCGACGGCGGCCTGTTTCGTGGTCCCGCGCGCCACGACGCTGGCCGAGTATCGGGCGATGCGCAACACCGCCTTTGTCGATTGGGCGACCCTGACCCGACGCGAGGCGGTGTCGATCTTCGTGCCGTCCGACACCAGCCCGCAGGAGGTCCGCGATTGCCTGCACGAAGAGGTGGCGCAGGCGATGGGGCCGTTGAACGACCTGTATCGGCTGCCGGATTCGGTGTTCAACGACGACAATTTCAACACCGTGCTGACCGGCTTCGACATGCTGATGCTGCGGCTGCATTATGCCCCCGAACTGGCGAACGGGATGAACGAGGCCGAAGTGGCCGCCCGGCTTCCGGCGCTGCTGGCACGGCTGAATCCGGCGGGGCAATTCGGCGGATCGCGCCCAAGCCAGATCGCCCCCCGGGCGTGGAACGACGCGGTGTCCTCGGCCTTTGGCATCCGGGCCGGGCTGGGCGGGCGTCAGGCGGGTGCCGACCGGATGCTGGCGATTGCCCGCGCCCAGGGCTGGACCGACAGCCGGATGGGGTTTGCCTATTTCGCGCTCGGCCGGGTAAATGCCGCGAGCGATCCGCAAGCCGCCGTCGCCGCCTTTGCCAATGCCGGCCGGATTTACCGCAGCCTGCCGGGGGCCGCGATCCATGCCGCGCACGTCGACATGCAAATGGCCGCCCTTGCGCTCGCCTCGGGCCAGCCGGATCAGGCGATCCAGTTCGTGGACCGTGCGCTGCCTGCGGTCAAGCGGGCCGAGAATGCCTCGCTGCTGGCGACGCTGATGCTGGTCAAGGCCGAAGCGTTGGAGGCGACGGGCCGCCTCACCGAAGCCCGCGCCCTGCGTCTCGACAGTCAGGGCTGGGCGCGCTATGGCTTCGGGGCCGATACGCAGGTGCGGGCGCGGACGTCGGAAATCGCCGCCCTCGCCGCACGCGGCATGCGCAGCTAGGGGCAGCAGACCCCGTCAAGGGGACGCCATGATCACCATCGTCGCAGCCGTGCTGGGGGCCGCCCTCGGGGCCACAACCGCCCTGCGCCGGGGGGGCAGGACGTTGGATGCCCTGCAGTATGGCGCGGGGTATGGCATCGCCTTTACCCTGCTGGGGATGCTGGTCACGATCATCCTCGATCGAACGCTGCTGGGGTAGCCATGTTCCTGCCGTTCTTCCAGACCCTGCGGAAAACCGGCGTGCCCGTGAGTCTGCGCGAGTATCTGGCGTTTCTGGAAGGCATGGCGGCGGGTCTTGTGACTTACGATCCGACCGGGTTCTACTATCTGGCCCGCACCGCGATGGTGAAGGACGAACGTCATCTGGACCGGTTCGACCGCGCCTTTGCCGAAAGCTTTCGCGGGCTTGAGGCGATTTCGGCCGAGGATGTGCTGCAGGCGCTGGACCTGCCGGGCGACTGGCTGAAAAAACTGGCCGAGGGGCATCTGACCGCCGAAGAGCGCGCGGCGGTTCAGGCGATGGGCGGGTTCGACGCGTTGATGGAGGCGTTGCGCCAACGTCTGGCCGAACAGAAGGACCGCCATCAGGGCGGGTCGAAATGGGTGGGCACCGCCGGAACCTCGCCGTTCGGGGCCTATGGATACAACCCCGAAGGCGTGCGGATCGGGCAGGACACCGGCCGCCACGGACGGGCCGTCAAGGTCTGGGACAAGCGCGAGTTTCGCAATCTCGACGGCTCGGTCGAGCTGGGGACGCGCAACATCAAGCTGGCTCTGCGCAGCTTGCGCAAATGGGCGCGCGACGGGGCGGCGCAGGAGCTGGACCTCGACGGCACGATCCGCGCCACGGCGGAACACGGCTGGCTGGACGTGCAGACCCGGCCAGAGCGGCGCAATGCGGTCAAGGTGCTGCTGTTTCTCGACATTGGCGGGTCGATGGACCCCTATGTGCGGGTGATGGAAGAACTGTTTTCGGCCGCGCGCAGCGAATTCAAGCATCTGGTGCCGTTCTACTTTCACAACTGCCTGTATGAAGGCGTGTGGCGCGACAACCGCCGCCGCTGGGACGACCAGACCCCGACCTGGGATGTGCTGCGCACCTATGGCAGCGACTACAAATGCATTTTCGTCGGCGATGCCGCGATGAGCCCCTATGAGATCCTGCATCCCGGCGGCGCGAACGAGCACTGGAATGCCGAGGCCGGGCAGGTCTGGCTTCAGCGCGCCTGTGCGCAGTGGCCGCGCCATCTGTGGATCAATCCGGTGCCCGAGGCGCATTGGCCGCACAGTCAGTCCACCCGGCTGATCCGCGCGCTGGTGGCGGATATGGTGCCGATGACGCTGGAAGGCATCGCGCGCGGCATCAAGGCGCTGCGGTGACCGGGCTGGTGGCCGCATACGGGGTCTGGGGGCTTGGGGTCATCGCGTTCCTGTCCTGTCTGGTGCTGCCGATCCCGACCTCGGCCGCGATGGTGACGGCGGGGGGATTTGTGGCGGCGGGCGATCTGTCTTGGGGGGCGGCGCTGCTGGCCCCGTTTGCCGGGGCGGTTCTGGGCGACCAGACCGGCTATTGGCTGGGGCGGCGCGGCGGGCCGGGTCTGCTGGACCGGCTGGAACGGCGTCCGGCCCGGGCCCGGACCATTGCGCGGGCGCGCGAGGTCTTGGCCCGCCGGGGCGCGGCGGGGGTATTCCTGACCCGCTGGCTGTTCGCGCCGCTGGGGCCTTACGTCAACTTTGCCTGCGGGGTGGCCGGGCTGCGGTGGGGGCGGTTTACCGGGCCTGCCCTGGCGGGCAAGGCGCTGTGGGTGGCGATCTATACCGGGGCGGGTTTTTCGGTGGCAGGCAATCTGGTGGCGGCGGGGCGCGCGATCGGCCCGGTGCTGGGTCTGCTCGCCGGGGCGGTGGGGCTGGCCGTGGTGGTGGCGTTGTGGCGGCGGCCGGTGCGCCTGCGCTGACAAGTGCGCGCAGGCCCCTTTTCCTGGCCGTGCCGCCGCCCCATATCCTGCCCATGTTGAAACTGACCCCGATCCTTCTGGCCGTCGCCTATGCGTATCTGATGATGCGGTTTTCGGTCTGGCGCACCCAGCAGATGCTGGACCGGCAAAGCCAGCCGCTGACCGATCCTTCGGTGATCCGGCTCGCCGACCGGATGGCGGCCGCGCTCGATCTGCCGGGCATCAAGGTGCATGTGTTCGAGGTGGAGCCGGTCAACGGGCTGGCGGCTGCGGACGGGCGGATTTTCATCACGCGGGGGTTTCTGAACCGCAAGATGCGTGGCGAGGTGACGCCCGAGGAACTGGCCGGGGTGATCGCGCACGAGCTGGGGCATGTGGCCCTTGGGCATACCCGGCGGCGGATGATCGATTTCACCGGGCAGAACGCGGTGTTCGTGATGCTGTCGACGCTGTTGAACCGGTTTCTGCCGGGGGTGGGCGTGCTGATCGCCAACGCGATTTCCAGTGCGCTGATGGCGCGGATGTCGCGGCGCGACGAGTTCGAGGCGGATGCCTATGCGACGGCGCTGCTGATCAAATCGGGGATCGGGACCGCGCCGCAGAAAAGCCTGTTCCGCAAGCTGGAGGCGCTGACCGGCAATCGCGGCGCGGGCACCCCGGCCTGGCTGCTCAGCCATCCGAAAACCGCCGACCGCATCGCCGCGATCGAGGCGAACGAGGCGCGCTGGACCGCGATCCGGAGTTAGCCGCACGGGCGCTGCGGCACACCGGGCAACACGCACAGCATTTCATACAGCAGGTTGGCCCCGATCAGCGCGGTGTTGCCAGAGGGGTCGTAGGGGGGCGATACCTCGACCAGATCGCCGCCGACCAGGGTCAGCCCGGCACAGCCGCGCACGATCTCCAGCCCCTGCCAGATCGTCAGGCCGCCGGGTTCCACGGTGCCGGTGCCGGGGGCGAAGGCGGGGTCCAGACTGTCGATGTCGAACGACAGATAGCAGGGCGCATCGCCGATCCTTTCGCGGATACCGGCCATCAGCGGGGTCAGCGATCTGTGCCAGCACTCTTCGGCCTGCACCACGGTCCAGCCGCGCTGCCGCCCCCAGTCGAAATCGTCGGGGCTGTAGCCGGTGCCGCGCAGGCCGATCTGAAAGACCTTTTCATTGATCAGGCAGCCTTCTTCCCAGGCGCGGCGGAACGGGCAGCCGTGGGCGACCTTTTCGCCGAACATCGTGTCGTTGATGTCGGCATGCGCATCGACGTGGATCAGCGCCACCGGCCCGTGCTTTTCCCGCATCGCGCGCAGGATCGGCCAGGTCAGCGTGTGATCGCCCCCCAGCGTCAGCGGGACCGCCCCCGCCGCCAGCACGCCGCGGTGAAAGCCCGCGATGATGTCGACGGTCTTTTTCAGATCGAAGGTGTTGATCGGCACATCGCCGATGTCGGCCACCTGCAGGTGATCGAAAGGTGCTGCCCCGGTGGCCATGTTGAACGGGCGCAGCATCCGGCTTTCGTCCCTGATCTGGCGCGGGCCCAGCCGGGTGCCGGGGCGGTTCGAGGTGCCGTGGTCCATCGGCACGCCTACAAAGGCCACGTCCAGCCCGGTCGCGTCCGCCTGCGCGGGCAGGCGCATCATCGTGGCGGGCCCGCCGAAACGGGGCATGTCGTTACCGCCAAGCGGTTGATTGAACGGGATCATCTCGGGTCCTCCGGGTTTGGCCAAAGCGTGAAGCCAAGCCCGGTCAAGCGCAACCGAAAAAGCAAAAGGGCACCCCGCAGGATGCCCTTTGGTCCGAATGGCCGGATACCTTCAGGAAGCTTCGGTGATGAACTTCACGGCGTCGCCGAAGGTCTGGATGGTTTCGGCGGCGTCATCGGGGATCTCGATGCCGAACTCTTCTTCGAAGGCCATCACCAGTTCAACGGTGTCCAGGCTGTCCGCGCCCAGATCATCGATGAACGAGGCGTTCTCGACAACCTTATCGGCCTCGACGCCCAGATGCTCCACGACGATCTTCTTCACGCGGTCCGCGATGTCGGTCATGTCATTCCTCTTTCACCGTTGCGCCGGTCGCCCGGCATTCCCTTTGTCCCGCCCCGTCCGCGTGGGTGGCGGCGTTGTCGCGGGCCTATAGCAACTGGCATGGCGCAAGGCAACAGCCCAATTACAGCATATCACCGCCGCCGTTGATGTCGAGCGTCGCCCCGGTGACATAGGCTGCTTCGACCGAGGCCAGATACAGCACGCCCGCCGCGATTTCCCGGGGCTGGCCCATCCGCCCGACCGGAATGACCGACAGGATGCGGGTGCGCTGGTCGTCGCTCAGCTTGGCGGTCATCGGGGTTTCGACCAAGCCGGGGGCCACGCAGTTGACGGTGATGCCCCGGCTGCCGACCTCTTGCGCCAGGCTTTTCGACATGCCGGTGATCCCGGCCTTGGCGGCGGCATAGTTGACCTGCCCCGGATTGCCCGCCTGCGCCACGACGGAGGTGATGTTGATGATCCGGCCCCAGCGGGCCTTCATCATGCCGCGCAGGGCCGCGCGACAAAGCCGGAAGGTGGAATTGAGGTTGACCTCGATCACGCTCAGCCAGTCGTCGTCCGACATCCGCATCATCAACCCGTCGCGGGTGATGCCGGCGTTGTTCACCAGGATGTCGACCGCGCCCATCGCCTCGATCGCCTGTTTGATCAGGCCTTCGACCGCCGTCCTGTCGGACAGATCGCACGGCAGCACATGCACGCGGTCCCCCATCTCGGCCGCCAGCGCCTGCAGGGGTTCCACCCGCGTGCCCGACAGCCCGACGGTCGCCCCCGCGCCATGCAGCGCCCGCGCAACCTCGGCCCCGATGCCGCCCGATGCGCCGGTGACCAGCGCGCATTTTCCTGTCAGATCGAACATGGTGTCCCCCCGGTGATGATGTGTGGCGTCATAGCAGCGCAAGGCGGGCCGTGCCACCGGATCGGCGCGCGTGGGCATGGGTGCGCCGGAACGCCGGGCCTATGCCTTGACCGCCGCGATATCGGCGGGCGTGCCGATCGCGCGCGTGTCGGCCCCGGCGGAGATCCGCTTGATCATGCCCGACAGGGCCTTACCCGCCCCGATTTCCCAGAACTCGGTCACCCCTGCCCCGGTCATCCACTGCACGCTCTCGCGCCAGCGCACCGCGCCGGTGACCTGCGCCACCAGCAGCGCCCGGATGCGGTCGGGTTCGGTCACCGCCTCGGCCCGCACGTTGACCACCACCGGCACCGACGGGGCGGCGATCACCACCGCCGCCAGCGCCTCGGCCATCACGGCGGCGGCAGGTTGCATCAGGCCGCAGTGGAACGGGGCCGAGACCGGCAGCAACAGCGCCCTTTTGGCGCCGCGCGCCTTGGCAATCTCCATCGCGCGGTCGACCGCGGCCTTGTGGCCCGAGATCACCACCTGGCCCGGGTCGTTGTCGTTGGCGGCCTGACAGACCTCGCCCTGCGCGGCTTCGGCGGCAACTTCGGCCGCGGTGGCAAGATCGAGGCCGAGCAACGCCGCCATCGCCCCCACCCCTGCAGGAACCGCCGCCTGCATCGCCGCCCCCCGCACCCGCAACAGCAGCGCCGTGTCGGCAAGGCCGATCGAACCGGCGGAACACAGGGCGGAATACTCGCCCAGCGAATGCCCGGCGACGAAGGCAACCCGGGCCATGCCCAGCCCTTCGGCCTCCAGCGCCGCAAGCGCCGCCATCGAGGTTGCCATCAGGGCCGGTTGGGCATTCTGCGTCAGGGTCAGCTCGGCAAGATCGCCGTCCCAGATCAGCGCCGACAGCCGTTCGTCAAGCGCGTCATCCACCGCGTCGAACACCGCCCGCGCCGCTGGATAGGTCTCGGCCAGCGCGCGCCCCATGCCGATGGTCTGCGCCCCTTGCCCCGGAAACACGAATGCGCGGCTCATGGCTGTCCCCCCCCTGTTTTGTCCAGACGTAACGCGGGCGGGCGCGGCCTGCAACCGGTCGCGACCGCAACCGCACTGTCGGCGAGCGTCGGTCCGGAGCCGGTTGGCATCTGGCAAGGGTGCCGCCGACATCCGGTTTTCACGGGCACCACCAGGCAGGCCCGGTTCGGCTGCACACCGCATGAAGCGCCACTTGCCTTTGCCCGCCCGCCCGTGTAAGGCGACGCATCTTTCCGCAATTCCATGAACCGGCGCAGGCTCTCGTGGACGGGCCGCGGAAAGTCATTGCCCGTCCTATGAAATGCGCCTTGAAAATGAACGGAGACCGCATGCCGCTTTACGAGCATGTTTTCATCTCGCGTCAGGACTTGTCCAACACGCAAGCAGAAAGCCTTATCGAACATTTCTCTGCAGTGATCGCGGACAACGGTGGAAAAATCGTTGAACACGAATACTGGGGCGTCAAGACGATGGCCTACAAGATCAACAAGAACCGCAAGGGGCACTATGCCTTTCTGAAATCGGATGCGCCGTCGGCCGCCGTGCAGGAAATGGAACGCCTGATGCGGCTGCATGACGACGTGATGCGCGTGCTGACCATCAAGGTCGACAAGCATGGCGACGGCCCGTCGGTGCAGATGCAGAAACGCGACGACCGCGAACGCGGGGATCGTCCGGAAGGCGGCTTTGGCGGCGGCGAACGTCGCGAGCGCAGCTTTGGCGACCGTCCCGACCGGGGTGGCGACCGGGGCGGTTTCGGCGGGGATCGGGGTGGTGACCGGGGCGGCGACCGCGCAGGCGGCGGCTTCGGCGGCGCACCACGTCGTTGATCAGGCAGGAAAGGAATTAACCCATGGCAAACAAGCCCTTCTTCCGCCGCCGCAAGGTCTGCCCGTTCTCGGGCGACAATGCTCCGGCCATCGACTACAAAGACACCCGCACCCTGCAGCGGTATATCTCGGAACGCGGCAAGATCGTGCCCAGCCGGATCACCGCCGTTTCGGCCATCAAGCAGCGGGAGCTGGCCCGCGCGATCAAACGCGCCCGCTTCCTCGCCCTGCTGCCCTATGCCGTGAAGTGAGGACAAGCCCATGCAAGTAATCCTCCTTCAGCGCGTGGCCAAGCTGGGCCAGATGGGCGAAGTCGTCAACGTCAAGGACGGCTACGCCCGCAACTACCTGCTGCCGCAGGGCAAGGCGCTGCGCGCCAACGACAACAACATCAAGTCGTTCGAGGCCAAAAAGGCGCAACTGGAAGTGCACAACCTCGAATCCCGCAAGGAAGCCGAAGTGGTGGGCGCCAAGCTCGACGGCCAGGTGTTTATCGTGATCCGCTCGGCCTCCGATGCGGGCGCGCTCTATGGCTCGGTCACCACCCGGGACGCAGCCGATGCGGCGACCTTGGGCGGGTTCACCGTCCACCGGGGCCAGATCGTGCTGGACCGTCCGATCAAGGAACTGGGCATCCATCCGGTGTCGGTGACCCTGCACCCGGAAGTCACGGTGAAAATCCAGCTCAACGTCGCCCGGTCGGTCGAAGAGGCCACGCTGCAGGCGTCGGGCAAGTCGATCCAGGAACTGGCCGCCGAGGCCGAAGCCGCCGCAGATTTCGAGATCGCCGAACTGTTCGACGAAATCGGCGCCGCCAACGATTTCGATCCGCGCGACGAACGCTGATCGGTTTCAAGATCACAGGACCGCGCGGGGGCAACCTCGCGCGGTTTTTTCATGCGCGGGGGCAGGCCGTTCTTGGGGCCGTTTTTGGGGGCTGCATGTCGCAATCGCCCCAGATTGCGGTGCAGCGCCCGCCTAGGTTGGGCCATCCGAACTGGCGAGCCCGCATGCCCCCCACCATCCGTCAGAACAACCGCAGCGGCATCCTGTGTCTTGTCACCGGCATCGCGGTGTTTTCGGTGCAGGACCTGATCCTGAAACTGATCTCGGGGGGCTATCCGCTGCATCAGGCGATGGTGCTGCGCAGCCTGACCGCCATTCCGTTCATGCTGGCCCTGGTCTGGATGTTCGACGGCACGCTGCGCACGCTGCTCAGCCGGGGCTGGCCTGCGATGCTGGGGCGGGGATTGCTGAACTTCTCGGCCTATACCGCCTATTACCTTGCGCTCGCCGCCCTGCCGATGGCCACGACGGTGGCGCTGTATTTCACCGCCCCGCTGATGATCGTCATCCTGTCGGTGCTGATCCTGCGCGAGCGGGTCACGGCCCGACGCTGGATGGCGGTGGCTGCGGGGTTTGCGGGGGTGCTGATCATGGTCAGGCCGGGCGGGGCCCTGTTCGACTGGGCGGCGCTGCTGCCGATCTTCTGCGGCTTCGCCTATGCGCTTTCGATGATCCTTGCGCGCACGATGGGCACCCGGGATTCTGCCGCCGCCATGGCATTCTGGGGCAACATGGCGTTTCTGATCTGTGCGGCAGGGCTGTCGGCCCATTACGGCAGCGGCGCGCATGCGGGTAACAGCCACCCCAGCCTTGCGTTCCTGACCCGCGGCTGGGCCTGGCCCACGCTGCGCGACCTCGTCCTGATGTGCGCCTGCGGGGCGATTGCTGCCGTCGGCCTCACGCTGCTGACCCAGGCCTACCGGATCGGGCAGAATTCGGTGGTGGCCCCGTTCGAGTTCACCTTTGCCTTCTGGGGGCTGTTGTGGGGCTGGCTGTTCTGGGGCGATCTGCCCGACGCCCTGGGCTGGATCGGCATCGCGGTGATCATCGCGGCAGGGGTCTATGTGTTGCGCGCCGATGCGGCCCCTGCGGACACCCGGCAGGCGGCGGAATAGCCCGGGGCCGCCCCCTGCGGCGCGGCCCCGTGCGGATCGGCGAAACCGATCAGAGTTCGTCGAGCGCCTCGATGAAGGTCTGCAGCTCTTCGCGGGTGATTTCCCGGTCGGTGACCTTCGCCCCGGCCACGATGAAATCCACCACCTTGTCCTCGAAGATCGGCGCGCGCAGTTGCTGCTGCACCTGCTGGTTCTTCTGCACGAATTCGAAATACTGCCGCTCCTGCCCCGGATACTGCCGGGCTTGGGCCAGCACGGCCTGCGTCATCTCGGCGTCGGTCACGGTCACTTCGGCCTTGCGCCCGATCTCGGCCAGCAGAAGGCCCAGACGGACCCGGCGCACGGCCAGCATGCGGTGTTCTTCGGTGGTTTCGATATGGTCGTGGTTGTGGCCGTGCTCCTGCGGGTTCTCCTCGTGCCACAACTGATGTGCGATCTGGCCCGCTTCGGCCTCGACCAGGGCTGCGGGCAAATCGAAGGTCACCATGGCGTCCAACTGGTCCAGCAGGGCCCGTTTCATCACCGCGCGCGCGGCCCCCTTGTATTCGGCCTCCAGACGATCGGCAATCTGGCCCTTCAGCGCGGCCAGATCCTCGGCCCCGTATTTCTTGGCCATTTCATCGTCGATCTCGGCGGCCAGCGGCTTTTTCACCGCCTTGATGGTGCAGGCAAACACCGCTTCCTTGCCCGCCAGATGCGCAGCGCCATAGCCTTCGGGGAAGGTCACGCTGACCGAAACCGCGTCGCCTGCCGCATGGCCCACCAGTTGCGCCTCGAACCCCGGGATGAAGCTGTTCGATCCCAGCACCAGCGGATAATCCTCGCCCGCGCCGCCTTCGAACTCCACCCCGTCGATAGACCCCTTGAAGTCGATCACCACCTGATCGCCGGTCCTGGCCTTGATGCCCGGCTTGCGATCCTTGAAGGTCTGCGCCGAGGAGGCGAGGTTGGTCAGCGCCTCGTCGACGGCCGCTTCGTCAGCCTTGACGATCAGCCGGTCGAGCACGACCGCCGAGGCATCGAGGTCGGGGATCGACGGCAGGGTTTCATAGGCCATTTCGACCACGACATCCTGACCCTCTTTCCACTCTTCGCCCGCCACCATCTTGACCTCCGGCTGCAGGGCCGGGCGGTCGCCGCTGGCTTCGAAATGCGATTTCATCGCCGCGTCGATCGCTTCCTGCATCGCGTCGCCCATCAGGCGGGGGCCGAACTGCTTGCGCAGCATCGCCATCGGCACCTTGCCCTTGCGAAAGCCCTTCATCTCGATGTCAGGCTGCGCCTCGACCAGCTTTTCCTGCACCTTCGCATCGAGTTCCGCTGCCGTCACCGTGATGGTGTAGGCGCGTTTCAGACCTTCGTTCAGGGTCTCGGTGACCTGCATGTCGGCGTTCTCCCACGTCTTTCAGGGCCACGCGATGCGGCCTATCCCAAATCAGGCGTCCTTCTAGGGGGGGTTGCGACCGGGTGCAAGGTCAATCCGAGGGCCCGCGTGCGGCGGCTGGTGCGGGTGAAGGGACTTGAACCCCCACGCCTTGCGGCGCCAGAACCTAAATCTGGTGCGTCTGCCATTTCGCCACACCCGCGCACCTCCTTCTTAGCAAAGCGGGCCTTTGGGTGCGAGCCGGAAATTGCGGCAGAAAAATGCTCGCGCTTCGGCTTTTGTTGACCTATCCTGTGGCAAAAAAGAGCAGCAGAAACGGGCAGGCACATGAGGAAATCGGCTTTCGCGGTCACAGACGTCGCTTTGGACCTGCAAGGTCTGGCGCGATGCACAGAGGTCCTGACCGCAGAGGGGTCCCTGCCGGTGGACCATCTTGCGGCGGGCGACCGGATCGTGACGCGGTCGGGGTTGCGGGTGGTGCGCGCGGTAACGGTGCAGGTGGTGCGCCGGGCCGCCCTGGTGCGGATCGGCACGGATACCCTGGGTGTCGGGCGTCCCAAGGCGCCGATCGTGGTGGCGGCGGGCCAGACCGTTCTGATCCGGGACTGGCGGGCGCGGGCGCTTTATGGCACGGCCAGCGCGCTGGTGGCGGCCTCGCGCCTGGTGGATGGTCGGCAGATCCGGGCCGAGGCCCGCTGCGACATGCGCCTGTTCACCCTGCAGTTCGATACCCCCGAGGTGATCTATGCCGGTGGGCTGGAACTTGGCTGCGGGGCCGACGCGATCGCGGCCTGAAGCCCGAGCGCCCGGAACACCTTCGGCATTTCCTCGGGCAGGTCCTCGGCGATCAGCCCCGGCCCGAAACTGCGCGCGCATTCCACATGCAGCCAGGCCGCCGTTTCCGCCGCCTCCATCGGCGCAAACCCGCGCGCCAGAAGCCCGGTGATGAACCCCGCCAGCACGTCGCCCGACCCGGCAGTGGCGAGCCAGGGTGCTGCCCGCTCATAGGATGCCGCGTTGATGCTGCATCGCCCGTCCGGGGCCGCGATCACCGTATCCGCCCCCTTGAAAAGCACCACGCACCCCGCCCGCGCCGCCGCCTCGCGCGTTGCGTCCACCTTCGAATACGCAGGCCCCCGCGCCGCAGGTTCCGCCAGCCGCGCCGCGATGTCGGGAAACAGCCGGGCGAATTCGCCCGCATGCGGGGTCAGCACGCAACGGTCGTGCAGTTGCGCGAAGAGTTCCGGTTCCTCGGCCAGTGCGGTCAACGCATCCGCATCCAGTACGCCCCCCCGCCCCGCCTCCAACACCGCCGCCAGCATCGCCTTCGCCCGCGCCACCCCCATCCCCGGCCCCACACACAGCGCGTTGATCCGCCGATCCTCCAGAACCTCCGCCAACGCCCCCGCATCCCCCACCCGCCGCAGCATCACCGCATTCAGGTGAGCCGCGTTCTCGATCACCGCCGCCGGAGGACACCCCACCGTCACCACCCCCGCCCCGATCCTCAAGGCCCCCCGCGCCGCCAACCGCGCCGCCCCGCCGTGGCCGACACCGCCTGAGAGGATCAGAGCGTGGCCGTGGGAGTACTTGTGGGCGGCTAAGGGTTTTGACAGTTCACTGACCGCTGCGTCGATTGTGCGAGCACCAGAGCTGCCGTGGCGCAGGCCAATGTCCTTGACGCAGAGTTTACCGCACATGCCTGGTCCGCTGGCCAGCAAATGCCCCACTTTCGGCGCATGAAAGGTCACGGTCAGTTCGGCAGGAAAGCAGGGACCGAGGCAGTTTCCCGTGTCACTATCCAGTCCGCTCGGAACATCGATCGCCACGTCACACCAAACAGCGGCGAGGCTTCGCGCTTCCATGGCCATTTCTGCCAGCATCCCGTCCAGAGGGCGCGTCAGGCCGATGCCGAACAAGGCATCAATGACGAGGTCGGGCATGGATGCATAAATCGGAGACTGCCGGTCGAGCATATTCACCTCCCCCATCCCCACCCACCGCTCATAATTCATCCGCGCATCCGGCGGCATCTTTCCTGGGTCGCCATGGAGGAACACCTCCACCTCCCAACCAAGTTCCTTCAACAACCGCGCCACCACGAACCCGTCGCCGCCGTTCCCCCCCGGCCCGCACAGCACCACGGCCCGATGCGATCCCGCCGACAGTTCAGGCCATTCGGCGAACACCGCCTCAACCACACCGCGCCCGGCGCGTTCCATCAACTCCAGCCCCGTGACTTCGCCAGAAGCGATCGCTGCCGCCTCGATGGCGCGCATTTGGGCAGCCGTCAGCAATTCCGTCATCTTTTCCCGACTTTCGTTCATAAACCGCATGTATTTTCGGCATTTCGCCTGAAATTCAATCGACAGCCGGAGATTCCCGTCCTCCGGCTCTGCAACCCGTCCTTCGCCAATTGTCCCCGCTGTGGGGAAGTGGTCACTGGCCTGCACCACACACCTTTCCGGGGGGGGAGTCGGCCCATGAAGAAGATCGAGGCGATCATCAAGCCGTTCAAGCTGGACGAGGTCAAGGAAGCCCTGCAAGAAGCCGGGATCCAGGGCCTGTCGGTGACCGAGGTCAAGGGGTTCGGCCGCCAGAAGGGTCACACAGAACTCTATCGCGGGGCGGAATACGTCGTCGATTTCCTGCCCAAGGTCAAGATCGAGGTCGTCCTGCCCGATGACATGGTCGATACCGCCGTTGCCGCCATCGTCGCCGCCGCCCGGACCGACAAGATCGGCGACGGCAAGATTTTCGTCTCCACCATCGAACAGGCGATCCGCATCCGCACCGGCGAAATCGGCGACGACGCGATCTAGACCTTTCCAACACCGGGCAACCGCCCAAAACCGCAACCCCAACAAAAAGGCATCATGATGAGCGCAGTCAGCAATGCTCTGAAACTGATGAAGGATGAGGACGTCGAATACGTCGACATCCGGTTCACCGACCCCAAGGGCAAGCTTCAGCACGTGACGCTGGTGGCGGACCTTGTCGACGAGGATTTCTTCGAAGATGGCTTCATGTTCGACGGCTCGTCGATTGCCGGTTGGAAGTCGATCGACCAGTCCGACATGAAACTGATCCCGGACCCGGAGTCGGTGTATATCGACCCGTTCTATGCCGAAAAGACCATGTGTGTGCATTGCGTCGTGGTTGAACCCGACACCAACGAGGCCTATAGCCGCTGCCCGCGCCAGACCGCGCTGAAGGCGGAAGCCTATCTGAAATCCTCGGGCGTGGGCGATGCGTTCTATTGCGGGCCCGAAGCCGAATTCTTCATCTTCGACGACGTGCGCTATGCGGTCACGCCGCGCAAGGTGTCGTATGAGATCGACGCGGCGGGGGCGGCCTGGAACACCGATACCGTGCAGGAGGGTGGCAACTACGGCCATATCGCCGGGCACAAGGGCGGCTATTTCCCGGTCAACCCGGTGGACGAGGCCCACGACCTGCGCGGCGAGATGCTGTCCACGATGAAGCGGATGGGGATCCGGGTCGACAAGCACCACCACGAGGTCGCGACCTGCCAGCACGAGCTGGGGATGATCTTCGGCGGGTTGGTGGCCCAAGCCGACAACATCCAGAAATACAAATACGTGATCCACAACGTGGCCCACGCCTATGGCAAGACCGTCACCTTCATGCCGAAGCCGATGAAGGGTGACAACGGGTCGGGCATGCACGTCAACATGTCGATCTGGAAAGAGGGCAAGCCGCTGTTCGCGGGCGACAAATACGCCGACCTGAGCCAGGAGGCGCTGTATTTCATCGGCGGCATCCTGAAACACGCCAAGGCGCTGAACGCGATCACCAACCCGGCGACCAACAGCTACAAACGCCTGATCCCCGGCTTCGAGGCCCCGGTTCTGCGCGCCTATTCGGCCCGCAACCGGTCGGGCTGTGTGCGGATTCCGTGGACCGAATCGCCCAAGGCCAAACGCGTCGAGGCCCGCTTCCCCGACCCGTCGGCCAACCCTTATCTGGCCTTCGCCGCCCTTCTGATGGCGGGTCTGGACGGCATCATGAACAAGATCGACCCGGGTCCTGCGTCCGACAAGGACCTGTACGACCTGCCGCCCGAAGAACTGGCGGCGATCCCGACGGTCTGCGGCAGCTTGCGCGAGGCGCTGGAAGAACTTGAAAAAGATCACGACTTCCTGCTGTCGGGCGACGTGTTCACCAAGGACCAACTCGAAGGCTACATGGCGCTGAAGTGGGAAGAGGTCTACGCCTACGAACACACGCCGCACCCGATCGAGTATCAGATGTATTACTCCTGCTGATCGACCATGCAGATCGCCCTGAAAGGCCGCCCCTATAGGGCGGCCTTTTGCCGTCCGGGCGGGTGCCGCGAACCTGCCATGATCCTGCCGCGCTGCAGCCCATCCGGGCGGGCAACCTGCAGCCTGACCCTTCCCGATGATCGCGCCCCCCATGTCCTACAACCGCCCCTTGCGCCCTGCCGACCGCCCCGCCAAGCCGTCTGGCCGACCCGATCTGTGGGCCGAAGGCAGCCAGAAGCCGCGGTTTGATCTGCTGGCCTTTGCGCGGGTCAGTCTGATCCTGTCGCGTCGCACGGCGCGCCCCGTCCTGCTGGCGGTGTCGCAGTTTGCCGCAGGTCGTGGCGGCTGGATGGCGGACAATCGCCTGGGGCCGCGGCTTGCTGCATCTCTTGGTCAGGTCGGAAGGGCCTTTCCGTCGCGGGACAGGCTGGCCGCAGGGCTGACCGGGATTGCATCGCTGGCGGCGGCGGCGGCGGATGTGGCCGTGCCGCCGCCCCCGGTGATCGAGAAACCGGCCTATCCCGACCTGATGCGCGGTGCAGAAAGCCTGCCCGTGCCGATGATCCGCCGCCCGCGCCGCAGCGAACTGCTGCCACCGCCTGCCGCAGCACCCGACCCGAAACCGGCTCCGCCGCCCACCCCGGCACCCGCCACTGCCGATGATTTCGACGGTCCCACCCTTGCCGCGATTCGCGCGATGATCGACGAGATGCGCACGCCGCCCGCCGTGGTCGCCGCCGCTGCCCCGCCGCCCGCGCCGCCCCCGACGGGGCGTGCCCTGCTGACCCATGCCGTGCCGCTGACCCCGCCGGAACCGCGCGATCCGACCCTTGGCGAAGCCCTTGCCGGACATGCCTTTTCCTTTGGCGCGGCCTGCGTCGGCTGGGGGACCTGCGCGCTGGTCCTGCCGGTTGCGATGGTGAAAGCCACCCTGCTGCATCTGGACGGCGAAGACCTGCGCCTCTGGTCCTGAGCGATGCCACGCAGCCCGGTTCGCGTTCGGATTGTGGCAGGCTTTACCCGGCGACACGGTTAATTTCCTGTAAAGGACACACTCGTTTCCCAAACAAGGCGCAATGTCCCGGCAAGGTTGTTTTAACCAGAGATGGAGAGACGCCATGCCAGATGTCCCGCTCAGTACGATTGCCCAGGCCGTTTATGCCAATCCACAGGACTGCAATTTCGTCCGCGTGGTGACCGAGGTGGAGGCGCTGCTGACCCGGTTGCGCAAGGAGGCCCTGCGCACGCGTTGGGACTACGATGATGTCGTGGTGTTCGACATCGGCACCACCCGCATCGCGCTCGCCTGGTCGGAAGACCGGACCGATGACGTTCCGGCCTGCCTGCTGGTGTCGGTCGGGCCGTGCCCGGCGTCGATGCACCTTCCCGCCGACCCGACGCACGAGACGCTGTGCACCCGCCTTGTCGAGCGCATCCAGCTTCGCTACCCGCCCGATGCGGTGCTGTGGCGGCAACTGCCCCTGGCGATCGAGGCGGAACTGGTGGACGCGCTGATCGACAGCCTGCCGCCGATCGGCGATCTTCTGGGAGTTGTGCAGCCCCCCCGGCAAACGGCGGCGGCGCGCGGGCAAACCCTTGCCAAGGCGGGTATCTGGCCGCCGGTGAACCCACTGAAGCCGGCGAACGACCGCCCGGACCTGCCGGGCCCGGCAGAAACCGAACTGGCTCGGGTGCGCGCCGCGCTCTATCCGCCTGCCGAACAGGCCGCGCCGGAAACCGCGCAGATGCGGCTGGCAGCACAGGCGATGAATGCGACGCTGATCGTGGTCTGGATGCCGCTTGGCGTCGCGGCGATGACCTACAGCCTGATGAAGGGCGAAAACATCGGGTTTTCGGCGCGGGTGATGGCGGTCACCGGCGCGCTGCTGGGTCTGTCGCAGACCCCCTTCGTTCAACAGGTCGCGGCGCTGGCCGGGGCGTAACCCATGCTACAACCGGGCTTCCTCGAGCCCGGCACGTTCGGCGTCCGACAGCGTTTCGATCCTGACCACGTAGGTGTGGATCGAAAACACCACCCCCCGCGTGCGGGGCAGACGCAGGAAGACCTGCCGCTCGGCCCGCACATATCCGCCGCCGCGCCGGTCGGTGCGCGGATCCGCCTCGCGCCGGGGCTGGTGCAAGGTCGGATCGGCATAGACCAGCGCGTTCATCCGCCACAGCGGCTGGTCCACCCGGATCGCATCGAACATCCGCTGCACCCGCCGGGCGATGTCGGGGTCATAGCTCGGCACCGGGGTGTGGATGCCGGTCAGCGGCCGCCCGATCTTTTCCGCCAGCCACCAGCTTGCCGGAAAGCACAGCGCGGCCCCGGTCAGCAGGTGTTCGTCGCCCTCCCGCTCCATCAGGCACAGATCCTCCTGCACCAGACGGCCCAGCGTCCGCAGCGGCTGGTCGGGGTCCAGCGGCACCTCGACCCCGTCGGGGCGCAGAACCGACGCCGGACCGACCTGATAGCCCGGCATACGGCAAAGGCGGGCCAGCACGGTTTCGAACAGCTCCTGCGCCGCCTCACGCCCCCGATCCATCAGCGCGTGCACGCCCCCGGGGTTGAAAGCGAACAGTCGGTCACGTTCCGCCATCTGCCCGGCAAAGGCATCGTCCACCCGCAGCCAGTCGTCGCCCTCGACCGGCAGCACGCCGGGCAGGCGTGCGGTGCGCGGGTCCATCCAGGGGCAGAACGGCAGGCGGGATTGCAGGATCGCGGTCATCGCGCGGTCTTAGCGCGCCACGCGGCCCGGCGAAACCGGATTTCCGACATGCCCGGTCGCCTGCGGAACAGCCTGCTGCCGCCAGATCGGAAACCCTGACGCAAACGGGGAGCGATGATGAACCAGCATTATTCCGACCGCCGCAAGATCGATCCCTCGCGGGGGCCGACACTGGGCGATGGCAGCCCGAACGATGCGGATCGGGTGGAGATCGGGCCGACGCAACTGGCGTTCGGCGAATGGGCGGCGGCGGGTCTGATGCTGCCCGATCTGGGGCGGATGCGGCAGTATCGCTGGCAGCGGCTGGTGCAGGCGCTGGCCGACCGGGACTATGGCGGGCTGCTGCTGTATGATCCGCTGAACATCCGCTACGCGACAGACACCACCAACATGCAGCTTTGGAACACCCACAACCCGTTCCGCGCCTGCCTGATCTGCGCCGATGGGCATATGGTGATGTGGGAATACAAGAATTCGCCGTTTCTGGTGACGTTCAACCCGCTGGTCAAGGAACTGCGGTCCGGGGCCACCTTCTTTTACAACTCGACCGGCGACCGGGGCGAGGCGGCGGCGAAGGCGTTTGCGGCTCAGGTGGACGACATCATGCGCGACCATGCCGGGACCAACCGGCGGCTGGCGGTGGACAAGATCATGGTCCACGGGTTGCGCGCGCTGGAGGCTGTGGGGTTCGAGGTGATGGAGGGCGAGGAGGTCACCGAACGCACCCGCGCCATCAAGGGCCCCGACGACATCGCCGCGATGCGCTGCGCGCACCACGCCTGCGAAGCCGCGATGGCCGAGATGGAGGCGTTTGCGCGGCAGAACATCCCGGGTGGCGGCGTGTCCGAGGATGCGGTCTGGGCCGAGCTGCACGCGGGCAACATCCGGCGGGGTGGCGAATGGATCGAGACGCGGCTGCTGGCGTCCGGCCCCCGGACAAACCCATGGTTTCAGGAATGCGGCCCCCGCATCATCCAGAACAACGAGATCGTCGCGTTTGATACCGACTTGATCGGCGCTTACGGGTTCTGCGTCGACATTTCCCGGACCTGGTGGATCGGTGACCAGCGGCCCACCAACGCGATGATTTCCGCCATGCACCACGCCCGCGAACATATCGACACCAACATGGCGCTGCTGAAACCCGGCGTTTCCATCAAGGACCTGGTGTTCGGCGGGCATGTGCTGGACCCGCAATACGACAAGGGCAAGTATTCCTGCCGGATGCACGGGGTCGGTCTGTGTGACGAATGGCCTTATGTGACCTACCCCGACGGCTGGACCGAAGGTGCCTTCGACGTGGTGCTGGAACCCGGCATGGTGCTGTGCGTCGAGGCGCTGGTGTCGCCGGAGGGGGGCGATTTTTCGATCAAGCTGGAAGATCAGGTGCTGATCACCGAAACGGGGCACCAGAACCTGACGACCTATCCGTTTGACGCCGCGCTGATGGGGCACTGATCAGGGGCACACCGGCTGCCACTGGTCGGTGCCGGTCAGCGGGCCTGCGTCCTTTGCGGTGATGCGGCGACCGTCAAGCCGCACGGTCAACCGACGCGACCAGTCGCCGGAGGCGACGATCAGCCTGTCCTGCCCGTCGCACCGCAGCGTGCCGCCCGAAATCACCTCCTGCCCGATGCGGTGGTTGGCAAAGCCCGGCGCGCGGGCGATTTCCGTCAGGGTGCCGTCGGCATAGCGCAGGAAAACCAGCTCTTTCGCGAGGTGCGGGCGGTCGACATAGGCGATCTCGACCCGGCCATCGCCATCGAAATCGCCGATCCCGGCGGGGGCCAGCCAGCGGTGGGTTTGCCCGACCGGTTTGGTCGACGCCCGCTTGCCGGTCGCATCATAGATGGCCAGCGTCGCCCCCCGCGCCATGTCGGTTTCGACGACGATCACCTCGCTCCGGCCGTCGCCATCCAGATCGGCCACCCGCGCTTCGACATCCTCGAACACGCGGGTTTTTGGCAGGGTCACCACCACATCGGCAAAGATGAAGCCTGCGCATTCCAGACAGGTGTTGACCTTGATCACCAGCCCGCCCCAGTCGGGCAGGCTGCCCAGGATATCGTGGTCATAGCGGTCCGTCGGGTCGATCAGCGTGGCCCGGATCACCTCACCTTGGGCCACCGGCACGCGTTCGGCCTGCGCCAGACCGGCCCCGGCGGCCCACAGCACCAGGCCAAGCGCCGCCCCGCGCATCAGATCTGCTTTTGCGGCATCTGCACCCGCAAGCCGTCCAGCGCATCGGTGACCTTCAACTGGCAGGTCAGGCGGGACCGCACCGGATCGGGCTGCCAGGCGAAATCCAGCATGTCCTCTTCCATCGCGTCCTTCTTGGGCAACCGCCCGACCCAGGCCGGATCGACATAGACATGGCAGGTCGAACAGGCGCAGGCCCCGCCGCAATCGGCCTCGATGCCGGGGATGCCGTTGTCGCGCGCGCCCTCCATCACGGTCAGGCCATTGGCGACCTCGACCACATGCTCCTTGCCGCCATGTTCCACATAGGTGATCTTCGCCATTGACTTGCCCTGTCTCGCGTTCCGGTGATGTCCCTGTCACATATGCCAAATCACGCGGCTTTGCCAGTGGGGGCGGGGCTTGCACCGCGCAACGATCGTTCTATGTTCGTTCTCATGAGCGCAGACTGGATGACCCGCACCCCCCGGCCCGATTCGTGGCCCCGCCCGCCCTCGGCCCTGCCCGCCGCCCGGCTGAACGAGCCGCCGGGCGGGGCGCGGGTCTGCGTGGCGGGGCTGGTGCTGGTGCGCCAGCGGCCCGGCACCGCCAAGGGGGTGATCTTTGTCACGCTGGAGGATGAAACCGGCACGGCGAATGTGGTGGTCTGGGCCAACATCTATGAACGCTTTCGCCGCGCGGTGATCGCGGGGCGGCTGCTGCGCGTCACCGGGCGGCTGCAGCGCGAGTCGGGCGTAGTGCATGTGGTGGCCGAGGTGATCGAGGATCTGTCCCCGCTGCTGGACCGCCTGCTGCGGGTCGATTTCAAACCCGACGGCGTGCGGGCGGGTGATCAGCCCTAGGCTTTCGCTGCCCGGCATTTCCCGCTATGGTGCCCAGCAGAACAGGCCGGATCGCAACCGGCGCAGCGCGGGCATCAGGCATGGCACGACGGATCATCGGCATCGGGGGGGTCTGGCTGATGCTGGCTGCCTGTCAGCCCGCCGTGGTCGAGGCGCCGTCCCGCGCCGAACTGGCGGGCGAAATCCTGCGAACCAGCCCGCCGGACGGCGACGACAGCACCTGCTGGGCCGCCGAGATCAGCCCGGCGGTGATCGAAACGGTGACCGAACAGGACCTCATCACCCCGGAAATCCGCGATGCATCCGGCATGGTCACCACCCCGGCGACCTTTCGCAGCACCTCGCGCCAGCGCATCGTGCGCGACCGCGACGAGGTGTGGTTCCGCGCCCCCTGCCCTTCGCAGATGACGGTCGAGGTCATCGCGACCCTGCAGCGGGCCCTAAAGGCGCGCGGCCTGTATCTGCAGCCGCTGACCGGGGTGATGGACGAGACGACATCCGAGGCGGTGCGCCGGTTTCAGGCCGAACGGGGGCTGGACAGCCGTCAGTTGTCGCTGGCGGCTGCCCGGGAGCTGGGGATCATCTCGACCGAACTGGACGCGTTGTGACCGATTGGCAACCCCTGTGCGAGGCGCATGTGACCGCGCAAGGCGGCCTCGACGGGGCGCATGATCTGGGGCATCTGCGAAGGGTCTGGCGTCAGGCGCAGATCATCGCGGCAGACGAGGGCAAGGCCGATGCCGAGGTGCTGCAGGCCGCCTGTTTCCTGCACGATCTGGTCAATCTGCCCAAGACCCACCCCGACCGCCGCCGCGCCTCGCGCCTGTCAGCCGAGGCGGCGGTGGGCTGGCTGACGCGCCAGCGGTTTCCCAGCAGCAAACTGCCCGCCGTCCACCATGCCATCGCCTCCCACAGCTTTTCCGCCGGCATCCCGCCGCGATCCCCCGAGGCGCGCATCCTGCAGGACGCCGACCGGCTGGACGCCTTGGGGGCCATCGGCATCGCGCGGATGTTCCATGTGGCGGGGGCGACGGGCGGGGCGCTGTTCGATGACGCCGATCCGATGGCGCTGCGGCGCACGCTGGATGACCGGGCCTTCGCGCTGGATCATCTGCAGGTCAAGCTGTTCGGGCTTGTCGACACGATGCAGACCGCCACGGGACGGGCGATGGCGCGCGAACGGGCCGAGTGGATGGCATCGTTCCGCACCCGGCTGCTGCACGAGATCGGATAGCAGACGGGCGGCAGGTTGCCCCGCCGCCCGCTGATCATCCTTTTGGAAGGTGCCGGATCACTCCAGCGACAGCGCCACGAACCGCGGATCGCCCGCCCGCCGCACCAGCAGCAGCAGCGACTTGCGCCCGGCGTCCTGCGCCTCGGTCACCCGGTCTTCGATGTCCTGCAGGCGCACGACCTTTTGCTGACCGGCTTCGGTGATCACGTCGCCTTCGCGCAGACCCTTGGCATAGGCCTCGGACGCCTGATCGACCTTGCTGACCACCAGCCCCTTCGCCGTGGGGTCAAGGCCGAACTGCTGGGCGTTCTCGGGCGTCACCGGCATCAGGGTCATTCCCAGAACTTCGGCCTCGGCCGGTTCCGGGGCCGGGGCGGCGGCCACCGGGGTGCTTTCCGCCTCGGCATCCTCGCGGCGGCCAAGTGTGACCTGCAACGTCTCCTGGCGGCCATCGCGCAGCACCTCGACCGCCACCGCCTCGCCGATCGGCGCATCCGCCACCCGGTTCACCAGATCGCGGGTGTCATCGACCGGCTTGCCGTCGAAGGTCTGGATCACGTCTCCCGCGAGCATGCCCGCGTCGCGCGCCGGGCCTTCGGGAACATCGGTGATCAGCGCGCCCTTGGCCTCGGTCAGCCCCATCGCCTCGGCCACGTCCGGGGTCACGTCCTGGATGCGCACGCCCAGCCAGCCGCGCCGGGTTTCGCCGAACTGCTGCAACTGCGCGACCACCTTGCTGACCACGTTGGACGCCATCGAGAACCCGATCCCGATCGACCCGCCGGTGGGCGACAGGATGGCGGTGTTCACCCCGACAACCTGACCCTCCATGTTGAACAGCGGCCCGCCGGAGTTGCCCTTGTTGATCGCGGCATCGGTCTGGATGAAGTCGTCATAGGTGCCCTGCAGCTCGCGCCCGCGGGCCGACACGATCCCGGCGCTGACCGAAAACCCCTGCCCCAGCGGGTTGCCCATCGCCACCACCCAGTCGCCGACCCGCATCGCATCGCTGTCGCCGAAGGTGACGAAGGGCAGCGGCTCGGTGCTTTCCACCTTCAGCAGCGCGATGTCGGTCTTGGTGTCGGTGCCGACCAGTTTCGCGTCCAGCCGTTCCCCCGAGAAGAACTCGATCGAAATCTGATCGGCCCCTTCGATCACATGGTTGTTGGTGACGATATAGCCGTCGGCCGAAATGACGAAACCCGACCCGAGCGCCTCGGACCTGCGCGGCTCGTCTGGGCCGGGGCGGTTGCGGTCCTGGAATTCCCGGAAGAACTCTTCGAAGGGCGATCCTTCGGGAACGATCGGCCCGCCCGTCGCGGGGGCGGCGACCAGCGCCGAGGTGGTGATGTTCACCACGGCGGGACTGATCTGTTCGGCCAGATCGGCGAAGCTTTCGGTGGTGCCGCGCGCAAAGGCCTGCGGGGCCAGCGACAGGGCCACTGCCAGCCCCAGCCCGGTGGCCAGCGTCAGTCGCATGGCAACGGCCCGGAGCGTGGCCTGCGGAAGGGCTTGAGTTGCGGAAGGGGTTGCGGATCGCATGACGTTCCATTCTCCATATGTGTGCGCCGGGTCCCGTCCCGGACGGCGCTATCCCGATAATCTTTGATCTCGCGCGGCAAAGTGCAAGGCAATCCGCCTCGCGTCCCGTCAATCCGTCGTGATGCAGGGTGCCACGGCTTTGCGCGCCCCACAACGGGTCACGCCGCCAGCCAGCGCCCCGCCGCCACCAGCGCCACCCCCAAAGCCACGGCCGCCAGCCCGAGCCCGCGCCGCTGGTCGCGGGTCATCGCCGCAAGCACCGCCAGGACCTGTTCCAGACGCAAAGGGGCCAGTGCCAGCACCAGCCCCTCAATCACCAGAACCAGCCCGAAGGCCAACAGAATCATGCTCACGGCGCGGGAGCCGCGACCGGAGCCTTTTCGGTGCGCAGATAGTCGAAGAACTCGCTGTCGGGCTGCATCACCATCGAGGTGTTGCCCGCCTGTAGGGCGCGTTCATAGCTGGTCAGCGACCGGGTGAAGGCAAAGAATTCCGGGTCGCGGCCAAAGGCTTCGGCATAGATGCCGTTGCGTTCGGCATCGGCCTCGCCGCGGATCACTTCGGCATTCTTGCGCGCCTCGGAGGTGAGCTCGACCACGGTGCGGTCTGCGGCTGCCCGAACCCGCTGCGCCGCCTCGTTGCCGCGCGCGATCTCGTCCGCCGCCTCGCGTTCGCGTTCCGCCCGCATCCGGCCATAGGTCGCGGCCAGGTTCTGTTCGGGCAGATCGGTGCGGGTCAGCCGCACGTCGATCACATCCACCCCCAGCGACTGCGCCTCGCGTTTGGCGATGTCGCGGATCTGGTTCATCAACCCGGTGCGATCCTCGGACAGCACGCGGTTCGACGGCACCTTGCCCAGAACTTCCGGGATGGCGTTGTTCAGGATGCCGGCCAGCAGTTGCTGTGCCCGCTCGACCCCGACGACCCCGACGGATTCGCGGAACCGGACCAGATCGATGATCTGCCAGCGCGCGAATGCATCGACCACCAGACGGCGGTCGTCCGACATGGTGACCTCCAACGGCGGTGTCGGCAGGCTGAGAATGCGGCCGTCATACCGCACAACCTCCTGGATCAGCGGGATCTTGAAGCCCAGACCCGGTTCTTCCTTGATCTGCTTGACCTGACCGAACTGCAGCACCAGCGCCTTTTCGCGCTCATCGACGATGAACAGCGACGACAGGATGCCGACCACGATGGCGAAAATCACTGCGGGGATGATAAACGGACGCATCAGTTGGTCCCTCCGGTCGTAGAGTTGGTGGCGGCGGCTGCGGACGGGGACATCCGGTTCAATTCGTTCAGCGGCAGGAACGGCACGACGCCCTGACCGCCCTCGCCCGTTGTCACCCCGTCGAGGATCACCTTGTTCATGCCCCCCAGAACCCGCTCCATCGTTTCCAGATACATCCGCTTGCGCGTCACATCCGGCGCCTTGACGTATTCGTTGTAGACCGACAGGAACCGGCTGGCCTCACCTTGCGCGTTGTTCACCACCTGCGCGCGATAGGCCTCGGATTCCTCGGCCAGCCGCGCCGCTTCGCCGCGCGCGCCCGCCGTGACCCGGTTGGCATAGGCGTCGGATTCGTTTTCCAGCCGCACCCGCTCCTGCTGGGCCGCCTGCACTTCGCGGAAGGCGTCGATCACCTCGGTCGGCGGGGCCGCTTTCGAGAAGTTGACCCGCACCACGTTGATCCCCGCCTGATAGCTGTCGAGCGTCGTCTGCACCGCCACCCGCACATCGTTGGCAATCACGCCCCGGTCGCGGTTCAGGATCGGCGACAGTTCCGACCGCGCGATGATGTCGCGCATCGCCGATTCGCTGACCGCGCGGATGGTGTCGGACGGGTCCGACAGGTTGAACAGGAATTGCGACGGGTCGGCCACGCGCCAGACCACCTGAAACTCGATGTCCACGATGTTCTGATCGCGGGTCAGCATCAACCCGGTGTCCATCTGCCCGCCGAGACCCGTGCCGATGTCCGTGGTCCGCTCGCCGGTCACCTGCACGATTTCCGCCTTGACCAGCGGCCAGGGTGCAAAGTTCAGGCCCGGATTGCCGATCGTGCTGAATTCGCCCAGGAACAGCTCGACCGACCGTTCTTCCGGCCGCACCGAATACAGCGAGGCAAAGGCCCACAGCGCCACCGCTGCAAGCCCGCCCATTATCAGCCCGTTACGCGTGACGAGCGGGCCCTGAGGCGCACCCGATGGCCCGCGACCGTTGCCGCCAGAGTTGCCGCGTCCGCGCCCGCCCATCAGCACGCGCAACTGCTCCTGACCCTTGCGCATCAGCTCGTCAATCTCAGGGATCTGCGGCCCTTCACCGGGTCGGCGCCCGCCCGTGGGCCGCCGGCCTTCGCCCTCGCGGTCGTCATCCCCCGGGCCTTTGCCCGAGCCGCCACCACCGCCCCAAGGACCTCCGCTGCCTGCCATCGATCTGTCTTCCTCTGTTTGCGCACTTGCCTTTAACTGGGCATGTCGCCGCGAAAATCAAGCGGTTTCAGGTCGCCGACCTGCGACCTTCAGCCCGTCCGGGTCGGTTTCCGCATCGTCACCAGTTCTTCGGCCATGGTGGGATGCACCGCCACGGTGCGGTCGAAATCCTCTTTGCTCGCCCCCATCTTGATCGCGATCGCGGCAAGCTGGATCATCTCGCCTGCCTGCGGCCCGACGATGTGGCAGCCCAGAACCCGGCGGCTGGCGGCATCGACCACCAGTTTCATCAGCACCCGGTCGGCATGCCCGGCGAAGGCGCTTTTCATCGGGCGGAACGCCGCCACGTAGACCTCGATCGGGCCGCGGTCGCGGGCGACCTCTTCCGACAGGCCGACCGAGCCCAGTTCGGGCTGGGTGAACACGGCCGAAGCGACCAGCTCGTGATCGGCCTTGGTGGGGATGCCGCGAAACACCGTGTCGGCAAAGGCATGCCCTTCGCGGATCGCCACCGGCGTCAGATTGACCCGGTCGGTCACATCGCCCACGGCATAGATCGACGGCACCGCCGTCTGGCTGTAGGCATCGACCACGATCTGCCCGTTGCGCCCGAGGCCGACCCCCAACGCCTCCAGCCCCAGACCGGTGCTGTTGGGCCGCCGCCCCGTGGCATACAGCACCAGGTCAAAGCTGCGGTTCGATCCGTCGGTGGCCGGGGCCGCGATGCCGTCGCCGGTCCGCACCAGCCGCAGCACGTCGGTGCCGCAATGGATGGCGATACCGTGGTCCTGCATGGCATTGGCGACATGGCCGCGCGATTCGTCGTCGAAGCCGCGCAGGATCTGCGCGCCCCGGTAATACTGCGTCACCCGGACGCCCAGCCCGTGCAGGATGCAGGCAAACTCGCTGGCGATATAGCCGCCACCGACCACCAGCGCGCGTTCGGGCAGGGTCGGCAGGTGGAACATCTCGTTCGACGTCACCGCCAGTTCGGCCCCCGGGATATCGGGGACGAAGGGACGACCCCCGGTGGCGATCAGAATGTGCCTGGCGGTCAGGCGCCGACCGTCCGCGAGGGTCACCGTATGCGGGTCGATCACCGTGGCGCGCGCATCGTGGATCGTGACGCCCGCCCGGGTCAGCGTGCTGCGGTAGGCCGCCTCCAGCCGGGACAGTTCTGCCTCGAGCGCGGTGCGGAACCTGGGCCAGTCGAACGCCCCGGTCGCCACGTCCCAGCCGAAGGCGCGGGCTTCGGCCATCGCCTCGGGGAAGCCGGAGGCGAAGACCATCAGTTTCTTCGGCACGCAGCCCCGGATCACGCAGGTGCCGCCCATCCGGCTTTCTTCGGCAAGGCCGACCCGGGCCCCGCCTTCGGCACTGGCGATGCGGGCGGCGCGCACCCCGCCCGAGCCGCCGCCGATCACGAACAGGTCGAAATCGAAGGCCATGTCAGTCCCCCAGATCGGCGAAGATGTTGTCGTTGGGGGCGAATTCGATCCGGTCGTCATGTTCGGACCCTGCATTGATGTCGCGCACCGTCACCCGCCCGTCGCCATGCCCGATGATCACGATATCGCAGATGTCGATGAACAGCCCGTTTTCCACCACGCCCGGGATCTGGTTCAGCACCAGTGCCAGTTGCCGGGGGTTGCCGATCCGTTTCAGATGCAGATCGACCAGGTAATTCGCCTCGTCGGTCACCAGGGGGGCCGCGCCGTTCATCCGCACCGTCACGTCGCGGCCCATCACGTCCATCGACACCAGCACCTCTTCGATCAGCGCCTTGGTGGTCTGCCAGCCGAAGGGGATGATCTCGACCGGCAGCGGAAACGTGCCGAGTTGCGCCACTTCCTTGGCGGCATCGGCGATCACGATCATCTGGTCGCTGGCCGTCGCCACGATCTTTTCCTGCAAGAGCGCCGCCCCGCCGCCCTTGATCAGCGCGAGGTTGGGGTCGAATTCGTCGGCCCCGTCGATGGTCAGATCCAGCCATTTGGCCTCGTCGAGGCTGACCACCTTGATGCCGACCTGCCGCGCAAGATCCGCCGTGCGGCTGGAGGTCGGCACGCCGACGACCTTCAGCCCCTCTTCGCGCACCCGCTCGCCCAGGCAGCGCACCATCCAGGCGGCGGTCGATCCGGTGCCGAGGCCCACCTTCATTCCGGTTTCCACGAAATCGACGGCGCGTTTTGCGGCCACGAACTTCGCTTTGTCGATCGGGGACAATTCGGCAGCCATCGGCATCCTCCTGCACGGGTCTGCCCGCTTATAGGCAATCCGCAGGACCCCCGCAACGTGCCGGGTCAGGCCGCAGGATCAAGCGCGGCCAGCGCGCGTTTCACCTCGGCCATCGTCACCGCGCCGTCGCCGTCCTGATCGCAGGCGAGCACGGCACGCGCCAGGGCCGCTTCGGGTTCCGACACCTGCCGCAGCGCCTCGGCCCCGGCATGCGCCGCGAGCTCCGCCGGGGTGACCGTGCCATCCGCATCGGCATCGGCGCGGGCCTGCGTGGTGATCAGCCGCGCGCGGGTTCCCGCGCCGGCCGCCCCCGCCGCCACGGCAATCTCGGCTGCGGTCACCGCGCCATCCGCGTCCAGATCGGCCGCCAGCAACCGCCGCAGCGCCGACGCCCGCGCCCCGGCCCGGTCCAGCGCGATCGACCGTTCGACCCCCGCCGCGTCGACGCTGCCGCCCGCCCCGAAGCCGTGGATCAGCAGGGCGGCAAGGTCCAGAAACCGCTCCGGCGCCGCCTTGATCCGTTTCAGCATCGCCTCGGGCAGCACCGGGGCCAGGTCGGCGCGCACCGGCAGGGCCCAGAGCAGACCGCACAGGATCAAGGCAAACAGGCGCATCGCAATCTCTCCTCTCGTTTTCCGCAGTCTGCGGCGGAAGTGGTAAAGAAAAAGTGAACGGATCAGGAACAAACGGCCCGATCCCGCAGGTCGATGCCGCTTTCCCGCTGCAGATGTCGCTTTGGGCGTGCCACAACGCGGCGGCGCGGCCATAGTCGGGAAAACCCCGGTCAGGAACCCACGGTATGTATGTGCTGCACGCCTCCGACGATACCGCCTCGCTGATCGTGCGCCTTGTGCTGACCGAACTGGACCTGCCGCATGACTGCCGCCGGATCGACCGCGCGGCGGGGGCGCTCGACAGCCCCGAATATCGCGCGCTGCAACCGCTGGGGCTGATCCCGGCGCTGGAAACGCCCGACGGGCCGATGTTCGAAACGGCGGCGATCCTGCTTTATCTGGCCGACCGGCATCCGGGGCTGGCCCCGGCCCCCGACCACCCGGACCGCGCCGCGTTTCTGAGCTGGTTCGTCTTCACCAATAATTCGGTCCACACCACCCTGATGAACATCTTTTACCCCCACAGGCCCGCGGGAGAGGCCTGTGCGCGGGCCGTGGCGGCCGAGGCGGGGGTGAAGATGCGGCAGTTTCTGGGGCTCTTGAACGACATGGTCGCCACGAAGTCCCCGGCGTGGCTGTCGCCCGACCGCCCGTCGGTTCTGGGCTACTACCTTGGCGTGCTGATGCGCTGGCTGGGCAGTTTCGGCCCCGGTCATCCGTCCTGCATCGCCAGTGGCGATTATCCGGCGCTGCAGGCGGTTCTGGCGGTGCTGGAGGCCCGGCCTGCCGCACTGACCTGCGCGAGGGCCGAAAACCTCGGCCCGACCATCTTTACCAACCCCGCCACCTGACCGGAGCCGCCCCATGTTCCTTTCGGTGTTCGACATGTTCAAGGTAGGGGTGGGGCCTTCGTCATCGCATACCATGGGGCCGATGGTGGCGGGCGCGCGGTTTCTGGCGCTGCTGCGCGGCTCGCCGTTCCAGGCACATGGGCTGAAGGCGTCGCTGCATGGCAGTCTGGCGTTCACCGGGGTCGGCCATGCCACCGACCGCGCGACGATTCTGGGCCTGGCCGGGTTCGAACCTGCCAGTTATGACGCCGAACGGGCCGAGGCGGCGCTGCAGGCGATCAAGCAAACCCGGACGATCCACCCGCCCGGCCTGCCTGCGCTGACCTTCGACCCCGCGCGCGACCTGATGTTCGACTATGGCCCCGCCCTGCCCGGCCACACCAACGGCATGATCCTGAAGGCCACGGACGGGCAGGGTGACGTGATCCTGCAGGAAACCTACTATTCCATCGGGGGCGGCTTTGTGCTCACCGCCTCCGAAATCGCCGAGGCGGGGCAGGCGCGCGGCAAGGCCCGCGCCGATGTGCCCTATCCGTTCGAGACGGCGGACGAGATGCTGCAGATGTCCCGCGCCTCGGGCCTGTCCATTGCCGCGATGAAGCGGGCGAACGAGCTGCGCTTTCGCTCTGCCGCCGATCTGGACGCCGGAATGGCGCGGATCTGGGCGGTGATGACCGACTGCATCAACCGGGGCATGGCGGGAACCGGCATTCTGCCGGGGGGGCTTAAGGTGCGCCGCCGGGCAAAGGGCATCCACGACGCGCTGCTGGCCGAGCGCGGGCTGAACCTGACGCCGCCGCATGTGATCAACGACTGGATGAGCCTTTATGCCATGGCGGTGAACGAGGAAAACGCCGCCGGGGGGCAGGTGGTGACCGCCCCGACCAACGGGGCGGCGGGCGTGGTGCCTGCGGTGATCCGCTATTACCTCGACCATGTGCCGGGGGCGTCGCCGACGCGGGTCGGGGAATTCCTGCTGACGGCGGCGGCGGTGGGCGGGCTGGTCAAGCACAACGCCAGCATTTCCGGCGCAGAATGTGGCTGTCAGGCCGAGGTGGGCGCGGCGGCGGCGATGGCGGCGGCGGGGCTTGCGGCGGTTCTTGGGGGCAGCCCCGAGCAGGTGGAAAACGCCGCCGAGATCGCCCTGGAGCATCACCTGGGCATGACCTGCGACCCGGTCAAGGGGCTGGTGCAGGTGCCTTGCATCGAGCGCAACGGGCTGGGCGCGATCAAGGCGGTATCGGCGGCGAGCCTCGCCCTGCGCGGCGACGGCATCCACCTTGTCAGCCTGGACGCCTGCATCGAGACGATGCGGCAGACCGGGGCCGACATGCACGAGAAATACAAGGAAACCTCGCTGGGGGGGTTGGCCGTCAACGTGCCGAACTGCTGATGGGCCAGGATCGCGTCCTGGTCGGCGTCGCCCTGATGCTGGCGTTCTGCGTGCTGGCCCCCCTGCTGGACGTGGCGGCGAAACTCGCGACGGCGACCATCCCGGTGGGGCAGATCACCACGGCGCGCTTCGTGGTGCAGGGCGCGCTCATGCTGCCGATTGCGGTGGCGATGCGCCTGCCGCTGGGGATGCCTGCGCGCCTGTGGGGGCTGATGCTGGCGCGGGCGGTCACGCTGATCGTGTCGACCTATTGCTTTGTCGCGGCGACCCAGGTGATGCCGATCGCCGATGCGCTGGCCATCGTGTTCGTCGAGCCGTTCATCCTGCTGATCCTGGGCCATCTGATCTTTGGCGATGCGGTCGGTCCGCGCCGGATCGGGGCATCCGTGGTGGGCTTTGCCGGGGCGATGCTGGTGATCCAGCCGTCGCTGGCGGTGTTCGGCTGGGTGGCGCTGTTCCCGCTGGGGACGGCGGTGCTGTTCTCGCTCTACATGCTGATCACCCGCGCAATGTCGGCGGATGTCCACCCCGTTCCCATGCAGTTGCACACCGCGCTGGTCGGGTCGGCGATCTGCCTGCCGCTGTTGGCACTGGCAGACGGCAGCGGGCTGGCGGAGTTCGATCCGGTGATGCCGCAGGGGGTTGAGTGGCTGTGGCTGTTCGGGGTCGGGTTCTGGGCCGCCGTCAGCCACATGTGCATGACCTATGCCCTGAAATACGCGCCCTCCGCCACGCTGGCCCCGCTGCATTATCTGGAGATCGTCGCGGCGGTGGCGCTTGGCTATGCGGTGTTCGGCGACTTCCCCAACCCGCTGACCTGGGCGGGGATCGGCGTGATCGTGGCCTCGGGCCTCTATATCATCCACCGCGAGCGGATCACCGCAGCGAAAGGGCGTCCAGCACCGCAGGCAGGGCGCGCTGCGGCAGAATGATCAGCATGCCCGGCGCGTCGAAGGACAGGCTGACCTCGGCTGCGGCCACCTCGTTCGACGTGCCGATCAGGCCATCGGGCGCAAAGGGCAACCCGTCGATCGGCCAGCGCAACCCCACCGACCGCCCGGTGACCGCCCGCATCGGAAACAGCGACAGCCGCGTGCCCGCCGGCAGCCGCAAGGTGATCTGCGGCGGGGCCAGAAACGTCAGATCGCCCTGCCCCAGGATCAGACAGCGCCGGTCGGGATGCCGCACCAGCGCGTTCAGCACCGCCAGCCCGTGATCCAGCCGCGCCCCGGAAAACCCCAACCCCAGCACGAAGGGGGCCGCGATGTTGCGCAGCGCCTTGTCGAAATCGGTGGTGTCCTGTTCGGGGATCAGATGCGCCGCGTCGCCCAGGGCCGCCCGGGACTCCGCCGAGATCGAATCCAGATCGCCGATCACCGCCTCTGGCCGCCGACCCAACCGCAGCAACCGGTCCGCCCCACCATCCGCCGCCACCAGCCGGGGCGCATGGGTCAGGCACCGGGTCAGGCCGGCCCGGCTGAGCGGTCCGCCGCCCACCAGCGTCACCCCCAACAAAGACTGGACAATTGGCATTGTCATTTCATTATTGTTTACCCAATTGCGGCACTGCACAGGTTCCGGGGTCACAATCAATCCTTCAAATGACCGCGTTCTATCCATGGATTTGCACCTGTGAGAACCGAATGTGCCGAGAACGCGTATGGTAAAAGGCAAGCATCCCATGATCGGTGCCAGTAAAATCCTCACGGTTTCCTACGGCACCTTCTCGTGCACCCTGGAGGGATTCGACGATCCATTCAACACGATGCGGGCGATTGCCGAATATTTCCGGGAACTTGCGGCCGAAGATCGCTATTTCGGGGCCGAACCGCCGACGCCGGACGCCGCGATGCTGCACAGGATCGCCGAACGCGAGATCCAGCGGCGGGTCGAAACCAAGATCCAGAGCAACGGCGTGATCCTGCGGGCGGGCGATATCGACGGAACCGACCGGCTGCGCCCGCAGGCCGACCCTGGCGCGACCGCGCTGGCGGCGCCCACGCTCGCCCCGGAGGATGCAGCACGCGACGATTCGGCACAGGACGAGTCGATCGTCGCCCGACTGAGCCGGTTGCGCGATGCCCAGACCGACGCCCAACTCGACGCCCAACTCGACGCCCGGACCGATGCCGCAGCCCCGCCTTTCGCACCGGTGCCGCTTCATGCGCAGGACGAGGCCGGTGCGGCCGCCACCCCGACGGAACCGGACGCCGACAGCGACGCAGCGCCAGCCGAAGACGCGCCTGACGCAGCGGGGCCCCCGGACCATATCGAGCCGGTGGCGGACGCCGGTGCCGACCCGGCGGGCGGTCCGGTCGTCGACCGTGGCGAAACCGACGGAATCGCGGCGCAGGCGGACGCCGACCCGCAGCCATTCCGCGCTGCCGAAAAGTCGGATGACGAGATCTTGTTTGCGACCCTCGGGGCGATGATCGACCCCTTGGATGACGATGAGGTGCAAGTTGGTGGCATCGTTGCCGCCGCTTCGCGCCCGGTTGACACGCCGCAGGGGCAGGCCTTGGGCACCACCCCGGACGATCCGGGGACCCGGGCCTTCGCACCGGCGGACCCCGCGCCACCCCTGGCAGCACCGCCCGCCCGCATCGAGCCGGACCAGGCAGGACCAGCCCCCGCCGCGCCCGGTCCGCAGGGGTCGGACCGACTGCAACGCGCCCGGGCCCGCGTGATCAAGATCCGGCGGGTCGACCCTGCTTCGGATGGGCCCGACGCAGCCCCCCCCGGCCCCCGGAACAGCGCAGACCGCGCCCCGGTCGTCGCCGCATCGCCCACCGGGGCCGGATCGGTGCTGTCGCCGGAAGCCGAGGCGGAACTGCAGCGGGAACTGGCCGCGCTGGAAGCCGACGAGGGGCCGTTTCGCCCGCAAGCGCCAAAGGCACCGACGGCACGCCCGCAACAGGCCGTTGTGGAACCACCGCGGCTGCCCGACCCAAGCCCGGCGGAGGATGCCGTCAACCGTCTGATCTCGCAAACCAACTCCGCGATGGAAGGCCCCGAGAACAAGCGGCGGCTGGCGGCCATTGCCCATCTCAAGGCGGCGGTGGCCGCAACATTTGCCGACCGAAAGGCCAATATCGGCACCTTGCTGCCGGGCCCTGCCGAACGGATGGACCCCTACCGCGACGACCTTGACCGCGTGGTGCGCCCGCGTCGCCCCGCGCTGGTGGCACCGGGGGAACCCGAGGCGGCAACCCCCACGGCACGACCGCAGGCCGACACGCGCCCGGCCCCTTTGGTTCTGGTGTCCGAACAGCGGATCGACCGGCCGAAACCGGACGCCGCCGTCCCGGGCCGCGGACCGGTCACGCCGGTGCGCCCGCGCCGGGTCACCGCAGCCCTTGGGCCGGCGGCGACCCAGACCAATGATCGCGCGGCAGACGAGGATGACGAAGACGAGGACGGTTATCTGTCGCGCGCCGAGGTCGGCAACATCTTTGCCGATCCGACCCAGCCCTTTGCCGAGTTTGCCGAACGGCTGGGGGCCACGTCGATGACGGACCTGATCGAGGCCGCCGCGGCCTATTGCGCCCTGATGCTGGGGCGCGACCAGTTCAGCCGCCCCCTGTTGCTGCAGCAGATCGCCGACCTGCCGGATGGCGACGCGATCAACCGCGAGGATTGCCTGCGCGGGTTCGGCGTGCTGCTGCGCGACGGGCGGATCGAAAAGATCAAGCGCGGGCAGTTCAAACTGTCCGACCAGTCGCGCTATCTCGCCGAGGGAAAGCGCCTGGCGGGGTAAGCGCCGGGCCTTCAGGAATTCCGGACAACCGGGCCGAGGCTGCCACTCAGGCCCGCATTCAGGCGGAAGGCGATTGTCCTTCCGCCTGTTCCTTTTCCGGGTCGACCTGACCGACGCCAAGGAACACGAACCGGAACGGCAGCATCCACAAGAACCCCAGCACCAGATACACCGGCACTTCGACCCAGATCGGCGGGCGGTCCAAGAGATTGACCAGCGTGACAGCCGCCACGACATACAGCGGAAGGCCGACCAGCAGGATCAGCAGCGACAGGCGGCGGCGGGTTTTGTAGGTAAGTTTCATGAAAAGGAGTTAGTCCGCAAAGGGGTCGGTGACAAGGATGGTATCCTCGCGTTCCGGCGAGGTGGACAGCAATGCGACCGGGCACTGGATCAGCTCCTCGATCCGGCGCACATATTTGATCGCCGCCCCCGGCAGTTCGGCCCAACTGCGCGCACCTGCGGTGGTTTCGTCCCAGCCCGGCATCTCCTCGTAGATCGGCCGGCAGCGGGCTTGTTGATCGGCGGCGGTCGGCAGATAGTCCAGCCGCACCCCGTCAAGGTCATATCCGATGCAGATCTTCAGGGTCTTGAAGCCGTCCAGCACATCGAGTTTGGTCAGCGCGATCCCCTTGACGCCGCTGGTGACGCAGGTCTGCCGCACCAGCACCGCATCGAACCACCCACAGCGCCGTTTGCGCCCGGTTACCGTGCCAAACTCATGCCCCCGCTCGCCCAGCCGTGCCCCATCCTCGTCGAACAACTCCGCCGGAAACGGCCCCTCGCCGACGCGGGTCGTGTAGGCCTTGACGATGCCGAGGACGAAATCGATCGCCCCCGGCCCCATGCCGGTGCCCGTCGCCGCCTGCCCCGCGATCACGTTGGACGAGGTCACATAGGGATACGTCCCGAAATCGATGTCCAGCAACGCTCCCTGCGCTCCTTCGAACAGGATGCGCTTGCCCGCCCGGCGCGCCTCGTGCAGCACCTTCCACACGGGCTTGGCATAGGGCAGAACCTGCGGCGCGATCGCGTGCAGCGCCGCCAGCAACCCCGCGCGGTCCACCGGATCCAGACCCAGCCCCCGGCGCAGCGCGTCGTGATGGCCCAAGAGCCGGTCCACCCGCAGCGTCAGCGTCGCCTCGTCCGCCAGATCGGCCACCCGGATCGCCCGCCGCCCGACCTTGTCCTCATAGGCCGGCCCGATGCCGCGCCCCGTCGTGCCGATCTTGGCAACCGAATTCTGGCTTTCGCGCGCCCGGTCCAACTCGCCATGCACCGGCAGGATCAGCGGCGCATTTTCGGCGATCATCAGGTTTTCCGGACTGATCTGAACCCCCTGCCCGCGCAGCTTGTCGATTTCCATCACCAGATGCCACGGGTCCAGAACCACCCCGTTGCCGATCACCGACAGCTTGCCGCCGCGCACGATCCCGCTCGGCAGCAGCGACAGCTTGTAGACCGCCCCATCGATGACCAGCGTGTGCCCGGCATTGTGCCCGCCCTGAAACCGCGCGATCACATCGGCGCGTTCGGACAGCCAGTCGACGATCTTGCCCTTGCCCTCGTCACCCCACTGCGCGCCGACAACCACCACGTTGGCCATGTGACAAACCCCTTTCGGAAACGAAAACCCGGCGTCATATAGACGCCACAGGCGGCGTGCGAAACAGCATAATGTGCGCCGGTCGACGGGAGACGGAAATGGGCATTCTCTTGCGCTGGCTCGGGGCGCTGTTTCTGGTGGTCGCCACCTTCAATCCGACCCCCTACAACTACATCCGCTGGGTTCAGGCCAACTGGGCCACCCAGACGCCGCTCGCGGTATTCCTGGGCCTGCTGCTTGGCGTTGCCATTGCGGTCTATGCGATTGCCACCCTGCGCAGCATCGGCGCGTTCGGCGTGGTGCTGATTGCCGCAGTGCTTGGGGCGGGGCTGTGGGTGCTGATCGACTACGGCCTTCTGTCGCTGACCAGTTCCAGCCTGAACACCTGGCTCGTCCTGCTTGCGGTGTCGGTCATCCTGGGCATCGGGCTGTCGTGGAGCATCATCCGGCAGCGGTTGTCGGGGCAATCCTCGGTGGACGAGATCGACGGCTGACGGCTTGCGCCCGACGGCCTGCGGCTGAGGGCTTGCACAGCCCCCCGCATGGCCCTAAGTAGGCGCGTCACCTCGCAGGAAGTTCCATGCAAAACGTCGTCCTCACCATCCACCTGATCCTTGCCCTGCTGCTGATCGGCATCGTGCTGTTGCAGCGGTCCGAAGGCGGCGGGCTGGGGATGGGCGGCGGCGGGGCTGTTTCGGGGCGCGCGGCGGCGACGGCGCTTGGCAAACTGACCTGGATTTTTGCGGCGGCCTTCATCGGCACCTCGATCACGCTGACGATCCTGGCGGCACAGACCGCCTCGACGGCGTCGGTGATCGACCAGATCGGCGGCACCGTGCCCGCGCCTGCCGCACCCGAGGTGCCGTCGCTTGGCGGCAACCTGCTGCCACCTGCGCCGACCGACGCGCCAGCCGCCCCGCCCAAGGCCGACTGACCACAAGTTTTTGAGTTTGCGCCAAACCGGGGGCCCGCATCTTGCGGTCAGGTTGCGCCGGGGGCCACGTTGGGCTATGTCTCGACTCCCGTGAGCAGCGATTCCCCCGACCCGATTTCGGGCCACAGAACCAGCACGGGAGCCCCCATGGCACGCTATATCTTCATCACCGGCGGCGTGGTGTCCTCCTTGGGCAAGGGGCTGGCCTCTGCGGCCCTCGGCGCGTTGCTGCAGGCCCGCGGCTATACGGTGCGGCTGCGCAAGCTGGACCCCTATCTGAACGTCGACCCCGGCACGATGAGCCCGTTCGAACATGGCGAGGTGTTCGTGACGGATGACGGGGCGGAAACCGATCTGGACCTTGGCCACTACGAGCGGTTTACCGGCGTGTCGGCGCGGCAGACCGACAGCGTGTCCTCGGGGCGGATTTATTCCAATGTGCTCGAGAAGGAGCGTCGCGGTGATTACCTGGGCAAGACGATCCAGGTGATCCCGCACGTCACCAACGAGATCAAGGATTTCCTGAAGATCGGCGACGCAGAGGTCGACTTCATGCTGTGCGAGATCGGCGGCACGGTGGGCGACATCGAAGGCCTGCCGTTCTTCGAGGCGATCCGCCAGTTCGGCCAGGACCGCCCGCGCGGGCAATGCGTTTTCATGCACCTGACATTGCTGCCGTATCTGGCGGCCAGCGGCGAGTTGAAGACCAAACCCACCCAGCATTCGGTCAAGGAATTGCGCTCGATCGGCCTGCAGCCTGATGTGCTGGTCTGCCGGTCGGAACACCCGATCCCCGACAAGGAAATCGCCAAGATCGCCCTGTTCTGCAACGTCCGCCCCGAAGCGGTGATCCCGGCCTATGACCTGAAGTCGATCTACGAGGCGCCGATGGCCTATCATCGCGCGGGTCTGGATCAGGCGGTGCTGGACGCGTTCGGCATCTCGCCCGCGCCGCGCCCGAACCTGACCCGCTGGCAGGACGTGATGGACCGCATGACCCATGCCGAGGGCGAGGTGCGGGTGGCGGTGGTCGGCAAGTATACGCAGCTTGAAGACGCCTACAAATCCATCGCCGAAGCGCTGACCCATGGCGGGATGGCCAACCGGGTGCGGGTGCGCGCCGAATGGGTGGACAGCGAGACCTTCGAACGCGAGGACCCCGCACCCTATCTGGAAGGCTTCCACGCGATCCTCGTCCCCGGCGGGTTCGGCGAGCGGGGCACCGAAGGGATGATCCGCGCGGCGCAGTTTGCCCGCGAAAAGAAGGTCCCCTACCTCGGCATCTGCCTCGGCATGCAGATGGCGGTGATCGAGACGGCGCGCAACCTTGCGGGTCTTGCCAACGCCGGGTCCGAGGAGTTCGACGTGGAGGCCGGTGAAAAGCGGTTCACGCCGGTCGTCTATCATCTGAAGGAATGGGTGCAGGGCAACCATGTGGTCGCGCGCAAGCTGACCGACGGCAAGGGCGGCACGATGCGGCTGGGGGCCTATACGGCGCTGCTGGCACCGGGAAGCCATGTGGCGCGGATTTACGGGGCGACCACCATCGAGGAACGCCACCGGCACCGCTATGAGGTGGACGGCAAGTATCGCGCGCGGCTGGAGGCGGCCGGGCTGGTCTTCGCCGGCATGTCGCCGGACGGGCGTCTGCCGGAAACGGTCGAGGTCAGGGATCATCCGTGGTTCATCGGGGTGCAATTTCATCCCGAGCTGAAAAGCAAACCCTTCGCCCCCCACCCCTTGTTCGCCGATTTCATTCGCGCGGCGGTCGAGGGCGCGCGGCTGGTGTGACGGCCCGGCGAGGGATGGTGTTCCTTCCCTTTTGATCCGTGGTTTTCAGGTGTCGTTCCGGCCCTTTTCAACCCTTGACCGCAGCATCTGCGGGCCGGTCGCGGCCGCATCGGGGGCCGCAGTCGGCTTCGATGGCCCCGCCCCGCCCTTGCGTCATTCTCCCAATCCTCTGATCCCGCTTGGAAAAAAGGGGCGCAGATGCGACCGTCCCCTGCCAGGGTCGCCTTGCCTTGGATGATCCCCACCGGCAGCCCCCCTTGTGCCCGTCTCTCGGGCTGCTCCCGTTCCCCCGCAGGGTCCGCCGCGCTGTCGCCCGATTGATGCCGCCGTCCCCCGCCCGCTGCAGCGCCATCGGCTCTCTCGCAGCCTCAGCGGGTTTTCAGCGGGTCGATGCAGACGAATGCCGTTGATCCTGTTAGAATGATCCATGTCAATGAGACCTGCGACGAAATCGGCCATCGTGGCGGGCAAATCTGCGGAGGGATCATGGATCTCAGTTTCCTGCTCGACCGGGTGGACGAGGCGACGCTGGCGGCGGTTTTCGGGCTGGTGACGGGCATCGTGTTCGGGGTGGCGGCGCAGCGGTCGTCGTTCTGCCTGCGCGCAGCGACGGTCGAGTTCGCGCGCGGCCAGTTGGGGCCCCGCATGGCGGTCTGGCTGCTGACCTTTTCGACGGCGCTGGTCTGGGTGCAGGGGGCGCAGTTGTTGGGGTGGTTCCGGGCCGAGGATGCCCGGATGATGGCGGTGGCCGGATCGTGGTCGGGGGCGGTGATCGGCGGGCTGATGTTCGGCGCGGGGATGATCCTGGCGCGCGGGTGTTCGGGGCGGCTTCTGGTGCTGGCGGCGACCGGCAACCTGCGGTCGCTGATCGCGGGGCTGATCTTTGCCGTGGTGGCCCAGATGAGCCTGCATGGCTGGCTGGCACCGCTGCGCGGCTGGCTGGCCGGCTTGTGGACGACGCCGGGGGGGCGCAACGTCGACCTGCTTGCGTTGCTGATGGTGCCGGAATGGGCGGGGCTCGCTCTGGGGCTGGCCGTGGCGGTGCTGGCGCTGGTGCTGGCGCGGCGCAACCGGATCGGGGCGCGGGTGCTGGTGTTCGCGTCCGGCGTGGGGTTTGCCGTGGCTTTGGGGTGGGTTCTGACGTTTTCGCTGGCGCAGATGGCGTTCGACCCGGTCAGCGTGACCTCAGCCACCTTTTCGGGGCCGTCGGCCAACACGCTGATGTTCTTTCTGGTGCCCGACGCGGTGCTGGAGTTCGACATCGGGCTGGTGCCCGGCGTGTTCATCGGGGCGTTCCTTGCCTCTGCCCTGACCCGCGAGTTCAAGTTCCAGGGGTTCGAGGGCGAGGGCCAGATGCGCCGGTCGATGACCGGGGCGGCGCTGATGGGGTTCGGGGCCATGCTGGCGGGGGGCTGTGCGATCGGGGCGGGCGTGACCGGCGGGTCGATCTTTGTCGCCACCGCCTGGCTGGCGCTGCTGTGCATGTGGATGGGCGCGGTGATCACCGACTATGTGGTGGATCAGGTCGGTGAGCGGCAAATCGCCTGACGGGCCGTCCATCACGGTCAGTTGACCTGCATCAATGTGCCGTGGTCGCGCCGGGTCTAGCGGTGGGACACGCGAACGCACCGATGAAAAGGACAGCCCATGAAACGCGCGATAGGATTGATGCTCTTGACAACGGCTCTGGCCGCCCCGGTGGCAGCGGACGAGCTGCGCGACGCCGCGAAAGAGATGTATGAAGCCCTGCCGTCCACCATTCCCGCCTTGAAGGACAACACGGTAACCCCGGCCAAGATCGATCTTGGCAAGGCGCTTTTCTATGATCCGCGCCTGTCGTCTTCGGGGGTGTTCTCTTGTGCGTCGTGCCACAACCTGTCGACCGGCGGGGACGACAACATGGAGACCAGCGTCGGCCACGGCTGGCAGAAGGGCCCGCGCAACTCGCCCACCGTCCTGAACGCGGTGCTGAACGAGGCGCAGTTCTGGGATGGCCGGGCCGAAGACCTTGCGGCGCAGGCCAAGGGGCCGATCCAGGCGGGTGTCGAAATGGCCAACACCCCGGCACAGGTCGAGGCGACGCTGCTTTCGATGCCCGACTATGTGACCTGGTTCACCGCCGCCTTCCCGGACGAAGCGCAGCCGGTGAATTTCAACAACATGGCCAAGGCGATCGAGGCGTTCGAGGCGACGCTGCTGACGCCGGCCCCGTTCGACGCCTGGCTGAACGGCGATGATGCCGCGATGTCCGACCTTGCCAAGACCGGGTTGCAGGTCTTCATGGACAAGGGGTGTTCGTCCTGCCATTCGGGCGTCAACATCGGCGGGCACGGCTATTACCCATTCGGGCTGATCGAAAAACCCGGTGCCGATATTCTGCCGGTGGGCGACAAGGGCCGCTTTGCGGTGACCGAAACCGCCGACGACGAATATGTGTTCCGGGCGGCCCCGTTGCGCAACATCGCGCTGACGGCGCCCTATTTCCACTCGGGCAAAGTGTGGGATCTGTCGGTTGCGGTGTCGATCATGGCCGAAAGCCAGTTGGGTGAAGAACTGAAACCCGAAGAGACCGAAGCGGTGGTTGCCTTCCTCGAAAGCCTGACCGGGACGATGCCGCAGGTGACGGTGCCAATCCTGCCGGCCGAAACCGCCAGCACGCCGCGCCCGGACAACACGGTCAACTGACCTGGTCCCAGTGGGTCAAGGGGGCGGCCTTCTTCGGGCCGCCCTTCTTTGTGCGCCTATTCGAATTCCATCTCGGCGAACACCACGCCGGCGTTCTTGGTCGCCAGTTCCTCGAACGTGTCCAGATGCGCCCAGGCCGACTGGTCGACGTAGTAGGCCCCGGCCAGATCGCCGCCCGCCTCGAGATGCGCCCCGATCTTGGCCCGCAGATCGACCAGGTAATCGCGGGTGTAGCGGGTGACCTGTGCCAGGTTGGTCGGATGGCCGTGGCCGGGGATCACATAGGTCGGGTTCAGCGGGGCGAAGGCGGTTTCCCAGGTCTCGATCCAGCACGAGGTGCAGGTGCCTTCGAAGATCGGCGGCATCCGTTCGTGAAACGCGATGTCGCCTGCGATCATCATCCCCCATTGCGGGATCCAGACCTGCGTATCGCCGGGGCTGTGCGCGGGGCCGAGGTGCAGCACCTCGATCGTCACGTCGCCCATCGTGATGGTCTTGGCATCGGTGAAGGTTTCGGACGGCAGGGCGATGGTGGTGCCTTCGGCATTCTCGCGGGCATAGGATTTCAGCGCGGCCAGCCCCTGTCCCGAGGCATCCTCGAATTCGGCCACGGCATCGACATGGGCCAGGATCGGCACGCCAAGGCCCGCCCAATAGCCGTTGCCCAGCATCGCATGGCCCTGCCCGTTTTCGGTGATCACCAGCCGGACCGGCTGATCGGTGACCGTCCTGATCTCGTCGTGCAAGGCGCGGGCCAGCGCCGTGGACGCCCCCGAATTGACCACCACCACCCCGTCGCCGGTGACGATGAACGACAGGTTGTTGTTGTGGCCCGCGTTTTCGTAGGTGGGGGGTGCCGTGGCCCCGGTGGCGGTGAACACATGCGGGATCACCTCGACCGGTTTGGAATACAGGACGGACGCGGGGTACTGGTCGGGGACATCCTCGGATGCGAAGGCGGGGATCGCGAGGGCGGGGCTGGCGAGCAGCAGAAGGCAAAGGGCGCGCATCTCAAACCTCCTCGACAAAACGGTAGGCCCCGTCGGCCCGTTCGGCCCGCCCGATCCCGCCGCCGGGCAGGTGATAGCCGATCAGGCGCATCTGGTCGGTCGCGATCTGGTCCAGCAGCGACCCGCGGGTGGCAGCGGCCAACGGCCCGTCCTGATCCGACCCGGACGCCCAATCCGGACGCTCGAACGCGACATGGTGGTTGCCAAGCGCATCGCCCACCACCATCACCGCCTCGGTTCCCGACCGCAATTCATAGGCCATGTGGCCGGGGGTATGGCCAGGGGTCAGGCGGACCGCGACGCCGGGCAGGATTTCCTGACCATCGGCGACGAACTGCAGCGCGTCCGCGACCACCGCGAGCCGCCGGGCCGCACCGACGGCAAACGCGGTGCGCGCCTCGCCGATGCTTCCGACCGTCGCAGGGTCGGTCCAGTAGTCGAATTCCGTCTGCCCGATCATGTGCCGGGCATTGGCGAACACCGGTTCATCAAACTCGTCCAGCAGGCCCCACAGGTGGTCTGGGTGGCCGTGGGTGAACACCACATGCGTCACGTCCTCGGCTGACAGGCCGAGCGCGTCCAGCGCCTCGGCCAGCTTGCCTGCAGTGGGCTGGAAATCGGGGCCCGAGCCTACATCGAACAGCACGGTGTTGGTGCCGTCGCGCAGCAGGGTCACGTTGCAGGGCGGGGTCAGCGCATCGGTCGGCAGATTGTATTTCGCCATGATCGCCGCCATTTCGGCCTGCGGCATGCCGCCCAGGATGAAATCGCCGGGCAGCAGCAGGCTGCCGTCCGACAGGGTGTCGATCTGCATCGCCCCCATGGTCAGCGTGGTCGCGGCCCACAGCCTGCGCGGCAGGAAGGGCAACGCAAGCGTGGCAGACAGCAGATGGCGGCGGGTCAGCATGGGGCACCTCGGGTCAGGGGCGGCGGGCAGGACCTGCCCGCCGCAGGGGTCGGATCAGCCGAACACGTCGGCGGTGATCCCGGCATACCAGCCAAGGCTTTCCTCGTAGGTCGCCTTGCGCAGCGCCGCATCCTCGCCGGTGGCGGAGATGAAGCTTTCGACGCTTGCGATCTTTTCCGGGGTCGGCTCATAGCTTGCCCCGACCTTGACGCCATCCTCGGGCGCGATCAGCGACCAGCAGGTGTTGGAGTATTTGGCCGGGAACACCTTGGACCCGGTTAATTCGCCGCGGATCGTCATCGCCGCGACCTTGGCCTGGCTGTTGGCCGAGAAGCCCGACTTCGGCATGTCGCCCTGCGCGCTGGAATCACCCAGCACATAGACGGCCTCATCGGCCTTCGACTTCATGCTGTCGGCATGCACCGGGGCCCAACCGCTGTCGTCGGTCACCTGCGCCAGCGCCGCGATCTTGCCCGCCATCTGGCCGGGGATCACGTTGCAGACGTCGACCTTCTGCGCGGCACCCTCGACCACGATTTCCATCGTCTCAGGCCGCACTTCCACCGCGCCGCCACCGAATTCGGGGCCGATCCATTCCACCATGCCGTCGTAGTGCTTGCCCCAGCCTTCCTCGAACAGCGCCTGTTTGGAATACTTGTCCTTGGGGTCGAGGATCAGGATCTTGGCCGTGGGGTTTGTCTGCTTCAGCACATGCGCGACCATGCTGATCCGCTCATAGGGGCCGGGCGGGCAGCGATAGGGGTTGGGGGGGGCGATCATGGCAAAGGTGCCGCCCTGCGGCATCGATTCGACCATCGCCTTCAGAAGCTGGGTTTGTGGCCCGGCCTTGTAGGCGTGCGGCATGATCTCGGCGTGACTGTCAGCCGACCAGCCGGGCACCGAGCCGTCCTTGAAATCAATGCCCGGCGACAGCACCAGCCGGTCATAGGGCAGAACCTGCCCGCCCGCCAGCGTCACGGTTTTCGCCGCCCGGTCAACGCCCGTTGCCATGTCGTGGATCACGGTCACGCCCGCGCCCATCTTGGCATAGCCGTGCTGCAGGCTTTCGAACTCGCGGAAGCCGCCGAGATAAAGGTTGGAGAAGAAACAGGTTGTATAGACCGGGTTCGCCTCGATCAGCGTCACGTCCAGCGCGCCGTCGCTGTCTTTCGCCAGATAGCGCGCGGCGGTGGCCCCGCCCGGCCCGCCGCCGATGACGATGACACGGGGTTTGGTCTGGCCCCAGACCACAGGGGCCGCCAGCAGCGACGCCGTGGCAAGCCCGGTGCCGATGAATAGTCGTCTGTTCAGCTTCATGTGCGTTTCCTCCCGCAGGGTCATCGTTGCACGCGGTTGGTCCGCGCGTCGTCTTCGGTCGTGTCAGTCCAGCGAGGCGAAATAGGCGGCCAGCGCCGCGATCTCGTCGTTCGACAACCGGCCCGCCATCATCTGCATCACCGGATGCGGGCGCAGGCGTTCCTTGTAGGCGTGCATGGCGGCCACGAAATCTTCGGCCGGCCATCGGGTGATGGTGGGGATGCCCTGATCGGACCCGTCTCGCTGATGGCAGGTGCTGCATTCCGACGACAGGTATTCGCCGTATTCGGCATCGCCCTTGATGGCCAGGATCGCCGGGTCCAGATCGGGCAAGGTCTTCAGCGCCGTGGGTTCCGCCTCGGGGATGTCACGCGGCTTGTCGGAATAGTCGCGCAAGAAGGCCAACAGCGCGCTGCGCGCCTCGCGGTCACGCATGCCCTTGTAGTTCATCCGGGTTCCCGAAACCAGTGCCTTGGGGTTTTCCACATAGGCGTCAAGGGTTTCCAGCGTCCAGGTCAGGCCATCATCGCCCATCCGCGCCATCGATTTGGAATACGCGAACCCGTCGACCGCCCCCGCCCGCCGTCCGAACAGCCCGGTCAGCGAGGGGCCGACGCGGTTGATCGCCTCGGGGCCGATCTGGTGGCAGGCCGAGCATTGCCGCGCAAACAGCGTCGCACCGCGTTCGGCATCGCCGATCTGTTCCGCCGCCGTGGGCTGCGAACCCATGGCGACGGTAAGGGCCAGTGCGGGGAGGAGGGCGCACCGACCCATGACGTCAGCCGCCGAAGGTCGCGAGATAGGCAATCACCGCGGCCCGATCCTCGGGTTTCTTCAATCCTGCAAAGGCCATCTTGGTGCCCTTCATGAACCCTTTGGGGTTTTCCAGAAAGGCGTCGATCGTGGTTGCGTCCCACACCAGTCCGGCCGCCGCCATGTCCAGCAGGGCTTGCGAGTATTTGAAGCCTTCGACCGTTCCGGCAGCCCGCCCGACGATCCCGTTCTGCATCGGCCCGGCACCGTTCTTGGCCCCTTCACCGACCTTGTGGCACGCGGCGCATTTCTTGAAGACCTTTTCGCCCGCCGCGATCAGCGCAGGGTCGGCGGCGGCTGCAACCGGGGCCGCCTCGACCGCCGGAGTTGCCGGTGCTGCGTCGGCCACCACAACCTCGGCGGCCGGTGCAGCGGCGGGGGCCGGTTCGGCCGCGCCGGTGTCGGTGGCACCTGCATCGGCGGCCCCCGCTTCGGCCGGCGTCACGTCCAGCACGGTGGCATGGGCGGTGATCTCGACGCTGTCCTTGCAGGCGTCCATGCAAGGCTCGCGGGTGAATTTCGGTACCTCGACCACGTCGCGGTCATCCAGGATGAACCCGCCGGCATTGGGCAGCACGACGTCGGTGAAGTTGTCCTTCGACAGGACGAAATCCTCGTCCACCAGATCGTTGTTGTAAAGGATGTAGGCGGTGATGGCATAGACTTCGTCCGGGCCAAGCGACTGCGCATTGCCGAACGGCATCGAGCGGTTCACATAGTCGAACGTGGTCGACAGGTGCGGCCAGTAACTCCCCACCGTTTTCAGCGGATCGGCGTCGGCCAGCGTGTCCTTGCCGCCCGCCAGTTTCGGCCAGTTGCCCTGACCTTCGCCGAATTCACCGTGGCACGAAGCGCAGTTTTCCGAAAACAGCTCTTCCCCGGTCAGCACATCGCCCGATCCTTCGGGCAGGCCGGTGCCGTCGGGCGACACGTCCCGGTTCCATGCCGCGATCTCTTCGGGCAGCGCCGGGCGGCCAAGACCCAGTTTGTCGGCAAAGGCGGGCGTTGCAAGGGCCGCAGCGATGGCGGTGCCGATCACCAGATCACGAAATTTCGACATTCTCGGCCTCTCCCGTCGGCTTGACCCACCAGGTCTGGATGCAGTTGTTGTGATAGACCGAGTTCAATCCGCGCACCTCGCGCAGCTCGGTCTTGGTGGGCTGGACATAGCCCGTGCTGTCGATGGCGCGGCTTTGCACCAGCATCTCCGACCCGTCCCAGACATGATCGAGGTAGAAGCGGTGCAGCGCCTTGTTGTTCGAATGGGGCACCAGACGCGCGGTTTTCCAGGTCTTGCCGCCATCCACCGTCACATCGACGCGGGTGATGCTGCCGCGGCCCGACCAGGCCATGCCGGTGATGACCAGCGGGCCGGGGCCGTGGGTGATCGGGGCTTGCGGGCTGGGGGAGGTCACGACCGATTTGGCGTCCATCACCCAGGTCCATTTGCGGCTGGTGCCGTCGGCCAGCGTGTCGGTGTATTTGCTGGTTTCCTCGCGGCTTTCCACGGCGGCGGCGGTCACCTCGATCCGGCGCAGCCACTTCACCCACATGTTGCCTTCCCAGCCGGGAACGCACAGCCGCACCGGATAGCCATGCTCCTTGCGCAGCGCCTCGCCATTGGCCTTGAACGCCACCAGCACATCGTCCAGCGCCTTTTCCATCGGGATCGAGCGCCCGTTGGATGACGCATCGGCACCTTCGACGAACACCCAACTGCCCTCGGGCTTGATCCCCGCCTCGTTCAGAAGGGTGCGCAGGGAGACCCCGGTGTATTCCATGTTGTGGATCATGCCATGGGTGAACTGCGCCCCGTTCAACTGCGCCCCGGCCCATTCCATGCCGGTATTGGCGGCACATTCCAGGAAATAGACATGGGTTTCGCGCGGGAACCGTTCCAGATCGGCATAGGTGAACACCAGCGGCGTGTCGACCAGGCCGTTGATCATCAACCGGTAGTCATCCTTGCTGATCTCGATGGCACCCGAATGGTGCCGTTCGAACGCGCAGCCCTGCGGGGTGATCGTGCCGTCGAGCGCATGGATCGGCGTGAAGTTGATCGAGGAGATCACATCGGCGGTCAACCAGGGCACGTTGCGGCGGATCACGTCGGTTTCGAACCTGATCGGCAGACCATAGGGCGTGGCGTCAACGCCATCCCCAAGCCCCTGCGCCCAGGGCTGCACCTCGGTGATCAGCGGATCGGCCTCTGCCGCGCGGGCCGCAGTGCCGCCCGCAACCAGTCCTGCCCCGGCAAGGGCGGTCGTGCGCAGAAAACCCCGGCGGGTCGGTCCGTTCATCGGTTCGTCTGACATCGGCGAACTCTCCTTTCGTATCAGGCCCCGGTCACGGTGACCGAGGTGTTGGGTTCCAGCGTGACGGTGCCGACCTTCTTGATGTGCGCTTCCAGCACATCCCAGATCTGCGGCCCCTCGGTGCCTTCGTTGACCGAGGCCCAGCCGGCCACAGTATAGGACTTGGCGGCGTCGATCGCCTCGCCGGTATCGACCAGGCTCAGGCTGCTGATCCGCTCGCCGATCGGTTTCGAGATGTCGATGGTGTAACCTAGCCCGCCCACGCGCACCATGTCGCCGCCCTGCTGGTAATAGGGGTCGGTGTTGAACAGGTTGTCGGCCACATCCTCCAGAATGGTGTGGATCGTCTCGCCGGTCATTTCGGTGCGATAGCATTTGCCATAGGTCATCGAGGTGACGTTGTGGATATCCTCGCGGGTAATCGCATCGCCGGGCATCAGGCTAGTTCCCCAGCGGACCCCAGGTGACATGGCGATCTGGGCATCGCGCTCGGACCGGATGGCGTTGCAGATCAGGTCATCCCAGGTGCCGTTGAAGTTGCCGCGCCGATACAGCAGGCTTTCGGTGGTGCCGATCTTTTCCTCCAGCTGCGCCTTGAACGGCGCACGTTCGGCGTCGATCAGCGCGGCCATCTCGGCATCGGGCGTGATCACGTCCGAAAAGATCGGGATCAGCTTGTGGCGAAAGCCTATCATCTTGCCGTTCTGCACGTCCAGATCGACCCGCGACACGAACTTTCCGTTCGACCCCGACGCGATCATGATCGTCTCGCCGATCACGATCGGTTCGGGAACTGCATCGTGGGTGTGGCCGGTCAGGATCACGTCGATCCCCTTCACCCGCCCCGCCATCTTGCGATCCACGTCAAAGCCGTTGTGCGACAAGCAGACCACCAGATCGACCCCCTCGGCGCGCACCTCGTCCACCACTTCCTGCATCCGCTCTTCGCGGATCCCGAAGGAATATTCAGGGAACATCCACTTGGGGTTGGCAATGGGCATATAGGGGAAGGCCTGCCCGATCACCGCGATCCGCAAGCCCCCCTTTTCGAAAATCTTGTAGGGTTCGAACGCTGGTTCGTCCCACTCGGCGTCAAAGATGTTCGCACCAAGGAACGGGAATTTCAGTTGGGTTTCAACGATTTCCTTGACCCGCTCGGTGCCGAGGGTCCATTCCCAATGGCTGGTCATCGCCTCGACGCCCAAAGCGTTCATCACGTTGACCATGTCCTGACCCTTGGTCATGAAACTGGTCATCGACCCGTGCCATGTGTCGCCGCCGTCCAGCAGGATGCTGTCGGGGCGCGCGGCGCGGATCGACTTCACCACCGTCGCCACCCGGTCCATCCCGCCCATCCGGCCATAGGTCTTCCCGAGTGCGGTGAAATCCTCATGGGTCAGCGCATAGGCGTCGGCGCTGGCCGGGGTCAGGTTGAACATCTTGATGAAATCCAGCCCCGTCACGTGCGGCGGCTTGCCCTTGGCCTCGCCCACGCCAAGGTTGATTTCAGGTTCGCGGAACCAGATCGGCTTCAACTGGGCGTGCAGGTCGGTGATGTGGATCAGCGTGACGTTGCCGAAGTCGTCGAACTGCAGCAGTTGGCCTTCGGTCAGCGCCTGCTGCGCGGCCAGTTTCGACCAGTTGCCGAACCCCGATGCGCCGACAATGGCCGAAGCCGCGACAGAGGCCTGCAGGAACTCGCGGCGGGTGATCATCACATCTCTCCTGATACTTGCAGAGCAGGCGCAGGCCTGCGCCGGGGCGCTTCATGCCGGTTGCCCCTGTCGGGTCGGGTGGGGTGCGCGAAGCGGTCCGCGCACCCGATGTGGTCTACTGGCGAACCGCCACACCTTCGATCGGCAGGGTCGCCCCCCGCGCGGCCACATAAAGTTCCAGCGCGCGGAACTCTTCCGAGCCGGCCTTGAACGGCTCGCCGCGGGTGTCGCGGATGCAGCCCTCGAACCGCTGATGCGAAGAGATGATCGTTGCATCGCCGGTGCGGTAAGTCGGGAAGCCGTTGATCTGGCCCTGGCTCAGGTGGTCGGCCCGGATGTAGGCCCCCATGCTGTCTTCGTGGCAATTGGCGCAGGACAGCTCCAACTGGCCATAGCGGGTATAGTAGATCTCCTTGCCCTTGTCGAACCAGCTTTGCGCCGGGCCATCAAAGACCTGGGTCTGCGGCATGCCGCGCGACTGCAGCGAAATGGCGGCGGTCAGGAACTTCATCTCGTCCCCGGTCCATTTCCACTTTTCCGCGCCCATCCGGGTGGTGCGGCAGTCGTTGACAAAGTTTTCCAGCGACCACAGGTCGTCGCCCGCCTTGTTCATCTTCGGCATCGAGGCGCGCACGCCCTTCATGCTTTCGATGCCCTCATGGCACGAGGCGCAAGCCTTGCCCTCGGTGCCGTCGACGGCGTTCCACAGGTCGATGCCCTTTTCGGTGAACAGGATCCCGACGTTGTCGAAATCATCGGCCTGCAGGGCCCGGGTTTCCGGGGTGCGGAAGGTCCAGCCGGAATAGGCCTGGTCAAAGATGCCTTCCAGCGCCTTGGGCGCCGGGGCAACCGTGGCGAGTTCGATTTCGCCGTTCACCACCAGTTTCGCTTCGGTATTCGGATCGGCAAGGCCGGTCCCTGCAGCCGCGAGGGCGAGGACCGAGGCCACGATCAGCGTCTTGCCTTTTGTCAGGCTCATGTTCTTTCCTCCCTGGATGGAGCCGCCCGCAGCGTGTTGCGGACGACCGTTCCTTGTTGGCTGGCGCCCCTCCGCGCCGGTCGTTCAGGCGATCTCGATGGTCTTCTTGTCTTCATAGACGGCGCCATCGTCGTCATACCAGGTGAACTTGAACTCGCCTGCCGCGTCGACCTTGGCGTCGAATTCGAAGTAGGGGTTGGTCGAAACCGCAGGCTCGATCGTCACGTCGACCACGTTCACCCCGTTGAAATCACAGGTGAACCGGTTGATGATCGACCGGGGGATCAGGTTTCCGTCCGCGTCCTTGCGCTGACCGGATTCCATCTTGTGGCTGATCAGGCTCTTGATCGAGACCACTTCGCCGGCGGCGGCGGTCTTGGGCACTTTCACGCGGGGTTTTGCATCGTCTGCCATGGTGTTCTCCTGATCCTGATCTCAGCCGCCGCAGCCGCCGATGGTGACCTTCACCGTCGCCGTGGCCTGCACGATGCTGCCATCGGCCATCTTGGCCAGCGCCATCACGTCCTGGGTCTTGGCCAGGCGGATGCGCGTCGCCGCCATCTGCGAGCCGGCCGCGGGGCCGAAGTTGAAGGTGGCCACGGCCGGTTCCGGGTTGCCCATCGCCAGCAGCATGATCGACACCGCGCCGGGCGCATCGACCGCCACCGGAACCGTGTTGCCGTTCTCGGCAATTTCGGGGGCGGTCAGGGTGATGCCGGTGGTGCCGGGAACCGCGCCGCCCGTGAAGGCCGCCGCGAGTTCTTCGACCGTCGCAGCCATGGAGCCCATCGGGAAAGCTGCTGCGGCAACACCGCCCAGACCGATCCAGAGGCTTTCGCGTCGTGTAAGTTTCATGATCTCTCCGTTTGGTTCGGGGTAGCCGACATCATTCTTTCAAGGTCAGAAGATAGGCGACCACATCCTCGATCTGCTGACCCGTCAGGATCGGGGGCATCGGTTCTGCTGCGGGTTCCTTGGTATAGCCGACACCGGGGCGGATGTAGCCGTCCACCTTGTAGAACGCGGGCATCCGGGTGCCCTCGAACATCAGCTTGGCATTGGCGACCATGCCCCGCAGTTGGGCTTCGTTGTAGCGGGTGGCGACACCGTCCAGCGCCGGGCCGACATTGCCCTGGAACTGCGCTTTCGGCATGTCGGTGATCACGTGGCAGGCCACGCAATTCCCCAAGGAGCGGGTGGAGATCACCTTGGCTCCCTCTTCGGCATTTCCGGCGACGCCCGTCAGCGAGGTGGCAATCGCGCCATCCACGTAAACCACGTCCTTCGGAGCCGTTTCGCTTGCGGCAGGCACGGCGGCAAAGCCGACCACTGCTGCGGCCATGATGAAATGGCGCGTCATTCTTATCCTCCCTCGAGTCTCCCGGTAACAGAGTAGTGTCACTGTTCTCGGTCTTGCAATCAAAATATATGATTTCATGAATATTCACGCGCAGCATCCCGGAGGACCGCCGCATTCAGTTTCCGGCGTTGACCCGGCCGGCCAGATACTTCTGAAAATGCTCGCCATTTTCATAGCCATGATCGCGCACCCAGGTCAGAAGAGCCTCGGTGGTGCCGATGCCGAACGCGCCCGGCATCGCCACGACGGCAGCCTCGGCGGCGGTCCTGCCCTCGGCCACCTCTTCGGGAAGGAACAGCATCGTGGGGGTGAACACCACGCCCCACCGCACCGCCATGTCCTTTTCCGACAGCACGGTGCCATCGAAATCAGTGACTTCGACATCGCCGAACAGGTTCATCTGCACAACAAAGTAGCTGTCGCGAATCAGCGCCTCGATCCTGGGATCGGGAAACACCTTTTCGTGCATCTCGGTGCAGTAGATGCAGCCGCGTTGTTCCACGATGACCAGCAGGCGCTTGCCTTCGGCGTTCGCCTCGCCAAGGTCCTCGCGCAGATCCTTGAAGGTGTCTCGCAGCCAGTCGGGTTTGTGCAGGCCGTCATCGCCCAGTTCGGCGGCCCAGACAGGCAGGGCGGTGACCACGGCAAGGACGAGGGGCAGAAGGCGACGCATCGGAGTTCTCCCTTTCAGGTGCGGGTTCAGGTCAGGGTGGCGGAAAAGTCGAACGTGCGGATCAGCCAGTCGGCAATCCGGTTGACCGAATTGGTGGCGATCAGCAGGCCGAACGCGATCAGCATGACCCCCATCGCCTTTTCGACATGGCCCAGCATCGCGCGGTGCCGGGCGACCCAGGCCAGGAACGGCCCGGCAAACAATGCGGCCAGCACAAAGGGCAGGGTCATCGACAGACCGTAAACCAGCAGCAGCGTGCCGCCGCGCCACAGATCGCCCATCCCCGACGCCACCATCAGGATCGCCGCCAGCGCAGGGCCGACGCAGGGCGTCCAGCCGAAACCGAAGGCGAGGCCCATCACATAGGCCCCCAGCAGCGTGGTGGGTTTCGACTGCGTTTCGATCCGCGCCTCGCGGTAGAGAAAGCCGATGCGGAACACCCCGAGGAAATGCAGGCCGAACACGACCAACACCCCCCCCGCGACCCAGGACAGGGTTTCCTTCCATTGCAGGAACACCTTGCCGAGCGCCGTCGCCCCCAACCCCAGCAGCACGAAGATCGTGGTCACCCCGATGGCAAAGGCGATCGCCTGCAGCACCAGACGGCGCTGTGCCCCCGGCGCGATTCCGTCAGTCGCCCGCAGTTCCTGCATCGACAGCCCGGCCATGTAGCACAGATAGAAGGGCACCATCGGCAGGATGCAGGGCGACAGAAACGACAACAATCCCGCCAGCGCGGCACCGCCATAGGACACGTCCAGCATGCGACCCTCCCCGATCGAAACCGAACCTTGCCAACCGGCAAAGAATATAGGAATATCTATATGTGTCGGGCAGGAGACGTCAATCATGCGCATGGTCCGTTCGGCATTTCTCGGCACGCTCGCCTTGACGCTTCTGCCGCTGGCGGCTTGGGCCGATCTGGCGCTCGTGATGGTCGAACAGCCCGGTTGCGTCTATTGCAAGGCGTGGGATGAACAGGTGTCGGCGATCTACCCGCGGACCGACGAAGGCAAGGCGGCCCCCCTGACCCGCATCCAGTTGCGCGCCGCCCTGCCCCAGGGCATGCAGTTCGACCGCCCCGCCGCGTTTACCCCGACCTTCGTGCTGTTGCGCGACGGCATCGAGGTCGGCAGGATCGAAGGTTATCCGGGCGAGGATTTCTTCTGGGGCCTGCTGGGCCAGATGATCGCGGCGCAACAGGCTGGCGTCGCAAGCGAATAGTTCATCAGCCCGCTGCGGGTTGGCGCGGTATCCTGATCTGGTATATGCTCCAGAAGGGGCCTTTGTCCCGTTCGGAGGGGAAGTCGGACATGCCCTTGGGCGAGCCAGAGGAACCGGGTCGCGACGCCGCAGCCTTTGCCGCACATGCCGCGAGCGCCGCGACATTTCTCAAGGCGCTTGGCCATGACGGGCGCCTGATGATCCTGTGCCACCTGACATCCGGCCCCAAAAGCGTGACCGAGCTTGAAAATCTGCTGTCGTCCCGGCAGGCTGTGGTCAGCCAGCAACTGGCGCGCCTGCGCCTTGAGGGGATGGTCAGTGCGCGCCGCGAGGGTCAGGCGATCTATTACTCCATTCTTGACCAGAGGGTGCGCGAGATCCTGCGGCTGCTCGACGGTCTGTTCTGCGGGCCGGGATCAGACCGGGGTTGAAAGGCGATCCGCAGGTTCTGCCTGCGGCAACACGGGGAGGGGAACCAGATGGAAGACATTCCTTACGGAGCCTTGGCGGCGCTGGTCGGTCTGGCAGGGGGGGTCTTGCTGGGCCTTGCGGCCCGCTTGGGCGAGTTCTGCACCCTCGGCGCGATCGAAACCGCCGCCTGGGGGGGGGATCAGAAGCGGTTGCGGCTGTGGGGGGTGGTGTTGGGCACCGCGATTCTGGGCACCCAGATCGGCGCTGCGACCGGGGTGATCGACCTGTCGGGCACGATGTATCAGACAATTGCGTGGAACCCTCTGGCGTCGATCGTTGGGGGGCTGATGTTCGGCTATGGCATGGCGATGGCGGGCAACTGCGGTTTTGGCGCGCTGGTGCGGTTTGGCGGCGGCGACCTGCGGTCGCTGGTCGTGGTGGTGGTGATGGGGATATTCGGCTTCATCGCCCTGTCCGGCCCGCTGGCCCAGTTGCGCGGCCTGCTGTTCCCGCAGCCCGATGCCGTCGGCCCGTCGGGCATCGCGCAGGACATCGCCACCCTGACCGGCGTGCCGGGGCTTTGGACGGCGGCGGCAATTGCGACGGGTCTGCTGATCTGGGGGCTGTCCTATGCGCCGTTGCGCGCGGCCCCCCGGATGATCGCCTGGGCCGTGGTGGCGGGGCTGGCGGTGGTGTGGTGCTTTGCCGGCACCACCTGGCTGGCCGAGGCCAGCCTCGGGGCCGTCGCGGTCGAGGGGATGTCGTTCACCGCCCCGGTCGGCCGCACCCTGATCTACCTGATGACCAGCACGGCGGGCGGCGTGACATTTTCGGTCGGCGCCGTGGTCGGGGTGATGCTGGGGGCCCTGGGCGGGTCGGTGCTGCGCGGCATGTTCAAGTGGGAAGCCTGCGAGGACCCGCGCGAACTGGGCCGTCAGGTGGGCGGGGCGGTTCTGATGGGCATCGGCGGGGTGATCGCCATGGGCTGCTCGGTCGGTCAGGGTGTCACGGCCTTTGCCGCGCTTGCCTGGTCGGGGCCGGTGACGCTGGCCGCGATCGTCGCCGGGGCGCTGGTGGGTCTGCGCCGGTTGATCGCAGGCTATCAGCCGGATTGAGGGCCGGCGACGGAGGGGGCGAAGCTGGTTCAGGGGGCTGGTTTGCGTGTGGCTTGCGTAGGGCTTTGCGCAGGACGTCGCGCGGGCCGGTCGCGGATCGACGGCTCTCTTACCCTCGCCCGCCGATCCTGCCGGAATGTCGCGCCACATCCGCCCCCGTCGCCCCGGTGCATCGGTGTTCTTCACGGTCACACTGGCTGCGCACGGGTCGGATTTGCTGGTCCGCGAAGGTGGAGAGTTTGTGGCAGTCGGTCCGGGTCACGAAGCAGGATCGCCGTTTCACATCGAGGCCCGGATGGTGCCGCCCGATCCCCTGCAGCGCGTCTGGACGCGGACCATGCGACGCGGATGGACGCGATCAAGGCGCGGTTTTCGAGGACGCTGCGTAGGTGGAAGTCACGATCTGGCAGAAGCGGTATTGGGAGCATCATGTGCGGAACGAGGCCGATTTCGCAGCACATGTGCGGTATTGCTGGATCAACCCGGTGAAGCATGGGTTGGTGGAGCGGGTGGGGGATTGGCCGTATTCGTCGTGGGTGAGACCCGACCCCGCCTGTTCGGGGTGAAAACGGTCCAGTGGACCGTTTTCAGGGTCGAACGCCCGCGCACGCTTGCGCGGGCCGGGGGGATGGGGGCGGGGATTTGATTTTGTAGGGCGGGGTTCACCCCGCCGTTTTGTCAGGGGGTGGGGAGAGGGTCGGGGTGAACCCCGACCTACGCTTGCTAGGCTATGATGCAAGAAAAGATTCAAACTCGCCAAGTATTGATACAAGGTCAGGTGACACCTCAGTGCGCTCCATCTCCGAAATCAATTGAGCGTAAGTAATGCTAGTCCCAAAGTCTGTTTGAATCCTACCCGATAGAACCGAAACAAACTCCTTCCCACAAACTGTTGCCAAACGCCCCTCTAGAGTCGCCCATTTAGAATCAAAGTCAATCATTGCTCTCCTCATCAGAGTTGAAGGGTCATCTCCTGTTCCCTTCTTGGTGGCATAGGTGATTTGGGACGAGATCAAGTTGGAGCTCGCATCAAGTCGCAAAAGCTCAAGGCAATCGTCAATAATTCTCTCTGCCTCGGCGCTTGAAACGACGTGTCCGCGACTAGCCGTCCTTTTTATGACTGTTCTTACAAGGGAAGGGCCTTCTAAGCAGTAATTTTCTATCTCTTTCTTCTTGAGAACTCTGCAAAGCACCCCTTGTCCGCTCACCTTGGTAACAAAATCGTCTGTTTCAGCACTGGAGCGATAGTCTCGATCAAATAGTGCAACAATCTTGGCATCCAGCCCAAACATTGTGTTTAGGGTCCAACCCGTGCTGACAATTTTTTGCCACTGACCGAAACCGCCGGCCTGTAGAACAAGGGTATCTGGGTCAGAAAGGAGCGATACCGAAGAAACCTTATTCGCAAACTTTTTCAGAATTCGAGCATCTTTACCCTCCAGAAATACTATCCGCTTCGCCCTTGCCACACGAGAAAACTGCGCGTTCTCCGAAGAACCGATATAACGATAAAGATCTCTGTAGTCATCCTCGCTCCCGATGCGGCGACCGCGCCGAAAACTTGAGTTCACGGTTACTATGTCGCTTGCTGCGGCTTCGTTAATGATCTCGGTTGAATGGGTGGCCAAGAATATCTGACCAAACTTTCCTGAAACCAGATGTAGCAACTTGCGCTGCAAGTCAGGATGCAGATAGATATCTGGCTCATCTAGAACCAATACGGACTCGCTATTTCCACGGGAGATCTGAAGCAACATTTGAAGCCAAACTTGAAAGCCAAAACCAGACCAATGAACCTCTTTCGGAATTCGCGACTCGTAATACATCATGGTCAAGTTTGCAGGTATATCTACTGTCCTGGGTCTTTCTATGGTAACTGCCGGCCATGTGCTAGAAACCAAATCAGAAAAATTTTGAAAATCGCTGTCTGATTTTCGATATAGTATATTCCTGAAATGCCGATGCGATAAGCGCGTGTTCTCACTCGATCTGACAGTCTCATCGTTGAGTAAACGTTCGGCAGCTTCAAATGGCCCAAGCGTCGGCGCAATGACTAAATCGATTGGGAATGCAGCCCTGAATGAACCTGCTGTTTCTGGAATCCTCCCATCCGTCCTGAGATAGGCTGAGCAACCCTCTCGCGAGTCAAGAATGACAACAAGGCAATTTGAATTGCTAAGTTGCACTTCAATTCTGGCAGGATCGTCCGAATAATTTCGATTGGCCGATGCAATTGGAATGCTTAGAGACTGTGCAGAAATATTGAAAGTTGCACAAACTCCATCATCCGGTTGACTCATCTTAAGAGGTCTATTTCTTTTTGAATGGCGCAATACATCTGAAACAATCCGCAAGGCATCTAACGTCGTAGATTTTCCAGCATTGTTCGGTCCAACCAAAATATTTCGATCTTTGCAATTTAGCGTGAAATTTTCAAACTGCTTGAAGCCGATCAATGTGATTTTACTTATTTTCATTCCTTTACCCCAAAACCCCCTCGAACTCCCGCCATTCCCCCTTGCTCATTCCGCTCGTTTCCTGCGTCACCACCTCACCCTTCAGCATGCGCTTCACGCAGTCCATCGCTTTCGCGCTCAGGGTCACGCCGCCCATCCGGTAGTCCTCGAAGGCGGCGTAGGCCAGGGGGAGCCAGTCCTTGACGCAGGCGGCGATCACCTCGGCATAGACGCGGATTTCGTATTGAGCATGGGGGTCGGCGCGCAGGCGCAAGAAGTGGAAGAGGTTGTGCAGGTCCACCTTCCAGTACCACTGGGTGTAGATGTTGGCGGGCAGGTTCATCCGGGCGAGTTCGCGGGCGAGGCCTTGTTGGGGGGTTCCGTCAGGTTGGGCCTGGCTCAGCATCGCCTCGTAGTGGTCGTAGGCGCGGTTGGCGTCGGATTTGAGGAGGTCGAGGACGCGGGCGGCTTCCTCGCCGGAGAGGGTTTCGCCGCGGCCCTGGTTGTTGGTGGTGCTTTGGGCGGCGAGGTGTGAGGGATGGGGGATGTAGAACTCCCGGTCGAGAATCGAGTAGCGAGCCGAGTATTCGTTGACCGATGCGGTGCGGTGGCGGATCCACTGGCGGGCGACGAAGACCGGCAACTTCACATGCAGCTTGATCTCGCACATCTCGAACGGGGTCGAATGCCAGTGGCGCATCAGGTAGCGGATCAGGCCTTCGTCGTTCTGGACGTGTTTGGTGCCCGCGCCATAGGAGACGCGGGCGGCCTGCACGATGGCGGCATCGTCGCCCATGTAGTCGATGACGCGGACGAAGCCGTGGTCGAGGACGGGATAGGCGGTATAGAGGTGCGCCTCCATCCCGGGGGCGGTGGCGCGCAGGGTCGGGCGGGGGGTCTGGCGCTGTTGCGCGATCTCGGACAACTGGTCTGGGGAGAGGGGCATGGGCGTGCCTTTCGGGCGGGATGAGTCGGAAACCACTATAGATTGCGGTCGAGCTCGCGACAAACCGCGAGATGCGGCGTGATGCGCGCGGGACACGGCGGAAGCACGACCCTGTGGACAAGTCTTTTTCTCTTTGACTTTCAAGGTGTTTGACCTCAAAGTTCATTCAATTGTGGGCAAATCGAGCAAAAAAATGACCCCCTACCGACATCTGCTGTGGGCCTGCGTTCTGCTGGCGGCCTGCGAAGGCAATCCGTTCCTGGAAGAAACCGACACCGACACCGGCACCACATCCGATGGCGGCATCAACAGCGATGGTGCCCCGGTGACCACGACCAGCCCCTCACCCAGCGGCACCATCGTGCGGCGGGAGGCGACATCGACGGATTCGACCGAAACCGGCAACGGCTATGTCGAGGATGTGACCTACGATTCCGGCACGGACACGTTCACGGTCACCGGCCTCGCCTTTGACGGGGGCAACGTGTATCAGCGCGGCACGTCCGTCAGCAGTCTGGGGCAGCTTGGCCAGTTTGCCGTGTATGAGGCGGATTCGACCTATGCCGATGATGTGACCGGCACTGCGATCAGCCAGTTCAGTCACCGGGCGCTGTATGGCCGCTCGACCTCGGGCAACACCGAGTTTGCCGTGGTGCGCACCGGGGCCTATGCGAGCTATGGCTATGGCGGGTTCCTGTATCAGCGCAATTCGGCGGGGGCGGTGACGCTGAAGACGTCGGGGCAGGCGAACTATGCGGGCCAGTATGGCGGGCTTCGCGATTTCGACGGCGCGGGCGGGTTGGAATATGTCGATGGCGACATGACCATCGCGATCGACTTCGATGCGTTTGCCGATGGCGAGGCGGTTGACGGGCGGGTGCGAAACCGGTCGATCTATGACGTGAACGGCAACGACATCACCAGTGACGTGGTGACCGCCCTGAACACCGAATATTCGACGTCGCTGACTACTCTGCCGGTGATGACCTTCACCATCGACCCGGATGCGCTCGATGCCAACGGCGAGATGTCGAGCGGCGTGACCAGCACCGTCGGCGGCGAGGCGTTTGAAGAGGGCAACTATTATGCCGTGCTGTCGGGCGACATGACTGCGGGGGGCAACGACGAGATCGTCGGCATCATCGTGGTCACCGCCGATGACCCGCGGGCCGACGGGGTGACGGTGCGCGAGACCGGCGGGTTCCTGCTGTATCGGAACTGACGATGCGGCGCAGGATGCGCCTGATCGCGTTGGCGGCCCTGCTGATCGCCGGACCCCCGGTGGCGGCGGACCCGGTGACGCTGGATGCGCATGGGTTGCGGCAGTTGGCCTACACGGCGATGCGGGCCGGGTTTGCCCAGCAGGCGCTGGACTATACCGATGCGCTGGTGCAGCGCGACCCGGGCGACAGCGCGGCTTTGGTGATCCGGGCCCAGGCGTTGCGCGCGCTTGGCCGGACGGATGCGGCAAAACGGGCGGCACGGGCGGCCTGGGCCAGTGCCGACAGCGATCCGGCACGGTTCGGCGCGGCGATGGCGATGGCGCAGGCGCTGTCCACCGCCGAGCAGCGGACGGCGGCGCAATGGTGGCTGCGCCGCGCCGCCCAACATGCCCCCAACGCCCGCGCCGAGGCGGTGGCGCGCCGCGACTTCGGCTATGTCAAATCGCGCAACCCGTGGGATGTGCAGATCAACGTCAGTGCCGCCCCCAGTTCCAACGTCAACAACGGCAGCAAGCAGGACACCCTGACCCTGTCGGGCCTGCCGTTCGAATTCGAGATCCCGCCGGGATCGCAGGCGCTGTCTGGGTTCGAGACCGGGTTCGGCCTGCGCGGCACCTATCGGTTCGCGCCCGCCGGGCCGCAGCGCCAGACCAGGGCGACCTTCGGGCTGCTCGGGCAGGCGGTCGCGCTGTCGGACGAGGCGAGGGAGGCCGCGCCGGACCTGTCGGGTTCGGATTTCTCCTATGCGGCCATCGAGGCGGGGGTGCGGCACAAGCGGGGGCTGGACCCCGAAAACCGGCTTGCCGCGAGTTTCGGGTTGACCGGCGGGCGCAATTGGCACGGCGGGGCCCCGCTGTCGGATTATCTGCAGGTGCAGGTCGGGCTGGACCGGCGGCTGGATGCGGCGTCTGCCGTCAGCTTCGGGCTGTCGGCAGACCGGGTGGCGCGGATCGACAGTCCGGTGCAATCGGCGGACCGGGTCGAGGTTGCCCTCGGCTATGGTCAGGTGTTGAAAACCGGGAACAGCGTTTCGGTCGGTCTGACGGCGGCGCGGACGGTTTCGGACTCGCCAGAGGTTGGCAACGAGGCGGTCGGGCTGACGTTTGGCTGGGTCAGGGCCGAACCGCTGGCGGGGATCGGCCTTTCGGCGGGTCTGGGGATCGAGATCCGGACGTTCGCGCAGTCGCGCTATGTCGCCGGGGGCCGCGAGGACATCCGGCTGCAGGCGAACCTGACGGTGAGTTTCGAAAAGATCGACTACATGGGATTTTCGCCGGTGCTGGACCTGCGCGCCACCCGCAACCGGTCGAACACCGCGCTCTATGACACCCAGGACATCGGGATTACGCTGGGGATAAGGTCGTCGTTCTGACCGCACTGCCCTGTTCATCGGGGGACGATCTGCTAGGCTCGCCCTGCAACTTTGAGGAGGATGCGATGGCGATCCGATATCTGCACACGATGGTGCGCGTTCTGGACCTTGAGGCGACGATCGCGTTTTTCCGGCTGCTGGGGCTGGAAGAAACCCGGCGTTATGACAACGAGGGGGGTCGGTTCACGCTGGTCTTCCTGTGCCCTCCGGGGCAGCCGGAGTGTCCGGTGGAGTTGACCTACAACTGGGATGGCGATGCGGGGTTGCCGAGCGACAGCCGACATTTCGGGCATCTGGCCTATGAGGTCGACGACATCTATGCCACCTGCGCCCATCTGGCGGCCAACGGGGTGGTGATCGCGCGGCCACCCAAGGACGGGCGGATGGCCTTTGTGCGCTCGCCCGACAACATCTCGATCGAGTTGTTGCAGAAGGGTGCGGCGCTGCCCCCGGCAGAGCCCTGGCTGTCGATGGGCAACACCGGGCATTGGTGACGGAAGGGGGGGCCAGCCCCCCTCGCCCGCAACTCTCCGCCCAGGATGTTTGGGAACAGAAGAAGTCAGCGAAACGTCCAGTGCGTTTCGGTGTCGGGGCCGATCTGCCGCGTCGACAGCAGGCTCAGGCGGGGGGCCTTTGCGAGGCTTGCGACATGGAGCGGGCCGAGGGCGGGATGGCCTTCGGCGCCGATCAGCGCGCCTGCGGTGTAGGTGATCAGGTCGTCCACGAGGTTTTCCAGGATCAGCGCGGCGGCGAGGCTGGCCCCGCCTTCGCACAGGATGCGGGTCAGGCCCCGGTCGGCCAGCGCGGTCAGCGCGGCGGGCAGGTCGATCTGGCCGGTGGGGGTATGCGGGGTTTCCAGCAGGGTGGCCCCGGTGGCGGTCCAGGCGGTGCGGGCGGCATCGGAGGCTGAGGCGGTGTGCAGCAGCCAGACCGGGTTTTGCCGCGCGGTCTGGCCGAGGCGACTGTCGGGGCGGAGGGTCAGGCGCGGGTCCAGCACGATGCGGAGGGGCTGGTGGCCGGCCCCGAGATCGCGGGCGGTCAGGTCGGGGTTGTCGGCGCGGGCCGTGCCTGCGCCCACCAACACGGCGTCGTGGGTCAGGCGCAGGGCATGGGTGGCGCGGCGGGCGAGAGTGCCAGTGATCCAGCGCGACTCGCCGCTGGCGGTGGCGATGCGGCCGTCGAGGGTGGTGGCCAGTTTCAGGGTGACCATCGGCAGGCCCAGGGTCACGCGTTTGAGAAACCCTGCGTTCAGGCGGCGGGCGGCGTCGGCCAAAACGCCTTCGGTGACCTGCAGGCCTGCGGCGCGCAGTCGGGCATGGCCGCGCCCTGTCACGCGGGGGTCGGGGTCAGTCAGCGCGGTGACCACACGAGAGATGCCGACCATGATCAGCGCCGCGCTGCAGGGCGGCGTCTGGCCGTGATGGTCGCAGGGTTCCAGCGTGACATAGGCCGTGGCCCCGCGCGCCTGTGCCCCGGCCTGGGCGAGGGCCACGGTTTCGGCATGGGGGCGACCGCCCGGCTGGGTCCAGCCGCGCCCGACGATCCGGTTGCCCTGCACGATCACGCAGCCTACCGCCGGATTGGGCCAGGTGCGGCCCAATCCCCGTGCGGCAAGGCCCAGGGCATGCCGCATATGCGCGGTGTCGGTCACTCTTCGGGCGGGCCGCCGACGGGGCGCAGTTCCTGCACGAAGCCGTCGAAGTCGTCCGCCGACTGGAAATTGCGGTAGACCGAGGCAAAGCGGACGTAGGCCACGGTGTCGATCCGGGCCAGGCTTTCCATCACGATCTCGCCGATGATCTTGGAGGGGATGTCGGTATCGCCCAGGCTTTCCAGCCGCCGCACAATGCCGCTGATCATCTGGTCGATCCGGTCAGGTTCGATGGGGCGTTTCTGCATGGCGATGCGGATCGAGCGTTCCAGCTTGGTGCGGTCGAAATCCTCGCGCTTGCCGGAGGTCTTGATCACCACGAGGTCGCGCAACTGCACCCGTTCATAGGTTGTGAAGCGTCCGCCACAGGCCGGGCAGAACCGGCGGCGGCGGATCGAGACGTGATCCTCGGCCGGGCGGCTGTCCTTGACCTGGGTATCGATATTCCCGCAAAATGGGCAGCGCATGGCCTGCCTCCCCTTCGTAAATCTGTGCCTGCCGCAAGCGCGGGGGTTGGCCTCCGTCGTCAACGCTAATCATAGGGGCAAGATGCAGCGGTCGGGTAGGGATTTTTCGGTGCCACTGTATCTGGGGGTAGACCTGTGGCGCGGGGGACTCAGCGACAGGTCGCGGTCCAGCTTTCGGTCGGGCCGTCCCAGCACAGGCCGAGCGCCTGCATCGCGTCCCGGGCGGCGAACAGGCCGAGCGTGACGCTGCCAGGATCACAGGGGATGGCCGTGAGCAGCAGCAGGGCGAGGTGGCGCATGGCGGAAGTCCTGTGGCGGGGGGGGGGCGGCACACGAAATGTTCGGCAAGGAAAAGATAACGCTGCGGGCCGGGTCGGGTTTGGGCTGCGTCGGGTTTCGGCCGGGTCAGCTTTGGGACGGGTTGGCGGGCAGATGGGGGCCCAGAAAGTGGTTCAGCAGCGCCTCCACCACCTCGCGGCCCAGATCGTCCGATTGCGCGGGGGTCAGGCCGCAGACATCGGTCATCGCGATGTGCTGTTCGAACCCGGTGGCGGACGACGCCAGCGCCAGCACCAGACGCTCGAACCGGTCAGGCGGCAGCAAGCCGCGCACCGGGTCGAGCGCCAGTGCAAAGGCCGGAATCCGGCGTGCGCCCCTTGTCAGGGGACGGTTGCCCTTGGCGGTGATCCAGTTGTCCATCGTCCGGGCGAAGAACTGGCGGAACATCCCTTCGTTGTCGCGCGGAAAGGCGCGGAAATATTGAGCGGCGCGGTGGACGCGGGCCCGGACATCGGGGCTGTCTCCGACGATCTCTGCCGGGGATTTCACGATCAGGTCCAGCGTCGCCTCGTAGGCCAGCGTGCCGGGATCGGTGAAATAGCGATACGCCGTGGCCTTGGAGATGCCCGCCCGATCCGCGGCGGCGGCGACGGTCAACAGCCCGCCATCCCTGCTGATCGCCCGCGCCGCATCCAGCAGGGCCGCACGGGTGCGCGATTTCTGCGCGTGACGCGGATCGGCGGGGGAAGGGTCAGGCTCTTGCGACTCAATACTCATCATGATACCTGCGTCTCATTAAGAGATAATCGTATCAAACAACATGGCAAAGGACCAGACCGACATGGCACGGCATCGCAGATTTCACCTGATGGGCAACATCCTGCACTTTCATGTGTTCAGCAGCGAGGTGGACGGCAAGTATTGCCTCGTCGAATCGCGGGTCGCGCCGGGGGCCGGGGCGCCGCCGAACCGGCACCGCGACGAGGAGGAGGTGTTCACCGTGCTGGAGGGCAGCTTTGACTTCTTTCTCGACGGGGTGCGGCAGGCGGCAGGCCCCGGCGATGTGGTGCGGGTGCCCAACGGTGCGCTGCACCATTTTCGCAACAGCGGCACGACGCCGGGCCGGTTGATGATCGTGAACGCGCCGGGGGCGATCCATGACGCGTTTTTCACCGAGATGGGCACGCCGGTGCCAGAGGATGACTGGAACTTTCCGCCCCCCGGCCCGCGGCCCGATCTGGCCGCGATGATCTCTCAGGCGGCGGCCCTGGGGGTAACGATCGAACTGCCCGCCGGGCCCTGACGCGTCCGTGATCAGGCGCTGCGGCCCGGTGTGGTAGGCTTCGCCACACCCGCCAACAGGAGACGCCGATGACCCGGATGACCGCCAAGGATTTCGCCCCCGAATTGCTGGAGCTCTACGACTTCTACGCGCATGGCAAGATCACCAAGCGCGAGTTTCTCGACCGCGCCGGCAAGTTTGCGGTGGGGGGCGTCACGGCGTTGGCGATCCTGTCGATGATGAGCCCGGATTACGCCTTGGCCCAGCAGGTCAGCTTCACCGACCCCGAAATCGTCGCCGAATACGTCACCTACCCCAGCCCGAACGGTCATGGCGAGGTGCGCGGCTATCTGGTGCGCCCGGTGGGGGCGGCCAAAGCGGGCGGCGTGGTCGTGGTGCATGAAAACCGCGGTCTGAACCCCTACATCGAGGATGTCGCGCGGCGGGTGGCCAAGGCCGGGTTCGTGGCGCTGGCCCCGGACGGATTGACGAGCGTGGGCGGCTATCCGGGCAACGACGAAAAGGGCAAGGAGCTGCAGTCGACGGTCGACGGGGCCAAGCTGATGAACGATTTCTTCGCCGCCGTCGAATGGCTCATGGCGCATGACGCGGTCAACGGTCGGGTCGGGATCACCGGGTTCTGCTATGGCGGCGGGGTCGCGAATGCCGCTGCCGTGGCCTATCCGGAACTGGCGGGCGCGGTGCCGTTCTATGGTCGCCAGCCTGCCGCCGCCGATGTGGCCAAGATCAAGTGCCCGCTGCTGATCCACTATGCCGAGCTGGACGAGCGGGTGAATGCCGGCTGGCCCGACTATGAGGCGGCCCTGAAGGCGGCGGGAACCCGGTATGAGGCGTTTCTCTATCCGGGCACCAATCACGGGTTCCACAACGACAGCACGCCCCGGTTCGACAAGGTGCAGGCCGATCTGGCGTGGGAGCGGACAGTGGCGTTCTTTGCCGCCCATCTGGCCTGACCGGCGGGGCGGCGCACCGGCTGCGGTGCGCCGCATCGCGCGGCCATGAAGGGCTTCGGGCGTAAGGCCCGCCGCGACCCCGGCAGGCCTGCAAAACGGTTGCCCTAGAACCGTTCGATTTCGAACGAGTAGCAGAACTGCGCGACCGCCCCGCCCGCCGACATGCTGCCGTCCTGCGGCCCGCCGAAGGTGGAAATGCCGGTTTCCCCGGAACTGCGGCTGGCGTCCAGCGTAAAGGTGATCCCCTGCCCCGCCTTGCGCGGCGGCGGCGACAATCGATAGACCCGAGTGCGGTCCGGCAGGCCGAGCGTGTTGGTCACGAAGTTGCCCGCCGCACACCAGTAGTCGGTCAACCGGGCCTGCGCCTGGTAGCCCACGGCAAAGTCACCGTTGCTGGCCCGCACGATGCGCAGCCGGGGTTCGGTCCCAAAGGCCATCGCGGGCGATGCAAGGGCGAGGACGGCGAGAAGGCTCAGGATGCGCATGGCGGTTCCGATCAGGCAATTGGCTGCAGGTTGAGTATTCCACGGCTTGACCCGACAGGCGCATCAAGATGTCGAGAGGCGGGCGTGGACCGGCACGATCCGGGCTGCCGGTGCCAGGTCACTCCGGGGTGCAAACGCCTTCGCGCTGCGTGTCGTTGTCGGTGTCGAGATAGCGGAACCGGCCGTCGGGCCTCAGCGTGATGATCCGCAGTTGCGGGTTCGAAAGCAGGCACTCGACGCCCTCGGCAGTGTCACGGCGGATCGCCGTGTCGCCCCCGACGAGGCAGGCGGTATCCTGCAACGTGATCCGCAGGACCAGCGGCGCGGCGCGGCAGACCATCGCCTCGGCCGCAAGAGGCGTCAGCAGGGTCGCCGCGAAGAGGATGTATGGCATGGGGTGATCCCTTATCGTGCCCCAAGCACATATGCCGCGCCGCGCCGGGATCAAGCTCCGCCGCCGCGCAGCTTGCGCCGCTCACCGGTGGCGCCGGCCCCGAGGCATCCGGCGCGGCGCGGCTCATTGGACCGCAAGTCGGGCGGATCGCCGGGCCGCGCACCGCCCGCCACAAACGACGGGCCGCCAGCGGACCCCCCCCGCTCGCCGGTCAACTACACCCGCTGGTCCCGCCGCAGGTGTTGCACTTCATGCAGGTGCCGTTGCGGACAAGGGTGTAGTTGCCGCACTCGCCAACTGCTAGCGACATGTCCTGACATATTCCCGCCCACGCTCGGTGATTGCAAAGCCGCGTGGAACATCATGCAGCAAACCCTCGTTGAATGGGTTTCCTAGAACGTTCCGGTGAGACTTCAGATTGCGGATGATCTGATCGATACGCTGGTCCGTTCTGTTTCGAAGGGGCATGAGATCGTCTGCCGTAAGGCATATTGCAGCACGAACACGTTCCCTGACTTCGCGTGTTGACAGACGCCCGCTGCTCACTTCGTTCAGGACGTGCAGCACGGGTAACACGACATCGTTTTCTTTCATCATACCAATTTCTCCATGATCGGATGAACCGTTGTGAGGCGGCATGTCTGCCGCCTCTTTTCGCACATACTGTCAGGAATTGTCAGTATCCCGGCCATCCGGCTCCTTCGCCACACCTTTGTAGGGCCCGGGCGACTGCTTTACGGGCATGAATTGCCCGTTGCTTTCATCCCGTTTCTGAAACCGTCCATCAGGCCGCTCAAACTGCGTGCGCCCTGTCACCGAGCCGATACGGTGATCGCTGCCAGTGTTCTTAGCCATCGTCTTCAGTCCTCTTTTCCACAGGGGCCCACAGTTTTCTGTGGGGGAAACCTGTATAGGCGAGCACTTCATTGAAAGTCGTCTAAGCTATGGTCCATGTGGCCCAATCGTCCCCAAAAGGGGCGAGACAACCTATCCCGCAACGTGCACAAATTCTTGCGGGTAGGTCGGGGCGCGGAAGGTGAGAGTTCCGCGCCCCAACCCCAATTCCTCAGCTACACCCGCTGGTCCCGCCGCAGGTGTTGCACTTCATGCAGGTGCCGTTGCGGACCAGCGTGTAGTTGCCGCACTCGCCGCAGGGGTCGCCCTCATAGCCTTGCAGCTTGGCCTTCACGCGGGCGTCGAGGCTGACCGTGCCCGAGGTGAGGGCGGTGGCACCGTGAAAGGCGGCGGCGGGGTCGCGGAAGGCGGCGGCACTCTGGGTCGGGGCATGCGGCATCATCATGTTCAGCGTGGCGACCGGATCCGTGCCGTTGGCATAGGCCTGCGCACCCATGCCGCCTTGCAGTACCACCAGCTCCTGCGGCAGACGTTTGCGCAGGTAGCCGGTCGAGCTGATCTGCTTCAGCACTTCCAGACCCCGGGAAGCCGCCTTTTCAGAGACTTCCGAGAAGTTCGGCTTGCCTTCCTCATCGCCCCGGCCAAGGTCATCAAAGCTGGCCCCGGTGGGTTTGACATGGGCAAGGTCGGTGCGGTCGAGGTAGGAGATCGCCAGTTCGCGGAAGATGTAGTCCAGGATCGACGTCGCGTTTTTCACCGAGTCGTTGCCCTGCACCATGCCCGCGGGTTCAAAGCGGGTGAAGGTGAAGGCTTCGACGAATTCTTCCAGCGGCACGCCGTATTGCAGGCCGACCGAAATCGCGATGGCGAAGTTGTTCATCATGGCGCGGAACCCCGCACCTTCCTTGTGCATGTCGATGAAGATCTCGCCCAGGGTCCCGTCCTTGTATTCGCCGGTGCGCAGGTAAACCTTGTGGCCGCCGACGATGGCCTTTTGGGTATAGCCCTTGCGGCGTTCGGGCAGCTTTTCGCGATGGCTGCGCACGATCTCCTTCAGGTAGATTTTCTCGACGATCCGTTCGGCCATCACCACGGCCTTTTCCTGCGCGGACCCTGACGTCAGCGCCTCTTCGGCCTCTTCGTCATCGGCGACCAGGGCCGATGCCAGCGGCTGCGACAGTTTAGAGCCGTCGCGATACAGCGCATTGGCCTTGATCCCCAGCGACCACGACAGCTCATACGCCGCCAGCGTTTCCTCGATTGTGGCGGAGTTCGGCATGTTGATCGTCTTGGATATCGCGCCAGAGATGAACGACTGCGCCGCCGCCATCATGTGGATGTGGCTTTCCACCGACAGATACCGCTTGCCGGTCTTGCCGCAGGGATTGGCGCAGTCGAACACCGAATAGTGCTCTTTCTTCAGGAACGGCGCGCCTTCCAGGGTCATCGTGCCGCAGACATGGTCGTTGGCCGCGTCGATCTGGGCGCGGGTAAAGCCGAGGTGGCGCAGCAGATCGAAGGTCGGGTCGTTGAGCTTGTCATCCGGGATCCCGAGACTGCCCTTGCAGAAATCGGCCCCCAGCGTCCACTGGTTGAACACGAACCGGATGTCGAAGGCGGACGGCAGGGCGGATTCGATCTTTTCCAGCTCGCGGGGCCCGAAGCCGTGGCCGATCAGGCTGCTGGTGTTGATGCCGGGGCAGTTGCCGATGGAGCCGTGGCCGACGGCGTAGGCGACAATTTCGGCGGTCTGGGCGGTGGAGTAGCCGAGCTTTTCCAAGGCGGCCGGAACCGACTGGTTGATGATCTTGAAATAGCCGCCCCCGGCCAGTTTCTTGAACTTGACCAAAGCGAAGTCCGGCTCGATGCCGGTGGTGTCGCAGTCCATCACCAGACCGATGGTGCCGGTGGGGGCGATGACGGTGGTCTGCGCGTTGCGGAAGCCATGCTGTTCGCCCAGCATCAAGGCCTCGTCCCAGGCGGATTTCGCAAGGGTAACAAGGGTTTGGTCAGGGCAGTTCGCGTGATCAAGGGCGACGGGGTTGACGTTCAGCCCTTCATAGTCGGCCTTGGCATAGGCTGCCGCACGGTGGTTGCGGATCACCCGCAGCATGTGGTCGCGGTTGCGGGCATAGCCTGCGAAGGCCCCGAGTTCGCCCGCCATTTCGGCAGAGGTTGCATAGGACACGCCCGTCATCAGGGCGGTCAACGCCCCACACAGGGCGCGGCCTTCGGCGCTGTCATAGCCCAGCCCCATGTTCATCAGAAGGCCGCCGATGTTGGCATAGCCGAGGCCAAGCGTGCGGAAATCATAGCTGTTTTGCGCGATCTCGCGGCTGGGGAACTGCGCCATCATCACGCTGATTTCCAGCGTCACGGTCCACAGCCTGCAAGCGTGCATGTAGCCTTCGGCGTCGAACCGATCCGACTGGAAGAAGGTCAGCAGGTTCATCGAGGCGAGGTTGCAGGCGGTGTCGTCGAGGAACATGTATTCCGAACAGGGGTTCGACCCCCGGATCGCGCCATCGGCGGGGCAGGTGTGCCAGGCGTTGACGGTGTCGTGGAACTGGATCCCCGGATCGGCGCAGGCCCAGGCGGCGTGGCCGACCTGATCCCACAGATCGCGCGCCTTGATGGATTTCGAGGTCTTGCCATCGGTGCGGCGGATCAGTGCCCAGTCGGCATCGTCGCGCACCGCCTGCAGGAAGGCATCCGTCACGCGGACCGAGTTGTTGGAATTCTGGCCCGAGACGGTGATGTAGGCCTCGGAATCCCAGTCCACGTCATAGGTCGGGAATTCGATGGATGTGAAGCCTTGCCGCGCGTATTGCAGCACGCGGAAGGTGTAGGTGTCGGGGATCAGGGCCTTTTTCGCGGCACGGATCGCGGCTTTCAGCGCGGGGTTCTTCGTCGCGTCGGTGGCATCGGCGATGGTGCCGTCCCAGCCTTTGATGGCCGCGAAGATGTCGTTCAGGCGGGCTTCATGCGATTTCGAACCGGCCACCAGCGAGGCAACCTTCTGTTCTTCAATCACTTTCCAATTGATGAACGCCTCGATGTCGGGGTGATCCATGTCGCAGATCACCATTTTTGCAGCCCGCCGCGTGGTGCCGCCCGATTTGATCGCCCCTGCCGCGCGGTCACCGATCTTCAGGAACCCCATCAGGCCGGACGACTTGCCGCCGCCCGACAGCTTTTCGCCCTCGCCACGCAGGGACGAGAAATTGGTCCCGGTGCCCGAGCCGTATTTGAACAGCCGCGCCTCGCGCACCCACAGGTCCATGATCCCGCCGTCACCCACCAGATCATCCTTGACCGACTGGATGAAACAGGCGTGCGGCTGGGGGTGTTCGTAGGCGGAGGTCGATTTGGTCAGCTCGCCCGACTGGTGGTCGACGTAGAAATGCCCCTGCGACGGCCCGTCGATGCCGTAAGCCCAATGCAGCCCGGTGTTGAACCACTGCGGGCTGTTCGGCGCGGCCATCTGGCGGGCCAGCATGAAGCGCATCTCGTCATGATAGGCCTGCGCATCGGCAACGTCGCTGAAATAACCGCCCTTCCAGCCCCAATAGGCCCAGGCCCCCGCCAGCCGGTCAAACACCTGTTTCGCGCTGGTTTCGCCGACATACCGCTGTTCGGCGGGCAGTTTCGCAAGGGCTGCCTCGTCGGGAACCGAGCGCCACAGGAAGTCGGGCACGCCCTTTTCCTTGACGCGCTTGGCCACGGCAGGCACCCCCGCCTTGCGGAAATACTTCTGCGCCAGCACGTCGGACGCCACCTGGCTCCAGCCTTCGGGAACTTCGACCGCCTCGTTGCGGAACACGATGGTGCCGTCCGGGTTGCGGATTTCCGATGTCATCAGGGCAAAGGCCATCGCCCCGTAAGCCCCGGTTTCCGTGGTGGTAAACTTGCGCTCGATCTTCATCTGCCCCGTCTCCGTTTCATTGCGGCGGGGCTTTTCGCGCACCCGTCCGAGATCCCCAGTTCGCGCCGCGACCGACTACAGGTCTCTGCCCCGCGGTGACGGCGGGTTCACCCCGCTTCGGGATGTGGTGCAAAGCCATGTGCGGACTGCCGGTGATTTCCACGAGGGGTGGTTTTGGCGGCGGCTTAACCAAAGTGTCGCAAATCCCGCCGGGCAGCAACGGTTTTTTTAGACTTACCCACCACATTTTGTGCTTGACCGATTTGCGCCGTCTAGCTCTGGCGTATCACAGTCGGGATTGCAGGAGGCAACGGATCTTCGCCCAAACTGCGAGAGGCGCGATTTATCCCATGAAATCGGCAGGTTTGCGCGGCTGTGCTGTGCCTGACCGCGAAGCTCGCCTCAGGCCCTGCGGTTGATCAGCACGATTCCCGCCGCGACCAGCACTGCCGCCCCCACGAGCGACATTGAGACCGGCTCGCCGAACACGACATGGCCAAGGGCGATGGCGAAGACCGGGGTCAGGAAGGAAAAGCTGGCGACCGTGGGCGGCGGGTAGACCGACAAAAGCCACAGCCAGCCGATGAACCCGCCCGCCACGACGACCGAAGCCTGAAAGATCAGGCCGGCCCAATGCAGCGGTTCGACCTCGCGCAGCAGCGGACCGAAAGCGGGGGCGGCCAGCAGCAGGATCGGCCCCGAGACGAGGACCATCCACCACAACTGCATCTCGGGCCCCGCCTCGCGCAGGCGGGTGGCGCGGGCGAGAAAGGCGGTGGCGGCCCAGCCAAGCGCCGCACCGAGCGCGCACAAATCCCCCAGCAGCGACCCCGCCCCCCCGGCGGGCGCGCCGCCCAGAATGGCCCAGGTCGTTCCGGCAAACGACACCAGCAGACCCGCGCCTTTCAGCGGCGTGATGCGCTGCCCCGGCAGACCGAAATGCGACAGGATCGCGAACCACACCGGCATCGAATAGAAGATGACCGACGCGCGGCCCACCGTCGTCAGGTCGAGCGCGAGGAAAAGGCACAGGAATTCGGCGGCAAAGATCGCGCCGATCAGCAGGCCGGGGCCGAGATCCTCGCGCAGGCGGTGCGGCGGGCGGCCCTGCCACGCCAGCCAGGCCGTGACGAACCCGACGGCCAGAACCGAGCGCAACCCGGCGAAGAACACCGGTTGCAAGCCGGTGTTCACCTCTTTGATGATGATCTGGTTCACTGCCAGCAGCAGCGTGATGCCCAGCAGGACCGGCGCCCCGAACCCGTCCAGCCTGTCCTTGCGCATCGTGCCCCCCGGGTTGCGCGCCACCCTTTCGCGGGGCGCAGCGGCTGTCAAGGCGGCGAAACCGCTGGCAAGGTTCGGCTCTTTGCCGTAAACGCCGCGCAAACGGAGGGGGCCGATGTCGGACATCATCGCGCGGTGCGAGGCCAGGGGCCTGCGGATGACGGACCAGCGCCGGGTTGTGGCGCGGGTGATCGGGGCGGCGCTGGACCACCCGGATGTCGAGGAGCTATACGCCCGCGCGGTGAAAGAGGACCCGCGCATCTCGCTGGCCACGGTTTACCGCACCGTGAAGCTGTTCGAAGAGGCGGGCCTCCTGGACAAGCTGGAATTCGGTGACGGGCGGGCGCGGTACGAGGATGCCGAACGCGACCACCATGACCATCTGATCGACGTGAATACCGGCAGGGTGATCGAATTCGTCGACCCCGAGATCGAGGCCCTGCAGGAACGCATCGCGGCGCGGTTGGGATACCGGTTGATCGGGCATCGGCTGGAACTGCTCGGCGTGCCGGTGAAGAAGGGATAAGATGCAGGCGAACATCCGGGGGATCCTGTTGCTGACGCTGTCGATGGCGGCGTTTGCGGCGGAAGATGCGCTGATCAAACTGGCGTCGAGCGATCTGCCGGCCGGGCAGATTCTGCTGATGATCGGGGTGGTGGGGGCGCCGGTCTTTGCGATCTGGGGGCGGTTGCAGGGGTATGCGATCCTGTCGCGGCAGGTTCTGGACGGCACGCTGTGGCTGCGCAACCTGTGCGAAGTCGTTGGAACGCTTGGTTTCGTCACGGCGCTGACGCTGATCCCGCTGTCGACCGCATCGGCCATCCTGCAGGCCGCCCCGATCGTGGTGACGGCGGGAGCCGCACTGTTTCTGGGCGAGGCGGTGGGATGGCGACGCTGGACGGCGATCGCGGTGGGGTTCTGCGGGGTCCTGACCATCCTGCGGCCGGGGGCGGCGGGGTTCGACGCCAATGCCCTGTGGGCGGTGCTGGGTGTGCTGGGGCTTGCGTCGCGCGATCTGCTGACCCGGCGGATGCGGGCGAGCCTGCCGACGATGGTCGTGGCGACCTGGGCCTTTGCCGCCGTTGCAGCCCTGGGGGCGGTGATGCTGGCCGCAAGCGGTGGGGCAAATCTGCCCGCCGGCCCCAGCTTGTGGTATGTGGGGGCGGCCGTGACCATCGGGATCGGGGCCTATTGGTGCATCATCGAGGCGACGCGGGCAGGCGACGTGGCGGCGATCCAGCCGTTTCGCTACACGCGGCTGGTGTTTGCCATGGCGATTGGGGTGGCGGTGTTCGGCGAACGCCCCGATGGCTGGACCCTGATCGGGATGGTGCTGATCATCGGGTCGGGGCTTTACACCTTCGCCCGCGAACGGGCTCGCAAGCGCGCCCTTTCCACAACGTCCCCGGCAGGGTAAAAGGCGCAGAACAACGCATTTCCCCCCCTTGGAGCACAAGCCCATGAGCACGATCATTGACATTCAAGCCCGCGAAATCCTTGACAGTCGCGGCAATCCGACCGTCGAGGTCGACGTGTTTCTGGAAAGCGGCGCGATGGGGCGGGCTGCGGTTCCGTCGGGGGCGTCGACCGGGGCGCACGAGGCGGTGGAGCGGCGCGACGGCGACATGACCCGCTACCTCGGCAAGGGCGTGCTGGAGGCGGTGGCGGCGGTGAACGGCGAGATTGCCGAGGAGATCGTGGGCTTTGACGCGACCGAGCAGGTGGGCATCGACCGCACCATGATCGAGATGGACGGCACGCCGAACAAGGGCCGCCTCGGGGCCAATGCCATCCTCGGGGTGTCTCTGGCGGTGGCCAAGGCGGCGGCGGAATACAGCGGGCAGCCGCTCTATCGCTATGTCGGCGGGACCAGCGCCCGCATCCTGCCGGTGCCGATGATGAACATCCTCAACGGCGGGCAACACGCGGATAACCCGATCGATATTCAGGAATTCATGATCATGCCGGTGGCCGCCGACAGCATCCGCGAGGCGGTGCGGATGGGGTCGGAGGTGTTCCACACGCTGAAGAAAGAGCTGTCGGCGGCGGGGCACAACACAAGCGTCGGCGACGAGGGCGGTTTTGCCCCGAACCTGAAGTCCGCCCGCGAGGCACTTGATTTCATTCTCAAATCCATCGAGCAAGCCGGGTATCGTCCGGGCGAGGACATGTGTCTGGCGCTGGACTGCGCGGCGACCGAATACTTCAAGGGCGGGCGCTATGAGATGGAGGGCGAGGGCAAATCGCTGTCGATCGAGGAGAACGTCGATTTTCTGGCCGGATTGGTGGCGGATTACCCGATCGTCAGCCTCGAGGACGGCTGTTCCGAGGATGACTGGGCGGGATGGAAGCTGTTGACCGACCGGCTGGGGGCGCGGCTGCAACTGGTAGGCGATGATCTGTTCGTGACCAACCCGACGCGGCTTATGCAAGGCATTACAAGTGGTTGCGCCAATTCCATGCTGGTCAAGGTCAACCAGATCGGCACCCTGACCGAAACGCTGGCGGCGGTCGAGATGGCGCACCGGGCGGGCTTCACCAACGTGATGAGCCACCGGTCGGGCGAGACCGAGGATGCCACGATCGCCGATCTGGCGGTCGCCACCAACTGCGGGCAGATCAAGACCGGCTCGCTGTCGCGGTCGGACCGGCTGGCGAAATACAACCAGTTGATCCGCATCGAGGAAATGCTGGGCGAGACGGCGGAATATGCCGGGCGGTCGATTCTGCGGGGGTGACGCATGGGCAAGCTGTTGATGCCGGGACCTTTTCTGGGCGGTTTGGTCCTGGTGGGGGTGGGGGTGGTGGTGTTCTACATCATCCCCGAACTGCCCGAGGCGATGACACCGGAGGATACCATCGCCAATGCCGAACTGCTGGGTCAGATCGGCGGATCGGTGATCGGGGTGGGCGTGTTCATGATGCTGTTCGGGCTGTGGCGGGCGTTTCGCCGATAGCTGGCAAAACGCGGTTAACGCGCTGAATTTTCGGCGTTTTTCGGGTATGCCTGCTGTGCACCCCCTGTACACCCCCCGTGCACGCGAATTTTTGGGCGGGGGGGAGTTAACGCTCCGCTCGGTCAGATGAAAAGGGCCGGGCGGTAGGGGGTGAGGAGCGGGCTGTCGCCCTGCCCCAGAACCTCGGCCGCGACCAGTTCGCCCATCAGCGGGGCAAGGGTGACGCCGGAGTGCATGACGGCCACCGTCAGGCCGGGGCGCACCTGCCCCACCACAGGCAGGCCGTGTTCAGGGACCGGGCGGTGGGCCAGCGTGATGCGCGACCACGCCACGTCAACGTCGGGCAGCAGGGTTTTCAGGCGAGCGCGGGTGGCTTCCGCGAGGTCGGCCAGCGGGGCGACGGTGGTCGCGCGATCGGACTGGTGCGACAGGCTCGCAGGGGTCAGCAGATGCCCGGCTGCGTCCTGCCGGATCTCGCCACCCGGACCGACAAGGATGTGGTTGATCAACGGCGGCAGAGGTTCGCTGCGCAACAGGACGCCGGGGCGGGGGAGCAAGGGCAGGTAAAAACCGACCGCGCCGAGCAGGTCGGGCGTCGCGGTGCCGGTGGCGAGGATGATGTGGTCGGCGTGGATCGGGCCTTGGTCGGTCCGCACTGCGGTGATGCGGCTGCTGCCGATCAGACCGGTGACGGGGGTGCCGAGGATGAGTTGCGCGCCCTGCCCCATCGCAGCGGTCAGCAGGCGGTGGGTCAGGTCGGCGGCATCGACCGCCCCTTCGGTCGGGAACAGGAGGGCGCGCTCGGGGGGGGTGGGGATGCTCGGCTCCAGCCGTTGGAACTCGTCAGGTCCGATCAGGCGGGTGGGATAACCGAGGTCGAGCAGGGTTTCCTGGGTCGCCTCGAAGGATGGGCCGGTTTCCTCCCACCACAGGGTCCCGGTCCACTGGATGCCGGTGCGCAACCGGGCGTCAAGGCGGCGGTGGGCGGCGATCGCCTGAACCCGCAGGGCATGGTGGGCGGGGTTGAGGTAGAAGCTGGCGTTGATCCAGCCAAAGCTCTTGCCCGAAGCCTGTGCGGCGGGACTCGTCGCCTCGATCACCGTCACGCGGGCGTGGGGGGCAAGACGATAGGCGATGGCCGCGCCGAGGAGTCCGGCACCGATGATGAGGACTTTCATCGCCCGAGTTTCGGTCAGGTCGGGTGCGGTGTCGAGCGGGATTTGCTTTTTCGCCGCATGCGGGGATAGTTGAGCCAATCGGAAAGGGCATGCGATGGGCGAGGCGGAAAAGATCATTGCGGCCCTTGGGCTGGCGGCGCATCCCGAGGGCGGGTGGTATCGGCAGACCTGGGTGGGCCCCGGCGCGCCAAGGGCCAGCGGCACGGCGATCCTGTTCCTGCTGGCGGCGGGCGGTCGCAGCCATTGGCACCGGGTGGATGCGGACGAGATCTGGCTGTTTCATGCCGGGGCGCCGCTGGTGCTGAGCCTTGCGGCGGATGCGGTGGCGTGCCGCGAGGTCCGGCTGGGGCCGGATGTGCTGGCGGGCGAATCGGTGCAGGGAATCGTGCCGGCGGGGTGGTGGCAGGCGGCACGCACGACCGGTGCCTGGTCGTTGGTGTCGTGCACCGTGTCGCCGGGCTTCCGGTTCGAGGGGTTCGACCTCGCGCCCCCCGGTTTCGACATTCCGGTGGGGGCATGATGGATCACAAGGCGTTCGTGGCCGGGCTGGAGCCGGGGGTGAAGGCGGCGCTGACCGCGCGCAGCGATGCCGCAGGGCTGCGGCATCTGGCGCTGCATGGCGGGGCGATCGCGCTGTGCGGGCTGTGGATCGCGGCGGGCTGGCCGCTGTGGCAGGGGCTGCTGCCGGTGCAGGGCGTGCTGATCGTGTTCCTGTTCACGCTGGAACATGAATGCACCCACAAGACGCCTTTCGCCAATGCGCGGCTGAACGACTGGGTCGGGCGGGGGGCGGGGTTCCTGCTGCTGCTGCCGTTTGAATGGTTTCGCTACTTCCACCTCGCGCATCACCGCTGGACCAACCTGCCGGGGCGCGACCCGGAACTGGCGGGCGGCAAGCCGGAAACGCTGCGGGCCTGGGCCTGGCATGTCTCGGGGCTGCCCTACTGGCTGTCGCAGGCCCGGCTGCTGGCGGCGCTGGTCACCGGGGGCGGCGGTGCGCCCTATCTGCCCGACAGTGCCATGCCGCGGCTGCGGGCCGAGGCACGCTGGATGGCGGCGGGCTATGCCGCCGTGGTGATCCTGTGGCCCGGGGTGGTCTGGGTCTGGCTGATCCCCGTTCTGCTGGGCCAGCCGGTGCTGCGACTTTACCTGTTGGCCGAGCACGGCGACTGCCCGCAGGTGGCCAACATGTTCGAAAACACCCGCACCGTGTTCACCGACCGGCTGGTGCGGTTCCTTGCGTGGAACATGCCCTATCATGTCGAGCATCACGTCTATCCGTCGGTGCCGTTCCACCAGCTTCCGCGCCTGCATGCCCTGATGCGGGCCGAACTGCGGGTGACGGCGCAGGGCTATGCCGCGTTCACCCGCGATTATCTGGCCCGGAGGCGCTGACGGCGCAAGTTTGCCATTCAGCTTTGCCGCCGGGTTGGATAGGCAGCGGGCATGGAGATCAAGAACGAAGACAGCCTGCGCGGGTTCGGCTTTGCGCTGACCGCCTACCTTCTGTGGGGGTTTCTGCCGCTCTTCATGAAGGCGCTGGCGCATATTCCGCCGGCGGAGGTGATCGCGCATCGGGTGATCTGGTCGGTGCCGATCGCGGGGGCGGTGCTGCTGGTCACCGGACGGACCCGCGACCTGCGCGCCGCGATCCGAAATCCGCGGATGCTGGGGATGGCGGCGGTGACGGCGGTGATCATCAGCGTCAACTGGGGCATCTATGTCTGGGCCATCGGGTCGGGGCATGCGCTGGACGCGGCCTTGGGCTATTACATCAACCCGCTGTTTTCGGTGTTTCTGGGCGCGGTTCTGCTGGGCGAGCGGTTGAGCCGCTGGCAGAAGGCGGCGATCGGGCTGGCGGTGCTGGCGGTGGCGGTGCTGACCATCGAGGCCGGTCGGCTGCCGCTGCTGGCGCTGTCGATGACGGTCAGTTGGGGCATCTATGCCTATTTCAAGAAATCACTGCCGATCGGGCCGAACCAGGGCTTCCTGCTGGAGGTGCTGATCCTGCTGGCCCCGGCGCTGGCCTATGTGGCCTGGCTCGGCTGGACCGGGACCGGGCATTTCTGGGTGGGCGTGCCCGGGGACACCGGGCTGCTGCTGGCCTGCGGCGCGGTGACGGCGGGCCCGCTGATGATCTATGCCAACGGGGCCAAGCTGCTGCGGCTGTCGACCATCGGCATGATGCAGTATATCGCCCCGACGATGATCTTCCTGACGGCGGTCTTCGTGTTTGGCGAACCCTTCGGGCAGGGCAAAATGATCGCCTTTCCGATGATCTGGGGCGCGCTCGCGATCTACACTTGGGAGTTGGTGCGGATCGCGCGGGTCAGACAGCCCTGACCGGCACCGCCCCGTTCCAACTGGCCCAAATATCCCACGGGGGTCCGGGGGTGTGAAACCCCCGGCTTCGCCTTAGGGTCGGCTGATCCGGCCGCCGCCGACCGCCGCCGCAACCCCCGTGGTGCCGGGGGCCGAGGTCGGCAGGCCCAGCACGACGCGGGCGGCAAGAAAGGCAAAGGCCTGCGCCTCCAGCATGTCGCCGTTCAGGCCTGCGGCCTCGATCGGCTCCACCGGGACCGACAGGCGGGCGGCGAGTTCGGCCATCAGCGTGGCGTTGTGGCGGCCCCCGCCGGTCACCAGGAGGCGGGTCACGGGAAGGGGGAAATGTTCGGCCCCGCGCACGACGGCGGCGGCGGCGCAGGCGGTCAGGGTGGCGGCGGCATCGGCGTCCGACAGGGCGGCCACGGCGGGCAGCAGGGCGTGGAACTCGTTTCGGTCCAGCGACTTGGGCGGCATCTTGTAGAAATACGGATGCGACAGGAAGGCCGCGACAACCGCCGGGTCGGCGTCGCCTTTGGCGGCGAGGGCACCGTTCGGGTCGTGGCTTTGCCCGAACCGGGTCTGCATCAGGTCGTTGACCGGGGCATTGGCGGGACCGGTGTCGAAGGCAAGGCAGGCACCGGGCTGATCGGGGGCGGTGTGGCGCGGGTCGACCCAGGTCAGGTTGCCGACCCCGCCCATGTTCAGAAACGCCAGTGGTTGCGCCGCGCCGATCCGCCGGGCGCAGGCGAAATGATAGAACGGGGCCAGCGGTGCGCCCTGCCCGCCCATCGCCACATCGTTGCTGCGGAAATCCCAGACCACCGGCAGCCCCAGCACCTGCGCCAGGAGCCCGCCGTCGCCCGCCTGATGGGTGCGCCGGTTGCCCGGGTCATGCGCCAGGGTCTGACCGTGGAAGCCGACCAGATCGACGCCGGAAAACCGCGACAGCACCTCGGCATGCGCCGCCTCGACCACTTCGGCGGCCATCGCCACCCCCGGCTCGCCCGGCCACCGGCCAAGCGCCGCGCGCAGGCAGGATTGCTCGGCGGCGGTGTAGGGGCGATAGGCATGCGGGCCGAACTCTAGGATCGCCTGCCCGTCGGTCAGGATCATCGCGGCATCGACCCCGTCCAGCGACGTGCCCGACATCGCCCCCAGACACCACAGCGGACCCGGTTTCATCATGGCTTCCCCTGCCCCGTCGCGGGCGGTATACCCCTGCCACCTTTCATGCACGAGGCGGCGATGACCTACCACCCGAAATCGGATTTCATGCGCGTGATGATCAGCCGCGGCTTTCTGGCCGATTGCACCGATTATCAGGCGCTGGACGAGGCTTTGGTCAAGGGCGTCGTGCCGGGGTATATCGGGTTCGATGCGACCGCGACCAGCCTGCATGTCGGATCGCTGATCCAGATCATGATGCTGCGCTGGCTGCAGACCTGTGGCGGAAAACCCATCGTGCTGATGGGCGGCGGGACGACCAAGGTCGGCGATCCCAGTTTCCGCGCCGAGGAGCGCCCCTTGCTCGACGCCGATCAGATCGATGCCAATATCGCCGGGATCAAGCGGGCCTTCGCGCCCTATGTGACGTTCGGCGACGGTCCGACCGATGCGATCATGGTGAACAACGCCGAATGGCTGGACGATCTGAACTACCTGTCGTTCCTGCGCGACATCGGCAAGCATTTCTCGGTCAACCGGATGCTGTCGTTCGAGAGTGTCAAATCCCGGCTGGAGCGCGAACAGTCGCTGTCCTTCCTCGAATTCAACTACATGATCCTGCAGGCCTATGACTTTCTGGAACTGAACCGCCGCTATGGCTGCCTGGTGCAGATGGGCGGGTCGGACCAATGGGGCAACATCGTCAACGGCGTGGACCTGACGCGCCGGGTGATCGACGCCGAGGTCTACGGGCTGACCTCGCACCTGCTGACCACGTCGGACGGACGCAAGATGGGCAAGACGGCGGGCGGCGCGGTCTGGCTGAACAGCGACCTGTTTTCGGCCTATGAGTTCTGGCAATACTGGCGCAACACGACCGATGCCGATGTGGGCCGGTTCCTGAAGCTTTACACCGAGATCGACCTCGAGGAATGTGACCGGCTGGGCGCGCTTGCCGGGTCGGAGATCAATGAGGCCAAGATCGTGCTGGCCAATGCGGTGACCACCCTGCTGCATGGGGCGGCGGCGGCGGCGGCGGCGGAAGCCACCGCGCGCGAGGTGTTCGAGCATGGCGGGGTCGGCGACGATCTGCCGACGCTGGTGCTGTCGGTCGCGGACCTGCCGGTGACGGTGGCGCAGCTTTTCGTCCGGTCGGGTCTGGCAGGATCGGGCAAAGACGCCAAGCGGCTGATCGCGGAAGGTGGCGCGCGGCTGAACGACGAGGTGGTGCTGGAGGCCGGGCACAAGCTGGGCGCAGGCGAACTGGCCGACCCGGTCAAACTGACGGCGGGGCGCAAGCGGCACGCGCTGGTGGTTCTGGGCTGATCGCCTGCATCACCTGTTCCCAAATATCCCACGGGGGCGCGGGGGTGTGAAACCCCCGCTCCTTCGCCGGGTCAGGGTGCCACGCTGACTTTCGACATCACGTCGGGGGTCTCGGGCGGCTCGCCCCGGGCGATCGCGTCGACCACCTCCATGCCCGAGATCACCCGACCGACCACGGTATATTCGCCGTTCAGAAACTCGCCGGGCGCGAACATGATGAAGAACTGGCTGTTGGCGCTGTCGGGGTCCTGCGACCGCGCCATGCCGACAATGCCACGCACGAAGGCGATGTCCGAAAACTCGGCCGGCAGGTCGGGCCGGGTCGAGCCGCCCATCCCGGCGCGCGACGTATCGCCGCCCGCCTTGGCGAATTGCACATCGCCGGTCTGCGCCATGAAGCCGTCGATCACCCGGTGGAACTGCACGTTGTCATAGGCGCCTTCGGCCGCGAGCGCGGTGATCTGGGCCACATGTTGCGGGGCCACGTCCGCCAGAAGGTCGATGATGACGGTGCCGTTGGCCGCACCCGCCACTTCGATCACGAGGTTCGGGCCGGGGCCGTCTTCCTGGGCGAGGGCCGGAGACGCGAGGAGTGCTGCAAGCACGAGGAGCGGCGCGTTACGCAACATCGGCGGCCACCCGGACGGTGATCATTGCATCGGGATTGGCCGGGGGTTCGCCGCGCGTGATCTTGTCGACATGCTCCATCCCCGAGATCACCCGCCCGTAGACGGTGTACTGGCGGTTCAGGAAGTGGTTGTCGGAAAAGTTGATGAAGAACTGGCTGTTGGCCGAATTCGGGCTTTGCGAGCGCGCCGCCCCGATGGTGCCGCGATCATGCGGGATGCCGGAAAACTCGGCCGGAAGATCGGGATGCGACGACCCTCCGGTGCCCGCGCGGCGCAGGTTCGCCACGCCCGCAATCCCGTGTTCCACGTCGCCGGTCTGCGCCATGAAACCGTCGATCACGCGGTGGAACACCACGTTGTCATAGGCACCGGCACGGGCCAGCGCCTTCATCCGTTCGGCATGTTTGGGCGCGATGTCGGGCAGCAGGGCGATCACCACCTCGCCGTCTTTCAGCGTGATGATGATGGTGTTTTCCGGGTCGGTGATGGTGGCCATTGGCATCGGTCCTTTGGTGTCGCGTCTTTCCTGAACCTAATGGCAGCGGGCGCGAAGGGAAAGGGGGGCCGTGACCGAGAGCCCGCGTCAGACCGGTTGACCTGCGGGCCCGATCAGCCGAAACAGGATCGAACGCATCTGGAGGCGGCAATGGCCTGGAAGACTTTGGACGACATCGCGCTGGCGGGGCGCATCGTGCTGACCCGCGTCGACATCAACGTGCCGATCGAGGCGGGCCGGGTGACCGATGCCACCCGGATCGAAAAGATCGTGCCCACGATCGAGGATATCATCGCGCGCGGTGGTCGGGTGGTTCTGCTGGCGCATTTCGACCGGCCCAAGGGCAAGGTCGTGCCGTCGATGAGCCTGTCGCATCTGGTGGGCGCGCTGGAGCAGGCGTTGGGGCGCCGGGTGGTGTTCGGGGCGGATTGCGTCGGGCCGGTGGCAGTGGCGGCGATTGCGGCGGCGGGGCCGGGCGACGTGGTGCTGCTGGAAAACACCCGGTTTCACGTCGGGGAGGAAGCCAACGATCCCGATCTGGTGGCCGGGATGGCGGCCCTGGGCGATGTGTTCGTCAACGACGCCTTTTCGGCGGCGCACCGGGCGCATGCCTCGACCACCGGGCTGGCGCATGCGTTGCCTGCCGCCGCCGGGCGGCTGATGGAGGCCGAGTTGCGGGCTCTGGAGGCGGCTTTGGGCGCGCCGGAGCGTCCGGTGGTGGCGGTGGTCGGCGGGGCCAAGGTTTCGACCAAGCTGGAATTGTTGGGAAATCTGGTGACGAAGGTCGATCATCTGGTGATCGGCGGCGGGATGGCGAACACGTTTCTGGTGGCGCAGGGGGTCGAGGTCGGCCGCAGCCTGGCCGAGCGGGACATGGCCCCGATCGCACTGGAAATTCTGGAAAAGGCCGGGGCGGCGGGCTGCACCATCCATCTGCCGGTCGATATCGTCGTGGCGCGCGAGTTCAAGGCGGGGGCGGCATCGCAAGTGCTGCCGGTGGGCGATTGTCCGGCGGATGCGATGATCCTCGATGCCGGGCCGGACACGGTGGCGGCGCTGGCGGCGGTGTTTGCCGCGTGCCGGACCCTGATCTGGAACGGGCCGCTGGGGGCGTTCG
>Ga0247831_1000492_pt1 | contig 84940 bp, 79 predicted proteins | sample LaCruzMarch2015__9_FD_192406 | JGI IMG/M metagenome (GOLD analysis project Ga0247831, IMG submission 192406) | Freshwater microbial communities from meromictic Lake La Cruz, Castile-La Mancha, Spain - LaCruzMarch2015_1m | ecosystem: Environmental > Aquatic > Freshwater > Lake | place: Spain...
AACAGAGAAGTTAAGCCTGCTTGCGCTGATGGTACTGCCCTATTAAGGGTGGGAGAGTAAGTCGACGCCGATTTTTAAAACCCTGACATTCACCAGAATCGTTAGGGTTTTTTTTTGATTGTAATTTGATTATTTACTCGAAATGTTTTTATTTATAAATATAATCTAATGACTTTTATAAAAAAAATTGAATCTCGTAGTGGGGGAATTTGCGAGTTGTGTGCATCGGAATCGGCAAGTATTGAGTTTACTGTGTCACCAAAAGAAGAACAAATTGAAAATCAAGTATATATCTGTTCAACTTGTGAATTGAATTTATCAAACAAAGATGCACGAGATCATTGGCAATGCTTGTCTGGAAGTATATGGAGTCAGGAACCAGCTGTTCAAGCTTTGTCTTATAGATTATTGTATGGGATGAAAGATCAATCATGGTCAAACGATATAATGGAATCTATAGATATGGATGAAAAAACTATACAATGGGCAACAAATATATATGAAATCACATTGGTTCATCAAGATGCTTTTGGAAATGTTCTTGAAAACGGAGATAATGTTGTCTTAATTCAAGCGTTGAAAGTTAAGGGCACTAATTTTACGGTATCCAAAGGTACTGTTATAAAGAAAATCCGTTTAGTTTCAGATAACACAGGTCAAATTGAAGGTAAAATTAATGACCAAGTTATCGTTATCTTAAGTCAATTTGTTAAAAAGAATTAGCCTTTAAACAATTTGAGATAGCAATCTGTTATACAATTATTGGTTTTGTAATTTAAAATCTTCCATTTAAAAAATAAGTATGATTATTTTAGTGTTTCTTATAATTCATTGGTATTTGTCTCTTTTTGGTCAAACATTTTTTCTTCATCGATATGGTGCACATAAGATGTTTACAATGAATAAATTTTGGGAAAAATACTTTTATTTGTTTACCTGGATAACTCAAGGATCATCTTACCTGAATGCAAGAGCTTATGCTATTCTGCATCGTATGCATCACGCATATAGTGACACGGAAAAAGATCCACATACACCACATTTTTTTAAGGATGCCTATAGTATGATGATGCATACTCGAAAAATATATAATGATGTATTAAATAAGAGAATTTTTATAGAAGATAAGTTTGATCGGAATTTCCCTGAATATCCACGCATTGATAAAATAGCAGACAATGGATATATTCGATTGCTATTTGCATTAAGTTATATATCTTTTTATGTTGTTTTTGCCTCGGAATGGTGGATGTTCTTGTTTTTACCAATTCATTTTTTCATAGGGCCTATACAGGGTGCAATTGTTAATTGGGCAGGACATAAATATGGTTATCGCAATTTTAATGGCTCCGATAAATCAAAGAATTCATTATTTTGGGATTTAATATTGTTGGGAGAATTGTTTCAAAACAATCATCATCATGCTGGATCTAAACCTAATTTTGCTACCAAATGGTTTGAATTTGATCCAACGTATCCAATAATTTGGTTTTTCAATAAAATCGGAATTATAAGAATGACTCGATAATTTCAAGTAAATAAACCTAAAACAAAAAAATCCTACTTTCGCAGGACTTAGTGGAGAAGATCGGGCTCGAACCGACGACCTCTTGACTGCCAGTCAAGCGCTCTAGCCAACTGAGCTACATCCCCGTAAGAACAAATATAGCTTTAAAATTTAATCTTTTATGAGTTTATCCAACTTGTATTGTATTCCAATGGTTTTCGATGTGATTCAGGCCACTCTATTGAAGGATAACCGAGATAGAATAACCCAAGGCATTTGTCTTTTTTTTTCAATCTTAAAAATTCATTCATTTTTGAATGGTAAATTAATTTAGGAGTTGACCAAAACCCACCAATTCCATAGGCTGTACATGTTAAATGAATATTTTGTATAGCACATGCGACCGCTTCAATTTCTTCAATTTCTTCAATTTTTTCTTCTAACTGCCTGCTCATACAAACCGCAATAATAGCAGAAGATAAAAGAGGTCTTTTAATCATTTTTGCTAATTTAGAATCGTTTTGCTTTTCAATGGGAGTTATTTCTAAATAGGTTCTTGATAAAAAGTCACTTAATTTTTCTCTACCGGTTTCTGTAAAAACAATAAATCTCCAAGGTTGAGTATTTCCATGTGTAGGAGCCCATTGTGCGTTGTTTAACATTAATTCAATTTGTTCTCGATGAACTTTTCTTTCAGAAAATTGCTCCGGAACGATTGTTCTTCTTTTACGGATTAATTCAGTTATTTCAGACAAATTATACAGCATATCACTCTGTTATTTTACTTGGCATTTCAACTAAAACAGCATTTTCAACTTTTTCCTTACTTAAAGCAATTTCTAAAACTTCTTTCATCTTTGATACATAATGAAATGAAAGTCCTTTTAAATAATCAGCTTGTATCTCTTCTATATCGTGCCGGTTTTTTTCACAAAGAATAATTTCTTTAATATTTGCTCTTTTCGCAGCTAAAATCTTTTCTTTAATCCCTCCAACCGGTAATACATCACCACGTAATGTAATTTCTCCAGTCATCGCGAGATGTGATTTCACTTTTCTTTGTGTAAATAAGGAGGCTAGCGAAGTTAACATGGTTATACCGGCACTTGGTCCATCTTTTGGCGTTGCTCCTTCAGGAACGTGAATATGTACATTATAAAGATCAAATAATTCCTGAGGTAATTCCAGCCAATCACTATGCGCTTTGAGGAATTCGAGAGCAATTACGGCTGATTCTTTCATAACAGCCCCTAGATTACCGGTAAGCGTAAGTTTTCCTTTACCTTTGGTGATAGATGATTCAATAAATAAAATATCACCACCAACGCTTGTCCAAGCTAAACCGGTAACAACACCGGCTACTTCATTAGAATCGTATTTCGTTCGTGGCCTGCCTGCTCCTAATATGGTAAAAAGATCCTGCTCACTGATTTTAACTATGTATTTTTCATCCATTGCTATTTGTCGTGCTCGATTTCTAACAATCTTTGCTACCAATTTATCTAGTCCGCGAACACCGGATTCATTCGTGTATTCTTCTATTACCTTACTAATAACTTTTTTATCTATTGAAATAACTTTTTTTGTAATTCCGTGTTCTTGAATTTGTTTAGGTAATAAATGTCGCTTAGCAATTTCTAATTTTTCCTCAATGGTATAACCATTCACTTCAATAATCTCCATTCGGTCGCGCAAAGGACCCTGGATTGTTGAAAGATTATTTGCTGTAGCAATGAACATAACCCGTGATAAATCGAATTCGGTTTCAACATAATTATCGTAAAACGCACTATTTTGCTCAGGGTCAAGTACTTCTAATAAGGCAGAGGAAGGGTCTCCGTGGTTACTTCTTCCCAATTTGTCAATTTCATCAAGCACAAATACAGGATTTGCTTTTGTCGCTTTTTTGAGGTGCTGAATGATTCTTCCGGGCATTGCACCAATATATGTTTTTCTATGTCCTCTAATTTCAGATTCATCATGCAATCCACCTAACGACATTCGAACATATTTTCTGCCAAGAGCTTCCGCAATTGATTTTCCTAATGAAGTCTTACCAACACCAGGAGGACCGTAAAAACATAAAATGGGAGATTTCATGTTTCCTTTTAACTTTAAAACCGCAAGGTATTCTAGAATTCGTTCCTTCACTTTTTCTAACCCATAATGGTCACGCTCTAATATTTTTTTTGCTCGATTTAAATCCAAATTGTCTTTGGAATAATCACCCCAAGGTAGTTCCAATAATAAGTCAAGGTAATTCAACTGAACTGTATATTCCGCTCCCTGAGGATTCATACGTTGTAATTTGCCAAGTTCTTTGTGGAACAATGTTTCAATTTCTGAATTCCATTTTTTGTCCATTGCCTTTTCTTGCAAATCACGAATGTCTTGTTCTTGAGGGTTATCTCCTAATTCATCCTGAATGGTTCTCATTTGTTGATGCAAGAAATACTCTCTTTGTTGACGATCCAAATCTTTTTTAACCCTACTTTGAATTTCATTACGCATTTCGAGCATTTGAATTTCCATTGTTAGGTGTTCAAGAACCATCATCACTCTTTTTTTCATATCAATCTCCTCTAACATTTCCTGTTTTTTGGAAACGTCAGCATTCATATTAGATGAAATAAAATTGATTAAAAATGTTGGTGAATCAATATTTTTAAGGGCAAAGGATGCCTCCGAAGGAATATTTGGACTTTCATGTATGATTTGAAGTGCCAAATCTTTGACAGTTTTAATCATTACCTTTAATTCCTTATTTTTTTTGTCAAAAGGAACTTCATCAAAAACACGCACATTTGCTTTTATGTATGGGTCCTTTTGTGTCAACTCTAACATTTCAAATCGACGTTTACCCTGTATGATTACTGTCGTGCTGCCATCGGGCATTCTAAGAAGTCGGACTATTTGCGCTACAGTTCCTGTTTTGTGCAGGTCATCAAATTCCGGAGATTCCTCGTCTTGGTTTATTTGAGATACAACGCCTATTATTTTATTTCCTTTGTTTGCTTCATTTACCAGTTTGATAGACCTATCTCTTCCTACGGTTATTGGAATTACAACTCCTGGAAAAAGGACATTATTTCTAAGTGGTAAAATGGGTAACTCAGTTGGAAAAACTTGACTATTCATATCTTGCTCTTCCTCTGCAGTAATTAATGGGATGAACTCAGCATCATTCTCTATTTCAGTATGGAAATTTATCAAAGTGGTTTCAAATAATTCACTCATAATTGTTCTAGTTCAATTGAATCTTTTTTTACTGTCGATTTGGCAGTAAAAAAATGGTTGATTTATAATTTAATCAAAATAAACTTTGCTTTATTAAGACCTATACATTATGTCAAGCAATATGCCAACGGAAAAATCAGGTAATTATGTCGTGATTGGCTAAAAGAAAACGGAGGATTTTATTTAAAATAATTGACAAAAATTATTTATTATCCTTTATTGTTCCAAGAATTTCAATTTCCTCCTCTGATAAGGTTAATCCCCTTCGATGCATCATTTTATTTGCGTATTCAATGGCTTTATCAAATTTAAAAGATTCAAACCCATTACTTCCACCCCATGAGAAAGAAGGAATGAATTTAGAAGGGAAATCTGCGCCGAACACATTACACGAAACTCCAACAACGCTGGCAGTATTAAACATGGTATTAATTCCACATTTAGAATGGTCGCCCATACAAAGTCCCATAAATTGTTGATTTGTTTGTACTTCCTTATTTTCTTCATAGGAATAGGTTGAAACATTCCCATAGTTATTTTTTAAATTAGAAGTATTGGTATCTGCTCCCAAATTACACCATTCACCAATTATTGAATTACCCACAAAGCCATCATGACCTTTGTTGGAATATGCTTGAAAAACAACATTATTTATTTCACCACCTACTTTGCAATGAGGTCCGAGTGTTGAAGCACCATATACTTTAGCTCCAAGTTTTAAGGCACTATGTTCGCACATGGCTAAAGGGCCTCGTACGATTGATCCCTCCATAATTTCGGCATGCTTTCCAATGTAAATTGGACCAGCGTTTGTGTTGAGAATACTTGCTTCAACGATTGCTCCTTCTTCAATGAATACATCTTTTTTGTCCCCAATTAAGGTGTTTGATTTTGACAAGGGTTGTGATTTCCTTCCAGCAGTTATTAACTCAAAGTCTTGTTTTAATACGCGATCATTTTTTTGATAAATATCCCATCGTTGTTCAATTAAAATGGGTTCGTTTCCTGTGTAATTTATTCGCCGGGTCTCTGTTCCATTTGAGGCTATCCATGTTTCATTGAAATAAAGTGAATTCCCTTCCTCTAATTGAAAGAGCGTAGCAACAATTTCCTCATTTGGAATAATCGCTGCATTAACCTCAATAGCACCCATTTGTTTCTTAAATTTCCCTTGAAGATATTTTTCGGTTGTAAATCCTATTTCAGCATTGATCGTTGGATCGAAAGACTCTATTAATTTCTTCCAGCGCTCATCATTTGTGAAAATGCCAATTCGTAAATTCCCTACTGGTCTTGTTAATGTTAACGGAGCGAAACGCAAATGAAAACCATTATCATTTAAATTAATTCTCATGATTTAAATAGGGTTTGTTTGTTAAAAAAGAACTTGCATATAGAGCTAGAAATGTCAGTAAACCATTGATTATAAGCATTTCGTAACCAAATTTATAGCCATTCAACCAATTTATTGAATGTTTGTCAGTGATGTAACAAATTGCCGGAATGATGATACAGATAAATGGTACAGCTATATTTAATGCATTTCGTTTTGTGAAAATTCCAAAGGCAAACAATCCAATAAGTGGTCCATATGTATATGAAGCTAGAGTGAGTATCATGTCAATGATATCTGTTTTAGGATTTTTTTCGATGTACCAATTTGTAGCTAGTATGATTATCAGAAAAAGTGTTGAAAAACCAATATGGACAAATAACATCGTTCTTTTTTTGCTTTTTTCTTCTTTCTTTTTGAAATTTAGAAAATCGATGCAAAATCCGGTGGTTAATGCAGCTAAAGCACTGTCCGCCGATGCATAGGATGACGCTGTAATTCCAAGTAAAAAAAAGATTCCAGCTAATGTTCCAAATTCAGTTAATGCCAGAGTAGGGAATGTGTGGTCCGTTTTTAGCGGAAGGTCAACTCCTTTTGAATTCGCATAGACATAAAGTGCGCCTCCTAAAATAAGAAATAGAAAATTTGTTGCGACTAACACAACGGTAAATGAGTACATGTTTTTCTGCGCTTCTTTGATGTTCTTGCAGGTTAGATTTTTTTGCATTAAGTCTTGGTCAAGCCCTGTCATAGCAATAGCTAGGAACATTCCTCCAAAAAAATGCTTGAAGAAATAATTTTTTGCATTGGAATCATCTAAAACAAAAATGCGTGAAAGAGAATGACCTGTGGAGGTTTTTGATTGAGATATTTTATCCCATAATCCAATTAAATCGACATTCAATGTTTGAGCAACGATAACTGTACAAATGATAACCGAACTCACCAAGAAAAAGGTCTGAAAAGTATCTGTATATACTATTGTTTTTATACCTCCTTTGAAAGTATACACCCAAATAAGTAGAATTGTTATACAAGCGGTGACCCAATAAGGTACACCAAGTCCTTCAAATAGAAAAAGTTGCAATACGATTGTGGCTAGGTATAAGCGAATTGCTGAGCCTAAAGTCCTTGAAAGTATGAAAAAAGCAGCTCCCGTTTTATAACTAATGAATCCTAATCGCTTTTCTAAATACTCATAAATTGAGGTTACGTTTAATCGGTAGTAAAGGGGCATTAGTAGTTGAGCAATAACTATATAACCTAAAACATATCCCAAAACCACTTGGAAATAGGCCATTCCATCATTAATTACTTTTCCTGGGACAGAAATAAATGTTACTCCAGACAAGGACGCGCCGATCATTCCAAAAGCAACTAAATACCATGGGCTTTGTCTATCACCCGTGAAAAAAGTCTCACTCGTTGCTTTACGTGATGTCAAGATTGAAATCCCAATTAATACCAGAAAATAGCATACTAGAATGGTAATAATTAAGGTAGTGCTCATTATTCTTCGTTATTAGTTAGTGAAGAATCATTTTTTATCCAAGCAAGATTTTTAGAATATAGAAAAACAAACAATCCGGAAAAAAGCAAGTTTACAACGATTAAGGGTGTTGGAACTTCTGATGGAGATAAAATAAAATAAATGGAGATTGAAGAAAGTATACTGTACACTATATAGGCGTGAAAACCATAGATTTCTTTTCTAAACATTAAAATCACACTTACAAGACCTATGATTGAAAAAAGTGTAGAAATGCCTGTGAAAAACAAGAAGTTTTCATTAACAGCGGTACTTATTTGTTGGATTTTTTCTATTATCTCCATTACTTCCGGTGGCGGATCTAGCTGTCTAAAATCTACAATAGTCTTTGCCATCTCTAAATTTTCTTTCTTTATTTGTTCAGCACTTGGTGGCCCACTAACTAAACTTATAATTCCGTTTAATATAGCAAGAGAGGTATTTAGAATTGTTAAAATTCCAAGTATAAGTAAGGATTTTGGTTTATTTTTGAACATAATGCTTTTTAGAACGAATGTATTTATTTTGTCTATAAAAAATGAGTTTCGGGTTGTTTCTTTCTAAATAAGATTTGTTTATAACCTCTTCTAGAATAGGTAAAGAAATGCAATTAATTTCTGGTATCTATGCCCCAAAGCATTTTATTTCGAATTGTATCCAAGAAATTATTATTTTTAAAACGAATAACATTAATCATGAATTCGGCTTTTTTCACAATCACTTTTTCACCTTGTTTTATGCTTTTAGAATTGCCGTCAAGGCTTAATAAAGATTTTCTATCTCGCCCTTCTACACTCAGCTCAATTGGTAAATGATCAGGAACAACCATTGGGCGTACATTGAGGTTGTGTGGTGCAATCGGCGTAAGAATATGCACTTGACAACCGGGAGTTATAATTGGGCCACCACAACTCAAGCTATATGCCGTCGATCCGGTTGGGGTTGCAATGATTAATCCGTCTGCCCAATAAGAATTTAAATATTTATTATCCAGAGATGCATGAACCGTAATCATGGATGCAGTGTCTTTTTTATGTACGGTTAATTCATTTAATGCAAAGTTATCTTCACCAAATAGATCGTCTTCAGTATACACGCGCAATAAGGAGCGTTTTTGAAACTCATATTCCTTATTCTTAACTTTAGTAAGGGTTTCAGCAATTTGATCCTTAGAAATATTGGCTAAAAAACCAAGTCTACCTGTGTTTATGCCCATTATCGGCACCCCAGAATTTCGGATGTAGCTGACCGTTTTGATGAATGTTCCATCACCACCAATACTTAGTGTTAAATCTATCCCGCTGTAGAAATCCAGATGAGTTGAGAAGATGTCGTAATTTTTTGTTAAGCCCGCCTTCAAGGTTAGTACTTCCTTAAGTTCTTTCTCTAGAATGATTTTCCATCCAAGGTCTTCCAGAAAAGCAAAAACAGCTAGAAAGGCTGGTATCGTTTGTTTTGTGATTTTTTTACCGTAAATCGCTACTCGCATACTTAAAATTTCAAATAGTTGATCAAAGCATCATAGCGCCATAAAACATCATCTTCATGCATTCCTTTTTGAAATGTTGCTTTTATTTCAATTTCATATCGCTCAAAGGATCTAATTATACGTGTTAAATCAGATTGATTTATTTTTAATGTAACTTCAATCCGCGTAGAATCTGTTGAACTAAAAATGTAGGAACTCAGAATTTTAGCATTTTCACCTTCTACAATTCGAGCTATTTGCGCTAATGAGTAATCAATAGAATTCATCTCAAGAACAATAATTCCTCCAGGCTCTTTGATTCCTCCGGTTGATGCCAATGAATTAATCAAGACATGAACACTTGTGCAGCCCAAATAGTTTTCTTGTTCATCCAAAATTGGCATGATGCTCAGTTTGAATTCTGACATTCTGTAAAGCACCTCATAAATATGTACATGGTCGAAAACAAATGGTCTTGGTAGATGATCAAATAAGGTGTCTAAAGTTTCCGAATCATCTAATCTATCTAATATATCTGCCTCTGATACAACACCAACAAAGTTTCCATTTTTTAAAACGGGCAAATGAGAAACTTTAAATTCATCCATCCAATTAATGGCCTTTTCACCTGTGTCTGTATGAACTAAATGAGGTATTTCTTCCGTAATTAAATCAATTGCTCTCATAATTTGTGACCAAAGTACTAATTTATAAATGAAGTTTGTACTTTTGATAGCGTAAAATTAACTTGAAAGATGACAAAACTTAGTGTTAACATCAATAAAATCGCTACAATTAGAAATGCACGGGGTGGACTAACGCCAAATGTAATTCAAACTGCAATTGATTGTGAACGATTCGGCGCTCAGGGAATAACAGTACATCCTAGGCCTGACGAGAGACATATTACGTTAAGAGATGTGTATGAGTTAAAAGGTGTTGTTTCAACAGAATTTAATATTGAAGGATATCCTGATGATCGATTTTTGAAAATAATTAAAGATCTTCGGCCAGAACAAGCCACATTGGTGCCGGATCCGCCTGGTGTACTAACCTCTAATGCTGGATGGAATGTATGTGAAAATGAAAAATTTTTACAAAAGATTATTGTACAAATACAAGATTTAGGGGTGCGAACAGCATTATTTTTGGATACTGAAATTAAACAACTTGAAAAAGTGAAAGAATTGGGTGCCGACCGAATAGAATTGTACACCGGCCCCTACGCTGAAAATTATCCGATTAATAAAGAGTTAGCTGTTTTGAATTATGTGCTTGCAGCTCAGGAAGCACATCAATTAGGGTTAGGTGTGAATGCAGGACACGATTTGAGTTTGGATAATTTAGCATACTTAATAAAAAATATTCCATTTATAAATGAAGTTTCCATTGGTCATGCCTTGATTTCGGATGCTCTTTATTTGGGATTGGAAAATACAATTCAGCGTTATTTGTTGGAAATTGAAAAAGGTCTACTTAACTACTAAATAAAAAAAATGGCAGAAAAGATTAAATTCGGAACAGATGGTTGGAGAGCAATAATTGCCCAAGATTTTACAGTTGAAAACGTGGCTCGTGTGGCTGAGGCTACCGGGGAATGGTTGTTGAATCAATCGGTTGAGCCTAAAATCACCATCGGGCATGATTGTCGATTTGCGGGTGAATTGTTCATGGAAACTGCTGCAAAGGTATTTCTTTCACAAGGAATTAAAGTCTACATGAATAGAGGCTTTATTTCGACGCCAATGCTGTCATTAGGAACGAAAAATTACGGATGTCGAATTGGGATTATTATTACGGCTAGTCATAATCCGCCATCCTATAACGGCTATAAAATTAAAGCAGATTTTGGTGGGCCACTACAACCTGAGTATATTCAGGAGATTGAAGATGTTATTCCTGATTTTCCAACAGTTACTTTTCGGCAAATTGATTTAAAAGTAGAAGAAGCGGCAGGAAGACTTGAGATTATCGATTTAGAAACAATGTATATAAATCATGTAAAAGCTAATTTTGATTTGCATGCCATTCGTCATTCTGGGTTGAAGTTAGTATATGATGCCATGTATGGTTCGGGTCAAACGGTTATTCAAAAAATCCTGCCAGAGGTTGAGTTACTTCATTGCGACTATAATCCTTCTTTTAAAGGTCAGGCTCCTGAACCAATTGCAAAAAATTTAAAAGAGCTAGAAGAATTAATCAAAGCGAAAGGTAATGTGGATTGTGCTTTGGCTACTGACGGAGATGCTGATAGAATTGGATTGTTTAATGGAAAAGGGGAGTTCATAGATTCGCACCACATTATTTTATTATTGATTCATTACCTAGTTAAATACAAGCATTTAAAAGGAATTGTTGCGACGGCATTTAGTGTAACTCCACGGGTAGATAGAATGTGTGAAATATATAATTTGGAACAGCGCATTACAAAGATTGGCTTCAAAGAAATCGCTTCAATCATGGTGAAAGAAGATGTTCTAATAGGTGGTGAGGAATCAGGAGGCATTGCTGTTAAAGGACATATTCCTGAAAGAGATGGTATTTGGATGGGGTTAATTATCTGGGAATTTATGGCTAAATCGGGCAAGTCCCTAGATGAGTTAATTTCAGAAGTATATGATTTAGTGGGTGAATTTAAATTCGAACGTAATGATTTGCATATAACGGAAGAATTGAAAAGTAAAATCATTGAAAATTGCACTCAAAATAAATACACCCGTTTTGGTGAATATCAAGTGAAAGAACTTCAAACAACTGATGGGTTCAAGTACTTTTTCGATGATCAACGTTGGTTAATGATTCGGCCTTCTGGCACGGAACCGGTTCTTCGGAATTATGCAGAAGCACCAACATTAGAAGAGGTGAGAAAAATATTAAAGATGTGTGAAGAAACTATTACACAAATTTAATCGTCTTATACTTGGATTAGTAAAAAAAAACTACATATTTGTAGGGTAAAAAATGGAGTATATGTCCTATGATCAGAACAATGAGATTTATTCAAAGGCTGTAAGAGCAGGTAAACGCACTTATTTTTTTGATGTCAAATCAACCAAGAGCAATGATCTTTACATTACCGTTACTGAAAGCAAAAAGGTAACTAGTGAAGATGGTTATGAAAATTACCAAAAGCACAAAATCTTTCTGTACAAGGAAGATTTTGAAAAATTTAAAGAAGGATTAGAAGATGTTCTGCTAAAAATTGAAGAGCTAAAGGGTAATTTAACCGATTAGATTTTTTATTTCTTCAATTATATTTACTGCTAACTGTTTGGCCTTTTCTTCATTAACGCTTTCTGAGTAGATACGAATAATTGGTTCGGTATTGCTTTTTCGTAAATGTACCCATTCTTGGTTAAAATATATTTTAACACCGTCAAGCGTATCAACTTCAAATTCCTTGTATTTATTGCTCATTTCAACAAGAATTTTATCCACATCAATGGAAGGAGTCAATTCTATTTTGTTTTTTGAAATAGTATATTTTGGGTAGGAATTTCTCAATTCACTTACGGAACATTTTTTTTCAGCTAAATGACTTAAGAATAGCGCTATTCCAACTAAAGCATCACGACCATAATGCAATTCAGGATAGATAATTCCACCATTTCCTTCGCCACCGATTACCGCATTGGTTTCTTTCATTTTAACCACAACATTCACCTCTCCTACAGCAGAGGCAGCATAAGATTGCCCCCATTTTTCTGTTATATCTCTCAATGCACGGGTTGAGGACATGTTGGACACGGTATTTCCTGGGGTATGTTTTAACACGTAATCACCAACGGCAACTAAGGTGTATTCTTCCCCAAACATACTTCCGTCTTCACATACCAATGCAAGTCTATCAACATCTGGATCTATCGATATACCAAGGTCTGCGTGATTTAATTTCACAGCATTTGAGAGCTCTGTTAAATGCTCAGGCAACGGTTCTGGATTGTGAGGAAAATGACCGGTTGGTTCACAATACAATTCTGTTATGGATGTAACACCAAGTGCTTTTAAAAGTGCGGGAATAAAAATTCCTCCCGTAGAATTAACTGCGTCGACAACTATTGAGAAATTAGCATCCGCAATTGCTTTTCTATTAACAAGTGGTAAATTCAGAATTAAGTCAATGTGTTTTTGCATATAAGAGTCATCTTTTCTCCAAGTACCAATTGAGTCAACATCAGCAAAGTGGAAATCCTCTTTTTCAGCAATTGAAAGTAAGGTTTCTCCTTCCTGACCGGATATAAATTCTCCTTTTTCGTTCAATAATTTCAATGCATTCCATTGTTTTGGATTATGGCTAGCCGTTAAAATTATTCCTCCATGTGCGTTTTCAATTGGAACTGCAATTTCTACGGTTGGCGTTGTCGAAAGCCCTAAATCAATAACATCAATTCCTAGTCCGCATAAAGTGGAACATACTAATTGGTTAATCATATCGCCTGATAATCGGGCATCTCTGCCAATAACAACACGTAATTTTTTATCCGGAGATTTAGATTTTAACCAAGTGCCATAGGCAGCTGCAAATTTAACGGCATCAACGGGAGTTAGGCCTTCACCGGGCGCTCCTCCAATAGTACCTCTGATTCCGGAGATAGATTTTATTAAAGTCATGGTAGATTAGTTAGCTAGTTTTTTATGTAAATCAATCATTTTCAAACAAGCGATAGCACATTCAATGCCTTTGTTGCCATGTTTACCACCTGAACGGTCAATTGATTGCTGTATGTTTAAGTCCGTTAAAACACAAAAAGAAATGTGCTTATTGTATTTTAAACTAACGTCCATAATTCCTTTAGTAGCGCCATCACAAACAAAATCAAAATGCCTCGTTTCTCCTTGAATAACCACACCGATTGCAATTACAGCATCGATTGTAGTATTCTCAAATAATTGCTGTGCGCCTAATGCTAATTCGAAGGTTCCGGGCACAAATATTTTTGTAATGTTGTTTTCAGTAACACCTGCTTCTTGCAATGCTTGTTCCGCACCCTTTAACAGGTTTAGTGTTATTTCAGAATTCCACTCAGAAACTACAATCCCAATCTTGAAATCTGATCCGTTGGGAACTTCTGTAGGATTGAAATAGGAGAGATTGCGATTAATAGTAGCCATGAAGTTGTTATTTCACAACTTTTCCCGAAGCTCTTGCAATATATTTATCAATTGTTTTTTGATTTGCATAAGCTGGATACTCATCTCTAATTTTTGTATAATGTTCTGTTGCTTTCTTAAAATCGTTAATTTTTTCAGCATGAAGACCTGCTTTAAACAAATACATCGGAGTAGTATAATCGTTAATATTCGTTTCTGAAGCTTCTAGGTATGTTTCAATGGCTTTTTTGTAATCTTTCATTTCAGATCGACAATCGCCGGTTAAACCTAGTCTCATAGCAGATAAAAAAGTATCATCTAATTTTACTTCGTCAAGTTCTTTCAATGCTTTTTTGAATTCACCTTTTGCCATAAACTGACGTGCTAGTACAAATTGTGCCAACTCTCCGCCAATATAACCATCATATTTCTTCTTAGCTTTAGTTAACTCCGTTATTGCCAAATTCGTAGAATCCTTTTCAGCGTAATTTAGACCTTTCCAATACGCATTTTTAGATTCATTATTTTTAGCTTTCCAAATAAATTGGTAGTAGGCCAGAGCCCCCAACATTATAATTAATAAACCGCCAAAAATAAGTGTGCCAAATTTAAAACGTGAATCGTTCTGAAACTTGTTTTTAATCGTATCTAAAGATAAATTTTCTAGCATAATTGTATATTTCAAGGGTGCAAAAATAGAAATAAAAAATCAAATTTCTTGTTTTTCAGATGAATAATTTGATTGCCAAGCAATCAAATCGAATTTTGTCTGGTTAAAAATCAATTTTTTACCATTTTGCCCTACTGAACTTCTCATCCTTTGGGGCATTTCTTCTATCTTTGCGAAAAATAAAATCATGTCCAAGCCTGTTCGCGTTCGATTCGCACCTTCACCAACTGGCCCTCTCCACATGGGAGGAGTTAGAACTGCATTATACAATTATTTATTTGCTAAGAAAAATAATGGGACATTCATTATTCGAATAGAAGATACAGATCAAACTCGATTTGTTCCTGGAGCGCAAGATTATATTATGGAATCGATGAAATGGTGTGGAATCATGCCAACCGAAGGTCCTGGAATTGGTGGAGATTTTGGTCCTTATGTTCAATCAGAACGGAAAGAACTTTACAAGCCTTTTGCGGAACAATTGGTAAAAGATGAGAAAGCTTATTATGCTTTTGATTCAGCTACTGAATTAGAAAATGTCAGGGAGCAAGCAAAACAAATGGGAATGCCTAATTGGCAATACAACAGCATTACACGTTCTTCGTTGAGGAATTCTTTAACATTACCCGCAGATGAAGTACAGCGATTGTTAGATTCCAATGAACCATACGTTATTCGAATGAAAATGCCCCGAAACAGGGATGTTCGTTTGAATGATATTATACGAGGTTGGGTAGTTGTTAATACGAATAACCTAGATGATAAAGTGTTGTTTAAGAGTGATGGAATGCCGACCTACCATTTGGCAAATGTGGTGGACGATTATTTAATGAAAATTAGCCATGTTATTCGTGGGGAGGAGTGGCTTCCGTCTGCGCCATTGCACTATTTATTGTACGAAGCATTTGGTTGGGATTGCCCTGAATTTGCTCATTTGCCACTTTTATTGCGACCAGATGGGAATGGTAAATTATCCAAACGTGATGGAGATCGTCTTGGTTTTCCAGTATTTCCAATAGATTGGCATACGTCTGAAGGAGAATTATATTCAGGTTATCGCGAGAAAGGATATCATCCTGCTGCCTTTATTAACATGTTGGCTTTCCTTGGTTGGAATCCGGGCACAACGCAAGAGATTTTTAGTTTGGAACAATTAGTCGAATCATTTTCATTGGATAGAGTTTCCAAGGCGGGTGCTAAATTCGATGCAGATAAAACAAAATGGTTTCAACAACACTACCTTAGAACAACGCCGGATATTGAATTAGCGATGGAATTACAGGTATTAACTTCAACTGAATTACCGCTAGAAAAGTTAATTGAAATTTGTCGATTAATGAAAGAAAGAGCAACGTTTGTATCGGATATTTTAACGGAAGGAAATTATTTATTGGAACAACCCAAAGTATATGACGCCGAAATTATATCGAAAAAATGGAAATCCGAGACAACTGAATACATGAAAGATTGGTTGATTGAAATTGAGAAGCTACAAGAATTTACAGCCAATACTATTGAAACGGCATTTAAAGAATTCCTAGCCTCTAAAAGTGTTGGTATTGGTGCTGTTTTATTGCCGTTCCGTTTATTGGTTACAGGAGTTGGAATGGGGCCGGGCATGTTCGAAATCGCATCATTTTTAGGAAAAGAGGAAGTGATTGGACGAATGAATTCAGGTTTGAACTATATCGAATCTTTGGTGAAATGAAACAGCTCATTTATATCACAGGAATAAAAACCTATTCATTTCATGGTTGCTTAGCAGAAGAATTTAGAATTGGCGGGCATTATCAAGTGGACATTAAATTGGAAACTGATTTTAGTCAAGCGGCACTTCATGATGACTTAACGCAAACTATAGATTATGTTGTTGTCAATCAGATTGTTGAATTGGAAATGGCAATTCCCGCTAAATTAATTGAACATGTTGGTTTGCGTATTTACAATACGATTAAATCAACTTTTGAAACGTGTTCCAAATTAGAAGTGTTGATAAGGAAAATTTCACCACCAATCAATGGCGAGGTAGATGAGGTTGCAATTGCTCTTTCAGATTTTAATTAAATAATGGTTGAGGCTTGATATATGCGGAGTTCGTCCCAAGAAATTTGGTTACCAACTTGGGCTTTTATTTGAGATAAAGAATTTCCATTAACTTGTTCAAGAATGTTTTTAATTTCTTTGATTCGTTCTGTGCTCATAACGTCATTGAGGGTAACTTTTTCAGCTCGTATCAATTGGGTAATGTGACTATAAATTGTTGATTCTGACAATTGTCTGGATAGTGCTATTTCTTCGAGCTTCATTCCCGCAAGAATGAATTCTAGCGTTGTTTCAATAGTACTTAGTTTACTTTTCTTTTCAGTAGATTTTCTCGTTAAAATGCGCGTTTCAAAATCAATCACATCCACTATTAATTTTGATTTTTTACTGTGTTGACGCAACAATTGTTGCACAGCGCTTATTTTGGAGATTTGGTAGTTTTCTATTTCTGGAATTTTGAAAATTGATTGAGTGATTTCTACTCCCATGCTGATTTTCTCCATTAAAACCCTCGTTTTTTTCAGTTCAATAATTTTACTAAAAAGCATTTCCGATTGCTCTTCTAATTCATCTGTATGTTGTTTCGTTTTTTTTATTTGTTTTAACTCACCAATCTTATAATAGAATTTTCCGAGAATTTCATCGAAAACTGTATAAAAATAGTTGTAGGCAGCTATCGTTCGATCATTGATGAAAGTCAAATCTGGTCCTGACTGAAACAATTTATCAATCTGCTTTCTGAATTTATAAGATTCTTCTTGCGTTTGAGAGAGTTTACTCGTTATTTCTTTTATCCAATCTATGTTCTTAGCCTTTTCGGATTTACTTAATGATCCCGCATAACTTGCTGCATGCACACTCATAGATTCAACCAAAGCATACCAATCAAATGTTTTTAATAACCTTTGCCAAAGGAATTTGGTTGTGTCTTTTTTTAACTGTGTATTTAAATCAGTTAAATTGGTTTCATGCGTTGTAAAATCAATTAATTGTTGATCTATTGAAATTGATCTATTCTCTACAGGGGACAAAAGTTTTAATCCATCTAATGTCCGTAAGCGGGAAAAAGCAACATATGCCTGACCAGGTGCAAAAACTTCAGTAACATCTAAAATAGCTTTATCAAAGGTTAGTCCTTGACTTTTATGAACTGTAATTGCCCATGCCAATTTTAATGGATATTGAACATAGGTGCCAATAACTTCTTCAGAAATTGCTTGGGTTGCTTCGTTTAAAGAGAATTTAATATTAGTCCATTCATATTTTTCGACAATGATTTTTTTCTTTTCATCAGGAAAAAGTACAGTTATCTCATAATCGGTTAATTGGATCACTTCACCTATTTTTCCATTATAATAGTTTTTCTCTAACCCAACATCATTCTTTATAAACATAACTTGTGAACCTATTTTAAGCTCTAGTTGCTCATCAATTGGGTATATATGTTCTGGGAATTCGCCCGTTATCTCTGCAGCGTAGAAATAGGATTTTGAATTGATTTTCGTTAGTTCTTTAGCATTTATCTCTTCAGCTCTGACATTATGTGTGGATAGTGTAATGTAGCCATTTTTGTCAAAGTCTGAGTCAGTAATTACTTTTTTGTTGAGGAGAGAAATATGTTCTTGACTGATAAAATTATGCCTCAAATTATTCAATAAATCGATGAAATGATTGTCTTGCTGCCTAAAAATAGTGGTTAATTCAATAATTAATGGAGGATGGGCAACCAGAACATGTGAATTGAAGAAATAAACTCCTTTATAGTAATTCCGTAATAAGTTCCATTCCTCGTTTTTCACGACAGGTGGAAGTTGGAGTAGGTCTCCTATGTATAATACTTGAATCCCACCAAAAGGCTCATCATTTCTACGTACAATTTTTAACATCCAATCAATTGCATCCATTAAATCGGCGCGTAGCATACTTACTTCATCAATAATAAGCAACTCCAGATTTCGTATAACAGAAATCCGTTTTTTATTCATTTTGAAATGACGTTTTAATGACGTTTTATTTTCATGCTTTATATGAAATGCGTCATTCGGGGAATTAGTTTCGGGAATAAAAGCACCGAAGGGAAGTTGAAAAAAAGAATGAATGGTTACCCCTCCTGCGTTTAATGCTGCAATTCCTGTTGGTGCAACAATAACTGTATTTTTTTGAGTAGATTCTACAATTTTTTTCAGTAAGGTCGTTTTTCCTGTTCCTGCTTTTCCGGTAAGAAAAATTGTTCGATTTGTCTGGTTAACAAATAATTCGGTAAGTTTAATCGCTGTGGATGGATCTTCAATGCTCTTCATACTTTAAGTTAAGCATAAAAATTGAGATGGGGTATATTAAAAAAAAAAATAGTCGCTCAATTGAGCGACTATTTTAAAAATCTTAAGAGTATTAAAGATTATTTCTTTTTCTCTTCAGCTTTCATTTCAGCTTTCATTTCAGCTTTCGCTTCTGTAGTAGCTTCTGCAGATGCAACTGGAGCTTCTTCTGAAGCAACAACTTCTTCAGTTGTAGCTTCTGCTGATCCGTTCTCAGATGCTTCTTTTTTACCACCACAAGAAACTAATACTGTACTAGTAGCTAAAACTACTGCTAATGTTAAAAATACTTTTTTCATTTTAATTGAAATTAAAGGTTAATATTATTTTTCGAGACAAAAGTATCTGTATAATTTGATTCGTGCAAGAGTGATACAAAAAATAATGTTAAAAAACTTAAAAAAAAGAACAATAATTCTCGAGAGCACAAAACTAATTGGCTTTTTTAATCGCTGTTTTTAGGATGTCAATTAATCCGAAAGCCTCTTGTTTAATTAATTTTCTTCCAAGAGTATATGTTTTCAATTTCGTTTCAAGGTGAATTCGTTCTCCACCATTAATCCAAGGCGAAGATTCCCAAACAGACTCTAACGAATTATCTTCAGGAAATCGAGCAGATATTGAAAGTACATTTTCAAAAAAAATGACATGAGTTTTACCATACTTAAAAATGGATCGTTTGTAATTGATTCCGACTTCGTCAATTTTTAGCAACTCTTTACCGTAAAGCAACCAGAGAAAGGAACGACTGATCTTTTGAAGGTAATAGACCCAAAATGAAAGGAATATCCATAAAATCACTTCTTCTTGATAACTCAGTTTAAAAATAAAAAACGATGAAACTACCACTGATCCAATAGTGATCCACATTCCAAGCCAAGCTCCCATTAGTAAATTCACCCAAAAATTTTGAATAGGGGTAATGATGATTGTTGTAAATGTCGCCTGTTTTTTAACGCTAATTCGCTTGCTTAACCACTTCATGGTGTAAAATTACAAAACAATTTTAAGGGGTGGATAAAAAAAAAGCTGCCTTATTAAGACAGCCTCTCTAATCTTTTATTAAAAAATTATTCAATAATTAATCTTTTTGTTATTATTGAGCTATTGATTTCTAACTGAATCAAATAGATTCCGGCATTAAGATTATTAGTATTCAAATTTATATCCCAATTACCTGTCATTTTACCATAATTTTTAGTTGAAATAACTTTTCCTGCTGCATCTGAAACACTCAATTGAATAGAAGATTCATTTACGAGGTTCAATGAAATAGTTGCTTGGCTTGTTGCTGGATTAGGGTAAATTTTCACCATTTCATCCAATTGATTGGTTAATGCTTCGTATAATCCTGCATTGCTTCCTGCCTGGAAACCAGTATTTACAGCCTCTGTAATTGTAGCTTTTCCTGCATTATCAATTCTTCCATCTGGAGCGATTATCATACCAATAATATGTATTGAATTTTCATCCCAAGTCGCTGGAAGAATAAATGAAAAATTGATGGTGTGCTGCGCGCCTGGGGCAACGGTTGCAGGAAAACTATTAGCATAACCAGTGAAACTTGGTGCAATTGCACGAGCCACATGGTCATACACCATTTGTGCTGCTGGTACTGTACTAGCTAATAATTCATAACCACCCATTGCTCCATTTCCTCCCCCTGCGTATGCGTTCGATTGATTGTATCCAGAGCCAGTTCCTGTAACACCATCTTCTGTCAATACACACGCTAATTTGTAATTGTTATTTGCTGCCAGTGCAAAATCTGCCGTAACAGAAACATTCAATTCTCTGGTTGTAGCGTTCCATGTTGCTCCATTTGTTAAAACGGCAACTGGTGGTGTTTGTAAGCGGTCAAAAAATTCAGGTGACATTCCAGATGGATCAACATCCGTCCCTCTATCTACTAAAGCACTTGGGTATCCAGCAATTAATCCGCCAAATGCCGCGTCATAATCGGTAACCGTCATTGGATCGCCATTGTGAACTGCTATACCAGCCCAAAACTCGTTGTATTTTGTGTTGAATTGATCCATGAAAACAGCACCACGAGGACACCATTGACACCATGTTCCAGTTCCTTCTTCACTTACAACCATTTTACCTGCTACTGGTACGATAGGATTTATTGAATTTGTTAATGTATCGTCACTACTTACATCATCTGTTGCTCCATTAACATTGGAAATACTTGCAACTACTGTTTGATTTCCGGCTACAAGACTTAATGGGGATAAGGTAACTGCATAATTAGCTGTACTAGCTATGCTTACTCCTGTAACACTTTGTGGGAAATTAGTTCCGCCATAATTCAAGTTAAGATCAAAGGATGTTATAGCCGTCTGACCAGCATTTACAATTGTAATTTTTGGCGTAACCGTTTGACCAGCTATTTCTCCACCCATATCAACCATAGCAGTCATTCCATTCAAGGCTGAAAGTGTATAGGGTTGATGCTCAAAACTTACGTCGTCAATGTAAAATTGGCTATTTGTGACAGGGAAGAAATCTGTGGAAGCTAATGCATTTACACCATTTATCCATGTGCCAATTAGGTTTCCATTGACATAGGCTTTCCAAACTTTTATGGTGAGGTTTGCTTCAATTTTCAAGGTGAACCATGCCGCTTCCGGATAAGTACTTACCGCTAAATTAGAGGTTAATCCATCATCGATATACAGATCACCTGCATCAAAATTAACATTCAATGCCCAGGTAGTTCCAATGGTTTGAGATGCTTGAAAATTGAAATAACCGGTTTTTCCCGTATTCACATAAAAATCAGATTGAAAGGTAAAAACACCGCTATTGTAGACTGGGCCAAAATCCAATACAACATCTTGTGGACCGCCACTCGCAGCCGTTGAAGAAAGATAAATGGAGTTAGTTCCGCTGCTTGATTGGTTGTTTGTTACTGAAGCATCTTCAGCACCACCTTCCGTTCCAGACCATGTTGTCCATGAGCTGGATTGTGGCCCGATAAAAGATCCAACAGCGTATGATTCAAAGTCATCCGAAAACAATTGAGCAAATGACGATCCTGATAAGAAAAGTGCCGAAGCTAAAATAATTTTATTTTTCATGGATTTAATAATTTTATGAAATGATTGATTAATGATTTTTAAAAGCATATAGTTACAAACATAAATTAATTTTTAATAATGACAATGTAAATTGGGCAATAAAACACGTTTAGAAATTTAGGTGAAAGTCTTTTAAATGAAACTTTCAACGGTAATAACTGTAATTCTTAATGTAATTCCTAGATTTGCATTGTTAAACAATAAATATAATGATTCAATTATCGGATAGAATTAATTCAATGGAGGAATCGGCTACAATTGCCATGTCTAGAAAAAGCAGAGAATTAAAAGCTGCTGGAAAAGATATTATTTCTTTGTCGCTTGGAGAACCAGATTTTTTCACCCCTCAATTTATAAAGGATGCTGCGTTAGAGGCGATGAACAAAAATTTCACGATGTATACCCCTGTGGCTGGTTATGATGATTTACGAGAGAGTATAGCATTTAAATTTAAGCGTGATAATGGTTTAGAATATTCGAAGGATCAGATAGTTGTTTCTACAGGTGCAAAACAATCAATTGCAAATGTTGTTTTGAGTATTATAAATCCAGGCGATGAGGTAATTATTCCGGCGCCTTATTGGGTTTCATATTTGGAAATTGTCAAAATAGCAGAAGGAAATTCTGTTGTAATTCCAGCCACAATAGATTCTGATTTTAAAATTACAGCAGCTCAATTAAAGAAAGCAATTACACCAAAAACGAGGATGATGATATTTTCAACTCCTTGTAATCCAACAGGTTCTGTTTACAGTAAGAAAGAATTATTTGAACTTGCTCAAGTCTTAAAAGAACATCCTCAACTTGTTGTTATTAGTGATGAAATTTATGAACACATTAATTTTTCAGGACATCATGAAAGCTTAGCTCAATTTCCGGAGGTGTATAACCAAGTTGTAACTGTTAATGGTCTTTCAAAAGCATGGGCCATGACCGGTTGGCGCTTAGGATATATTGGCGCCTCAAAAGAAATCGCTTCAGCTTGTGATAAAATGCAAGGTCAATTCACTTCTGCCACTTGTTCAATAACTCAAAGGGCTGCAATTACAGCAATGTATGCTGATCCTGCCTTATTAATCGATATGATTACCGCTTTTTATCACAGAAGGGATTTGGTCTTGGAGAAATTGAATGAAATGGAAGGAGTAAAAGCGAATGTTCCTGAAGGTGCTTTTTATGTGTTTCCGGATATTTCTTATTTTTTTGGTAAATCTTACAATGGTAAGGTTATCAAAGACTCAAATGATTTGTGTTTATACCTACTCGATGAAGCATTAGTTGCCTTAGTATTGGGTGATGCTTTTGGTGATCCAAATTGTATACGAATTTCCTATGCAGCGGCTGAAGAAACTTTACTTGAAGTGATGCGTAGAATTAAAGTAGCCTTAGCAAAATTGAGCTAATCTTTCCATGGATATAGAACAACTTTTTCAATCGTTTAAAAACAAGAAAATACTTGTCGTTGGCGATGTTATGCTTGATAGATACATGATTGGTAATGTAAGCCGAATTTCTCCTGAAGCGCCTGTTCCAATTGTTGAACTTCTTATGGAAGAGGATCGATTAGGGGGGGCGGCAAATGTTGCTCTGAATATCGTTGCACTTGGCGCTGATGTGATTATAGGGTCTGTTATTGGCAATGATAAGTACGGCAATCAAATCAAAAGTTTGTGTGAAACAGCTGGAATTGATGCAAAAGCAATTTACGCTACGTCAAGTCGAACAACAACGGTTAAAACTCGGATTTTAGGGAATAATCAACAATTATTGCGGATAGATTCTGAGATGAAGGATTATTTAACTTCTGAAGATGAAATCGCTTTTTTAAACCAAATTCACAGCATTGTTTCTACAGGAATTGATGCGATTATTTTTGAAGATTACAATAAAGGATTACTCACCGAAAAAGTGATCGCACAAATTATACAATGGGCAAAGGAATTTAATGTTATCACTACCGTTGATCCTAAAAAGAATCATTTTTTCTCCTACCAGGGAGTTACTCTTTTTAAGCCGAATTTAAAGGAACTAAAAGAAGGCTTAGGAATGCAGTTTGATTTTGCAACACAAAAAAGTGAATTCGAAAAAGCGATCGATATTTTACACCAGAAAATTAATAATAAATTTACCTTTGTTACTCTTTCTGAGCATGGTGTAGCAATATCAGATCATTCAAAAATTGATTATTTTGGAGCTCATCTGCGTACTATTTCAGACGTAAGTGGAGCAGGAGATACTGTTATAGCTGTTGCAACGCTTTGCCTAACGGTTGGATGTTCGATGCAGGAAGTAGCTCAGATTTCTAATTTGGCCGGTGGAATTGTGTGTGAAAAATCAGGCGTGGTTAGTATTCATCCTGCGGAATTAAAATCGGAAATGTTAAAACTATTCAATTCTTAACTTGTTAAAGTTATATTATGTCAGAGAAAATTGTAAAACCATACGGGGACGATAGAACCTCAAAAAAACAAGAGGTTGCTACAATGTTCAACAACATCTCCGCAAAATATGATTTCTTGAATCATTTTCTTTCTTTAGGGATTGATAAATTGTGGAGAAGGCGAGCAATAAAAGAATTAAAGTCCATCAAGCCCAAGCGCATGCTTGATATTGCTACAGGTACTGGAGACTTTGCGCTGGAAGCATTGAAAATAAATCCGAACAATATTATCGGAGTTGATATCTCTGAAGGAATGTTGAAAGTTGGGATGGAGAAAATGAAAAGCAAGCAGGTTGATCATATCATATCGCTTCGTCTAGGTGATTCAGAAAATTTGCCATTTGAAAATGAAGCATTCGATGCTATTACCGTAGGATTTGGAGTTCGAAATTTTGAAAATCTCGAAAAAGGATTGTCCGAAATGTTACGTGTATTAAAACCTGGAGGAAAAGCAGTTGTTTTAGAATTTTCTAAACCTAAATCTTTTCCTATTAAACAGCTTTTTAGCTTTTATTCCAATTACTTTATACCGTTTTTTGGTAAACTTTTTTCCAAAGATCAACGTGCATATTCCTATTTACCCGAATCAGTGAAAGTTTTTCCCGAAGGACAAGCATTTCGAGATATTTTGATTCAAGTGGGATTTGAAAATGTTGCTTCATTTACCGTTTCAGGTGGAATTGCAACCATATATTCGGGTACCAAATAGCTAAATGTAATTTTCAGTAACTTATTTCGTTTTGTAGGTGTGAGAAATTTCTTAATACTTTTATTGCTTGCTGCACCTTTTGACTTTTTGAGTCAGCCTTACAAGACATGGAATTACAAGAAATTTGATGATCGTTTATTTCATTTTGGTTTTATGCTAGGAGTAAACCAAGCTGATTTTTCTGCTTTACCGGTCCTAAATGCATACGAGAAATTTGGCGTAAAATCACTGACTACAAAAGCGCAACCAGGTGGGCAAGTTGGAATATTAACCACCATGAAAATTTGGAAACCTACCTTTAGATTGCGTTTGATGCCCTCACTTTCCTTTCAAGAAAAGGTATTGTTGTATACCTTCGAAAACCCAGACACCTCTAAAACATTCGATATAGTGGAGGAGGAACGCGTCAACTCCACGAGTTTGGATTTTCCCTTGATGTTTCAGTATCGAACATTGAGGTATAACAATTTTGCCGCTTACTTCTTGGGAGGAGCGCAATATTCCCTCGATTTACAATCTCAAGAAAAAGCTGCACAAAATTTCATTGATCCGTATGTCAAAATACGTAAACATGACTTTCAATATCAAGTTGGGGGAGGGGTAGAGTTCTTTTTGCCTTATTTTAAATTAGCGTTTGAGCTGAAATATTCTCATGGTTTTCAAAATACTTTTATTCAGGACAATACGCCTGTATCAAAACCAATTCATAGTTTATATAACAAACTTTGGTTTCTTTCAGTAATTTTTGAAGGCTGATGGAAAAGGAAATTCAATTCAAAATGCTCCCCGATCAGGCGAAAAATGAGGAGTTTATTAAAAATAAATTAGCCGAACTTTCTGGATTTGACCTCGCTAAATTGAATTTTCATTGGAAAAAAAGAAGTTTGGATGCACGGAAAAAAGAAATCCTCGTTTTGGGGACATTTATCGTTTCTGATGAAGTGATTGTGTCTCAGGATTCAGCAAGTTTCTCATCGAGCGACGTGGCTTCGAAAAAACAGCTTGCAATAATTGGTGCAGGCCCTGCTGGATTATTTGCTGCATTGCGGGCCATCGAACTTGGATTGAAGCCAATTGTTTTTGAACGTGGAAAAGATGTGCGTTCAAGACGAAGGGATTTGGCGAAGCTTAACAAAGAAATGATTGTCAATCCAGAGTCCAATTATTGTTTTGGCGAAGGAGGAGCAGGAACGTATTCCGATGGAAAATTATATACGCGTTCTAAAAAAAGAGGTGACTTAAAGAAAGTCTTGGATTGGTTTGTGCATTTTGGCGCTTCTTCAGATATTTCTATTGATGCTCATCCGCATATTGGGACCAATAAACTTCCTGCCATTATAACGGCTATGCGTGAGGCTATAATTGAAGCTGGAGGGGAAGTGCATTTTAACTCAAAACTAACGGATATTTTTATTAAGAATGGAACTATTTCCGGAATTGAGATAAATGAATCAACAAAATTTGATTTCACCCAACTGATTTTAGCAACTGGACATTCGGCACGAGATATTTTTTATTTATTGGATAAAAGAGGAATTGAAATTCACGCCAAACCTTTTGCTATTGGGGTACGAATTGAGCATGACCAGTCATTAATTGATAGCATTCAATACCACGGCCGATTAAATGATGATTATTTACCCCCGGCTACCTATTCACTAGTCGAACAAGTAGATTCGAAAGGCGTTTTTTCATTTTGTATGTGTCCAGGTGGAATTGTGGCGCCTTGTGCAACCGAGCAAGAAGAAGTGGTTACCAATGGATGGTCGCCTTCCAAAAGAAATAATCCATACGCTAATTCAGGAATTGTTGTAAGTGTTAGTCCAGAGGATATTTCGAGTAATAACGAAGATCCTTTTTCATGCTTGAATTTCCAAAAGCAAATTGAAAGAAATGCATGGGAAATGGCGGGTAAAACGCAACAAGTTCCAGCGCAACGGTTAACGGATTTTATACAAGGAAAAAAATCAATAGATTTACCCAAAACCTCTTATCAACCGGGTGTTGTAAGTGTGGATTTAACCAAGCTTTTTCCTGATTTCATTACGGTTCGTCTCCAAAAAGCATTCAAGGAATTTGGTAAAAAAATGAATGGGTTTTTGACTTCAGAAGCTGTATTATTGGCACCCGAGTCTCGGACATCTTCTCCCGTTTCAATTCCTCGAGATAGAGAATCGTTTCAACATGTTCAAATTACAGGATTATATCCTTGCGGTGAAGGAGCCGGATATGCTGGTGGAATTGTCTCTGCGGCGATAGATGGTATGAAGTGTTCGGAAAAAATCGCAGAAATTTTACTTATTGAAGTTTAAATTTCGATAAAACAGAAAAGTAACTTACATTTGTTAACAATAAATTTAAAAATAATGAAGCTAATCCATTTGTTTTTGGTGTTTGTGATACTAAGCACGACAACTGTATTTTCTCAAATGAGTATTTCAGGTGGAACGAGTTTGTTGAATCCTTTTGGAGTGAAAAAATCCTTCTATGGATTGCATTTAGGAGGAGAATTACCTCAAAATAATCAAGTGACTTTTTTTGGTCGAATGAGTTATTTTTTTCCGCGATTTGAAGAAGATTCATCTCAGGCAGTAGCTGTTGGTAAAGATTTTAACATTTCCCCTTATCAAATTCCCGTTAATTACCTCAATAAAACAAATTTCGTAATGATTGAGGGTGGAACTCGTTCTTACATTGGAAATGGTTTTGATAATGGCTTTTCCGGTTATGGTGGCGGGAAAACAATGTTGATGATCAATAATATTGGTTATCGTGTTGCTAAATACAATGAGTCAAGTTATACCTTAGACGAAACATCATTAGGAAAAGGAACTATCTTGAGTATCTGTTTGGGATTGCAGGGAGGGTTAAAGTATACCATGCCAACTTTCGGAACATTTTACATAGATGCGTCTTTGGATTATATTCTTTTTGCCTCACCGAGTAACACGAACATTCAAACTTCTTATTTTCCAAATCAACGAATATTATTTGTTACGGCGATTGGATTTAGAAAAGATTTTTATTAAGCATTTCCATCTCGATTTTATTTCCATCTGCTGTGTGTCTAGGATTACATCATCAATAGAAAAATAGCGTCTTTTTTGTGCTTCTATCAAGGCCTTAATTACTTCATCTTCTGTTAATTGATTAGGTGGTAATCTAAATTGATGTTTCACACACATTTTTGCAATTATCTGAAACAGTTTATCAGGAATACTATCTGAATTGGTTAACGGATGCGTAATTTGTAGATTCGTAAAAACGGTAGGATTTGGATGTGTTAATGGGATTTTTCCAGTCCAAAGTTGGTAGAACACTATTCCGAGTGAAAATATGTCGCTTGAATGATTAACGATGGATTTTTTCGACAAAATTAATTCAGGAGAAGAGTACCCCAATGAAAATAAAACCTCCTGATTATCCGTTTTTGGCAAGTAAAATGCTAGTCCAAAATCGATCAAAATTAATTCAGTTTTTCCATTTCTTGATGACGCCAATATATTACTGGGTTTAATGTCATTATGAGCGATTTTGTTTTCCTTTAAATAGTTGAACGCAGGAGCAAGTTCAGCAATTAGAAATTTTATCCGTTCCAATTTCGGAGTGTTTTGTTTGTTCCACCAACTGTCTAAAGGTTCACCGACAATGTATTCTTTTAAAAGGTAAATCGATTGTGAGTCTTCCCAGCAATCAATTGTTTTTTGTAAAAAGGGTTCTTTTCCCTGAAATTGAGATTCGAGCCTTAATTTTTCTTGTTGAAGGATCGTGTGCGCTTTCTTTTCGACGCATTTTAAAACATATTTCTCTTGGTCTGATTTTCTTTGAACAAGAAATATCGAACTAAATTTCCGATTTTTTTGTCCTCCTAATTCCTCAATTATGTTGAAATTATTCATGGATTATAATGAAATGAAAACTCTTTAGAATCAAATGATTCTTCAAATAAATGGGGATAATATTTTCTCATTTCATCATGCATTAATTCAACGGGTACATCGTCAAAAACACCATATTGATGAATATATGTAATGTACTTCTGTTCGTGCAGATATTCTTGAAATAATGAATCGGTTTCTCCGTCCCAACGCAGTACTTCTACTTTGTTGAAATTACAAATGCGCGTATCAAAGGCAGGGGTGCATTTACTCCAATTCCCTTCAAGGAACACATCAACAAACCCATGAAATACAATTTCGGGCCGTCGCAAGTAGTGTGTTAATTTTTCAACCCCGATGTGATTTTTTACAATGGCAAAACCAAGCCTAGCGGGGATTCCAGCTTTGCGAAAACAGGCCGTTAATACTATTGCTTTTTCGACGCACCAAGCTCTTTTTTTCAGAATGATAGCGCTTGCTTGTAGTGCTTCATCTCTTAAATTTAGGTGGTATGGATCATATAAAAATGAATCCCGCACAAACTTATAGAGTTTAATGGCATTCTCTATTTTATTCTCGGTTGGTTGAAACTTGTTAAAAAAAACTTCAAATTGCGGGTGATTAAAGTTTAGATATTTCGTTTCTTCCAAGTAGTTTTGCATGATACGAAATTACAATTTAGAAGCCCAACATGAAAATTTTCGACCAGCCTTTTGACGAAAACTTTATGCAAAGTCCAGTCCCCTTGTTGGTTAAGCTGAAAAGGGCCATTTTAGGTGCTGAAAATCCTGGAATTTTTGTTCGATATGTATTTTATATCAATTCCATTATTGGCGTTATTTTTTTAGTTTGGCATTTATTGGGGGGAGCATCTGTTTTCTTTCGTTCCCTGATTTTTAATCAGAAACAAATTCAGGTAGACCAATTGATATCTGCTAATTCTCAAAATTTAGGATATACTTTTGACGAGTTAATTTGGGCATTAAAAATTCACCATGTCCTTGCTTCTTTCGTGTGGCTTGGAATACTTGTTTCGATGGTGTTGTTCTGGAGAAGAAATCCAAACACCATTATTTTCTTACTTTTTTTGTTTTTGATCTATTTTTTACAAGGGATTTATTTCTTCGGATGGGCATTTATTACGAAAGAATTGACTCCGTTTGATTGGTTCACACTTTCCGTTTTTACAATTCTTGTAGTCATAGAAAAGGCTTTGCCCTATGTGATTGAAAAGGACTAGGTATACTCTTTAAAGATTTTATTCAACCATTTTAGCATAAAGAACATCATCAGTGATGCAAATGTAAGAAATGCAGCATTCACCCAGAAAAAATCAGCTTTATCCGAATAACCATCCCACAAGCTACTTAGGACACCTGATAATTTATTACCAATGGAAGTTGCTAAAAACCAGCCTCCCATCATTAATGCTGTAATTCGAGGTGGACTTAATTTACTAACAAGTGAAAGACCCATAGGACTTAGAAATAGTTCTCCAATGGTTATTACTGCATACGATGAAATAAACCACCACGAGCTTGCTTTGATTGTACCATTATCATTGTATTCAACCGCCCAAACCATTACAAGACAAGATAAAGCAGAAATTAGCAAACCGATCGCAATTTTAGCGGGTGTTGATGGTTCTTTTCCTTTTCTGCGTAGGAAAGCAAAAAATGCTAATATCAAAGGGGTCAGAGCAATTACCCAAAATGGATTTACTGATTGAAATAAATTGGTGTTAAATAGGTATAAATTTGTTCCTTCTTTTGGAAGGTTTTCTTCTGGCATGTTTTTAAAATACGAAGGAAATGCAAATTCTTTCAGTTTTTTATCCTTCACACGAAATTGATTATCCATGACAACAACACTGTCCTTGGCATACGTAATCGTATCTACTAATTGTAAATTACTCATGGTCGAAACCATTGCAGTAGGGATTTCACGATCTGTATAACGGTCAGCCCATGTATTTAAGGTTGAACCATTTTGTTTAAAAACGGCCCAAAAAGCAATTACAACAGAAAAAATAGCAAGCATAGCAGCCATTGGTTTTTTCTCTTCAGCGGGTGCTCGATAAAGTAGGTTTGCGTAGAAGAAAATCACAGGAATGCACCCAAACAGAAAGGCATCAGTACTATGAGAACCTATAATGGGTTCTGGTAAAAAATAACCAATTACGCCAAATGTCAACGCAGGTAAAAGCACCACTCCAAAAATCTTCAATAATGGCATATCGTTTGGTGACCTAGGCTTAATCACATCCACTTCTTTGATATGTTTTGTTGCAAACCAAAAGATAGCCAATCCAACAAACATTCCAACACCAGCAGCCATAAATGCAGCTCCCCAACCAAGCATGTTATATAATGCTGCACCAAAGAAATTACAAACGAATGCGCCGATATTTATTCCCATGTAGAAAATATTATAGCCTTCGTCTTTTTGATTTTTGTATTGTTCGTTGTTGTATAAATTACCTAATAAGGAGGATATGTTCGGTTTGAAAAACCCATTGCCCATGATTACTAGAAACATAGCAATATACAACGTATTCAAATCATGTACAGCCATTAAGCAGTATCCCGCACCCATCATTAATCCACCGATATTAATGGATAGACGATAGCCTAAAACACGGTCTGCCAGCAAGCCACCAATGAAAGGAGTAAGGAAGACAAATGCGATAAATGTACCATATAAGTCAGAGGCTTCAGATTCGGTCATTCCAAATCCATCCACAGCATCTTTTAAATACAGGGTAAAGATTCCAATCATTAAATAATACCCGAATCGTTCCCACATTTCAGAAAGAAATAAAAACGGAAGGGCTTTCGGGTGTTTTTTAAAATTGAACATAGAATCTATTAAATCAAATTATTTTACTCCATGCATCATTACCAATAATCTTTTTGATAATAAATATAATATTACTGAAGCTGTCCCTGCCATGAATACAAATATCATGAAGAAATTATATAAGTTTTCGATTTTCATACCCAAAAATGAAGGTTTATCCGGTTTGATATTCCAGATTTCAATAACTTTTGAATCTTTTTCACCTTTTTTACCTGCTTCATATTTAATAATTGAAAGTTTATTCCCTTCCTTATTTAGGAAATGAGCGAAATGAAATTTAGGTTTTGAACCAACAATTAATTTTAGTGTAAAGTCTGATACTTTAGTTTTCGTTTCAGAACTAATTCCTAGACTTATTAAAGAATCCTTTTTTACATTAGCTTCAATTCCAAATAATTTATTTTTGAATCCTTCCACAAAAGATGGTTCTTTTTCTACTTTAAAATTATCAGAGACTAAACTTAATTCGGCATAATTGTTTTTGTGTTTTGATGCTATGCCTTTAACAAAATTACTATCAATAGATTTCATTTTAACAGTTTCTGTTGCCTTTAAGTCTTTAAAATCAAATTCAGAAACATTAATAGTTCTCTCTAATTTAACCTCTTCAGGATAAAGAGAACTTAAATCCCCTGCAAATTTGTTAGCCGTTGCGGTTGATAAAAACCAAACTCCCATTAATAAAGAGGCAAAGCGAACAGGTGCGAGTTTTACTACCATTGATAGTCCAATTGGTGAAAGACAAAGTTCACCAAATGTATGAACAGTATAAAGCGTAACTAACCAAAACAAACTTACTTTAACACTAGGATCTATGTCTTTTACACCAATAGCAATGATGAAATAACCAACGGCTAATAAAAACAAACCCAAAGCTTGCTTAACAGGTGAACTAGGTTCTCTATTCTTTGATCCAAGCTTTGTCCAAATTAAAGCGAAAATTGGTGCGAAAATAACGATAGCAACAGCGTTAATACTTTGAAAATAGGAAGAGGGAACCTCCATATTAAAAATGTGTCTATCTGTTTGTTCCTGTGCGAAAAATGTTAGTGAAGCCCCAGCTTGTTCAAAAGCAGACCAGAAGAAAATCACAAAAAAAGCAATTATGAAAATCACCCATATTTTTTGTTTTTCTTGCCGAGTAAGGCTTTTATCTGTAATTATAGAGGCTGGAGCAATTATACAAAGTGTGTAAATAAATGCTCCAATTAAATCTAAGCCCATCAACCCTTTAAAGGCGACAAAAATTATTAGGGACATCAATGCCCATTGTATTAATTTACTTAAGTTTAATGGTTCTTTGTCTTTTTTAACGAGAGCAATTTTTTCTGGTTTCGTGCCAATTGCTTTTCCGTTTGGATCAACAATATATTTGTTTTTTAATACTTCAAAAACTACGGTACTAATTATCATACCGATGCAAGCTGCAAGGAATCCCCATTTGAACATTCCTGGTACAATTAAACCATCTTGATCATATACTTCACCTAAACCACCGGTAATTAGGGGCGCAAAGAATGCTCCGAGATTAATACCCATGTAGAATATTGTAAATGCAGCATCAACTCGCTTGTCTCCTTCGTTGTACAACTGACCAACCATTGTAGAAATGTTCGGTTTGAAGAATCCATTGCCGAATATTAAGAATCCAAGACCAGTAAACATTAAAGTAGATGCTAAACCGGCATCTGTATAAAATGAACCAGCGAGGAACATAAAGAATTGCCCAATAGCCATCAATATTCCACCAACAAAAATAGACCTGCGATTTCCCCAATATCTATCAGCAACATATCCACCAATAAGTGGTGTTAAATAAACTAATCCTGTATAATTACCATAAACTGTTGAAGCAAGCGATTTGTCAAACATTAAGGCGTTTACCATGAAAAGGGTAAAAATAGCGCGCATTCCGTAATATGAGAAACGCTCCCACATTTCGGTTACAAATAACAAGTAAAGTCCCTTTGGATGACCTTTTTGAACAGAATTTTCCATATTTAGTTTTTAATTTTCAATGCCGAATTTACTAAAAAAAAACGAGAGTTTTTATATTATTTTAACAAAGAGTTCATTTTAGGTGAAAATACCCTTCGTTTTCAACAAATCGCAGATTGGATTGTCATTATACTATGAGACATATTATTTTTAGTGGATTTATTTTATTAATGATGCAAAGCTGTGCGCAGCAAACAACTCATAGCGTTTCAGAATCTGAGCGATTTCCGGATAGTTTGAAGATTGTTAAAACAGATGAAGAGTGGAAAAAGATCTTACCGAAAGAGGTGTACGATGTAACTCGAAAACAAGGAACAGAATGTGCTTTTACAGATAAGTTTAAAGAAAATAAGGAGACAGGTATTTATTGTTGCTATTGTTGTGGGTTGGAGCTTTTTGAAAGTTCTCACAAGTTTAACTCAGGTACAGGATGGCCGAGTTACTTTCAAGTACACAAGAAGCAAAATGTTAGTATTGAACGTGATACTTCGCTCGGGATGATACGCGATGAGGTTTCCTGTGCACGCTGCGATGCTCATTTGGGACATGTATTTTCGGATGGACCGAAGCCAACTGGGTTGAGGTATTGCATCAATTCCGTAGCTTTGGTTTTTAAAAAAGCAGATAAATGATACAAGAAGCAACTTTTGGAGCCGGATGTTTTTGGTGCGTTGAAGCGTGTTTCAAGGATATGGAAGGCGTTATTGATGTATATCCGGGTTACGCTGGTGGTTTTATGGAAAGTCCAAGTTACGAAGCTGTTTGTTCAGGTTCAACAGGACATGCGGAAGTGGCGCAAGTTGTTTTTGACGATCAAATCGTTCGTTATGATGAACTACTGGAAGTTTTCTGGTTTGTGCACGATCCTACTCAACTGAATAGACAAGGCAATGACATTGGAACGCAATATCGATCAGTAGTGTTTTACCATTCTGATTTTCAAAAGGAAAGAGTGAAATTCTTCATTCAGAAATTGACAGAAGAGAATGTTTGGGAAAACCCAATTGTTACTGAATGTCTTCCTTTAACCAATTTCTATCGTGCAGAGAATTACCACCACAATTATTTTGAATTAAATCCTCAAAATTCATATTGTCAAGCTGTAGTTCGCCCGAAAGTCGAGAAATTCAAAAAAGTGTTTTCTGAAAAGTTGAAGCTAAGCAATTGAAATTAGTCTTTCATCAATCATTGAGTGACCGTTCATTCTCAGGAATAGTTGAATTAAAGCTATAACATCCTTTTCACAATAACGACCAATTCGTTCTAAATCCTTGTCCTCGTAATAAACACGTGCTACATCGGCACCTGAAATATCATCCTTTGGAGTTGGAATATTAAACACATGGCAAAGTAAGGCAAGGGAGGTATAGGCTTTATAATCCCCGAATTTCCACAATTCCATGGTGTCTAAGTGGTTTACTTCCCAGGGTTTTTTACCGGCTAAATTTAAAATAGGGGGTATTTTTATCCCGTTAATTAGCATTCTTCTACAAAGGTAGGGGAAATCAAATTCTTTGGCGTTGTGGCCGCATAAAATATGGTTGGGACTTGCAAAATGATCTTCCAACATTTTCTTGAATTGTTTCAGTAAGGTTTCTTCATCATCATGTATAAATGACTTTAAGCGCATAGTTCGATCACCTGTTGACGTGGAACGAATATACCCTACAGAAATACAAATGATTTTTCCAAATTCGGAAAAAATGCCAGCGCGTTCATTATAAATTTCATCATATTGCTTTACATCTGTTTTTTGAGAGCGCGTTTTTGCTTCAAATAAATGTTTGGTTGTTTCGTCAACCTCTTCATATAAATAGGTTTGAGGGACAGTTTCAATGTCGAGGAAAAGAATGTTTTCCAATTGGATTTTATCTAACATAAGTAAGTATTTTACTTGAAGTTAGTCATAAAAAATGAAATTGCTGTAAATTAATCGATAAAAATTACAGTATATTAATCTTAATTCTTTAGAATTAAATTATTTAGAATAATCCTCGTAATCTTCTGTAATATCTTGTTGAATTTTTGCTGCAACAGTAATTGGTACGAATTCTACAATTACATTTGTCTTGTCTAAGCCAAAATCTTCAGCAGGTTTTAATCCCGTAGATTTCACGAATCGATACGCTCTAACGCACAGTTTTTGGAAGGTTGTTAGATCATTATCAGTGGATATTCTTGAATTTAACACAACAAATTTAAAATCGGGTTCGCTAAAACGACCTTTTATACTTTGGAATACACTGTCGCCAGAGATTTCGCCTTTTTCCACCATTTTATCGTGGATTTTGCGAATTAAAAATTCGGTACGGTGCTCTTCCTTAAATCCAAATTGAAGGGTAATGTAATAAGCTGATTTATCAATGATTTCATTCACTGAATAATGAACGCCCCAAGGTTCTGCCAAAATTTCAACATGTACAAACCAATAAACGCCTGCCTTTCTCGGTTTTTTTCTAAAGAGCGCATAGAAAACAGTAGAGTCTAATTGCTTGCAATCTGTACTGCGTGTAGGGAAAACAATATTGGTTGCTTCAAAAGACATGTTTGTATCATTCTGAAGAGCTGTAATTAACGGTTTTACCTGATCCATTGAGATATACTCCGTAATGGATGAACGCAATTGACGCGCCTTATAAAATAAATAAAGTAGAGTAAAGAAAGCGATCGCTAAAACTAATGTAAACCATCCTCCATGTACAATTTTCCCTAAATTGGAGAGTAAAAACACACCTTCAATTGCTAGAAAAATACCAAATAAAAACAAGTAAAATCCTTTTGCTCTCGGGTATTTATATAAGAGTAATAATCCTAATAAAATTGAGGTCATCACCATGTTTATTGTAATGGCCAAACCATAAGAAGCTTCCATGGCTGTTGATTCTTTGAAAATCAGAATAACAACTATACAACCCGCCATTAGGAACCAGTTCACAAATGGGATGTAGATTTGACCTTTGTGGTTGGTTGGATATTTAACTTTTAAATTCGTCCACAATTTCAACTTGATGGCTTCATTCATTAAGGTAAATACTCCAGTAATTAAAGCTTGGGATGCAATTATCGTGGCAGCTGTCGCTAAAATAATTGCAAAAGGAATAATGTCTTTTGGAACCATTGCGTAAAATATTGTTTGTTTTCCAACAAGTTCAAATCCTTCGGATAAACACAACGCAGATTGTCCTAAATAATTAATTACTAGGAATATAGAAACAAATGACCAGCTAATGCGAATATTTCCCTTTCCGCAGTGTCCTAAATCCGAATAAAGGGCCTCAGCTCCTGTTGTACAAAGGAATACGGATCCCAATACCCAAAATCCACCAGGTACATTTGCAACTAGGTTGTATGCATAATAAGGATTAAATGCATTGAGAACATCTGGATTTTTTGAAATATTAATAAGTCCTAAATATCCGAGGAAAATGAACCAAAGCAACATTACCGGACCAAAAGCTTTACCGATCAAATCTGTTCCAAACTGTTGAACTGAAAAAAGAACAAGTATAATTCCAATTACAATTGGCATGATTGGAAGGTCTGGATTTACATTCCCAAGCCCTTCAACAGCGGATGAAATGGAAATGGCAGGAGTTATAAAACCATCGGCTAATAATGTGGCGCATCCAATTAATGCAGGTAGAATAATCCATTTTTTCTTGTCTTTCAATAATGCGAAGAGTGCAAATGTCCCTCCTTCACCTTTATTGTCTGCATTTAACGCAAAGAAAATGTATTTAATGGTGGCTAAAAGAATCAATGTCCAAATTACGGCAGATAATCCTCCCATGATCAAATCATGATTGAAATTCTTGCCACCTCCTGTGATTGCCTGAAAAACATATAATGGCGATGTACCAATATCTCCGAAAACAATTCCAATCGTGATAAGAACTCCTGCTACTGATTTTTTGTGTAAAGTATCCGTCATAATGGCCGTAAAATTATCTAATATATTAAACTAAAGCACCTTTTTATCGAATTATTTTTATCTCAAACAAAATCCCAAAACAGCATCCACAAATTCATCGGGTTTCTCGGCATGTACCCAATGTCCGGCCTGAGAAATTGTTATATACTGACTATCTGGAAAAAGGTTCTCAATTTCCTGAATATCTTCATCCAAAATATAATTGGATAATTCACCGCGGATAAATAGAGTAGGGGTAAATACTTCTGTCTCAGGAATGGGTTCTAAAATTTGATCCATCGATGCCTCTAATACCGCTACATTCATTCGCCAGGCTAATTGCCCTTTTTCTTTCCAATAGAGATTTTTAAGCAGAAATTGTTTTACTCCTTCCGATTCAATGTATTTGCTAAGTTCAAAATCAGCTTCACTGCGCGAAGACACACCGTCTAATTTAACGGCATGAATTCCTTCCAAAATATGTTGGTGATGTGGAGGATACCCTTTAATCCCCATATCAACCACAATGAGTTTATCAATTAGTTTTGGATTCAATTGCGTTGTAAGCATAGCAACCTTACCACCCATGGAATGACCGACAAGAATAATCTTTTCAAGGTTTAAGGCATGAATTAGTTCAATTATATCAGACGCCATGGCATGGTAGCTCGTGTCTGGGTCCCAATTTGAGTGACCGTGATTTCGGAGATCAACTAAAATCACGCGAAAATAAACAGCAAATTTTTTGGCTTGAGTTTGCCAGTTGTCGGATGAACCAAATAAACCGTGTAGAATAATTAGTGGTTGCCCCGAACCGATTTCCCGGTAATTTAATTTCATTTTTTCTCGCTTGTAGAACTGATTTTCTCTGATTTAACAGGGTAGGTAGTGAATTGTCCTTCGTTGAATGTTTCAATCAATGCGATGATTTCCTTTTCTTTCATTTTTGTGTCATCGTAGGAAATTTTGGTAACTTGTTTTTCCGCTTCCTCCACCCATTCAAATTCAACTCTAGAAACTGCACCGGTTTTTTTTAACCCTTTTCGAATCGACCCTCCACAGTTCATTTCACAAGACATTCCTTCAATTTCAACGGTTAGCATTTGGTTGGGCTTCACTATTGCTACTGTTTTTTCCACTTTTGGTTTCGCGTTCTTAATAATGATTTTCTCTTCTTGAGTTGAACAAGAAACGAATACCAACATAAAAAACAAAATAGATACAACTGCTTTCATAGAGTAGATTTGAATCAAAATTACAAAATAACGAGTTGTTAACGCTTAATTTTTCGGATTTCTGTTGTATCTTTGCTGAAAATAATTCATATGAAAAAGTTTTTAGTTTTAGCATTTCTTTCTGTACTTGCAGTGTCATGTGGGAAATATGAGGAAGGTCCGGGATTCTCTTTAATTTCAAAGAAAAATCGCGTTACCAATACTTGGGTGTTATCGAAAGTTGAGGTTAACGGACAAGATGAAACTCCGCAGAGTTCTTCTTATACGCTAAAAATGACCTTGAAAGAGGATGAAACGTTGTCTGCAAACTATACCGTTTTAACAATTCCCTTCACGACTACAGGGACTTGGGCATTCAATTCGGACAAATCAGCGTTGATTTTAACAGATAATTCAGGTACTTCAACCAATACGATTCTTAGATTGACGAATAAAGAAATGAAACTACGTCAAATATCTAATGGTGATACAACAACTAATACGTTTGTTGTACAATAAAAAGTAAGCGTGTTTTTGGCTCCGTGGCGCAACTGTATAGCGCACTGGATTTCGGCTCCAGCGGTTACAGGTTAGAATCCTGTCGGGGTCACAAAAGGAACCTCGACTTGTAAAGTCGGGGTTTTTCATTTAATAGAGTTTTCAAAATCATTTTGAACAGCGAAGGAAAATGAAAAACCGGTAGCTGTGATAGCAGTTTGAGGTTCTATGCTTGGCATGAGCTTCTTTGATTAAGGTTCTTGAAAAAATCCCTCGGGGTCACAAAGTAGATAAAAGTCCCATTCCTTTTATGTTTGGGGCTTTTTTAATTTACGAACCCCAGCGGAGAATATGAGGGGATTATAGGTGTTTCTCCTTGATTTTACTATATTCTGGTAAAAACGAAAGTTAGAACTATTATTTAGGGGTAATTAAGCGTTTTTCTCAAAATATTAGATTTTTTACGTGTTTTTAATCGCTATTAAATTAAATTCCTGTATCTTTCGCTTAAGTAAATTTTAATTATTAGAATGAATATTAAGCGTTTTTCACTGCAATTAAGTGTTTTTCATGGAAGAATAGTGCCTGAAGACGGATTGATTGTTGGATATGGTGCTATTATAGATGTGTTTAAATTATCCGTTCCAATACCGAATAAATTATCATTTGTTAGTTCAAAAAACAGACAATTTGAAAATGATCAATGGAAAGTGTATCCTACCATCTATCTTCCAGATGAAAATCTATACAAACAACTGATTTTCGCATTAAAGTATGAAGGAGTTGATTTACTCGTGTTTAAGAAATTGTTTGAAGTGCTCTCGTCGGAAGAAATGGAAGAGATGATTCAGCAGGAAAATCTTGGGCAATACAGTAGAAGAATTTGGTTCTTGTATGAATGGTTGACAGGAAAAAAATTAAATATCCTAGATCTAAAAACGGGAAATTTAGTACCTGTTATTGATGAAAAATTACAATATGCAATTGATGGAGTTAGTTCACCACGACATAAAGTAATTAATAATCTTCCTGGAAATCAGGACTTTTGCCCGCTTATTCGTAAAACAGAAAAGCTTGAGAAATATATTGAATCTAATATTCGTCAAGAAAAGAATAACTATTTGAATCGGGTTCACAAGGATATTCTACAACGAGCGTCCTCATTTCTTCTTTTAAAAGATTCAAAAGCATCATTTTCAATTGAGGGGGAAAATCCAAGAAACAATCGCGCTGCCCGTTGGGGGACAGCAATTGGTCAGGCGGGTAAAAATGAACTTTCAATAGCAGAATTGAATCGCTTGCAACAAATGGTAATAGAAAATGACCGATTTGTCAATATGGGAATCAGGAGTCAGCAAGGGTTCATTGGAGATAGGGACCGTGCAACACAAGAGCCAATTCCGGATCATATCTCTGCGAAGCACGAAGATCTTGAACAACTAATGGCTGGCTGGCTACAAACACAAAAAGAGCTCGTGAAATCGCGAATGGACCCCGTTTTATTGGCGGCAAAAATCGCATTTGGTTTTGTTTTTATTCACCCTTTTGTTGATGGAAACGGGCGTTTACATCGTTATATCATTCATCATGTTTTATCTCAAACAGGTTATACTGAACAAGGAATCATCTTCCCAGTTTCAGCTTCTATGTTAACACACATTATGGACTATGCAAAAGCCTTAGAATCCTATTCACATTCAATTTTAAATTTTATTGATTGGAAGCCATCCGAGAATAATAATGTTGAAGTTTTCAATGATACCATAGACTATTACCGTTATTTTGATGCAACAGCACAAGCTGAATTTCTTTTTTATTGTGTAAACGACACTTTGGTTAATGTTATTCCTAACGAAGTAGAATATTTAAAGAAGTTTGATGCATTCAAACGTTTCATAGACAATAAATTTGAAATGCCAGATAATCTGATCTCCCTTCTAGTTGGATTTTTGGAACACGGAAAAGGAAAACTTTCTAAAAGAGCGATGAACAATGAATTCAACAAATTAACTGTAGATGAAATCAGCAGTATTGAGAAGCAATTTCAATTAGTTTTCTTAGAGAATTAACTTATCTAGCAAAAACCACACAAACGGTACTTCTATCGATTTTTACCGCCTTCTTCTTTTTTAACTGTAAATGATATTCCATAACCCCCTCCAAATCCCTATAAAAGTTAGATTTTTCGATCTCCGGGCTCACAAAGTAGATGAAAGTTTCAGTCCTATTTCGTTTGGGGCTTTTTTAAGTTGTCAGAAACAATTTCCTTCTAATCAAATACCGCATACAATTCCTTGTCAAATTTAAACTTTTCTAATTGCAAGGTCAAAAAGTAACCTCTCCTGTTGAATCTATATTTTTTCAGATTAGCATTAATGAACTAATAGTGGAATTATTTTGTTTATAGGGTCTAAACCTAATTTTATTTGTGTGAAGCATCTTTTGTTTTTGATTAGTATGGTATTCGCATTCCAATCAAATGCCCAATCCTTTGAGCAATTTAATAAAGAGCGTACTCAAATTGATAAGCGTTTGATGATTGGTTTGGGTTCATGGGCAAATTCTAATTTTATTGTTAGTGGAATTGGCTGGGCAACAGTACCAGCAGGGGAAGCACGTTATTTTCATCAAATGAATGTTTTGTGGAACACCGTTAATATTGGTTTAGCCATTCCTGGTTATTTGAAAGCAAGAAAGGCTAATTCATCACTTTCTTTTTCTGAAACAATTCGAATACAACATCAAACTGAAAAGATTTTCTTAATCAATTCAGGGTTGGATATAGGGTATATGGCGGGCGGATTACTATTGAAAAGTTCGGCCAAAACAAACGTGAGTAAACAACATCAGTTCAATGGTTATGGAAATAGTCTTTTATTTCAAGGAGGATTTCTGTTTTTATTTGATTTGACTGCCTACATTATTCACAATAGCCATTCGAAAAAATCGTTGGATAAACTACTGAATTCTGTTCAATTCAGTTCAACAGGTATTGGATTTCAATGGAATTTAAACTCTAATTTGTTTTCCTCTAACAAACGTCAATTATAAATTTTTACACCAATTAAAATGGAGTAATTTAATCAAAAACAGCTCCATGGGAATAAAATTCTCGTATTACAAACCCTTAATCAGATTATCATAAACATCATTGAAAGAGACTCCGTTATCCGTTTTTCGCTTAGATAATTGTTTCAATTCAACCAATGCCCACAGCACAAATTCCATTAAAAATGGCATGTCAATTTCGGCAACATTTGGTTGATATTTCATTATGAGAATCCTCAATGGTGTGATTGAATTTAAAGCGAATGCATAGGATTCTTGTGTTGCTTCGTCGGATAATTCAAATGCATCCTCATCAAAAAACCAACTTAAAACGTCATCATAAGGTGTTTGTTGGTCTTGTTTTTTTAGCTTTTCAATTTTTGGAAAATAGCTTAAAAAGAGTGTTTTTGTTGCTTCACTAATCAAATGATTTGCCACAAATGATGTTCCTTCCTGTTCGCCCTCATACACCAATTCCACTTTTCCCGTAATTGAAGGAATCATTCCAATGAGGTCACTGAAACGAACGGTAGTTTCAGGTTCATTATTCATAATAGCTCTGTGTTCTGCTGTGCTTATTAAGTTTTCAAATGCTGTAATACTCATACGTGCACTGACACCGCTTTTATGGTCTATGTATTCACTTTTCCGAGCTTCAAAAGAGATTTGTTCAAGAATATCTTTCGCCAATTCAGGAACATAAACGGTGCAATCGCGCCTGCCCATTTTTTCAGCCTCTTGGTTGGTGATTTTCTTGGCTGTTTTAATATCGGCAGAATAATGTGTTAGTATTTGTGAACCTATTCTATCTTTTAAAGGAGTTACAATGCTTCCTCTGTTTGTATAATCTTCAGGGTTTGCCGTGAATACGAATTGGAGATCTAAGGGAAGTCGTAATTTAAAGCCACGAATTTGGATATCTCCTTCTTCTAAAATGTTGAATAGAGCAACTTGAATGCGTGCTTGTAAATCCGGCAATTCATTGATTACAAAGATGCAGCGATTTGCCCGTGGTATCATTCCAAAATGAATTACCCTTTCATCGGAATAGTTCAATTTTAAATTTGATGCTTTAATGGGATCAATATCTCCTATTAAGTCAGCAATTGTTACATCTGGAGTTGCTAATTTTTCGAAAAATCGTTCCGATCGATGCATCCAGTGAATCGGTGTCTCATCTCCCTTTTCTACTATCAAATCTCGAGCAAATCGACTGATTGGATTGTATGGATCATCATTCATTTCACTGCCGGATACAACAGGAATAAATTCATCCAATAAGTTGATCATCAAACGCGCCATTCGGGTTTTTCCCTGACCACGTAACCCTAAAAAATTTATATTGTGTTTGGATAAAATGGCTCTTTCTAATTGGGGGATAACGGAATGTTCGTACCCATGAATGCCTTTAAATGTTTGCTCCCCAGATTTCAAAGATGCAATTAAATTATCTCGAAGTTCTGTTTTAATGCTTTTGGAAATGTATCCAGATGCTTTAAGAGCGCCTAAGGTATTTACTGTTGTATTCATTGTATCAGTTTATTCGTTTTTTTCTATTTGATTCGTAATCATGAAAAATCATTTCACCCAGTCCTTTTAATCCTGTATAAAATGCTTTTCCTTTGTTTGACTTCGTAAATTGTTCTATAAAAGACTGTAAATAAGGATCTTGTGCAATCATAAATGTGGTTATTGGAATATGCATTTTACGGGCTTGGGCCGCCATGTTATAACACTTTTCTACAATCATTTCATCCAACCCATTACTGTTCTTGTAATATTGTCCATCAGGTAAGCGCAGGCAGCTCGGCTTTCCGTCCGTAATCATAAAAATTTGTTTGTTCGTGTTTCGTTTCCGGCGAAGAAGATCCATGGCTAATTCCAACCCGGCAACCGTATTTGTATGGTAGGGACCAACTTGTAAATAGGGGAGGTCCTTTATTTTTATTGGCCAAGCATCATTTCCAAATACAATAACATCCAACGTATCTTTTGGATAAGAGGTTGTTATTAGTTCAGCCAGCGCCATTGCCACTTTTTTAGCAGGTGTAATTCTGTCTTCACCATAGAGTATCATGCTGTGACTAATATCAATCATCAAAACAGTACTCATTTGAGATTTATGGTGTGTGTCTTCAATAACTAAATCTCGTTCGGTTAATCGAAAATCACTAATGCCATTATTTATTTGAGCGTTTTTTAAACTTTCAGTTATCGATATGTTTTCAATGGAATCACCAAATTGAAAATCACGAAAATCACCCGTTGCTTCATCACCTAATCCACTTTTTTTGGATTTATGATTCCCCGCACCACTTTTTTTAATTTTTCCAAAAATTTGATCGAGTGCATTTTTTCGCAAAACACGCTCTGTTTTAGCTGTAATAGCTAATTGACCTTTTCCATCAGGTTTAATTTCTTCGCGCAAATACCCTTTCTTTTTAAGATCTTCAATAAAATCCTCCATCGTATATTCATCGTTCGTTAATGAATATTCTTTGTCCAGAACGTTAAGCCAATCAAGCGCTTCATCTACGTCTCCAGATGTATGCGTAATTAGCTCACTGAAAATATCAAATAATCTATCAAAATTTGATTGTTCGGGGGATTGATACGGAGTAAAGATATAGCCTGATTGTGGCATAAGATATTCTTTTATTTAAAACAGCAAGGTGGTTAAAAAGTTTTAATTGGCGTTCGTTTTGTTTAATAAATTATATTTATTTATCATCGTACGTGTTCATGCGTTAATAAGGCTTGGAAAGATTGAATTTTTGAATAATTCGAGATTCTGTCTTAAAAGTTAAATCCTCGAAACACTCAAGAATGAATAAATCAGCGGTCTATCACTAAGCCAGAAACCCGACTTGGTGAATTTGAGTCTTACTTGACTGGAAAAAACGGTGTAATTGACCACCTAGAAACGGACGATACTGACCAGTCATTTTCATTTGCCTAAAAGAACGATTTAAGAGGTTATCTTAATGATCAAAAATAGTGTTTTTTTTTGGTTTAAAATTGGGTTTCTAATTGTGGTTTTTTCTTTCTCATGGATTCGCCTTGAAGTTCAAATCGATGCGCATGATGTACAAGTCTGTCCATAGTTGCATCAGCGATGGTTTTATCTCCAATGATATCATACCATTGACTTACGGGAAGTTGTGATGTGATGATAACGGAGTTTTTCCCGTGTCTCTTCAATTAGTATATTACAAACAAAAATAGCAAAACCATTTGGTATAAACAAACGGAATTTATTAAGAGCATTTGTTTTCAGCAAACGAAAATAACAAAAACCGTTTGTTATGAACAAACGGAATTATCAAAAACCATTTGCTATTTAAGAATAAATCATGAAAGTATGTGATAAATAAAATCTTACTCCATCAAGGAGTACTCAACGAAACAGGTAATATTTTTCCTTTGAAAAAACGGTTGCCATTTAGCGTGAAATCTACTATAAATGCTGCCATTTGATCTGGTGTGGTTGGTGCCTCATAACCGGGGAAAGCTTCTTGCAACATTTCTGTTTGCACAGCTCCCAAACACAAACAATTCATGGAAAGGTTAGTTTCTTTATATTCCTCTGAAAAGAGTTCTGTAAAACTACACAACGCCGCTTTAGAGGTGGAGTAGGCGCTCAATCCAGCAAATTTCATTGAACCTTGAAAACCTCCCATGGAACTGATATTTAGTATGTGAGCATCTGGATGAAACGAAGGTAAAAATCCTTGAATAGTTTCCATTACACCAATCACGTTTATTTGATACGATAACTGAAAATCTTCGTGGGAAATAGTTTCAAATGGTTTATTCACCAAATAACCTGCATTGTTTATGAGAATGTTAATTACACCTATTTTTTCAGAAAGTACCTTTACTTGTTCGCTTACCTCATGGGATAAATCAAAAGCAATGGGATAAACCGTTTCATACTCCTTGAAAGCATCATTCATTTTGGAGAGATCTCGCGACAGTGCAAAAACAGAATGTCCAGCCTCAGCAAATTGCTTCACCATTTCAAAACCAATTCCGCGACTCGCACCAACGACTACAATAGTTTTAGACATCAAAAGAAAGGGTTACGTTTTCACTGGTAGGATGCGCTTGACAGGTCAAAATATATCCTTTCTTCACTTCTTCATCTGTCAACGAATAATTTAGTTTCATGGAGGCAGAGCCTTCAGTCACTTTCGCTTTACAAGAACAACATACTCCTCCACGACAGGAGAAAGGAACATCTAATCCTTCATTTTCAGCTGCTTGTAAAACTGTTTCGCCTTCTGTATGTAGTTTGAATTCAACCGTTTCTCCTTCTAGAATAATTTTAACGGTGCTTTCTCCTGAAAAATCTGAATGCGTATTTTCAACGGCTAATGGTGCTAATAAAATAGGAGTAGTAAAAAGTTCATACCTTATTTTATCTTTGGAAACTCCAAAAAATCGTAAATTTTCATCAACTGTTTGAATCATTTCTTCTGGGCCACAAATTAAAAATGCATCTGCTTTCAAAAGGTCTAAATTGGATTTAATTTCTATACGAATATTCGTTTCGTCCAAGCGTCCTTCCTTATATCCCTCACGCTTTTCTTGACTTAAATAAATGGAAGTTTTGGTTTGTTTCAATTCCTCAATTTCCGAACGAAAAAGTATTTCATTAAAATTTCGATTTCCGTAAAACAAATTTAGTTGCTTCGTTGACCCCTCCAATGATTTAGCAATGGAAAGAATGGGCGTGATTCCACTTCCAGCTGCAAAGGCAACAATCGTTTTGTCCGTTTCTTTCAATCCAAAATTACCTTCCGGTTTTGAAATGTGCAGTAAATCACCCACTTGTAATGAACGTACTAGAAAAGTAGATACTTTCCCATTTTCTATGGCTTTCACCCCAATCGAAAGTTGCTCTGTTTGACTAGAACAAATCGAGTAAGACCTTCTGTATTCTTGACCTTCTAATGTTACGATCAAATTAATGTATTGACCAGGAACAAAAGAAAATTCCTTTTTTAATTCAGCGGGGATATCAAATACAAGTTTCACCGAATCAGGAGTCAGTTGTTGTTTTTCAACTACTTGAATTGCATGAAAACCCTTGTGCAAAGGAGCTTCTGAATTCTTTTTAAATATACTAAATAATCCCATAATTAATCGTCAAATGATACTACCAATCGATCACTAGTTGGATGAGCTTGGCATGTTAATATATATCCTCTTTCTAATTCGTCTTTATCCAATGCGTAGTTGACATCCATTTCGGCCGTTCCTTCAATTATTTTTGCTTTACACGTACAACAAACTCCTCCTTTACAAGCAAAAGGCAAATCTGCTCCAGCTTCATATCCAGCGTCCAAAACTGATTTTCCTTGTGACGACATATTGAAATCGTACACATCTCCGTCTAGTACAATTGAAACACTTGAATCAAAGGATGGTTCAATGTTTTCCTTTTTTTCAATGGTGCGCTTTCCTCCTTCGGTTGTAAATAACTCAAAATGAATATTTTCTTCTGAAACGCCTTTTAATTTTAGTGTTTTTTGCACATCTAAAATCATGCTTTCCGGTCCACAAAGATAAACTGCATCAATGGATTGGTTTTGCAAAAAAGCATCGTATAATTGAGAACATTTGTCCGCGTCAATTCTTCCTTTTTGAATTTTATTCCCCAAACTTTCACGCGATAAAACATGTATGATTCTAAATTTACTTAGATACTTACTTTTTAATGCTTCGAGTTCTTCCCGGAAAATAATGCTTGAAAATCCTTTGTTACCATAAAATAAGGTTACATCGCTATTTGGTTCTTCTCGTAAAACAGTTTTTATGATCGATAGAATAGGGGTGATACCACTTCCAGCGGCAAACAAAACATACGATTTTTTGGCTGTAGCATTCGTTTCTACTTTAAAATTACCCATGGGAGTCATCACTTGAAGGGCATCTCCTTTCTTTAAGTCATGGTTGGCATAGGTAGAGAAAACTCCATTTTCTACTTGTTTTATTGCAACACGCCATTCATTTTCAAATGGAGAAGAGCACAAGGAATAGGATCTACGCGTATCTTTTCCGTCAATGGTAGAACGTAATGTTAAATATTGGCCAGATTGAAAATGATAATCACTTTTTAACGATTCCGGAATGGAGAAAGAGATGGATACGGTATCCTCCGTTTCACGTCGAAGGTCACTGATGGTTAGCTCATGAAAGGTTGGAGTCATTCTGTATGTTTCTAGGGTTTCAAAATTACTAATTTCTAGTCAATTTTGATTGGTTTCATTAAGGTTCGCATTAAAAACCAAAATTTGGCTGCGTAAAATGTAACGAAACTAGGATAAGTTGCGTATTGTCCTATTGAAACCTTATGAAAATAACAATTCACATATTATTTGTTCTAACCGTCTTTCGTGCAGCAGCGAGTGAAAAAACGATTTCGCGATCGGAATATATTTCTGCTTGGAAAATGGTTGCTATCGAACAAATGAATGTACATGGAATTCCTGCGAGTATTACGTTGGCTCAAGGTATTTTGGAATCTGGAAATGGTAATTCAAAATTAGCCAAGGAAGGAAATAATCATTTTGGAATTAAATGTCATGGGTGGGAGGGTGAAAAAATGTATCAGGATGACGATGCTAAAAATGAATGTTTTCGGGTATATAAAAATGCCAAGGAATCTTATATAGATCATAGTACTTTTTTAAAGAAACACCAGCGATATGCTTTTTTATTTAATTATAAATCATCAGATTATAAAAATTGGGCAAAAGGATTGAAGGATGCGGGTTATGCAACAAGTTCAACCTATGCAGAAGCACTTATAAAATTAATTGAAGATGAAAAACTGAATCAATATGATTCACAAAGAGTTTCTTCGCCACTTGTTTCAACTCAAAATACCTTTGTGTTCCAAGCGCATCAACAGAATATCAATCCCAATGGAGTGCGATATGTTGTTGCCAAAAAAGGAGATACTTTTTTTCGAATTTCTCAAGAATTAGGAATCTCCACATCTCTTATGAGAAGGTATAATAATTTCCATCCAGACAAAGAATTTTTAGTGCCGGGAGATATTATTTATTTGCAACCAAAAAGTTGGAAATCGAAAACGGATAAGCAAATGGTTTTGAAAGAGAAAAAAACATTGCGTGAAATCTCTCAAGAAAAAGGTATTCGATTAAAAACGCTTTTACGAAAAAACAACAGTACTACACCCGATCAACATTTGCCAAAAGGCACGAAAATATTCCTAAAATAGCTGTTTCAGATAGTTAAGAATTTGTTTGTTGTTGTTTGTTTAAATAAAAGGAGGTTACTTCGGTGGCCTCTTTTTTTTATTGTTCGCTTTCCTTCCTACCAACAATCCTTATATTTGTACTTCAAAATTTGAAACATGAAAGTGAATCCAGCCTATCAAACCAAGCAGCAGCTTCTTGATTTATACAATAAACCATTATTGGAATTGGTTTTTGAAGCGGCCACTATGCATAGACAGTTTCATAATCCGCGTGAAGTTCAAATGTCTTCTTTATTGAGCATTAAAACAGGTGGATGCTCTGAAGATTGCGGGTATTGTCCACAAGCGGCTCGCTATAACACAGATGTGGAGGCGCACAAGCTGATGACTGTTGATTCGGTTATTGAACAAGCTAAAAATGCCAAAGCAAATGGTTCATCTCGTTTATGTATGGGGGCTGCGTGGAGAGAAGTGCGCGACAACAAAGATTTTGATAATGTAGTTGAAATGGTGCAAGAGGTGAATAACCTTGGAATGGAAGTATGTTGCACACTAGGAATGATGAACGAAAATCAAGCATTACGTTTGAAAAATGCAGGTTTATTTGCTTATAATCACAATTTGGATTCATCGCCCGAATTTTACGGAGATGTCATTTCAACCAGAGAGTATGAAGATCGATTAAACACGATTGAAAACGCCAGAAAAGCAGGAATATCCGTTTGTTCTGGTGGAATAATTGGAATGGGTGAGGCCGTGGAAGATCGTATTGGTTTATTGATGAGCTACATGAAAATGGAAACTCCGCCAGAATCTATTCCGATTAATGCACTTGTGGCGGTTGAAGGTACGCCGCTTGAAGATCAAAAACCCATCGAACAATGGGAAATGATTCGCATGGTTGCTACAACAAGAATCCTTTTTCCAGAGGCAATTGTACGTTTATCTGCGGGACGAACAAAAATGAATATGGAAGGACAAGCCTTGTGTTTTGTGGCAGGTGCGGGATCTATTTTTGCTGGAGATAAATTGCTAACTACACCAAATCCAGAATTCAACGAAGACAAAGAAATGTTTGATATTTTAGGCTTGGTGCCAAAAGAGCCATTCAAAGATGGTGTTCAACCAGTTAGTATGCCGGATGCTCAAATTGAAGCGCGTAAAAGAAAAGAAGAAGAACGTGATGCCGAATTGAAATTGGCTCGAGAAAATGCAATTCAAGAAGGTTTTGAACCTCGAAAAGTGACCTCAGTTGAATCCCTGTAAATGCATCAAAAACTCCTTGACAAACTGAAGAAACGCCAGCATCTTGGTACATTTCGTGAATTAAGTAGTAGTGAATCAAGCATTGATTTTTATTCAAATGATTATTTAGGTTTCGCTCGAAATAATACTATTCAACTCAATTTAAAAGGCGCGACTGGTTCACGCTTGATTTCTGGAAATTCACTTGAAGCGGTAAATTGCGAGACTTTTTTAGCTGCTCATTTTAATGCTGAATCGGCTTTAGTTTTTAATTCGGGCTATGCAGCAAATTTAGGTTTACTGAGTTCTGTTCCTCAACGAGGCGACGTAATTCTATACGATGAAAGAATTCATGCCAGTGCAAAAGAGGGAATGCGTTTGTCATTTGCGGATTCATTTGCTTTCAAACACCATGATTATATCGATCTAGAGCGTCAACTTAGAAAGTTTGAGGATAAGGTGGTATATGTGGTTGTGGAATCCTTGTATTCAATGGATGGAACAATGACTCATTTTCGGAAATTGACAACACTTTGCAATGAATTTGATGCTTTTTTGATTGTGGATGAGGCGCACAGTGCAGGGATTTTTGGTGAAGCGGGCAGAGGAGTGGTTTCTGCATTGGAATTAGAAAATGATGTTTTTGCTCGTGTTGTTACCTTCGGAAAAGCATACGGATTGGCAGGTGCAGCTGTTCTTGGGTCTGAAAATCTGAAAAAATACATGGTTAATTTTGCACGTTCGTTTATCTACACTACAGCGCTTCCAAATGCTATTTATCAGTTGATTCAAGAAAATGTTGGGTCCAATTTGGTGACTCAACAACAATCGGAGTTACACAAAAACATTGCTTTATTTCGCAATAATTTCCAACATGAAGCCTGTGTTTCAGAGATCAATTCGCCTATTCAAATAATTCATGTAGGTAATATAGAAAAAACGAAAAAAATTGCTTCAACATTAAACCAAAGTAATTTAACCGTAAAACCAATTTTTGCTCCCACCGTGCCAGAGGGACAAGAATGCCTAAGGATTTGTTTGCATTCCTTTGATTTACAGGAGGATATTTCAAGCTTAGCCGCGCTACTCACTCAAGAACTAGCTGAATGAAACGGATTGGTTTATTATCAGATACCCATGGTTATTTGGACGATCGAATCTTACATCATTTTGAAAATGTAGATGAAATTTGGCACGCTGGAGATATTGGAGATATTGAGTTGTTGGATGAACTAAAAGCGTTCAAACCGACGAGAGCGGTTTGGGGCAATATAGATAATCATATTATACGCAAAGACACGAAAGAATTTCTTCGATTTAAATGTGAAGATGTCGAGGTGCTCATTACGCATATTGGTGGTAAACCGGGTAACTATTCCAAGTCTGCTTATGAAGAGCTACAATTAGGTTCGCCCAAGTTGTTTATTTGTGGGCATTCGCACATATTATTAGTTAAAATGGATCCACGTTATAATATGCTTTGGATGAATCCTGGAGCGTGTGGAATTAAAGGCTTTCATCAAGTGCGAACCATTTTGCGATTTTCCATTACAGGAGATCGAATTCATGACCTTGAAGTAATTGAATTAGGAAAACGAGCTTAGATTTTAATTTGGCACCTTTCGTTTTCGCAAAGCGCCAAAATTTCTTTTTCGGATAAGTTTAACAAATCCGATTTAAGTATTTTCCGTTTTTCGTGTGAAAACTGCTTGATCATTTTTCCTTCGCAAAATCTCCTGAGTTGTGTTTCGTTTTCAAGAATCAAACCAGGAACTTGTGTTAATTTTCCAGATTCATCCTTTGCTGCCATCGTGAAATAACACGAATTGGTGTGTTTGGTGACTTTTGTTTTTGGATTTAACGACTCTATGCGAATACCAATAATCATAGTAGTATTGCCCACATAATTGACCGATGCCATTAAATGAACCAAGTCGCCAACTTCCACTGGGTTTAAAAACTCTACTCCTTCAACAGCAACGGTAACACAATAATTTTCAGCATGCTTGGTTCCACACACATAAGCAATTTTATCCATCAATGAAAGTAAAATACCCCCATGAACTTTACCTCCAAAATTCGCGTAACTTGGAATCATTAACTCAGTTAGAGTAGTTTCTGATTCGCTATTTTTTTTAAAAATTGACATTATTCTTTATTTAACAGATCAACAAATTCATCGAACGTTACTCGTTTGTAATTACTGGGTATTCCAAATAGATCGTAGTTGGGAGCAATTTTGTTGTGTTTCTTGAGTGTGTATTTTAAAATCCCATCTTCTGATTCAACGTAGTATTCTATTGGAAGACCGGGAAAATCTTGATAAGCATCTTGGTATTTTGCCGCAAACTCTTTGCTATAATAGCATTCAAATGATTGATTGGATTTTAGTAGGGTGAGCTTCAATTTCTTAGCCGTTAATTCACTAATTATTTTTTTACCCCGTTTTTTTTTCCAAATATATTTTACTTGAATTTTAGCGCTATCCGGATTTTTAAAATCATCTTTAATGGCATAATGATCCGTTTCACTCAATGAAATCAATAAATAGGATTTTTTTCTAGGTATGTGTTTGATGAATATTTGTGCACCAAATACAGGAGATGGTGTTTCAATTCGAACCAAAGAATCGAGTGAAAAAACAATCATTTCCAATGGTTTATCCTCTGGACGATCCAAATTGGTTATTTCATAAACAAGTGTTCCAACAAACGGCTTTTTGAGTTGACTATAACTTGAGGTAAAAACAAACAAAAAAAGAAAGGGCACTAATTTATTCATGTGAAAATTGTTTCAAGACAAAGATGCAAATTTAATCTTGTGTTTTAGATTTTTAGTACATTTGGCAAAACAATCGTGTTATGAATTTTGAATTGCAACACAATGAAAACATCGTTACGGTGATTTCTCATGTCGAAAAACTAGACGCTTCTTTGGCTCCTGAACTAAAAGGACATTTTTTATATATCAATAAAAATAACCGTAATCGCGTCATTTTTGATATGTCGAAAACAAAATATTGTGATTCTTCTGGTTTGAGTGCAATCCTAATGGCAAATCGATTATGCAAAGACACGAATGGTAAATTCATTCTATGCAATGTTCAGCCAACAGTGATGAAAATGATACGCATTGCTCAATTGGATAAAGTAATCGATATTGAAACTACGCATAAAACATCTTTGGAAAGATTTCATTCGTGATTTTTTCAGTCACCATTTTGGGAAGTGGATCAGCCGTTCCAACTCCGTCTAGATTTCCTACTGCTCAATTTGTTTCGTGTAACAACCGCAATATTTTAATCGATTGTGGAGAAGGTACACAATTTCAAATGCGGAAATACGGTGTCAAAATTCAATCTTTGCAAGTGATTTTAATTTCTCACCTGCATGGAGATCATTTTTTTGGATTGGTAGGATTGATAAGCACCATGCATTTATTGGGTCGAAATAATGGACTGACGATCATTGGTCCAAAGGGACTGGAAGAAATAATTCGTTCACAATTAGAAATTGGTTACAGTAAATTGGATTTTGAGATTGAATTTAAACAATTAGAAAAAGGAGATATTTCCTGCGTTTATGAAGATAAATTAATTGAAATTCAAACATTTCCTCTAAATCACAAGGTTCCAACACATGGATTTTTGATAAAAGAAAAAGCCACTGAATTGAACCTGAAAAAGCAGAAAGTCATTGATTTTAAAATACCATTGGCGGTAATTCATCAATTAAAAGCAGGAAAAGATGTGCTAGATGAGCAGGGTAGGTATTGGAAGTTTAAAGAATTCACATTGCCTCCCAAGAAATTACTTTCCTATGCCTATTGTTCAGACACTAAATTCGATGAGCGAATTATTGAATACATAACAGGGTCGACAGTTTTGTATCATGAAGCCACGTTTATTGAAAAAGACAAACTACGGGCAAAAAAAACATTTCATTCAACGGCCGCCGAAGCAGCTACTATTGCATTGAAGTCACAAGTTCAAAAATTAATAATGGGACACATAAGTGCGCGCTATTCAAATGAATTGGAACACGTAAAAGAGGCGAAACATATTTTTGATAATACTACTTTCGCCTACGATGGTATGATTATCGAAATTGGAGAATAAGAAAGGTTATTTCCCTTCAATCCAGTTCGTTATTTCAGCATCATCAGGACTTGTACGTGGTCCGATAACTTTCGCTAAAAATCCATTTTCATCGATTAAGTATTTCTGAAAATTCCACTGAACGGAATTGTCTTCTAATCCATTTTTTGATTTTTCAGTTAAGAATTGATAAACCGGATGCATATCTTTTCCCTTCACTGAAATTTTACTCATCATCGGAAATGATACTCCGTAATTCTTTTGACAAAAAGTAGCGATTTCTTCGTTTGATCCTGGTTCTTGGCCCATGAAATCATTTGCAGGAAAACCTACAATCACAAAATTAGACCCTTGATATTTTTTGTAAAGTTCTTCTAATCCTTCATATTGAGGGGTTAATCCACATTTGGAAGCTGTGTTGACAACCATTATTTTTTTTCCTTTGAATGACGATAAGGAAACTGTTTCACCTGAAATTGTTTGTACACTAAATTGATGAATACTTTGTTTTTCTGTGTTTTGCATGTTTGTTGGATTTACTTGGGCTTTTTGACTGTTACTACAAGCCATGATTAGACAAGATAAGGAAAGTATAATTATAATTTTCATTATTATATTTTTTTAATGAAACAAAACAAATACAAAAAAGTTTAGACTATAAACTGGAACCTTTTTTCAAAAATAACGAATAAGTTTTTAATGCGAAACCATCTCCTTCAACTTGTAGCAATATTTACTTTTACTTTCCAGTTCACTTATGGACAAGTAACTTATAATGGATTATGGAAAGGAGCTGTTTTTTCTACCAAAATTGATGACTCAACTGAACAGGTTGTTTTTGTTTCCATGAGTAAATACAAATCCAATTTAGAAGCATTTGTCCGAATTGAGACAAAAGGAGCATTATCATTCTATACCTATAAGTGCCATGGAGATTTTTTGGATTCAATTTTAACGTTTAATAAATCCCAATTGGATAAGAAATCAAAGGATTGTATTTTAGCTGAAGTTTGGGGCATTAAATTGAAATACATTGATTCTACAGGCTATTTGGAAGGAGAATTGATATCAGCGAATAAATCAATTACCTCAAAACGAATCGTATTATTCAAATCTTCTGGAAAAATAGATGCTGTTGAGAAAAAAGAAACGAGCCATGCTTGGTTTTACTTATTTCAAAAAGAGTACAAACTTGGATTGGTTGCTCCCGATTTACGCGATGAGGTTAGAAGGAACTTTCAGTTTCAGTCGGTATATTTTGAACCTGCCGAATCGATTTTAAAGGAGGAATTTAAAAACTACCTAAGAAAAGTTATCCAAGTTGTTAATGGACATACAGATTTGAGATTGAAAGTTATTGGTCATACCGATTGGGATGGTTCAGATGAATACAATGAAAAACTATCTCTAAAACGAGCAGAAACAATAATTCACTACCTAGAATCCAATGGACTCGGGCGAGATCGCATAGAATATGAATTTAAAGGAGAAAAAAAACCTGTCGAAAGTAACGAAACTTTTGAAGGTAAAAAACGCAATCGACGCGTTGACTTTCAATTTATTTGATGTTTCAAAAAAACTTTAACGATTTAGGTTTGTAAAAGAATAAATTTCTTTTTATTTTAGTAACCTAAAATTAATTAACATGAAAAAGATTTACGTTTGTTTAGTAGGATTACTTGCTGCGGGAACTTTGGTGGCTCAAAAAAATTCACCAGTTCTAAATGGCAAGAATAATTCATTTATTCAAGAAAAAGCACCAAAAGGTGTATTTACTCAGCCTAAAGGTATTACACTTTGGCAAAATGATTTCTCAGTTCAAGCAGATTGGGCTACAGGGAATGCAGGAAGTACAGGAACTCCTCCTCACACTGCTGGTGATTGGGAAATTACAACAGATTTGGGTTCTGCAAATCAAACTGCTTCTGCTCAAATTGCAACCTTGGTTCCAGCTGGACACACAACTGCGGCTAATGGGTATGCAATCATTAATTCAGATGCAGCTGGAGGTAGTCAAACACAAAACGCATGGATTTATTACACAGGTAACATTGATTTAACAGGTCAGCCTAATGTTGTTATGACTTTTCAACAAACCCACAGAAGATTCGCTGAATCAACATTTGTGATTTATAGTTTGGATGGTGGAACTACATGGTTAGAAGTAGAAGTGAATGCAAGTATGATGACCAATACGAACACAACAAATCCTGACTTAGTACAAGTTAATTTGTCAAGCGAAATTGGTAACCAAGATTCAGTTAAAATTGGTTTCAAGTACACTGGTGAATGGGATTGGTTTTGGGCAGTTGATGATGTGAAAATTGTTACTCCAGAAGATTATGATCTAGAAATGACTGGTGTTTATTGGGGTTCTACAGGTTTCTGGGGTGTTCGTTTACCTTATTATCAAATTCCAATCGCTCAAGTTGCTCCAATTAATTTTGGTGGAATCGTTTCTAACTTAGGAGCGTTGAATCAAACTGATGTAGTTTTCACTGCTGCTTTAGCAAGTGGAGCGTATACAGGAACATCAGTTCCAAGCACAGTTTTAGCAGGTTCTTTTGATACATTAGAAGTTACTGTTGCAGTAACTCCTCCTGCTGTTGCTGCGAACCATGTTGTTAATCTTTCAGCTACCTCAGCTGCTACAGATGCTGATCCAACTAACAACACAATTGCAAGTGCTGCTACAATTGCAGTACAAAATTATATTTATGCACGTGATTTAGGAACAATCTCTTCAGGATCATTTAATTCAGGTTTGGCTTTCGAAGTTGGAAATATTTTTGATATCGTTGCAACAGCAGATTTAACTGCTATAGATGTAGTTGTTAATGCTGCTGCTGAAGCTGGGGCCGTAATGTATGCGAGATTATATTCAATCGATGCTGCAACAGGAGCTTTTGTATATGTTGATGAATCAAATCCATATACTTTGACTACTGCTAACTTAGGGCAAAAAATAACTTTGCCTTTTATGGGTGGAGCTGCAACGTTAAATGCTGGTGAGTCTTATTTGGTTGTTGCAGGATCTGAAGGAGATGGTGGTGCTTCAAATGATTTAGTTGTTGGTACTGCTGGTGTTTCCGGAGTTCAAACCTCTTTTTATTTAGATGAAACTGCAACGTGGTTCTACACTACTTCAACTCCAATGGTAAGAATGAATTTTGATCCAACTGCTTCAATTAATGAAGTAGCGAATGTATTCGGATTAAATGTTTATCCAAATCCTGCTTCTGATGTTATTAACGTAACATTAAATAAAGAAGTAACAGCAACAATTACTGTTGTTGACGTAACAGGAAAAGTGGTTAAAACAACTACAATCAATGGTGTATCTACTTCTATCAATACAGCTGGATTATCAAATGGTGTTTACTATGTAAATATCACTGATGGTACTTCTGTTTCTACAGAAAAAGTAGTTATCAAAAAATAATTTCTTTAAGAAAATAGGAAAGGGTCGCCAAAAGCGACCCTTTTTTTTGTTTATATTTGGCCGTAACTAATTAATAATTAATCGATGAAGAGAATTTACTTATTGTTTTTATGTTCCGTAGTAGGAACTGAATTAAATGCACAGATGCCTTCGCAAAGCATTCAAACCAAAAACAAATATTCTAGTTTTGAATCCCCTACTAAATCAAAAAATATATCGGTTCCAAAAGGTATTGTTATTTGGCAAAATGATTTTTCTGTAGGTTCGGATTGGGCATATGATAACACATCTTCCCCCTATTTAGATTGGACGATTACCACTAACGCAGACACCATTCCGGTAACAACGTTGAGTCCTGCTGTTTTCACCTCGGTAAATAATGGTTTTGCCTTTATTAATTCAGATGCGCAAGGACAAAATGGCGCTCAAAATGCAAACATGACCTATACAGGTACTATTGATTGCTCTGCCTATTCGAATGTGAGCATTGTATTTGAGCAATCGTATCGCACGTATTTGGATACAAGAATTATTCGTGTTAGTAATGATGGAGGTACAATTTGGACTGATTTTATAGTAACGGATGGTACTGAACCAACTGCTCAAAATTCTCCTAATCCAGATGTTTATTCGATTAATATTTCATCCGTTGCTGGTGGACAATCAAATGTGAAGATTCAAATCAATTACCAAGGAAATTGGGGCTGGTATTGGGCAATTGATGATATGAAAATCATTGAAACGGATCAATACGATTTAAAATTGCAAACTACTTCTTTTGGTACAGATGGAGCTTTTGGAGCTAGATTACCTTATTTTCAAATTCCAACGGCTCAAGTAGCACCCATTTATTTTGGTGGTGTAATTAAAAATATTGGTGTGCAAGATATCAATGATGCTGGATTTACAGCGGTTGTAACCGGTGCTAGTGGCTTTTATTCTGGAGTTGGTGGGCCAATAATTATTCCTGCCGCCACACAAGATACAGTATACTGTTCAACAACGTTTACTCCTGCTGCTTCAAGTTCAATTTATACAGTGCAAGTTGCTACCACTTCAGCTAATTTGGAACCAGATACAGCGAATAATTTGTTACCTGATTTTCAGATTGATGTAAATCCCTTTATTTATGCTAGAGATAATGGTCAAATTTTGGGTGGAATTAGTAATAGTGGTCAAGGATATGAAGTAGGGCACATTTTCGATATCTTTTCAAGTCAAACGCTTTATGGTATTGATGCAGTAATCAATGCTTCATCAGAACCAGGTGCTGAAATTTTTGTGAAATTATATTCAATTGACCCGGCAACTGGAGATTTTATTTTTGTAGATGAATCAGCTCCTTATATCATTAACCAAGCAGATTTAGGTCAAAAGATATCGTTAGCGTTGGGTTCACCGATTTTGTTGAATGCCAACGAGGCTTATTTAGCAATGGTGGGTTCTTATGGTGATGGTGGAGCAACTAATGATTTAGTTACGGCATCCTCTGGCGCTTCAGAACCGCAAACTTCTTTTTATTTCGATTATACGGATAATACATGGTATTATACAACTTCAAATGTAATGGTTCGAATGAACTTCGATCCAGCCTTGAGTATTGAAAATATTTCTCAAGAAACGGGGATATCGGTATTTCCAAATCCTGCTTCAAATGAAATAACAGTTCAAGTTGCAAAAGAAAGTACAGCAACTCTTTCAATGCTAGATTCTAGAGGAATGTTACTGGGTTCGTATATGTTGAATGGATTATCTCAATCAATAGACATTACTAATTTAAGCGATGGTATTTATTTTATTTTATTGTCTGATGGCAAATCAACCTCAACTCGAAAGTTTGTTGTGAATAAATAAGAATGATTTATGATAGAAGGAAAGGGTCGTTATATACGATCCTTTTTTTTTGAATGAAAAATTGGGACATAAAAAAAAGCTGCCTTTCAAAAGACAGCTTTTACGATTTAATGTGTTATTAATTCTTTTTTGAAGAACAACAAGACTTAGTTTCTGTTTTTGCTGGACAAGATTTAGCTTCAGTTGATGAGCAACATGCTTTTTTCTTTTTCTTCTTTTTCTTGTCGTCGTCATTTAAAACAACTGTAGCTCCGTTATTTGCCGCAATTGCAGTTGAAATCATTGAACCAGAATAAATGGTTAATGCTAATACTAAAATTAATTTTTTCATTGTGCTAAATTTTAAATAAAGGTAGTAAAAAATAATTGAGTTTAAAAAATAAAAAATAATAAAAAACTAGTATATTTGCAGCTCACTAAACAAAATGGCCTTGTGGCGCAACTGAATAGCGCACCTGATTACGGCTCAGGAGGTTTCAGGTTTGAATCCTGACAAGGTCACTAAAGGCGCCCTGACGATAAAATGTCAGGGCTTTTTTATTTAGAATGGCTTCAGAAATCATTTCTGAAAGTTAGGATAAAAGAAAAAGGCAAGGCAATGCACCGCATTGACAGGCGTAATGCTTGGAATGCTCGTAATGCAAGGAATCATGAAATAATCCTGACAAGGTCACAAAACAAAAATATACTTTCGGTCTGTTTTTTTATTCAATATAAATGCACGGCAATCAACAATCTCTCCTTAGCTTTACATAAAATTTTTTTAATGACATTTCGCGATTTAAATTTGAAGAAACCACTTTGGAATGCCTTGGATGATTTAGGTTATAAAACTCCTACAACCATTCAGTCCTCAGGTTTCAATGTGATGATATCGGGAAAAGATACAATTGGTATTGCACAAACAGGGACCGGTAAGACATTGGCTTATTTGCTGCCGTGTTTATCTATGTGGGAATTTTCAAAAGAACCTCATCCTCAAATTTTGATAATTGTTCCAACTAGGGAATTGGTTGCTCAGGTAGTTCGTGAAGTCGAGAAATTAACTACTTATATGAATGTCGCTGTTGGGGGTGTGTATGGTGGGACTAATATGAACACACAGGCCTCAATGGTATTGCAAGGAATAGATATCTTAGTTGGTACGCCTGGGCGCATTCTAGATTTAGCTAAAATTGGTTCTTTGCAATTAAAACAGGTCAAAAAAGTAGTGATTGATGAGGTGGATGAAACACTTAGCCTTGGATTTAGACCGCAACTTTTGAATATCTTTGATTTTCTGCCTGCCAAACGCCAGCATATGGTTTTTTCTGCAACCCTTTCGGAAGAAGTATCGTTGTTTTTGGATGATTATTTGATATCTCCTATCCGCGTTGAAGCAGCACGTGCTGGATTACCTATTGATAAAATTGATCAAATAGGTTACCGAGTACCGAATTTCCTTTCCAAGGTTGTCCTGTTGCGTCATCTAATTCAACAAACCGATGCTAACTCAAAAGCTTTAGTCTTTGTTTCTTCTCGCGCTTTAGCCGATTTATTGTTTGAAGAAATTGAAGCGAGTTTTCCAGATACTATAGGTATCATTCACTCCAATAAAGGACAGAATTTCCGCTTCGAGGCAGTACAAAATTTTCAATCAGGTACAATACGTGTATTGATTGCAACAGACTTAATAGCGCGTGGTATTGATGTAACTGACGTTTCGCATGTGATTAATTTTGATATTCCGGAAATTCCTGAAAACTACATTCATCGAATTGGACGGACGGGTAGAGCCGATAAAAATGGTATTGCGATTACTTTTGTATCCAAGAAAGATGAAGCGGCCCTTTTAGCGATTCAAGATCTGATGCAACAGCAACTTGTATTTACAAAGGTAACTGAGGAGATTGTATTTACAAACGAACTATTGGAATTTGAGAAGCCAAAAGTTGCTATTCCTGGGAAAGACATCAAATCACCTACAAACGAAAATAGGGGACTTTCTTTTCATGAGAAAAAAGCGAAAAACAAGAAGGTAAACGTGCGTTACGACCATAAAAAAGCCATGCATGAAAAGTATGGTAAGCCCAAGAGAAAGAGGCAAAAGTAAACATGAAATTGTTTTTGTAGGAATAATATTCCTCAAAGAAAGTAAGAAAGTTGTGTTCTTTTTGTTATCACTCTCTGTACAGATATAAACTGGTTATACTTTAGCTAAAATAGGTTTTTTGATTTTTCTTGATCAAAATTATGTGGAATTTCAGCGCTTACATTCGCACCAACTTCATTCTTTTATTCCCATTCGGTAATTGTATTTCAAGCAAATAATTTCCTTTGCCTACAACGTTCAATAAATTGATTTTTTTACCTGCTTCGAATGTCGCTGTGTACACTACTTTTCCAAACATATCATAAACAAGGATAGGCGCAAAGTCAGGAACATTCGTTAGAGTAAAAAGGCCATTTGAGGGATTAGGAACGATAAGAATTTCATTATTTTCTTCTATTTCAGAGAGTGCTAGTGAATTATCTTGAACTATAGTTCCCGTTTGGTTAATTACCCAATTGTTCGCATCGATAACAACGGTATTTGTTGAACTTAATGTACCCAAATTTGATATAGAAAATACTTGGGTGTTTGAATTAATATCAAATCGAATGGTCGTATCACTTAATGTTGATCGATTAAATGTAAGGTCTATCGGATTTGTAAAGGTTGGAGTAACGGCGGGTTTAGATCCACTATGAGAAATTTCAACAAGCGCATCTTGTCCAACCTGCTCCCAACGAATGGAATAAGTAGGATATCCTTCACCGAAATACCATTGTTCAAAAAAAGCATCTAAATTTGTTCCGGTAAAATCAGCTATAAAATTCTTGAAATCCACTCCGGTAGCGGTACTATCCTTAAATGAAACTTGAAATGCTCGTAATGCATCAAAGAATACACTATCGTTATTGATTAAATACCTAATTGTATGTATGATTCCTGCTCCTTTATCATAAGTTAATCGACCACTAAAAATTCGAGCTTCATTTAAACTATCCAGCACCCATACACTTCCACCATTTTGATTCATAACATTCGTATGAACATCTAACATGTGTTGGTTTTTTTCAGCGGGATACAAATTTTCAAGCATCAAGTATTCGCTGTAGGACGCAAAACCTTCATTTATCCAAATGTCACACCAAGATGCACAAGTTACGTTATCTCCCCACCATTGATGGGCTAATTCGTGAGAGGTGAGTGTTTTTTCAAAATAACCTTGTGTGGTCATGGTTTGATGTTCCATTCCGCCAGAAATCGGCGCCATGCAATGACCATATTTTTCATTTTCAAATGGGTAAGGGCCATAAAGAGTATAATACAATTCGATAAAATCTGCAGTTTCATTTATTTCAGCTAGAAAATTCGGTAATGTTTGTGGGTTATCGTAAATGTAATTTTGAATTAATATGGGATTCGGTGCTCCAACCGGATTTGCGTAAATGGAATAGTCTACATATTTAGCAACAGCAACTGAAATTAAATAATAGTCAATTGGATGCCTGTGCTCCCAGTTAAACGTTAAAAAACCGTTGCCTAATGTATCTATACGAGTTAATATTCCATTTGATCCTGCTTTACACGAGTCTGGAACAGTGATACTGACAAATGAACTATCTGCTTTATCTCTTAAACTTTGCTTGCATGGAAACCATTCAAATGCCGAAAATGGTTCAGACAAAGACCAAACAACTCGATTTCCCCAGCTGGGTGAATCATCTGCTGTCATCCCACTTCCACCCAATGGATTTGTTTGTGCAGTCGGTGGTGTTCCAAAATAATCAATAGACAATGAAAATGATTGGCCCTCTATCATATTAACGGACACTTTAACGGCACTTCCTAAGCGAGTGAAAGGTACACTTGTCCCATTTAAACGGATGTCGCTTATCGTCAATGTCGAAAACAATTCAAAAATAGCGGTGTCTAAAAATGTTCTTGCTTTTGCATCAATTCTTCCTGTACCGTTTAAATAGGTACTTGTATTGGTCATGTTTAGGTTCAAGCCATAAAAATGCACATCGTATTTTTCCGTTTCAGCGATTTGAGCAACCGTTAAGGTCGCACTTTTCAATTGTTGGTGATCATGTTTGTTCTTTTTTGAACATGTGCCTGAATTTTCTTGCGAGTAAACAACGTTAAGCAAGGAAAAAAGAAAAGCTACGAATAAAATGATTTTCATGGTTAAAGATTTTCATCAAAAATACAACATTTAACCAAAAACCGGCGATTAAAGACCATTCAATTTCCAACCGATAATTTTGGAGTCATCAGAGCAAGATACCAAAAGTTCATTGTCGAATAGTAGAATGTCATTCACCGAATTTTTATGCCCACCCACCTTCAAATCTAGTTTCTGGAGTACTCGCATGGGTGTTAATTCCCAGATTTTTACTGTTTTATCTCGGCTTGATGTAGCGAAAAAATTTTCATTAATCTGTTTGATTGAATAGATGGCCCCTTTGTGAGCAGCAATTTTCGATAAAACTGAATTTGTTAATGAATCTACTACAAACAGGTATCCATCATGTCCACCGACTAAATATAAATCAGTAACGGATAGGAATGATTGTAAGCCATCAGAATTTATAGGAACACAACATAATTCGTTGTAGTAACTTGTTTCAAAAAATCGCAATTTCCCGTCTTTTGATACAACAACGATTTTAGTGCCTTGCTCTATTAATTCAATTGCTCTAATTTTTTCACAATTCAATGGTATTTGAAGTTCCAGTTGAAAAGAAGTACTATCCCAGATACACAAATTACCGGCTGAATCGCCTGTATAAATTTGATTTGTTAAGGGATTCTCTTGAATCGAAAAAATAGCTGATTTATGGTGTTTAATGAATTTTATTTCTTCTCTGCTACTCGTATTAATTACGTGAAAATCTCCATTAGAACAACCTATAAAAAGCATGGGTTTCGTAATGCTGTGAAAAATACAATAGGCTGGAGAATCTAGCTTTACGGCAAATTCATCTTGTTTCAACGATAGTAGATTCCATCGAGCAACCCAATTATCAGCACCGCTTGAATAAATAAAATGACCTGCAGACGCAATCGAATAAACTGGGCCGGTATGGTCGTTGAATTCGATTTTTTTAGAAAACATCATTAAGAAAGACCCACTAAATCAGTTAATGAAGCTTGAAATAATAAATGTGGGTTAATGGTAAACAATTCCTTAGATATTATCGGGTCATTAGCCACACACACAGCGAAAAGTGCTACAGATTCTAGTTGTTCACCAATCATCCAAAGTAAATTCACTTCCCACAACCAGGATTCCGTTTCTTGTCCATTTTCTAGATTAAACGCATGGATAAATCGTTGACTTTCCACAATATCAATTTTTGAAAATACTTCCATGTATGCAGTCAAACATTCCATGTCAGAAGCGTCTAATTCCAACGATTTTTTCAGGAATTCCATCCCAAAGTCTAATTCGCCAATTTTAACATAAGCCGAACCAATAAGTTGATTAATTACTGGATTAGTTGGTTCTAGGTCCAATGCTTTGTGCATTAATACAATTCCTTCTTTGCTGCGCCCTTGTAAGTCCTCCAAAATACCTAACCCTAACCATGGTTCTGAAAATTCAGGAGATAATTCAATGCTTCTTTTATAGCAATCTTTACTTAATTCGTATTCATGAATATTTTCGTAGGATTCACCTAAATAACACAATGCCAAAGGGTCTTCTCCGTCCAACTCGATACATTTATTAAAATTATCAATTGCTTGGTGGAATTTATCGGAGGATAGGTAAGCATTGCCAAGATTGAAATAGGCAGCACCGGCATTTTCATTTATTATTAAACAGTAATCAAATGCCCAGATAGTTTTTTCATAGTTTTCGTTTCTCAAATAAAAGCTGCCAAGTTGATACCACGCCAAATAGGAGTATGGGTTTTCATCGACAAACAAAGAAATTTGATTTATTGCCGAATCGAAATCATTTGTTTTTTCATAGCAATAACAAATTTCCGAAAAAGCAAATTCATTTTTTGGATTGTGAAGTAATCCTTGTTTTAAAATATGAATGGCACCACTAAAATTGTGTGCATTTTCATATTCAACTGCTAAATCAACGAAAATCTCATCTTTTTCGAATTCTTCACAAATCAACAATGCTTGCTTATATAACTTTATCGCATTTTTTGAATCCCGTATTTGACTATGTAATGCCGCCTTGGTCAAGAGTAATTCACTTTGGTAATTTTCTAAATCGTCAATCTGATTCACTAATTCCAATGCGTCAGAAATTAAACCAAGACCAGCCATCGCTTGAGCCTTACGCAAATCAAACACTTTATAATGAGGCAATTGATTAATTCCAAATTCGGCGGCAACTTTCGCTTTACTGTAATTTGAGTTAAATAAATAATAATCAATGATAGATTCAATTCTATCACCGTCGATAAACCCAATTGATTCGCCATTCAAATGTTTTTCAAATCGCTCAATATCAGTGCTTAATTCTTTTCCTGAAAATTCCTCCTCGTCGTCAAACATTCGATTTATTTTTCTCCAAAATTACTTCAAATCAATTTTTTTAACTAACGATTTTAAGGTGTGTTTTCCACAAAAACCATAAATTATTAACGAAGCATTTATTATTCCCAATGTGTTACATTACCCGATTCAATGCTCCAAGCGTACTCTGTAATAACAGATCCATTTTTTGTGTATGTTGTTACCGTATTAGGTGTTTCATGTCTTAAATAAATATCTGAATTGTTATTTTCATCAATTCTAACTCGTCTTGTAATTAAAACTTGGGTTTTCCCTTTTTCTCCCTTGCTAAAAACCCCCTGAGTTATTCCTTTTTCATAGGGAACTCCTTTACTATTTATCAAACCACTCCCTTTTGTTTTTGTGGGTTCTGATTGCCTGTATTTATCCAATGACTTTAAATTGTCTGCCACGAGTTGAGCGTTGTTATTGGAAGCTTCAGTTCTACTTGCTTTTGCGATTTGTGACAAACTGTCGAAGTCTTTCTGGTTTTCACTTATGGAAACTATTCGTTTTTCATTTTGCTTGTAATTTTCTTCCCGAAATTTGAGGCGCTTACTGGAGGATGAGTCAATGTTGTCATTGATTATTTGGATACGTTCTTTGTTTGTTTTATTGATAGTTGTTAGATCTTTTTCAATTTTCTTATTCGAGGTTATAACTTCTTCTGCAATCGAGTTTTTTTTCTTGTCATTCGATTTCATCACCTCATCGCGTTGAACTTGGTATTCTTTTCGATTTTTGTCAATCGATTGAATTGATTTTTCCTTTTCATTTCCCATTTTTACTTGAGCGCTATCAAGAGATTTTTGACTATCGTTAACACCTTTTAAAACCAATTTTTCACGTCGGATGTTTTCTTGATTCATAGTGTCTTTATTTTTTTCGAATGCTAAAAAGGGAGCATTCTTATCATCTGAATAGGTTTTCATCATTTGGTCTCTTCCTACTTTATAATCGATTGGATCTCCTAAATCATCTAATTGTGCTCCGTTTGTAACAGTAGATGACGAGGATTTAATACCTTTTTTTCCATTTTCAGCGTCCAACTTGATTTTATCTAATTCCTGTTTCTCTGTTCCAACAAACAAACTAGAATTGGATTGAATAAAAGACAATCCCTTGTCTGCCTCAATAATTGCATCATCCCATTTCTCAGTTGTAAGGTTATTGTTGCCATTAATTATTGTTTCCAAAACAGTAACTTTTGTTGTGAGCTGTTTTATTTTGGGATTATTTTGCTTGCTTTTTAATGGTTGGCTAGATAAAATGGTTTTTACTTTACTTAAATCCTTATTCAACAAAGCTTTTTCAGCTTTAGCAAGTTGATCATTAAATGCTTCATTGGAATTGCCTTGGGCGCGAAAAGGACTAATTCCAATAATAAAAAGCGAAAAAAAGACGATTAATCGTGTCATGGTTGATTGTTTTGGTGAATCAAATTATCTTTGAAACAATTAATAACAAATTTCCTTAAAAAAGTTAACTTAAACAAAAAATGCTGCAACTAAATCAATTAAGTTTTTGGGAAAGAAAGACCTTTTTTGATTCAATTGATTTTACAATCATTGGAGCTGGAATTGTAGGTTATTCAACGGCTATTCACATTAAGGAAAAATATCCTAATGCACGGGTGTTAATTCTTGAAAAAGGATATCTGCCATCAGGAGCAAGTTCAAAGAATGCAGGGTTTGCCTGTTTTGGCAGTCCAACTGAACTATTTGATGATTTACAAAATAATCCCGAAGAGCTTGTTTGGCAAACGGTTAAAATGCGTTACGAAGGGTTACAAGAATTATTTCGATTGTTGAGCGGCAAAGACATTGGTTACGAGAAAAATGGTTCCTGGGATTTAATTCTTCAAAATGATATTAATTCTAACATTGATTCCCGATTTATCGAATACCTGAATGAAAAATGTTTTTGTGAATTCGGATTAAAAAACATATTTCAAGAGGACCTTTTATCGCTATCTAAATTCCAGTTTCAAGGTGTTAAAACGAGTTATTTTAATGCCGAGGAAGGTCAAATAGATACAGGTAAATTAATTAGAACGCTTCATGAATTGGCAATATCTAAAGGAGTGATTTCTCTTTTTGGAATTGAACTATTTAATTTTACAGACGAGTCAAAAAGTGTTCGATTAGCGTTAAACGTGGGTGAATTTCAAACAGCGAAATTAATTGTTTGTACAAATGGCTTCGCTCATCAGTTCTTGAAATATGAGGTCATGCCTGCTCGTGCGCAGGTATTAGTGACGAACGAAATAGATGATTTACCCTTTCATGGAACCTTTCATTTAGATCGTGGATATTATTACTTTCGAAATATTGGAAATCGAATTTTGCTAGGGGGGGGGAGAAATTTGGATTTTCAAGGAGAAACCACAACAGAATTACAGATAACACCGCTCATTCAGAATGCCTTGATGAAGTTGTTGAAAGATGTAATTATTCCAGGAAAAGAATTTAGAATTGATTATCAATGGTCTGGAATAATGGGAGTAGGGGATACTAAGTCGCCAATTATTCGAAAGGATAGTGAAAATGTTGCTTTTGGTGTCCGTATGGGAGGAATGGGTATAGCAATTGGAAGCTTGGTAGGAAAAAAGCTTGCAGAAATGTGGGCATAAAAAAAGCCGTCAAAAATGACAGCTTTAATCTTTTATATAACCTTAAGTTTAGCTCAATGAAAAACGTTTAAACTCAGTAACAGTTAATCCTGAAGCTGTATTTTCAAGGAATTGTTCAACAGTCAATTTATCATCGCGAATGAATTGTTGACTTAATAACGTATTTTCTTTAAAGAATTTATTTAATCTACCTTGAGAAATCTTTTCCGCCATTTCAGCTGGTTTTCCTTCTTGTATAGCTAATTCTTTTCCAATTTCTAATTCTCGTTCAATGGTTCGTTCATCAACTCCTGATTTATCAATTGCAATTGGGTTCATAGCCGCTACTTGCATAGCTACTTGACGGCCAACTTCGTCCATATCAGAACCATCAGCTGAAAAACCTACTAAGGTTGCTAATTGATTTCCCGGGTGATTGTATGCAACCACTTTTGATGCGTCAACCACAGCATAGTTGGATAAATCTAATTTTTCTCCAATAAGACCTATTTGTTCAGTGATTTTTTCATCTACTGTTAATCGGTCGTCATATCGCAATGCTTTTAATGCAGTAGCTGTATCTGGCTTGTGAGCTAAGGCAATATCAACCAAAGATTGAACTAAAGCAATATATCCTTCATTTTTTGCAACGAAATCAGTCTCACAGTTTAATCCTAGTATAATACCACTTTGACCGTCTGCAGAAGCTTGTGCTAGGATGATTCCTTCTTTGGCTTCATTGTCTCCGCGTTTTGCAGCGATTTTTTGTCCTTTTTTACGAAGAATATCAATTGCTGCTTCAAAATCACCATTAGCTTCAACTAATGCGTTTTTGCAGTCCATCATTCCAGCGCCAGTTTGTTGGCGAAGTTTGTTTACGTCAGATGCTGTAATTGCCATTTTTATGTATTTTTCTTAGTTCTCAGTTGTTGTTTCTGTAGCTGCCGAAGATTCAGTAGTTGTCACTTCATTAGTTTCATTTGCCACTTCAGCAGTTTCATTTGTCGCTTCAGTAGTTTCATTTATTACTTCAGTAATTTCGTTTTTCGCTTCAGCAGTTTCATTCGTTACTTCAGCACCTTCTTTATCAGAGCTTTTTGCATTTTTTCTTTCTTCAAGACCCTCTTTAATCGCTCCACAAATTTGGTCTAAAATAATGGTGATTGATTTGGTCGCATCATCATTCGCGGGAATTGGAAAATCAACAAATTTTGGATTAGAGTTGGTATCAACCATTGCAAAAGTAGGAATGTTTAATTTTTTAGCCTCTGCCAATGCAATATGCTCTTTCAAAATATCAATAATGAAAATCGCTGCTGGTTGACGAGTCATGTCTGCAATTGAACCAAAAGTTTTTTCTAATTTCTCACGCTGACGTGTTTTAAAAAGTTTTTCTCTCTTATTTAATGTATCCCACGTACCGTCAATTTTCATTTTGTCGATAGCCGCCATTTTACGGATAGATTTTCTCGTAGTTTGAAAGTTTGTTAACATTCCACCAGTCCATCTTTCTGTAACATAAGGCATATTGATTTCAATAACTTTTTGAGAAATGATTTCTTTCGCTTGCTTTTTAGTAGCAACAAATAATACCTTTTTACCTGATTTAGCAATTTGTTTCATTGCTGCACAAGCTTGCTCAAGGTGTACGATCGTTTTGTTCAAATCGATTATATGAATTCCTTTTTTCTCAGCAAAAATGTATGGAGCCATTGCAGGGTTCCATTTTCTTTTCATGTGTCCAAAATGAACACCTGCATCTAATAATAAATCAAAATTAACTTTAGACATAATTTTCTTTTAAATTGTTTACTTTCCTATATTTAGTCAACAATACGAGGGTCTGTAACAGAAAGTACTCGTTTGTTTGGATACTAAACCTCCAATAAATATTAACGTTTCGAGAATTGGAATTTTTTTCTTGCTTTCGGTTGACCTGGTTTTTTACGTTCAACCATTCTTGGATCACGTGTAAGTAATCCCTCTGAACGTAAAGTTGGTTTGTTGTCTATTGCTATTTCAACCAGTGCTCTAGATATGCCTAAACGGATAGCTTCTGCTTGACCGTTAATTCCTCCACCGGAAACATTTATTTTAACGTCATATTGACCTAAAGTGTCTGTTGCAGCAAATGGTTGGTTGATTTTAGCTTGTAAAATGTCAATAGGAAAAGCAACTTTGTAGTCTTTTCTATTTACAGTAATATTTCCAGTTCCCTTAGAAAGGTATACACGAGCAACAGCCGTTTTTCTTCTTCCTAATGTATTGATAACGTCCATACTAATAATGAATTATTTAAGTGAGTCTATATTTAAAACTTCTGGGTTTTGAGCTTGTAAATTGTGTTCAGTACCTACACAAACGCGTAGATTTCTGAACAGAGCTCTTCCCAATGCATTTTTAGGAAGCATTCCACGAATCGCTTTTTCTAAAATACGTTCTGGATGTTTTTTCAACAATTCTTCAACTGTCGTAAAACGTTGCCCACCTGGATATCCTGTGTAACGAGTATATGTCTTATCTTTCACTTTATTACCTGATAAAGAAATTTTCTCTGAGTTTATAATAATAATGTTATCTCCACAATCTGCATGAGGTGTGTAAGAAGTTTTGTATTTTCCTCTAATTACTTTAGCAACGGTACTTGCAAGTCTTCCAACATGCTTATCAGTTGCATCAACAATGAACCATTTTTTATCAGCTCTTTCCTTATTTACAGAGACTGTTTTGTAACTTAACGTTTCCACAATTTTCTAGTTTTAACGAACACTATTCCCAAAATCGGAGTGCAAAGATACTGTTTCTTATTTTATTTACAATACCAGATTGAAAAAAAATCGAATTTATTTACTGTTTTTCTTTGACGCTTTGATAATTTTTTGGATTGAATTGTGATTAGGTAAAAATTCTTTGGCTTAATCTTTGGAAATTGAGCTTTAGAATAGTTTTGTTGTATTCATTAAAATTTACCTCATTCCCAAATTATATGAAGTTACTTATTTTTATTAGCACTCTTGTTCTGTTGATTTCGTGTTCTTGTGGCGGTAAGTCTGAACCATATTCTGATCCGTCCAGAAAACCGAATAAAGTTGTCAGAAAACAGGATTCTTTGAAGGAAGAAAAGAAGATTGATTCTATCATAAAGGATCCTTTTATCCCTCCTGTAATTCCTGTAGTATCAATTATATCTGATCCTGAACCGTTTTATCCAATAGTAGGCTGCGTTTATTATCCACCGGATTGTCCCACGTATGATACTGTTAAAACTACCTCAGATTTTGTTCTTCAATTTGCTGAAATAATGCCTGAATTTCCGGGTGGCTCACAATCCATGCAGGAGTTTATTAAGAATAATCTTAATTACCCAGATTTAGCCAAAGAAAATAACATAGAAGGTAAAGTTTATTTGAAATTTGTTGTTCGTTCAACGGGCGAGATTGATAACATTCAAATTGCACGAGGCGTTCATAAAGTGCTAGATACAGCCGCAATTGAATTAGTGAAAAATATGCCTCGTTGGAATCCAGGAGTACAAAATGGAAAAACCGTTCCTGTTTATTTTATATTGCCAGTGGTGTTTCGGTTGGATTGAGGTATTCTGTTTATGTTAAAATTGAAATTACTTAAGTTTACTATATGAAGATTGATTAACTTAACGATAATATAAGTAATAATGAAAAATTTTGTAAAGAAAACTGGTATAAACTAATGATTGGTTCTTCTATGTTGATGGCATCGTTTGGATTTATGATTTATGCGATTGGTCCGGCATATTCAAATTCCGATATAGAAAAATCAGAAATTTCAAATGCGCCCGTTCTGACTAATGGAGTGAACGTAGATGGTGTACTTTACTTTGTTGATGGTTTTTATGTTTATCGTTGGAATGCTTGGGATTGGACAGATTCAGAAAATTGGAAGAAAGGCAAACTTCCGTAAACCTATTTAAAGTTATTCTTAAATCTAACAAAAATAAAAAAACTTCGGAACCAATTCCGTTAAATCCGTTACCGTAAATTAAGGGATTTCGTTCATATAAATACTTTGATTTATAAGCTTCTCAGTTCATTAAAAAAAAAGCCCTGCTTTGATTTTCAGTCTCGGCAGGGCAGGTGTGGAGTCGGAGGGGTTCGAACCCTCGTCCAAACGACGAGTTTTCAAGCTTTCTACATGCTTATTTCTTGATTGATTTTCGATTGCAGGCCGGACAAGAACACCCAAAACTGCAACTTAGCAACTGTTGTTTCGCTAAAACTTAGTCACCTCGTTTTAACTAGCCCAATGGGATGAACTTTCGTATGATAAACCGAATGAGCAGCAGTTTATCGAAAGTACTCGTCCAACTTACTATGCTTCAGTCGGATTAAGCCAATTAACATTCAGTTAATTAAGCAGCAAGTGCGTATGACGTATTGTCAATTATTGTTCGTGACAAGATATTATAGAGGTTCATCACAACCCTCTGCATGCTGACACTTGACTACCGCTATCGCTGTCAAATCCAATGTCGACCCCAAAGAACGTTTGCTAAATTAAGTTATTCTAGTGTAATCCATCCATTAAATGAATTAAAAGTTTTTTGCAATAACAATTATTAACCAAGATCAATTTCTTATCGCTTAATTCATATAAATATTCAACTATTAGGTATGTATGTTCATTTAACACGTTTACAAACCAACCAAGAAATTAAATGTTCGTTATAAAATTGGAAGCTATTATTTTATAACTAAACTATCTTATTATGCGATTTAATAATCAATTTAATTCATTTTTATTTTACGTAATATTATCTATAATATTAAATAATTATAATCTATCTGCTCAAGATAATTTGTTTCAAATTAATGAAGTGAATGACCAAAATCAATTTAATTTAGAACATGCTCGAGAACATTTGGATCAGTCTTTGACAGAAATTCAGAAAGATTCATCTGTGCAGAAAATGGTTGATAATTGGAATGAGCGACAATTAAATCAAAAACAATTTATTCAAGATGCTTTACTAACTGGTAATACCCAACAATTAAAAAGTGATGAATTTAATTGTAATTCCGCAAATTGGGGATTTGAAAACGGAAATTTTTCCAATTGGACAACAAGTGGATGTGTCAGTGTAGTTAATGCTGGAGTTGATCCTTATGGTGGCTTTCCTCATGTTTATGCAGGTAATGGAGGGTCATTTTCTGCAAAATTAAGCAGTGATGATTCTTGGAGTTGTAAAGATGGAATGATAGCTAGAACTATTTCTGTGCCAGCCACGGGACAAACTTTTTTTACCTTTCATTTTGCATTGGGGATATTTAATTTTCCCCATTCATCTTATGACGCGGCTAAATTCAAAATGTATATTTACGCTGCGAATGGTCAGCTTGTTCCTTGTCCAAGTTATAATGCTTATTATGCCACAACTTCTGGTCCTGTTGGTGTATCAAACTTACAGGAAACACCTTCTGTGACTTCCATATACAATCCTTTCGCTGTGGGTGATGGACCTGATTATTATAATACAAGTTATACCCAAAATTGGAATCATGTTACTATGGATTTATCGACTTTTGCCAGTCAAAATATTACGGTTTTTTTTATTGCAGAATGGTGCATGTATAATGTAGATTGGATTTATGCATTGATAGATATGGATTGCCCAATAAACACTACTAATCCACAACCAATTTGTTCATCCAGTTTTCCGCAAACAATTTGTGCTCCTGCTGGTTTGGATGCTAATCTAGAATGGTTTGATCAAAATAATAACCTAGTGGGCGCAGGGAATTGCATACAAGTTAACTCACCTGGTAATTATTCACTTAAGATTACACCTAATTATTTAGCCTGCAACGCGCAATCAAATATTATCTTAAATTATGAAGTCCGACAAACACCCTCTGCCCAGTTTGTAGTTAATGACTCTTGTATTTATAATGAATTTACAACAACAAATACGAGTGTTAATGCATCAACTTTTGAATGGACTTATGCAAATTCGTCAACAGTATCAATAAATTACGTCGATAATTATAATTCCGATTTTAACTCGATACAATTAATCGCATTTGAAAATGGATGTTCTGATACGCTAGTAAAACCAATTTCTCCCTATTTTGCGCCTACGGCTTCATTTGAAATTCCTGAAATTGGAATTTGTACTAACCATGTAATTGAAATCGATAATACTTCAGCCGATAATTATGATGAAAACTTGAATTTTGCTTGGGATTTCGGAAGCGGTAACACTTCCAACGTCCCTAATCCTACAATTTTACTCCCATCAACAGGTTCTTTAACGGCTATTTTGGTTGCAACCAATACATTCGGGTGTTCCGATACCTTTCAAATGGTAATTCAAATTAATGGGGTTACAGAGGCAAATTTCGAATTTGAGAATAAATGTTTGTACGATAATTATCAATTTGAAAACACAACTAATTCTTCTATTCCATTCATTACTCATTGGGAATTTGGAGATGGCACGAATTCAACGGAATTAAATCCAATACATACCTATTTAACAAATCAATCGTTTCAAGTAGAGTTAATAATTGAAAATCAGCTAGGTTGCAGAGATACGATTTCCAAAATAGCGATACCGTTTATAGTTCCAAATGCTCAGTTTACGATAGATCCTGTGTGTCTTTATAAATATCAAGAGTTTATCAATAGTTCTGAAATTACTGATAATAGTGCTATGACCTATCAATGGGAGATAGGAAATGAAATTAATTATTGGACAGAGGATGTCTCACATTTATTTGATCAAAACGATCCTATATCTATTCAATTGATCACATTTAGCAATAATGGATGTAAAGATACCATACAAGAAATATTCACTCCATTAAATACTCCAATAGCACATTTTAATTTTTCTAATCACTGTGTCGGAAACGATTATGAGTTTCATAATTATTCAGAAAGTCCGAACAATTCAAAATTAAAATTTGAATGGAATTTTGGAAATGGATACGCGTCTGCTGATAATAATCCCACCCATTTCTATCAATTATTAGGAGATTATGAGGTTTCTTTGGTTGTGATGTCAGAAGATTTGTGCTCTGATACTTTAAAACTTATAGCGTCTCCTTTTTCTTTGCCATTAGCGCTATTTAAAATGAGTAAAACAATCTTGAATGAATTTGATTCAACTGTCGATTTTATTGATGTAACAGAGGATGAAATTATTAATTGGAACTGGAATCTTGGCGATAATACAACGGCTAACACGAATCAATTTAGTCACACCTATTATCAGGTTGCGGATTATACTGTTAGTATGATCGTAATGAATATAAATGGTTGTATTGATACAGTCGATCAAGTAATTAGCTTGCAACCGTCAAATTTCATTTATGTCCCAAATACATTTACGCCTAACACAGATGAATTTAATCCGTTTTTTCATCCAGTAATTTCAGGAGAAGGTATTAATTATGAAACGCTTATAATTTCAATTTTCAATCGATGGGGTGATCAAATATGGGAAAGTAGAGATCCTTCAGGAGCGTGGGATGGAACCTTGAATGGTGAGAGTTGTCAAATTGGAACGTACACCTGGAAAATTTCATTCTACAATACAATCAAAAAGGAAATGGAAAATTTAGTTGGACATGTGAATTTGGTGAGATAAATCAATCTTCTTTGAAAAAGCGTTCCTTAATTTCTGAATAAACCGTTTGAGGAACGCGATTTTGAAGCTGTTCTTTAAGTCGTTTCAAGCGCATATTTACATGCGAAACATTCAATTTTTCAGCAATAAAATCGCTATTCTTGTTATAGTAATATTTCATTTTCAGCATTAAGGCATCTTTTCGGCTGATGTGTTCAAAAATCACTTTTAAAATAGCATCAAATTCCGTTTCCGTGAAATGTAAATCACTATCTTCTGTAATTTGTTGATTAGCAATCGTATTCCATTGATAATCGGAAAGTTGAGAAATGGTTTTGCTATGAATGTTTTTCTTTGCTTTTTCCTTTCGATACATGGAAATCAGAAAACGGTCGACCACTTGTACCACCCAAGCACTGGAAGAAAATGCATCCGGATTCTTGTGGAATTCAACGGGTATTTTTTGATAAATGTGAATGGTTACATCCTGAAATATATCAGCAGCATCATCTCCGGTTTTGAACTTATAAATCCTGCTTATAATTAGTCGCTCATAACGATTTAAAAATTCTTCATAAATTGTATGCTGAGTGTGTCTATCCATTTTATGCTAAAGCCGTATGACCCAGAATTTGTTTCACTCCTTTTATTTTATGTTCAAGATGCTTAATGCCATCTTCATTCAAGTAATAAAGTATGTTGTCCAATGCACTAGCTTGGTTGATATGGTTCTCAATTAGTAAGGTATTTATCTTATGCTTTTTTAAGGTATAAATAAGTTGGGAAATTTCTTTTCGTAAATTTTCAAATTCAATAGTGGCAGGATACAATAATACAACGGTTAATTGTTGGTTCGAATTTGGAATGGCAACGGATTCTTTTATTTGGGTTGGATTTTCTTTCAATAAGGCATAAATCGAGGCTTGAAAAATTAATTCGAAAGGATCTCCCACCAAAAGCGTTTCTTGGTTCAAATGCAATGTTTGTTGAAAGAAAAAATCCAATGCAATGGTAAGATTTTCTATTTCATGATTCCCGTTAAAATCACACTGCGTATCGTTTAATTGAATTGTCGCTGGTATGTTTTTGATTACTTCACCTCGGTTGTAAACTAATTGATTTGTTGCATATAAATCAAGTGTTTCCAGTGGAATATCTTGAATTGTTTTAGTGGAATGATTGCCGATAAAGAGGACTTGAGTAGTGGTGTTTTTCATAAGCTTCTTATTTATAGAATATAGGATACGCAAATTTTTAAAAAAAGTAACGTTTTAGCTTGCAATTCTATAAATTTACACAAAATGAGTTGAATAAATTGATTAACAGTATCAATATTCTCTTTACTTGTTTATTTTTGAATTCTAAATCTGTAAAATCATGAAAAATCAAATATATTTCTCCCTGTTTTTATTTCTGTTGTCATGTGGTACGGATGAAAAAGTTGAAAGTAAAAAAGGAAAGGTTGAATCTACAATCGGTGTTGATGAAAATCCAGCTGATGCCAAGAAAGCAAACGAGGATGATTTTGGTCAAACAACGATGATTTTCGATAAAGAAGAAATTGATTTAGGAAACGTAAAAAAAGGGTCAAAAACCACAGCTGTGTTCACTGTTACTAACACCGGAAAAAATCCTTTAAACATAACAAATGTTCAACCGAGTTGTGGTTGCACAACGGCGAGTAAACCAGAAAAACCAATTCCACCCGGAGGATCGGACAAAATAGAAGTTGTTTTTGAACCGAAACCTGATCAAACTAAAGAACAATCTAAATCGGTTACCATTACTGCGAATACAAATCCTGCTGTAGTAGTTTTGAAGTTCAAAGCATACGTTTTACCTAATTAATTCAATAATTTTCTAACTCAAGCGTTAGTTAACATAAAATCGTGGTAAAACTCATTTCCATTCTGTTTTTTATTGTTGCTTTTTCACTATCCATGGTGTCGTGTAAAAAAAATAATCTTCTATCCAAGAAAAACCTCTCATTTTCTGTTGATACTTTAGTTTTCGATACAGTGTTTACAACTATCGGGTCAACGACGAAACAATTCAAAATTTACAACAAGGAAAGCAAAACGGTTCAAATAGATGAAATTGAATTGGTGGGTGGAGAAAGTTCCCCATTTCGTATGAATGTGGATGGATTGATGGGGACAAAAATGACGAATATTAAATTGGAAGGAAAAGACAGTTTGTTTGTATTTGTTGAAGTTACACTTGATATTAATAGCCAAACGCTACCACTTATTATTGAGGATTCTATCCGATTTCGAACAAATGGAAAAGATCAGTACGTGAAATTAGCGGTTTGGGGACAAGATGCTTATTTTCATTACAAAGATTTAAACGAAGGAACGTGGCCAAATGATAAACCTCATGTTATTTATGGATACGCTGCAGTTGATTCAGCAAAAACGCTCAATATTCAAGCCGGAACTCAAGTTCATTTGCACAAAAACGCTATTTTTTATGTGTATAAATCAACACTCAATGTGCAGGGAACCATAGGTAATGAAGTGGTTTTCCAGGGAGATCGATTGGAACAGGATTATCAAGATATTAGTGGTCAATACTATGGGATTTATTTTCAAGAAGCCAGACCGAGTACTATTGACTACGCGATTATAAAAAATGGAACTTCAGGTGTACATCTTTTTTCGGAGGATCCCACCAATTCCGGTTATACATTAACGATGACCAATACTATTATCCAAAATCAAGCTCGGTATGGGGTGTTCATCTACTCTGGCGCAAAAGTAAAAGCAGAAAATTGTATTATTTCAAAAAATGGTACACATGCATTATTGGTAATTGAGGGAGGTGATTTTAATTTCAATCACTGCGATCTGTTGGGCTATGGAGCATCACCCAATCCAGCCGTTGGAATCAGTAATTTTTTCACCAATTATCAAACCGCTACCACCAATGTTGGATCAATCAATGAAGGTGTGCTTTATAATTGTGTTGTTTCTGGAAGTTTAGCAACAGAAATGGCACTTGATACTATGCAATTGGCTGGTGTTACCCTAAATTTTGATTTCAAAAATTGCTTGATAAAATCAGAAACGGTTCAAACGGATTCCTTTTATCAGTCCATAATTTGGAACAATAATCCTTTATTTACCGATCCAGCCATCTATGATTTTTCATTTTTAGTGAATTCTCCATTAAATGGAAATGGATTTGCAACTTCTGTAATTACTGATGTTTTTGGAAATCCGCGAAATAATCCACCCGATATAGGTGCAATTGAATTAAACTAATGATGAAAACAGTTATTCCCTTTTTATTTGTTGTGTTGTTATATTCGTGTCAAAGCAACCAGACTGAAAGTAAGCCAATTGTTCAAACTTCAAAACAAAATTTGCCGCCAATACCAAAATCAATCGTATTGTTTGGTGAAAAAATCTCCTTGGAAGACGAGGATATTCGGGAACGATTGGATCGAGAAATTATGGCGAATGCCTATTTCCACAGCCAGACAATTTTAAACATGAAGCGTGCCGCGCGTTTTTTTCCTCTAATTGAACCAATTTTAAAGCAGGAAAATATTCCAAATGATTTTAAATACTTACCGGTAATTGAAAGCAATTTAGCAAATGTTACTTCTCCGGCTGGTGCAAAAGGGTATTGGCAATTTATGCCAGAAACAGGGAGAGAATTTAATTTGATTATTGATGATGAGGTAGATGAGCGCTACAATCTGGAAAAATCAACTCGGGCAGCATGTCGTTACCTGAAAATCGCAAAAGATTCAGTGGCAACCTGGATGTTGGCAACAGCTGCTTACAATAGAGGAATTAGGGGCGTTAAATCCGATATGGCATGGCAAGAGGCGACGCATTATTTTGATATGGATTTGAATAGTGAAACGGCTCGTTATGTATTACGTTTAATTGCTGTGAAATTAATTATGGAAAATCCGGAAAAATACGGCTTTGATCCAAAAACTATTGAATTATATAAACCTTTTTCAATTGAACGTGTTTCTGTTACATTGCCTATTGATAACTTGGCTCAATGGTCGAAAGGAAAAGGAATTAATTATAAGATTTTAGTAAAACTTAATCCTTGGATATTATCGAATAAATTAACGAAAAATATCGGTGTACTTGAAATTTTGCTTCCCGCCAAGAATGTGAATTTAAAACCTTATGCAGCATACTCCAATTGAAATTGAACCTGAAGAATGTATCGAGGTATATGGCGCACGTGAACACAACCTGCAAAATATAGATATTTCAATACCACGAAATCAATTAGTTGTTTTTACGGGGCTCAGTGGAAGTGGTAAATCTTCGCTAGCATTTGATACCATTTTTGCCGAAGGTCAACGGCGTTATTTGGAAACATTTTCAGCTTATGCGCGTCAATTTTTGGGCGGATTAGAACGTCCCGATGTCGATAAAATTGATGGTCTAAGTCCTGTTATTGCCATTGAGCAGAAAACGGTTTCCCGTTCCCCGCGTTCAACCGTTGGTACGATTACAGAAATTTATGATTTTCTTCGATTACTGTACGCGCGAGCCGGTACCGCATTTTCCTATGAAACAAACGAGGAAATGGTCAAGTATTCTGATGAGCAAATTGTAGATTTGATAATCGAAGCATACGATGGGAAAAAAGTGATATTTCTTGCTCCAAAAGTAAAAGGAAGAAAAGGTCATTACCGAGAACTGTTTGAACAGATTCAACGACAAGGATTTACAAAGGTTCGAGTAGATGGCGTACTACAGGAAATTACCAAAGGAATGAAGTTGGATCGCTACAAAATCCATGATATTGAAATGGTGGTAGATCGATTATTGATTGATTCCAAAGATCGCAAAAGGCTTTATGAATCAGTTGTAACAGCCATGAAACATGGAGGTAAAGCAATGATGATAATGGATTTTGAAACTGAGGAAGTACGTCATTTTAGTCGCAGTTTGATGTGTCCTACAAGCGGAATTAGTTATCCAGACCCTGAACCAAATTTATTTTCCTTTAATTCACCTTATGGTGCTTGTCCAACGTGCAGTGGGTTAGGGGAGGTTACTGAAGCGGATATTGATAAAATCATCCCAAATACCGCACTTTCTGTTAAAAAAGGTGCAATGGCTCCTTTGGGTGAATACAAGCGCTCTTGGTTTTTCGATAAAATTGATTCATTTTTGCAATTCTACGAATATTCAATTAATACTCCCCTTTCTGATATTTCAGAGGATGTTTTAAAAATTCTATTGTATGGAAACGAGGACATGGAATATCGGGTAAAAGGACCTCAGTTTAAATTCGAAGGGATCATTAATTTTATGTCGCGTCATGCGGAGGAAAGTACTGCCGGAATTCAGCGTTGGGCACAGAGTTTTATGAATAAAAAATTGTGTCCCGAATGTTTTGGAACGCGCCTCAGAAAAGAAGCTCATTTTATTCGAATCGGAAATAAACACCTGGGCGAATTGGCTGCTATGGATTTGAGTGAATTAGCGGTTTGGTTTCAAACTGTTGAAAATCATTTTTCGGCGGCACAACTTCAAATTGCGGAGGAAATTCTAAAGGAAATTAAATCACGTTTAACTTTTATGCTCGACGTAGGGCTAAATTATTTGACTTTACATCGATCGGCTAGAAGTTTGTCTGGAGGCGAAGCGCAACGAATTAGATTGGCCACCCAAATCGGAAGTGAATTGATGAATGTGGTGTATGTGTTGGATGAGCCTTCCATTGGTTTGCATCAAAGAGATAATACTCGATTGATTCGATCCTTACAGAAATTACGGGATACAGGAAATTCAGTGATTGTTGTGGAGCATGACAAGGAAATGATTGAATCTGCTGATTGGGTAGTGGAAATTGGACCAGGAGCTGGAAAACACGGTGGGAAAATCATTCAAGTGGCAAAACCACACTTATTAGATGCTGCCAATTCACCGACAGCGGCTTACTTGAGGGGTGTTAAATGTATTGAAATCCCTAAGAAACGCCGCAAAGGAAACGGTTCTTTTATTGAACTGAAAGGAGCAAATGGCCATAATTTGAAAAATGTGAGTGTTGCTATTCCATTGGGAACGTTAACGTGTGTAACTGGCGTATCGGGAAGTGGTAAATCTTCTTTAATTACCAATACCTTACTGCCAATTCTCATGCATTACGTCTATGATAGTGTTAAGAAACCCCTAGAATATAAATCAGTTCACGGACTAGAGCATATAGATAAAGTAATTGAAATTGATCAAAGTCCAATTGGTAGAACTCCTCGATCAAATCCGGCGACATATACAAAAGTGTTTGATGAAATCCGTTCGTTGTTTGCATCCCTACCAGAAGCTCAAATACGTGGATATAAACCTGGTAGATTTTCGTTTAATGTGGCGGGTGGAAAATGTGAAACGTGCAATGGGGGAGGGTTGAAGCAAATCGAAATGAACTTTCTTCCAGATGTTTATGTGGAGTGTGATACCTGTCAAGGAAAACGCTATAATCGTGAAACGCTTGAAGTTCGGTTCAAAGGGAAATCCATTTCGGATGTATTGAATATGACCGTAGAAGAAGCTGTTCCCTTTTTTGAATCGATTCCTAAAATTTATCGAGTACTACAAACGCTTTATTCGGTTGGATTGGGTTATATTACACTTGGACAACCATCTACAACCTTATCCGGAGGAGAAGCACAACGGATTAAATTAGCTGCTGAATTAGCCAAAAAAAGTACCGGTAAAACCATCTATTTATTGGATGAACCGTCCACCGGATTGCATTTTGAAGATATCAGTATGTTGTTGGATGTACTTCAGCGATTAGTAGAAGAAGGAAATACCGTTTTGGTCATTGAACATAATTTGGATGTGGTCAAAGTGGCTGATTATGTCATTGATTTAGGTCCGGAAGGAGGTAAGTTTGGTGGTGAAATCATTGCCAAAGGAACTCCGGAAGAATTGGTTAAGAAATTCAAAAAGACCTCTCATACAGCTAACTATTTGGAACAAGAATTACTTCAGGGCAAAAATTAATATAGCTTATAGTTTTTCTATATTCTTAAATTGATCTATGTTCAATTTGGTCGAATTCCCTAACCCCTCTGCTGATTCTACACTTTTCAATCAATGATCGTAATTGGTCCGACTTTGTAAGTGCGGATTTAAATCCACCCAAAATTATATTTGGCGTCATGACATCGTTACTAATAAGTTTAATATTACCAATTCCGACGATCCTATTTAAGAATGATGCTTCATATCTAAGATCTCTAAATCTATATAATTCTATCGTTTCCATTTTTCTGGAAAAAATACCAGTTGTAATAATTAATCTTTGATTAGTTAATTTATATTTTGTGTATTTTATTTTTAAATAAGTAATATAATACTCCCCAAATCCAGACCAGGGATGTTACAAAGCTAAGTTAATATTTTTGTTTTAACTGGCAAGAGATTGATTAAAAAAAAGTTGGTAAGCGTCATTTGGTTTTTGTCCTATTGTTTGATG
>Ga0247831_1000495_pt1 | contig 84707 bp, 60 predicted proteins | sample LaCruzMarch2015__9_FD_192406 | JGI IMG/M metagenome (GOLD analysis project Ga0247831, IMG submission 192406) | Freshwater microbial communities from meromictic Lake La Cruz, Castile-La Mancha, Spain - LaCruzMarch2015_1m | ecosystem: Environmental > Aquatic > Freshwater > Lake | place: Spain...
GCCTCCGCGTCGCCTGAGCTTTACCGGCGTCTGGAACACAATGGAAAGCTGCCTCCTTCATCAAACCGGAAGCGACGCAAAAACATGGCAGGATCGATATGCAAAGGCTTTGGCGATGGCGTCCAAAAACATCTTACCCCTGCGACCAGGACGCAAGTTCGAGCGTCGCGCTCATCCGCAACGCCCAAAATCAACCAAATTCATGAAGAAACCGACGTTGCAAACAGTCGAAATACCGCTAAAACCACCATCGGAATTGTGAAAGTAGATGGCATTGGGCGCTAGCCGCGTTACGGTTTCCCTGCCAAATACGGTTATCGCGGCTAGCGCCCGCGGCCCATTTCGAACAAAGTGAGTGCCATTGGGCGCTAGCCGCGACCAACGATTTCCGGGCAAACGTAACGGGAGGATGCATACGACAAAAAAGCTCTTTCTTACAAAAAAGTCCTAGACTTTCGGAATGGGACAACCGTATGATTCGCACGTGCAAGCGGGGATGGACTCCCGGGATGAATCAAGTAATCTAGACCTTAGGTCGCGTGGCGAAGTTCTCTTTTCCTACTTGATTTTTCACTGCAATGAATACTGCACCCAATTCTACGACTTGGATCTGGAGCTTGGTTTCAAGTTCCACTTTTCAGTCCGTGCTCGGCATTCTGATTTTGTTGACTGTGTGTGGCATAGCAATTTCCCTCCTGTCAAAGTTGCGCGATTCCAACACGCAAGACGCCCCACTGGACGAAATGCTACGTAAGAATTTCGAAGAAATGCGGAGTGAAGGTGTCATTAACGAGGCGGAATTCCGAAACATAGCTTCGTTGCTGGCCGAATCACCTGGTAAGTCTTCGGTGATGAAGCCAAAAACAAGCGAACAGACCGACTCCCCAAATTCAGACGAAAAATAGTCGCTGATTCTGGCCGGAACGTATGTTAGACTTGAATGTTCTGAATCAGTCCGTCGGTCTGGGAGGCCGAACCAGTTAGGACAACGCTCCTAACCAAACTAAAGAATACCCATCGGCTCGAAACTGTGGACAAGGATGCCCGGTTCGATTCAAGGAAACGTGATTCATTGCGCGTTCTTGAAGAAACCAATCGAGCTTCCACATATCCCATGTCCATTTGTCAACTACATCCCATTCTCGCGTGACTAGTCGTTTCGCAGCGTGTTGATGTCGTGAACTTGCAAGGAGTCGAAAATGCCCTCAGGTAAGGAAGTCATGGCAGGCCGCCGGAACGCAGGCGCCAGCAGCGGTAGCACCACCAAGAAGAACGCTTTCTGTTCTTTTTGTCGCAAAAGCTATCGCGATGTTGGTCCGCTGGTTGAAGGACCAGGCGATGTTTATATTTGCGGCGAGTGCATTGAACTCTGTCAGTCGATTTTGGATCAAGAACAACGCCGTCGTCCCTCATCGAAAAAGTTGTTCAACGAGATCCCAACGCCTCGTGACATTGTCGAGCATCTCGATCAATACGTCATTGGGCAAGTCCCGACGAAGCGAACTTTGGCCGTCGCGGTTCACAATCACTACAAGCGACTTTCGTCCGGTTGGTCCGGGTCCGACATTGAGATCGAAAAGTCGAACATCCTGCTTGTAGGTCCGACCGGTAGCGGTAAGACTTTGATGGCTCGCACGTTGGCAAAGATGCTCAATGTTCCATTCGCGATTGGTGATGCTACCACCTTGACCGAAGCTGGTTACGTCGGGGAAGATGTTGAGAACTTGCTGTTGAAGCTTTTGCACGCCGCTGACTTCGATATCGAAGCCGCCCAGCGAGGCATTCTTTACATCGACGAACTGGATAAGATTGGCAAAACAAGCCAAAACGTTTCCATCACTCGGGATGTGTCGGGTGAAGGTGTTCAACAGGCATTGCTGAAAATGCTTGAGGGTACTGTAGCGAATGTCCCCCCTCAAGGTGGACGTAAGCATCCAGAGCAGCAGTATATCCAATTGGATACCACAAACATCCTATTCATTTGCGGTGGTACGTTTGTTGGGGTCGAAGACATTATCCGTAAGCGACTCGGAAAGAAGACCTTGGGCTTTGGCCCTGGTTCCAGCATTCGCGAAGAAGGTGACACAGCCTCTGTCCTGGCCCAAGTCACCTCCGACGATATCTTGGAATTCGGTATGATCCCCGAACTCGTAGGACGCTTGCCGGTTGTTACCTCGCTGGCTCCGCTTGACATCCCTGGCTTGATCAAGGTACTTAGCGAGCCCAAGAATGCATTGATTAAACAATATCAAGCGCTCTTTGGAATGGAAAACTGCGAGCTTCACTTTACTGAGGCGGCATTGCGTAACATCGCTCAGAAAGCCCACGTGAAGTGTGTAGGAGCGCGTGGACTTCGGGGCATTATCGAAGAGATCATGCTGGACGTGATGTTTGAATTGCCTGATCAAACACCTGGAACAGTTTACACCGTCGATGTCAATGCGGCAGACGGCAAACTGATGCATCTCAAGAGCATCCCGGAACGCAAAGAAAGCGCCTAACCGGACTTCTAGAAATCTCGTCCCCTGGTTTTCTGCCAGGGGACGCGTACCAGTCAGTTACCAACCAAGCACCTACCGAGACTTTTCTCGGTCTCTCAAAAAAACGGTTAGGTATTCGATCAAGCGAATTGCTGCTTCATGCTGCCGGACTCTTCGGCTGTCAAGATCGTTCGCATCGCGTGGAGCATTTTCAGATAGTTGAAACTGCTTCGTAAACGCACTGGACATAGGCTCACTTTTAAAATGGTGATCGTTCGTCTCTCTGGTCGCAATCGAGCAATAGACAACACCATCCAGGTTTGCCGGCGCGGAGGGTCCTAAATGGCCAGTGATCGACGCTGCGACGGTCGCTTGCGGGGTTCTCTCAAGAATCGCTTTCGCTAAAGCCTCCGTGACCCGAGCGCTGACAGGTCCCAACGAGGGGTCGTTTAAATCTTCAGATGCGATACCCAGCCATTGGTGCTTGATGGGTGTTTGATAAACGACCATCGATCCGCAAAGGCACTCAGAGATTCCAGGAACCTGTCCCAAGAGCGCCGCGACGAGACCAGCGGTGCAGCTTTCTGCGAGAACCAATCGTTCATGGCCTGCCCGAAGTAGATCCCTCAGGGCGAGTACTTTCGATGGGTCAACGAGGTTGCGATGAAGGTCCACGATGTCAATGCTCCACGAACGCGGTCTTTACGGAGAGGTTGTGATGGAACCCACCCGAGCTGTTGTTGGCCCAAGCTGTTGTTGGCCCAATCCAACGGTTGCGAAATAGGGCCTTAGACTTAGCTTCTCGGTCGAAGCAACTGCAGGATGGTGCTCTCCGATTCGGTGTCCGGCATGTTGTAGGCGGCCACGCGTCGCAGTTCGATGTTTTTGAGAACCCCTTTGTGTCGGGCTTCACCCCGCTCCTCGACCCACTTCGGTCCTTTGATAGCAAGGAGCCGGCGAAACTTGTGCCAGTCGTCTTGTAGCCAAGTGCATAGTCGGATGAGTGGACCGACGGCGCGGGCTGTTAACGAATCGTAGCGAAAGTCTTCGAGTACTTTTTGAACGCTGAGCGGGTACACGGGTACCTTCAGCTGGAGCTGGTCAACGACGCGTTGCATGACCACTGCTTTTTTGGCAACGCTATCGCACAACGTTACTTGAACGTCGGGTCGTAAGATAGCCACGAGAACTCCAGGCACTCCGCCACCAGTTCCAATATCTAGGATTTCTTCATTGGGTTCTAGCAGTTTTGCAAGATGCCAAGAATCGAGCAAATCGCGTTTTACGAACAGCTCTGGCGTTGTGTGTCGTGTAAGATTAATGCTTTGGTTCCAGGACCAAATCTGAATGCAATATTCGGCGATTTTGGTCCAGGTCTCGTCCTGAATGTCGGTGATAGCTAAAGGAGCAGCCACTTCTTTCAATTGAGTCACAAGGTCGCTTGCATCCCCTACAAACGTCGCGTTGCGTCGCAGTTCTGCCCCTTCTGGTCGTTTTAGGCCTGCTCGCGAGGCGGGCGTCGGTTCGTCTGGTTCTTGCAACTTCTTGATTCCTAGATCGTAGTAATTCACTTTATTCCAATCTCACCGAGTCTACACACGGGCAGGAAGTCGCACAAACGGGAATTTGGTTACAAATGGCATAGTTTTGAGCTACAATCGATTGGGATCCGTTTGTAGGGCTAATTATTAAAAACCGATAACTGATGATGCAAACCCGAAATCCGTCAGTACGTCGGGCATTCACTTTGGTGGAGCTCCTGGTCGTTATTGCGATCATTGGGATTCTGGTTGGGCTGTTGCTTCCAGCGGTCCAGGCTGCGCGAGAAGCCGCCCGGACGATGCAGTGCAAGAATAACCTGCATCAAATCAGCTTGGCTCTTGAGCTGTTTCATTCTGCCAACCGGGCTTATCCACCCGCGCGTTACGAGCCCCGGCCTGGAGACGCTCTGGAGCGATCCTGCGGCGGAAAAGAAACGACATGGCTCGTGCGAATTATGCCCTACCTAGAAGCTTCCGCGATGGAACAGCAGTGGGACTATAAGGCTGCTTATGTCGGACATCCAGAGCCAGTGCGTACCAAGTCATTGCCGGTGTACTGTTGCCCATCTCGGCGGTCGATGAGCACTTCCATCGGTATCGGCCAAGTGGTTGGCGCGGGAACCCGTTGGATAACACTTCCTTGCGGTTGCCGAATTCCGGTGGCAGGAAGCGCCGAAGTATCCGGGGCGGTTGGCGATTATGGCGGAAACCACGGCGACCTTTCACCGGGCTCGGTCGGACTCCCAACGGACTTCAACTATGGCGGTAATGGAACAGGACTACTGATATCCAGTCGGGCGAAATGCGATTCCAGCACTCCTGTGGATTGGCTCGACAGAATCTCGCATCGTAATGCACTGGATGGGCTCAGCAACACCATCCTAACAGGGGAGATGCATGTTCCGATGGGGAAGCTGGGCCAATCGCCCCAAGACGCCTTTATATTTAATGGAGACAACGTTTACAACTTTGCTCGCCTCGGTGGCCCAACAACACCCATTGCGACGGACATGCGCGGCGAGGGGAGCGATTTGGTTCGATGGGGAAGCTGGCACTCTGGAATTTGTCAGTTCGCTTTGGCAGATGGCAGCGTTCGTGCTATCAGCAATAGGATTGACACAGACACCCTAGGCCGTTTGTGCAACCGGGCGGATTCGCAACCTGTGAACCTGGAGGATTAGTGCAATGGCTAATCCTGAAGCGATATCGAGGTCTACAACGCGGTCGACAGCACTGAGTTCTTCCGGATTGTTTTTGATGCTGGCCTGTGTCCTAGGCTGCGGGGAAGGTCAACTCAAGACCTATCCAGTTCAAGGGAAGGTTCTCTTTGCCGATGGCTCCCCTGTGAAGCTCGGTACGATTGAATGCCTGTCCGAAACGCATGGTATTCAGGCAACAGGCACCATCAATCGCGATGGAACCTTTCGGCTCAAGACGTACCGCGACGAAGATGGCGCGGTCGAAGGTCTTCACAAGTGTGTGATCGTCCAGTTTATTCAAGCCGATGGTATTCCAAACGCCAAGCCTTCAACCTTGGGTGTCATCAATAAACGGCACGCGTCTTACGCAACTTCCGGCTTGTCCATCCGCGTTGAACCGGACTCGTCGAAGAATCAAGACATCGTTCTTCAAGTGGAAGGCTTCGATGGCCGAGCTGGGTCAAGCAATCACAGCAAAAAAGACGAGCATCGCTTCGAGCATAAAAAAGAAAGCGAAGACGAAGAAAGCAAGAAGTCTGAGTCTGGCCAGCCTGGCGGATCCTGAGAGATTCTAACAAGCGAACTCTTCCAAACGCATTTGCCGCTTAAAACATATTTCTGCCTGCGATAACGCGACTGTCAACGCGTCTTTGCTCTTGCCTCGTTTGCATCTTTTCCCGTAAGTACTCCAGTTGTACCGGGATCTTGCAAATTCGAAGGATGGTAGCTGGCTATGAGTTCAGTCCAAAGTCAACAAATAGTATGGCATCGAAGCATCGCTGTAATTCGTTGCGTCCTTTTGTTCGCAATGATAGCATTCGCGCTTTTTATAGGTAGCGATTCGTATGCTCAAGAGAAATCTACTTTTGGCCGAAATTCCAGGGTTGCGGTTCCTCCCTCGCCGACCGCGAAAACGGAACGCGAGTGGATATGGCATTCTGAATCCATGGAAGTTGCAAAGCAAGGCGATGCGTTCTTTCGACGCGTGATGGATTTGCCCGAAACGGAACAAGGGGTGATCGAATTCGAGGCGGACGATCAATGCGAAGTGTTCGTGAATGGTCGTCGCGTTGGGACGACGAAGGCAAGTCGGACGATGGAGCGAGTGGATGTTTCTTCGGCGATCAGGCCTGGTAAAAACATTATTGCGATTCGAGCTACTAATCGAACGGGCAAAGAGTATGGTTTGAAGGTCGGGTTCATGTTCAAACCCAAGAGTGCCAAGTGGCGAATTGTCGTCAGTGACGCTGAGTGGAAAGCCAGTAAATTAACATCGCAGAATTGGCAACTATTGCGATTTGATGATAGTCAATGGTCCAATGCCTTATCCTTGGATGCTGCAATCCAGGAATCGCAGGAGAATGTTTCTGAGATGGCAGAGGCATCGATTGGTCCCAGTATTGTTCCGGACAAAGCCGTTAGCAAGTCTGCGGTTGTTGTTTCACTGAAGGACTTTGATTCCAAGAAATCGGCTCCACCATCAGACCGATTCAAAACGAAACCGGGCTTTATCGTCGATGAGGTTTTGGATCACAGTTCCGTTGGATCGGTGATTGCAATGGCATTCAATGAATTCGGTCATATTGTAGCCTCGCTGGAAGGTGGTCCTCTTGTGCTGATCTACGATGCAGACAAAGACGGAACGCCTGAGAAGACGCGAGAGTACTGTACTCTGGTTCAAAATGTTCAAGGCATATTGCCGCTCAATGGAGACGTTTACGTCACGGGTGACGGTCCGGAGGGGGCCGGGCTTTATCGGCTGATTGACGAAGATCGTAACGGCGAACTTGAGAAGGCAGAGATCTTGGTTCAGTTCCAAGGCAGTGCGGGCGAGCATGGTGCCCATCAAATCACCTTTGGGCCCGACGGATGTATTTATGCCGTGATTGGAAATCATACCCAACTCGCTACGTCCCAAGACGTGAGCAGCACCTTTCGAGATCCCTACGAGGGTGATCTTGTTCAACCTAGGTTCCAGGATCCAGGTGGGCACGCAGACGGTATCAAGGCTCCTGGGGGGACCGTGATTCGTTATGAGCTAACGACCAAACGGGTACAAACTGTGGCAGGTGGTTTACGAAATGCGTATGATTTGACCTTTCATCCATCGGGTAGTCTTTATCTTCATGATAGCGATATGGAAGCGGATATCGGTGCGGTGTGGCATCGGGCAACCAGTGTCTTCCGAATCGGTGAAGGTTCCGAATTTGGTTGGCGCAGCGGTTGGGCCAATTGGCCGGAGTACTATCTGGATCGCCAGCCAGCAATCGCAAGTTCAGGGCGTGGATCCCCAACTGGAATAACAACCTACTCGCACATCAAATTCCCTGCAAAGTACCATCGGACTCTCTTTTCGGCGGACTGGTCGGAAGGAAGAATTCTGTGCATGAATTTAGAATCCGCGGACAAATCGAAGCCAAAGGTCGAAGAGTTCGTAAGTGGAACACCCATGAATGTGACCGACCTGGAAGTAGGGCCGGATGGATGGTTGTATTTCTGTACCGGTGGCCGTGGTACGGACGGTGGAATTTACCGAGTTCGATGGGTGGGTGACATCCCAGCGCAGGTTTTGGATTTGGGGGAAGGGGTTACGAAAGCGATCCGACTACCTCAACTGTATTCTGCTTTTGGACGCCAAGCTGCAGCCGTTCTGAAAAAGGAACTAGGCAGCGAATGGGCTGAACAAGTGGCTGGTGTCGCATACAGCAATGAGAACCCGGCTCGTTATCGCATGCAAGCGTTGGATCTATTGCAATTGCTTGGGCCTATTCCAACGACGGAAATGTTGGTCGAGCTAAGCAATAGCACTAGCGAACAGGTACAAGTCAAATGCGCTCGTCTACTAGCGCTCCATACCGACGATGAAGAAGCGGAGATTCAACTGCGGAAGTTACTTCGCGACAATAGTCCCAATGTACGCATCGCAGCGTGCGAGTCCATTCTTCGACAAGCCATTGTATGCACACCTTCGGAACTAAAGGGAATGTTGACCAGCAATACTCGCGAGGAACGCTTCGCAGCCCGTCGAGCATTGTCGCTGGTTCCATCGGGCGAGTGGAAGGATGAATTTGTCGATGGCAAGTCGAGCCGTCTGGCGATTCAAGCTGGCTTGGTATTGATCACCAACGAACCGACTCAAAAAAACGCCAATCTTGTTGTCGACGCTATGATGCGACAGACGCAAGGGTTTGTCAGTGACGCCGATTTTGTTGATCTGCTGCGTGTTCTTCAAGTGACACTGCATTTAAACTCCATCGAGCGAGGCGGGCTTGTAGATCTGAAGGCTCTCGTTGAGAAAGAGTTCCCAGCAGGCAACGCTGCCATCAATAGCGAATTGATTCGACTGGCTACGTATCTTCAGAGCGATGTGGTTCCATCTGCTATCCAGTATTTGCAATCAGATGCACCAATGCCAGAGCGTATGTTGATATCGATGCACTTGCCCATGATCCAGCATACCTGGACCTCGACGGAACGAATGGCTGTACTACAATTTTTGGAAACCGCTCAGCAAGCCAAGGGGGGAAGTTCCTACCAGCTTTATGTGATGAAGACGTCGCAGCAAATGGCCGAGCATTTGACCGAATCGGAAGCGATCCGCATTTTAGAACTCGGAGAACAGTACCCGAATGCGGCTTTGACGGCATTGTTCAAAGTTCCTGCGGAATTGACACCAGAGCAAATTGAAACACTTGTCCGTTTGGATACCTCGATTGACAAAAGTGGTTTGGAAGAAGACGTTTTTAAACGTTTGAAGACGGGCATTACCGCGATCCTTTCTGCCCAAACGGAAGAATCTGCGACAGAGCATTTGCGGCAACGCTGGCGCAAGAGCCCAGACCGACGCGCCACGATCGCATTAGCGCTGGCTCAAAAGCCTGACGAGAAAAACTGGGACTATCTCGTTCGATCGATCGGTTTGTTGGACTCGTTCGGTGTGGCGGATGTTTGTGACGCTCTTCGAAAAATGGAAGTTGCAACAGAAGACCCCGAAGCGCTTCGCCAAACCATTCTGCAAGGTTGCAAACTTTTTGAAGCAGGGAACGATCCTACGCCTACCGTTCGATTGCTCGAGTATTGGACTGGAGAGAAGTTCTTGGCGGAAGGCGACAGCAAACAATCTCCGATGGTGGCTTGGCAAAAATGGTACGAGAAACGCTTTCCTGATCTTCCTGCCGCCGTTCCACCAACGGAAACAGAGCAACCGCGATGGTCGCTTGGTTTCTTGGAGCAATTCCTTGCCGGTGAACAAGGGCGATACGGAATCCGAGAAGAAGGTGCCAAAGTCTTCGCAAAGGCTCAATGCTCTTCATGCCACAAAATGAATACGGTTGGCAATGGATTTGGTCCAGACCTGAGTAGTGTAACGCGACGATTCACTCGTTCGGAGTTTTTGGAGTCCACTCTGTTCCCATCCCATGTGATCAGCGATCAGTATGCGTCCAAAAAAGTACTAACTCTTACAGGTAAGGTTCACACGGGTATCTTAGTTCGTAATCCGGATGGGATTTCTATCAGGACCAAAGAGAACCAGGAAGTGAAAATCTCCGAAGAAGAGATTGAAGAGATTCTTCCTAGCAAGGTTTCGGCGATGCCATCGGGTTTGTTGGATTCGCTGACACCTTCGGAGATCCGGGACCTTCTTTGTTTCATTGGGTATTTGCCCGCAGAACAAGTTGCCGAAGAAAAGCCAGCGACCCTGCGTCGATAAGCAGCTAGTTCATGGCTCATGAATCGAGATCTTGGGTGCAGCCTACGCTTCCGTTCGAGTTCGCTTTCGGCGGAGCCAGCGATTGAGATCGTAGAAAAGGGAATACGAGACCGGCGTTGCGATCAACGATAGCAGCAACGAAAGTGCTTGTCCGCCGATAATCACTTTTGCCATGCTTGCTCGAGCGCTGGCTCCCGGTCCATTCCCCAATGCGATGGGAACCATGGCAGCGATCAGCATCACCGTCGTCATAAGAATCGGGCGAAGACGGGTGTGATTGGCTTCAAGGATCGCTTTGGTTGGGTTCGTTTCGCCTGCCGCGATCAATTCGTTGGTCTTGTCGACCTGAAGGATTCCATTCTTTTTGACAATTCCGATCAGCATGAAGAGCCCGAACATGGCATACAGATCGAGAGGCGTTTGAAAAATCAGCAAAGAGAGTAGTCCAAACGGGAACGTGATCGGTAATGCAACCAGAATGCTGATTGGATGAATCCAGCTTTCGAATTGAGCCGCCAAGATGAGGTACATAAAGGTCGTGCTCAACGTTAGGGCAACGACAAAGTAATAAGCTGTCTCCGCGAGCAAGTCTGCTTGGCCGCCGAACACACGTTGGTACTCGGGCGACATGTTCATGGAATCGACTGTTGTGTTTGCAAAGTTGACCGCCTCGTTGAGTGAAACTTGGTCGGGGTGAGCCATCAAAGTCACTGTTCGTTGCCGATTCAAACGATCGATTTGCGTTGGTCCTTGTTGCTCGGATAGCTTCGCGAGTCGTCCAAGTTCTACTTGTCCCGCTTTGCCGGATGGAATTGAAAGAGAGGCCAGTTCCGTTGGATTGTCGCGGAACGATTTGTCGGCACGTAACCATACGTCGTACTGCTCAGAACCTTCTTTATAGGTCGAGACGACTTGGCCGCCCACCAACACGCGAAGGGTGTTTGCAACCGTCTGCACAGGAATTTGCAAATCCATGGCTCTGTCCCGGTCGATGCTCACTTGTATTTCTGGTTTTCGCATCGACATCGTGGAATCTACATCCACTAACCCAGGTAGAGATTGTAGTTTCTGTTTTAATGTGTCGGCGTACGTCGCAAGTTGCGCGATATCCGGCCCTTGAAGACTGATTTGGAAAATGCGGCTGTCGCCATTGGCACCACCGCCGATTGCGGAGACATCGGAAACTGAGGATCGCAATTCGGGAAAGTCCTGCAGGATGGCACGAGCCTTTCGCATCAGATCAAACTGACTGAAGGTTCGCTTTTCCAGATCGCAAATTCGAAGGTAGATGGAGCCTCGTGTAACGTCACCTTGACCTTTGACACCATTGTTTTCGCCGATAGAAACAAATCTGTGTTCGACACCTGGTAACGTTGCGAGTCGTCGTTCTAGTTCGGTAACGATTTGGTTCGTTCGTTCCAGGGAATATCCTTCGGGGGTGATGAACCCAACTTGAAATTCACTTTGGTCATCGCGTGGAACTAGATTGGCTCCCACGTTCATGGCGATCGGTACGGTCGAGCCCACGATTAGCAAACAAGCCAGTACGGTCAGCCATCGGTGCCGTAACGACCACTGCAAACAGCGAGCGTAGAAGCGTTCGGTTATTTGGTACAGCCAGCCTGACTTTGATGAACTTGTGTGCCCTGGTTCAAGCTTCAGGAAGGAGGAGCAAAGCATGGGGGTTAAGGTGAACGAAACGAAGAGACTCATCAGAATTGAGAATGCGACGGTCAGACCGAAACTGCTAAAGAATCGCCCGACCATTCCTCCCATGAATGCAACGGGAACAAAAATGACAACCAGCGAGAAACTGGTTGCTAGAACGGCCAGAGCGATCTCGCGCGTTCCAACTTGCGAAGCCTCGAATGCACTTAGCCCATTTTCTTCCATATGCCGGAAAATGTTCTCGTGAACAACAACCGCATCATCAATGACGATGCCAATCGCCAAAATCAAACCGAGCATGGTGATGTTGTTGAGCGAGAATCCCATGATCTGCATAAACAAAAAGGTTGGGATAATCGACGTCGGGATCGCAAGGGTGGCAATCACCGTGGTTCGCCAATCACGGATAAACAAGAGAATGGTTGCACCCACCAAAGCTGCCGCCAGAAGCAAATGGAATTTCACTTCATCCATGGAGGCGCGAATAAACTGAGCTTGGTCTTGGATGATTTCAACTTGGATATCGGGCGGAAGCGATTTCTTATATCGGTCTAAGCGTTCATGGACCGCGTCCGATATTGCGACAGTGTTGGTTCCCGATTGCTTTTGCACAAACAAACTAACCGCGTTCTTTCCATCGAGTCGGCTAAGCCCACGCGGCTCCTCGTACGAATCCTCTGCATTGCCGATGTCCTTGATGCGAACCGAGTAGCCATTGCGATTTGAGACGATGAGTTCGTTGAAGTCTTCGGGCTTTTCGATTCGGCCAAGAGTTCTTAGAACCAATTCACGTTGCCCTTGGTCTACGATTCCTCCGGGGGTTTCGACATTCTGATTTGCTAGTGCTAGCCGAACTTCTTCGATGGAAACTCCTTGGGCTCGCAATCGATCAATGTCCACGCGAATGTTGATGGCTCGGCTTCGACCGCCCGAGACAAAGACGTTGCCAATGCCCGCAACCGTTTGCAGTGGTTCTTGGATCTGACGTTTCGCAATTTCAGTGACCTCACGGATGTCGCGATTCCCCGCGATACCGATCGTCATAATAGGGGAAGCGTCCAGGTCGAACTTGCTGACAATCGGAACTTCCATCCCGTCAGGCAGCATTCGAATGATGGAAGAGATTTTGTCTCGGGCCTCCTGAGCTCCAACATCGCCGTTCTTATCTAAGATGAAGCGAACGACAACCGTCGACAAACCTTCGCGGGTAATCGATCTCAGTTCGTCGATTCCCGAAATGGTGTTGATGGCCTCCTCGATCGGTTTGGTCACCGTCGATTCCATCTCCTCGACACTAGCACCGGGCAAAGCGGCAGAAATCGAGATCACGGGGAAATCGACTTTTGGAAACAGGTCGACCCCGAGTTCATTGTACGAAACGAGGCCCAGCACTACGGGGATTGCAACCAACACCCAGGTGAAAACAGGTCTTCGAATGCAGATATCGGAGATGCTCATGGTGCATCTTTCGGAAGATCGCGGTCTACCACCGAAACGCCAGTAGATAGCAAACGCTGCGAACTGGTCGCGATCATCGACCCAGGCTGAAGCTGCGGTTCCAGCACCTCGATCCAGTCGTCCTGCTGGTATCCAAGTTTGACTTGGTGTTCGGTAGCGGTCTGATTTTCGATAACGAAAATTTTGTTGACACCCGCGAAGGAGTCCAGGGCTGCGAGCGGGATCGTGATGGCATCTACCTCTTGGCCAATGACGATGCGCGCCTTTGCAAAGCCGCCGGGCTTTAGCTGACCATTTTCGTTCCTGACTTCAACCTCGACGACGAAGGTTCGAGTCGCAGGGTCGATGACTGGGCTAACTCGCGTGACTTTTCCATTCCAGCTCAAGTTCCCTTGGAAGCTTTCGAGCGTTACGTCTTGTCCGACCGCAGCGCTCGACGAATGAACTTCTTGCAAGTTCAATCGAACTTTGACGGACCTTCCCAGCACAAGTCGAAACAGAGGATCACCCGGCCGAACATGACTCCCCTCGGTGACCATCCGCTGAGCGACTCGATAGATTCGGTCCTCGGTGGGAATGTCGGCTATGGGCAAGGGCGCAAAAACCTGTGTGTCGGTCAACCGTTGCTGGGCAATTTCTAATTCCGATTCGCGAAGTCGAACCGTGGCAAGTGCCGCTCGAGCAAGGTACTTTTGGTTTTCCCAATCGGACTCCAGAATCCTTGCATCGAACTTTATCTGTTCGAATTCATCGATGGAAACAGATTTGGATTTGATGAGTTCGTCGAATCGCAAAAGTTTCGATTGAGCAAGTTCCAGTCGCATGAAAGAGGATCGCACCGAAGGAATTTTATCCAGGTCGACATCATCCTTAGGGATTCCGTTGAATCCCCATTTTTCGCATTCTGTTTTCAGGGCTCGTTGGGCTTGCGAGACAGCCAGTCGCATATCGGTGGGGTCGATCTCGAGAAGCATCGCATTCGGCTGAACCAAGTCCGCCATATCGTGCAACACCCGTAGGACCCTTCCATCGGACTTCGCTGCGATGACCAAGTCTTCGTAGGCGTGGACAGAACCAACGGCGTCAATATGCCGTTTGAGCTTTCGGGAAGCGACCGTGGATGTGGAAATCGAAATAGCAGAGTTTGGATTTTGCGATGCAGTGGATTCCATGGCAATTTTTGGCTCCGAGTCCGCGCGTGCTCGCATGAACCACCCAGCCAAGGCGCCGGCGGCAAGCAGCCCGACGGCAATCAAGCTTCGCGTTACCGATTTGGTCGTCATTTCACTTGCCTTTCGAAGAGTTTGGCGTTTTAGTCGCGAGTTTTGCTTGGTCTGGTAAATTCAGTTGAGCCATTTTTTGAAATAGACTCAGCAGCTGCACTCTTTCTTGCGGAGTCAGATTGGCAAGGTTCGCACGGTGAAACTCGTTCTTAGCTTTGGTCGCCGACTTGTAGATTTTCGAACCTTTTGGGGTCAGCTCGATAAAAACCACTCGTCGGTCCTTGAGCGATCGAGATCGTGACACGAGTTCTTTGGTTTCAAGAGCGTCCACGATTCCCGTAAGAGTGTTCACAGCAATCCCCAGCTGAAGGGCCACTTCCTTCATCATTTGAGCCCCCTTATCGCCCAGCACTTCAAGGAGGAATTGTTCGTGATGACTTAATTGTGTGTGTGGACCGCGGGAAATACTTCGATTTGCATTTTGAAATCGACGAATAATTTCCTGGATAATCTGTCCAAGTTCGAGAACATGCTGGTCTAAACGAGGCAAGGTTTTTAGGTCAATCACTTCGTAGAAGGAAAAGTTCGGAATGCGAAGTATTTTGCTTGTCGAAATGCGATCTGTCAATCGATACTCAAACGTTGGTGGGAGACTTCAAGGTTCTTCCAGATTGTTTGTATTTCCATCCGCAAGAGCTTTCGAAGAGTTAGAAGGGAGCTAAAATGGCGGCCATCCTCTCGAAATATGGTTTTTCGGTAAGTGGTTTGATTTAAGCAGAAGGCTTGGGTTCATGGCTAATCAGTTGTTTCGAACGAAGTCCCTTGACTCCATGGTTACAGACATGGAACAAGGAAGCAGGCTAAAGAGGTCTTTAGGGCCTGTTGCCCTAACGTCCCTGGGGGTAGGAGCGATTATCGGGACTGGGATCTTTGTGCTTGTGGGCAAAGCGGCTGCGGATCAAGCGGGACCAGCGATTGTGCTGTCATTCGTGGTCGCCGGATTGGCCTGTGTTTTCGCAGCACTCTGCTATGCGGAATTCGCATCGATGGCTCCTGTTGCTGGCTCTGCCTACAATTATGCTTACGCAACCATGGGAGAGCTGATGGCTTGGATTATTGGCTGGGACCTGATTCTCGAATATGCAGTCGCATCGTCGACCGTGGCTCATGGATGGTCCAAGTATTTGCAAAAGCTACTCGGCCAATTTCAGCTTAATTGGTTTGGCGATGGGGGGGCATTGCACCGTTTTTCGGATGCTCCGTTCGACTTCAATTCTGCAAAAAAAGCCTCCGAGATGACGCTTGCTTCGGGTGAAAAGTTGACCGTCGAAGCAGGTTCTTTCTTTTCGACGGGTTACTTCTTTGATTTGCCAGCAGTGCTTATCACTGCAATCGTTACCTTTGTTTTGGTACGAGGCGTTCGCGAAAGTGCGTTTACCAATGCGATTATGGTGGCGATCAAGGTTGCGGTTGTTTTGTTCGTAATCGTTGCAGGGTTCCGATACATTAACGTAAGTAACTGGACCGATAATTTTGCTCCGTACGGATATGGTGGGATCACGTTGTTTGGCCAACAGATTTTCGGCTGGAGCGACAAAGGAGTTATGGCCGGTGCGGCTGGCGTGATTTTCGCCTATCTGGGGTTCGATGCTGTTTCGACTCAAGCAGAAGAAGCTAAAAATCCAAAGCGAGATTTGCCAATCGGTATTATTGGATCGCTCGTTATTTGCACCTTGCTTTACGTGTTAGTGTCCGCAGTCCTGACGGGTATGGTTCGATACGATCAAATCGATAAGAATGCGCCCGTGGCCACCGCCTTTGAGCAAGTTGGCTTCGAATCCGCGCAGTTTGTTGTCACAGTGGGAGCGATTGCTGGTATCACTTCGGTGCTACTGGTAATGATGATGGGGCAACCACGCATCTTTTTGGCGATGGCTCGAGATGGACTGTTGCCGATCGGATTTTTTGGTGCGGTACATCCAAAATTTCACACTCCGCACAAATCGACTATCCTTACGGGCTTGATCGTGGCATTGGCTGCTTCTTTATTGCCGCTCAACATTCTTGCAGACTTAACGAGCATTGGAACACTGTTCGCATTTGCTTTGGTTTGCGGTTCGGTTTTGGTGCTTCGGTTCACAGATCCTGATCGTCCCAGGCCGTTCCGTTGTCCATTTTCGCCTTGGTTTCCAGCCGCTGGAATTGTTCTTTGTGTTTTGCTGATGTTGTCTCTTCCCGGCGAAAACTGGCTTCGGCTTGTTGCTTGGTTGGCGGTTGGATTGGTTATCTATTTCTGTTACGGTTATTGGAATAGCCGTTTAAGAAGTGCAAATGAGTAGGACCTCCGACGTGCAGGATTAGGCGGTTTTTTCGTGTCCAGGGTAATTCCCTGGACACATTCTGTTCTACGGTTGGTATGTTCTGGAGCATCGTTGGTCCGGCCCATGTGTTTTCTCACTTCTTCGAACACGATTGCTTGCGTGGAAAGTGCAATTTGATTCAATGCCACTGCCGAAAATCTCGTTAACGAGCAAAATCTTTATAGGGCTGTTTCTCGGTATCTTGATCGGGTGGTTGGTTCCATCCCTGGGATTGGAAGCAAGGCCATTATCGAATCTGTTTTTGAATCTGATCAAGTCCATCATCGCGCCGTTAATCTTCGCAACACTCGTGGTTGGGATTTCTGGAACAGGTGATATCAAACAAGTTGGCCGAATCGGGGCGAAAGCCTTTTTGTATTTTGAAGTGGTCACGACGCTTGCTCTGTTCATTGGTCTGATTGCGGTGAACATTGCGCAACCCGGAAAAGGGTTAAGCTTGGCCAGTATCGAAAAGACCGAGAACAAGAAAGAACTTTCCGAACGCGCTCGCGATTTAGCAAACGAAGCGAAGGACGTAGCTTCAGCGGCGAGAGCCTCGTTGCAAGCAGGAAAATCGTCGGAGGCCTACGAGCAAAACGCGAAAGCGATCAGCCTTACCAGCGAAGCTTCGGAAGTTTTATCCCGAGGTATTGTCGCACCAGAGCCACCCCCCAAGCCACAATCATTTGGTGACATCATCGCCCACTTGTCACCCACCTCGATCATTAAGGCGATGGCCGAAGGGGATGTTCTCCAAATCGTTGTCTTCTCGGTTTTGTTTGCATTGGCGGTAACCAGCATTGGGAAAAAGAAAAGCGAGCCTATCGTAAAATGGTGCGAGTCGTTAGCGGATGTGATGTTTCGCTTTACAGAGTTCGTCATGAAATTCGCTCCGATCGGTGTCGGCGCTGCGATGGCTTATGCCGTGAGTCATAGCGGGTTGGAAGTGCTCAAAAATCTTGCGATGTTGGTCGGAACCCTCTATGTCGCATTGATCGTGTTTTGCTTGACTGTCCTATTGCCGGTCGCTTTGCTTTTCAAGGTACCGTTGATAGACTTCTACAACGCCGTAAAGACGCCCGCAACGATTGCGTTTGCCACCACCTCCAGCGAATCAGCGTTGCCCAAGGCGATGGAGAACTTAGTCAAACTCGGTTGCCCGCAAAGGATTGTGGGGTTTGTTTTGCCAACAGGCTACTCGTTCAATCTGGATGGAACAACGCTGTATCTGGCCGTCGCGTCCGTCTTTGTCGCTCAAGCAGCTGGCATCGAACTCATTTGGTCACAGCAGATCATCATGATGCTAACCCTGATGTTGACGTCCAAAGGGGTCGCCGGAGTACCACGCGCTTCGCTTGTGATCTTGCTGGGTACCCTGGCGTCCTTTCATCTTCCCGTCGAAGGGGTGATCTTGATTCTGGGGGTAGATGAGCTGATGGACATGGCCCGAACTGCAGTCAACGTGATCGGAAACTGCTTGGCGACCGTGGTCATTACCAAATGGGAAGGGGCGTTTCGCAATGACGAATGGAAACAGGAAATGGAAGCGATCAACGTACCTGAATCGGAAGCTTAGCTTGTCGTGGGTGGTGATTATCACGAACGCAAAATAGCTCGGTCGATCAGCACTGGCAATTAGCACACCAAACCTATTGCGACACTTCGGGGCAAGCCCGAATGCCGCTTGGCTGGCGATTCCATTCTTAGCCCAGAGGGCGACATTTCCCTGCCGGTGGTGTAAACCACCGGAGCACTAGATCCCATTAGCCCAAGCCCGGCAGGCGACACATTGACCAGTCTGTCGGAAACTCCCCTGTACCGCCTTCCGGGCTTAGCAAATCGTTGCACACGAGTCTAGTGGCCCCGGTTTGATAGATTTGTCTGAATCCAGCGAAGCAATGTTTAAAACACAGAGATACAGAGTTCACAGAGAGAAGGAGAGTCTGTGCAAGTCTTATCTCTGTGTCCTCTGTGACTCTGTGTTTCTAAAAGCGAGAGATCGGAATAGGGACAAGCTCGAATGCCTGACCCCTGCAAATGACCTTGTCGCGGCTAGCGCCTGCGGCTCAGGATGTGCAAGCCAGATTAAGGGACATTGACGACTTCGCCACCTTGGCTTGTCACCAATGCTTCCAAGGTCTCGCTGTCGATTGCGTTGGAGATCGTTCGGACCGAGCCATCAAAAAATCCCGCTTGGGCGGTCGGCGCGCGGAGCAAGCTGAAGTTCTCCAAATCGTTCAAGTCCAAGTCCTCTGGCTTGGTCCAAGGGACGGCATATTCATCTTGCACTTCGACAATGGCGATGGTGTTCGATGTGCCATCGGTGATGGTGTTCATCTTGGGTTTCTTGGAATTCCAGATCGTGTCGTCGCGATAAGGAGCCAGATACACGGTATGCCCTTTTTCCGCCTGCGAGGATGGATGTCTAAAGAACGCCGGCATGCGGTCCACCAGTTGAATGTTATGAGGGCTGTCCCAAGGCTCGTCTTGATGAAATTCGTTATACAACGCATTTTCTTCGAGGTAAGGCAGCAAGGCAACGCGCCAGCTGAGTAGCTTCCCACCGTTCTTATCGACCGTCGCGCGAAGTGGGAATTGTCGGTAGGCCGATTCGTGATTGAGCATCGCCAGCAAAAGTTGCTTCACGTTGTTGGAAGATTGCATCCGTCGCGCTGCTTCGCGAGCCGCTTGTACCGCTGGTAACAGCAGACCCGTCAATACGCCGATGGTCGGGATGGAATAGCTGTAGGCTCCGTTGATGGCGATTTCATCACCGTTGACGGTCCAGAGGTCGGCTTTGCCGAGAAATTCTTTGGCACGCTCCATGTACTGAAGGCACGCTTGCTTCAGCTCGGGGGACATTTCTTGTTCTTGACGGATCGCGTTTCGCAGCGATAGCTCCGCGAATTCCATCCCATTGGTCCGTAAGTTCTCTAGGGCGGTTGCAAGTCTTGCAGCGGATTCGCCGTCTTTCGCTACCAGCTTGAATTCGATTTGGGCGCTCAATCCAGCCATGTCATTGGAGCTGACGACATACTCCAGCTCTTCAATAATCACTTCGATATCTTGATACAAAGAGGGTGGTATCTGCGATTCCATATCGGCAAGGCCACCTGCAATGATCGGCTTGATGTTGGCAAAATTGGTCACCGATCGTATTGGATACTTGGAGTCATTCAGCAGATCGATCGCTTTGCTACCCTTGGAAGGTTTGCCCAGCATTCGGCGAAGCGTCCCTTCGCTTCCGAATAGAATGACCTGTTCTTCCGTTTGAGCGATCTTGATGGGTGCATCGTTGGCATTGCGAGATCGCATCCCTTTGATCTTAGAGGAACTGGCAACTTCTCCGAATAGTTTGGAGCTCAAATCAGCGATGTCCACCGGCTTGGTCGTTCGAATGACTCCACCAAATTCAGGACCATTCGGGGATGGCATACTTGCCGAGATGTCCACGCTTTCGATCAGCAAAGGGTCGACGCCAAGCTCTTGGATGCCAAATGCAGAAATGATTTCCCATGGAACCATTTCTAAATCCTTGCGGTTGCGAATCGCCCCGACATCGATCGACGTGATGGAGATCGAATCGGCAACCGTTTGGCTGTAACGCGGTGAAGGTGCTTGCGCAGATAAGTTGGTAGAAAGTGCGAACGAAGCGAACAGTCCCGTTAACCACAGAGGTAAAGTCCGCCCGTGAAGAAGAAAAGATTTCATCATTGGAACATCCCGAAAAATTTAAACTTTTGGACCTCAATACGTCCCCGCATTGTAGCCCATTCGCTGCCCCCTTGGGTGTTCAATAAAAGGTTTGGAAAATAGGTCCGATGCGTCTTTAGGCGAGCGGCAGGATAAAAACTACCAGTCCTAACCCGAAACGTGACGGCTTGTTGCTTGAGTGAAGTCGTTATTGGGTAAGGGCGGAACGACGGACTTCCAAGTCCGTCCATGGGGAATTCGACGGACTAGGAAGTCCGTCATACCATTAAATCAACAGCCCGTTACGCGTCGGGTTGGGATAACATAGACTGCCGCTCGCCTTAGTTCGGTGCAGAATGCCGAGGGTCAAACTTGTGACCGCGCAAGAATGCTCGCCAGCTTCGAAAGTAGTCGTACCAGCCTAAACGCTTAGGTCGACTTGCGATGACATACTGGAAAGCAGATCCTTCCCTTTGGATAACGCTACTGGCGAGTTCTGTTTGAGTTTGCCTAAGACGCTGGGCCAACAATTCATTCCACTGTGACTTGTTCAGTTCGGTCTTTGCATGTTTTCGATGGTCGCAATGAATGGCGTCTCCCAGTTTCGCAAAGATTTGCGGGCGGCTTTCGTCCCAGAATCCGTATTCCAGGGCCAGCGGAACAAAGGCAATTTCAGGGACTTTCGAAATCAAATGCGATAAGCCAGGCATCAGTTCTGGCGAATGATCGCGCACATCGGTGAACTTGCCTTCGGGGGTGATGAAGAGTGCCGAATTGGGTGTCTGCAAGATGACTTGAGTAGTTGCTAAAAAATCAGCAGCCCCGCGAATGGTGTTCAGTTTTAGGCCGTAGAAGCCTAATTGAGCCATGACGCGGTAGTTCTTGAGCGCATCCGCATCGATCGGGGCATAGAAGATACGATTCGAAAGGTACTTTTGCCGTATCAAAGATGCGCTGATTGGATCCCACCAGCTGGCATGATTTGCAAAAACAACAACAGGTGTTGTCGGTGGTATACGATCAAGCTCGGCACAGTTCACTTGGATGGCAAACGACTGGAATTGCTTGGCAACCATGTGGCCCGAAAAGTACAGGAAGCCATCTACCAACCATTTTTTGGAGGTTGGTAATGTTGGTTGGCTTCGGGGTGCGTTCGAGTTTTTGCGGTTCATTCCTTGAGGCGAATTACAGAAGGCTATCGAGCAAAAGTCGAAGCTTTCTCAGTTCTTGCCGCATGTCCATCCCCTCCATCGGGGACATATCGACACTCAAGGCCAAATCGTATCCAACGGTTTCCAATTGAGTGATAAGTCGGCCGTATTCGATTTCGCCTTGACCGACGCGGACTTGCAATTGGTCTTTCTTCGAATCGCGGAGATGCACGTGGTAGACGTACTTCATCAGCTTTTCGTAGTTTTTGTTGCGATTGTTGCTGCACAAGAAGTGGCTTGGATCCAGCGTTAGCCCCACGCCAGGCACATAATCGCACAAATTCTTGACGGTGTCCGGGTCTTCGCTCAGGCAGCCCATTTGGCTTTTCAGTCCAATTCGGACACCGCGGCTCTCGGAAATCTCCACCAGCTTTTGGAGATGCTCCACTTCTTGATTGAAGGGAGTACCATGTTCACCGCTCGGGATCGTCAGCGAAACCACTTTGGTCGCTTTGGCAAGATCGCAGATTTTTGAGAATCGTTCGTAGTGGACCGGTCCCTCCGCATCGATTCGGACGTTATAACTGCAAATATCCAGACGGTGCGTGTCGCGAACGATGCGCAAGCACTCGTCAAACTCCTCCACAATCCTGGCAGGAGGCATTTGAATGCCTTTGTCATCGAGCACAATTTCCACAGCGGTGAATTCAAGATCGCTTAGGACCTCGATCACATCGGGCAACGGAATATCAGGAAAGCAACCAGTTGATGCAGCTACATACACGACGTTAATCACTCCTTTGGAACTGTCAGTTATAAGATCCCCATTATCCGCAGGAACGGCAACCTGACAACCACGCTTTAGCAACATGTCCCATGATCCTTTGCAAACTTCGCTGATTCGGTTAGGAGCCAACGCCCTGAACCCGACGGAAATGAAACCCATCGAGACTCCCGCCCGTACCGGTTTGGAAGCGTCGACTCCCTTGCAGTTTGTGCCCGGAATCGGCCCCAATCGACTCGAGTTGTTTCACCGTTTAGGGATTCGTCGAACCACGGATTTGCTCTTCTTTTTCCCACGTAGTTACCAAGATATCGCCCCGTATCAGTCCATCACCGAACTGGAATCGGGTGTTCGAGCAAGTGTTGTCGGGCAAGTCGTCGACATGGACCAACGCGTCAGCTTTGAGGGCCGAAGTAGCGTCGGTGTTTTGCTAGCAATCGAAGGGGGCGGATTTGTTCGCTGTGTTTGGTACAACCAGCCGTTTCGTCGGCAACAGTATGTGCATGGAATGCGAGTGATCGCGACGGGGGTGGTGAAGCCGACTGGGATTTCTTTTGAAATGAGGCACCCGGAGACAACCATTTTGGCAAATGACCAGCCTTTGCCAGCCGCGAAACCTCTTCCGGTGTATTCGCTGACTGATGGGTTGCAGCAGCGACATATCGCAAGCGCGGTGGAGGCTGTTCTTGGTTCCCTGTTGGACACCATGGAGGAAGCCTTACCGGAATCGCTGCGGTTGGCTGCTACCAATTCCGCTTCGTTGCCGAAGGAGTTCAGTTCGCCGAAGGAGCTTTCGAAAGACCTTAGGCCACAAGAAGCTGCGGTCTTCCAGCTTACGGCCGGGAATCCGCCTTTGATGGGGATTGCTCAGGCGTTGCGGGCGATTCATCAACCCAGTTCTATGGAAGAAGCGAACGAGGCCCGGCATCGCTTTATTTTCCAAGAGCTGTTTGTTTATCAGTTGGCGTTGGCCATGCGTCGGCATCGGTTGCGGCATGAAAAGCCTGCGCCGAAGATCGAAGCATCCCCTAAGATTCACGCTCGTATCCTGCGGCGATTTCCGTTTGAATTGACGGGTGATCAATTGCGAGCCATCGAGGACGTGCGTAAGGATATGGCCAGCGACATCCCCATGAATCGTCTTGTGCAGGGAGACGTGGGGAGCGGCAAGACGGTGATCGCGCAGTATGCAATGCTCAACGCGGTTGCGAACAAACAGCAGGCCGCCTTGATGGCCCCGACGGAACTCTTAGCGCGACAACATTATTCGCGGTTGAAAGAGCAATTGTCGGGAAGCCAAGTCATGGTCGAGTTGCTTGTGGGCTCCATTTCGCAGCGGGATCGAACGGAATTGTTGCAGCGAATTGGCATTGGAACCGTCGATCTTGTGGTGGGGACACAATCGTTGCTCAGCGAACATGTCCAGTTTGCTTCCCTGGGATTGGTGGTCATCGATGAGCAGCATAAATTCGGAGTCGAGCAGAGGGCTAGCCTGCGTGAGTCTCGATTGGTGCCTCATTATTTGGTTCTAAGCGCAACACCGATCCCGCGAACGATCGCTATGACTCTGTTTGGCGATTTGGACGTGTCGATTCTCAAAGACAAGCCACCAGGACGAGCGTCCGTGCATACGTACCTTGGCAATGCGGCGCAGCAAGCCAAATGGTGGGACTTTGTTGCAAAGCAAGTGCAAAGCGGTCGCCAAGCCTACGTGGTCACACCTCGAGTGGAATCGGATCCAAATTCGGAGGTCTTAGGAGCGGAGCAAATGTTTGAACAGTTGCGCTCCGGACCGTTGGCAGGCTTGCGATTGGATGTGCTTCACGGCCGCATGGATGGATCTGAAAAGCAAAGCAAGCTCGATGCTTTTTCTTCGGGGCAAACCCAAGTCTTGGTCTCAACCACTGTGGTGGAAGTTGGGATCGATATCCCCAACGCGACCATCATGACGATCTTGGATGCAGACCGACTTGGCCTTGCTCAGCTGCATCAATTGCGAGGTCGCGTCAGTCGGGGAAGCTATCCGGGGTACATTTGTTTGTTTGCGAAACAGGGCTCGGCGCCAGAAGAGAACGCACGACTGAGCGTTCTGGCATCGACTGACGATGGTTTTCAATTGGCAGAGCAAGACATGCGAATGAGGGGGCCTGGTGATTTGCTGGGAACCAAACAGATTGGGCTGCCATCTTTAAGGATCGCGGATCTTGTGCGCGATGCCGGGGTGTTGATCCAGGCCCGCAAGGTAGCGTTGGATTGCATCCAGCGCGATCCCAATCTAGATTTGCCCGAACACATGAAACTGAAGAGACAAGTAATCCAAAGGCACGGCGCATTAGCCGAGCTTGGGGATGTAGGATAGCGATCGATAACGCATGAAGCAGTACACGGTAGTGATTAGCGACGTCGAAGATTACGACGCCGGGTTTCGAGGTACCAAAACATTTTGGTGGCTGTCTAGCTACCTGGGCGCTTATGCGCAATTGGGTTTGTATTGGTTCTTGATCGCCTATTTTGGACGGTCAAAGGTCCAGCTCCTACGACCATCGGAATTGCTGCATCGAACCTCGAAGCTAAAAACGGATTGGCTCTTTATCGGTTTGCCGACCACGCTGAACGCGCCACATTTGGCCAACATTCAGTTCAATCGGATGGCTTTGTATGACGCTTCGGACACCAACGAACTGAATTTTGAATTTTCAGACCGCGAGTTTCTCACGTCGCAAACCGATGTGTGCTTGAAGAACTGGCGCGATGATCGTTGGAACGAAACGATGAAGATCGGATTGCTACCCATCAAACGTCCGCCATGGAACAATCGGCTTCGGACCGCTTTAAATCTCGAATCCATCAAGCAGCCATTTGTTGGAAAGCAAACCAAAACTTATGACGTTGGCTTCGTAGCTAGGCCTACTGGGTCGTTGACAACCAACCAGCGACTTCGTTGGCTGGTGGAGATTAAGCAAGAACGACCCAATTGGAAGTTGTGGGGCGGGCTTGTGGGAGGTGCCTACATGAAAAAGGTCGCTCAACAAGAAGTTGCGCCTGAGGTGTTGGATGCATTATGGCTGAACAAGAAGAAAATTGGATTCCTCAGTTACTTCGCGGGTTTGAGGCAGTCCAAAGTGGCTCTCGCGCCGAGCGGATATGCCCCTTGGACCTATAGACACTTTGAGGCTTTGTACGCTGGTTGTATGGTGGTCTCGAACGACTTAAGCCATTACGAGTTTTTGATACCGTTCCCGCGTGATACCATGGTCGAGGTAGGGGACCGCGAAGCGGTGGTTCCGGCCATTGAACGAGCCTTAACGTTGCTGGAAGATTCGCCATCCATCGTAGACGAGAATCGCAAAACGCTGGACCGGTGGCTGGACCGAGGCAAATACTCCAGACGCTGCCCCGATACGCTTGATCGTTTCTTCGGCCAAATTTCCTGATCCCTTTGCGCTTGTTTCCCAAAAGAGAATAGATATCAAACTATGAAGATTATCATCGTTGGCGGTGTGGCTGGTGGAGCCTCTGCCGCAGCACGAGCGAGACGTTTGAGCGAAAGCGCGGAGATCCTTTTGATTGAACGAGGCAATTACGTTTCGTTTGCGAACTGCGGTTTACCTTACTACGTCGGTAACGAGATTCAGCAGCGCGAAAAGTTAATCGTGACGCAACCTCAACGCTTGAGAGACCGCTTTCGAATCGATGTGCGAACTCGTTCCAACGTGATCCAGATCAAGCCGAATGAGAAGCGGGTTGTTGTGAAGGATCTTGCATCTGGCAACGAATACGAAGAGTCGTATGACAAGCTCATCCTGTCGCCGGGTGCCTCCCCGATCTTACCCGCCTTTGAGAGAAATGATGCGTCCGGTATTTTCACGCTTCGAACTCTGGAGGATGTCGACAAGATTCGGTCGCTCGTCGACGGTGGTATTTCTTCCGCCATGGTTGTAGGTGCTGGGTTCATCGGCTTGGAGATGGTAGAAAATTTGGTGCGGCGTGGGGTTACAACCACTCTGGTTCAATTGGGGGACCAGATCTTGGCTGCGTTGGATCCCGAAATGACAACACCGCTGTTGCTTGCTCTAAAACGTCATGGTGTTCAGCTGGTCTTGAAACAGACCGTGGCATCGGCTCGCAATTCAAGTTCGGGTGGGCTTGAAGTGCGTCTGACCGACGATACGTTGTTTCAAAGCGATCTGTTGCTGTTAGGTGTGGGTGTTAAGCCGGAAAGCAAACTGGCAAGCGATGCCGGACTTGAAATCGGGTCGCGAAGCGGGATCGTTACGAACGCGTTCATGCAAACTAGTAACGCTGATATCTATGCGGTGGGGGACGTCACTGAAGTCGAAGACTTTGTGTCGAAGGGTCGAACTCAAATTCCGCTCGCTGGTCCAGCGAACCGCCAAGGGAGGCTTGCGGCGGATCACATATTCGGAAGTCAAGCATCCTATCGAGGTACACAAGGGACCGCTATTGTTCGGCTCTTTGACTGCGTTGCTGCGACAACGGGAGCCAACGAACGATCGCTTCAAAAGTCCGGCACCCCCTATGAAAAAGTGTATGTCCATCCCGCCAACCATGCGACGTACTATCCTGGCGCTCAGCCCATGGCGATCAAGCTTTTGTTTTCACCGACCGAGGGGCTCATTTTGGGAGCACAAATGGTAGGGGGCGAAGGGGTCGACAAACGCATCGACGTGATCGCCGTTGCGATGCAAGCGAGGATGAAGGTTTTTGATTTAGAAGAAGTAGAACTTGCATATTCGCCACAATTTGGGTCCGCCAAAGATCCCATCAACATGGTGGGTTTCGTTGCCGCTAATGTCCTGCGCCGCTCTCATCCAGTGATTCATGTCCCCGAATTAATGCATGCTTCCGAGGAACGCCCGTTTATTCTGGATGTTCGCACGGAAGAAGAATTCCAAGCGGGGCACATCCCGAATGCGACCCATATTCCAGTCGATGCGATGCGCGATCGGCTCCATGAACTTCCGAAAGGCCAACCGATCGTTACCTATTGCCAAGTAGGACAACGTGGCTACATCGCAGCTCGGATTCTGGTGCAGAACGGATTTCAAGTGAGAAATCTATCAGGTGGATACAAAACGTTTCGATTGTTTTATCCAGAGTGAATCGAAAGTCATGCCATGCCGGGTGAGCTTCCCCCCCAAATTAGGTATCATCGAAGGATGGGGTGATTCGACGGAACATTGCGGAAAGGAGGGAAACTCTGCTTGGGCGTCAAAGTTTGCCTGTTTTGTTAAGGTGCGGACATCTGGCTTGCCGAACCAACAGAGACGCCAAGTTAACTTGCTTTACATTGAGCAGATCAGTAGAAGCTAGCAGTCGAATCGTTTGGCAGGCTTCGACAACCTTGGAATTGATAGCAAATTTGTTTGTACCACATGCGGAGGCAATGGACTGCCGTGCTGTTTCGAAATAGAAATTCGGCCCAACCAAGCTTTCACACATCGATTGTCTCATCGGTTCTTTGTGGGACGATCGCGTGCAGCTTGTTTTACGGACTCATCTACGCTGGTCCGCTCGACTATGCATGGATTCGTCGTTACTTCATGAGCCATCCGGTCTCGGTCGCAACGATGGAGCTGTTTCTGATTGCTTTCTTTGCACTTGGCGTGAAATGGTACCAGGTTGTCGCGCAACGAGCAATTTGTGAGCGCGGTTGTGATTCACTTAATGAGATTTCGTTCAATCAAAATGATCTCGCTGAGAATGCCACGGGCTTTCAAAAAGCCCAATGGTTTGAGACGCTTTGGATAACTCAAGGTCGAGTTGTCTGCGAAAGTTGGTTTGGCCAACGCGTGACCGCAATGTTGCAGAGACAGTTGAAGCGACGAAATACAAAACACCTTGACGACGATCTCCAGGAACTTGCGGAACGAGATGCGGATCAACAGCATGATAGCTATGGCTTGATTCGCATCGTTTCATGGGCAATGCCAATGTTAGGGTTTCTCGGGACGGTTCTAGGGATTTCTCAAACGCTCGGCGTGATGGATGCAAAGGAACTGGCGAGCGGGTCCCAGGATTCGTTGAACAAGCTGACGGCTGGTTTGTATGTCGCGTACGATACAACCGCTGTTGGGCTGGTTTTGACGATGATCGCAATGTTCGCTCAGTTCTTCATTAGTCGATCTGAGTTGTCTATCCTCAGATTGATCGATGCCAAAGTATCGGAAGCTCTGCGATTGTGTTTAACCGAGCAAGACAATCCCACAAATTCTTCAGACGTAGAATCGTCGCTAAGGATGGTAGCCAAAGAACTAGTCCATGTTGTTCAATCGATGGTGGAAAAGCAGGTGGAACTTTGGCAGCATACCATAGGGAATGCGCACGGACATTGGCAAAACCTAACGTCGAAATCTGCTGACACTTTGCAAATTGCTTTGTCTGGTGCCATCGAGGGAGCGATGACCAAGCATGCTATTTCCTTTGCTGAGCACGCGGAACAAATCACGCGGATCCAATCCGAAGGAGCGACGCAGATCGATTCTCGGTGGCAACAATGGCAAACGACCTTGTCGGAACAGACGCGAGCTATTCATCAACAACAATTGCAGATGAATCAGCAAACGGAGTTGTTATCCAAATTGATTGAGAAGCATGAAGCGATTCGGGAGATGGAGCCGCCACTGCAAAAGGTAATTGACCAGTTGACCGAAATCGACCATACGACTCTAGAACGATTCACCAATGTCGAACGTTTTCATGAAGTCGCTGTATGCATGACAGAAGCGATTGCCGTGTTAGGAACTCAGTTGGAACGGCATGGCTTTTTGGGCAGGCAACCCGTGCGTCGTCGTTCGGAGATTACGAGTTCAGCAGAATCGCTTGATTCGGACAACCCAGAAAATTCGACGGAGCCAGCAACCATTCCGATCCATGCATCTGAAATTTGGAAGAGACATGCAGCATGACCAAGCGTAAGCGACGTAGCGACAACTATGCGCCGGCTTTGTTTCCTTTTTTGGCGGTTTTGCTATGCACGATAGGTGCGTTGTTTTTGATTTTGGCAATTACCGTCACGAACTCTCATGCGTCTGCGCGTCGAGACGCTGAACTCGCTATGACCGATGTCAAGGATTCGGTCGATGTCATGGAGGTGGTTTCGGAAGAACTGGTGGCGCAGCGTGAGAGTTTGAAAAAGCAAGTTGAACGTAGGCGTAGGGATTTGGCAGATATCGAAGATCATATTCAACGGCTCACCAAGAATCTGCAAGAGTTAGCGAGTTGTATCCAGCAGATTCAGTCGTTTGCCTCCGATACGGAAAAATCAGAAAGCCAGAAAGAAGCACTGGTTCAGTCGCTGCGAGAACAGATTGACGAAAAGAAAAAAGAATTGCTTGAGGAAATCGAGAAGCAAAAGAAGCGGAAACCTGCTTTTGCTGTAATCCCTTACGTTGGTAACAACGGGACATCGCGGCGACCCGTCTATTTGGAATGTACCAAGCAAGGTGTGGTGATTCAGCCTGAGGGGTTGCTGATTTCGGTTCAAGACTTGAAGCCACCTACTGGCCCCGGTAATCCGTTGGACTCCGCCTTGCGCGTGTTGCGTTTGGCTTATCAGCAACGCGATGTGACGTTTGGTATCAACCAACCGCCTTATCCCTTGCTGCTTGTGCGCCCGGATGGAATTCACACTTACGCTATGGCGCTCGAGGCCATGAGTGGTTGGGACGATCAGTACGGATACGAACTGATCAATGGCGATATGGATCTAACCTTTCCAACAAGTATTCCAGGTCTCAACGAACAGTTAACGCAGACCGTCGAAGTCGCGAGGGCGAGACAGCGCGCGATGATTGCTTCGATGCCTCGAGCGTATTCCACTGCCGCTCGCGAAGAAAGTTGGGACAGCATCGATGCTTCGAATCAGCAGTCTGCGGGATCCGAAGGCAATTCTGGATTTGCCTCTGCGAACCGAACTGGAACGGTTGCCGAAGAAGGGTCGGAATCGATGAAGGATTGGCAACTGGTTCAGGGAATGGCCAATTCGCAGGTCGCAAGCTCGATTCAACAGAATGCGAAGCGAGATGGCCTTGGTGCGGGGGCAAGTCCCTCCCAATCGAATCCGATGGGTCAGAACGGGATTGCACCGAACCAGTTGTCAGGGCAGTACGTGACAAGCCAAAGTGGGAACTCCGGAATTAGCGCTGGCCAAGGTCCGAGTCCAAAGGACGCAGGTGGTATGCAAGGTGAGCGAGTTGTTGTCGCTCAAGAACCTCAATTCAACGAAGGTTCATTCCAAAATGGAAGTGAAGGGGCTGGCGGAGAGAGCAGCACGCAATCGGCCGCTGGCTCGCAAAGTCATTCCGCTCAAGGGGGCAATGGAAGCAGCGCCACCGGAAGTCGCGATTCGAATGCGAGTACTTCACCGACACAACCTCGAGCCAACGCATTTTCCTCTGGAAGTGCAACAGGCGATTCAGCCCAGAGCAACGCAACGCCCGAACAAAACGCGGAAATGGCTCGATCGAAGCAAACAGCTAGCCCTGACAAACAACCTTCCGACGGAAGTAATAGCAAGGGTAATGTTACTTCAGGATCCAAGGCAAAGCACGTCAATCCCGATGGTGATTTGAAACCCATTTCCGTCAGTGCCGGTCAGGATTGGGCAGCGTCTAGAGCGGCGGGCAAAGCGACGCCGGTTACGCGCACCATCAACGTGGTTGCACTTAAGGATCGATGGTTATTGAGATCCGATGTTGATCCGAAGGCGTTCGATGCTAATATCAATATGCAAGAGGGACCACAAGAAGCGGGCAACCAACTTGCGACGGTTCTCAAGAAGCGAGTGGATTCATGGGGTTTGTCTTTGCCAGGTGGATACTGGTCACCAACGTTAACGATCGAATCCGCCAGCGATGCTCAACAGAGTGTGGCGAGACTACAGCGATTGCTCGAAGGCAGCGGCATCGAGATCCGAGTGGTTCCCTTGACGATACCGAAACCAAAGTAGGTTTTGATTCGCATTCAATCTAAATGTCCGACTATAAAGTATAGAGTTTGATATGAGTAATCGAAATCGCGACGATGAGATGCCGATCGCTGAAGACTGTTTTTTAGATTTGATTGCGGACCTTCTCGGTGTTGTTATTGTGCTTGTGGTCATCGTGGGAGCGCGAAGTCATGCGAGCGCGAGGGTGGAAGTTGCAGACAAAATTCGAACCGAAATCGACTTGCTCGATACTCCAGTATCCAAAGCCAAACAACTCGATTCTGATTTACAGCAGCAAGCGAAAGAGCTTCAGCAGTACGAACATGAAATTGCCATGCGCGATGCGGAGCGGATGATGATCGTCGACCGCGTGACCATGGCCGAGCAAATCGCGGAACAAGAAATGCAAAAAGTAGATAGCTCACAACGCGAGGATCTAAGTACCGACTTCGAAATGAGCGAACTTCAAAAGCAGCTCGCAGATCTTTTGAAGCAACAGGGGGATGTTCAAGCCCTCGAGCAAACGACAGCGGTTTTGCAACACCTGCCGACACCCATGGCGAAGACGGTTTTTGGACGCGAGTTGCATGTCGTGATGCGAGATGGGAACGTCTCTGTTATTCCGTGGGAGCGATTGATTACCACACTGAAAAGCGAAGTACGGCATACTGTCGAGCGAAACTCGCAAAAGAGTCGGATGGTGAATCAGCTTGGACCGATCGATGGGTTCATGATGACCTATAGTCTTAAGAGCCAAAGCGGAGTATTTTCCGATGGTCGATCGACTCGTCTTGGCAAGTCCGTTGAACTCGAGAAGTTTGAATTGGATCCAACGCCGGAAGTAGTTCGTGAGACAGTCGATCAATCGCTTGCCGCCGGTGGCAGGCTACGTGTCGAGCTGGCAGCCAACTCATCCAAGCAAACTACCGTGACGGTCTGGGTCTATCCAGACAGTTTTGAACAGTTCCGGAACTTAAAGGAACGGCTGTTTATGGAAGGGTATCTTTGTGCGGCGAGACCATTGCCATTCAATGTACGCGTTGGGGCATCCCCACGTGGCTCATCGAGCACAGCTCAATAACCCTGTAGTCCCATCGTTTGCATCAGGTTCTTGGTCGCAAGGGAGCGGGTGCTGGCGAAAATTTCGCCGGCCGAGCAACCTGCGGACGCGCCAGCCGCGCATGCAAGCGCGCGAACTCGATCGTAGATGTACGCCTTGGCGGGTGGAAACTGAGTTGCATAGCACCGAATGCTTTCCACTTTTTTTTCCAACGTTTGGCTGATGTCAACGGTAATTTGACTATCAAACCCAACGATCGGACTCGGTTCGAACTGTAGACGAAAGTACATTTGCCGTTCAATGGTATGAACAGGAAGTCCGTCAAACACGTCGTCCCATTTGGTCAGTCGCGAATAAAACACCGCCGCATCGGTGATCTGCATGGCTTGGTAATGGTCCGGGGAAGCCATTGGCGTTTTGTTGCCAAAGCCAATGACCATCTTCGGTCGGTAGCGTCGAAACTCTTTCGCCAACGCCACTCTCTCCTCGAACCCATCCATTAAGCGGCGATTTGTGAAGGGAAGAATCTTTCGCATGTGAGCTCCCAGCACTTTCGCCGCCGCGTCCGCTTCAACGCGACGAACATCTGGCGACGGGCAGAGCGGCGTGGGTTCGCCATCCGTCAAATCGATAATTCCAACGCGATAACCTTGCTCCACCAAGAGAGCGATCGTGCCGCCGCATGCGATTTCCACATCGTCCGGATGCGCACCCACAACGATGACATCCAGTCTTTCTTCCAGTTGACTCACGACGATTCCTTTTAAGTTTCTTACGAGTTTTGAAATTTCCGGAACCGCTTGGTCCTAACCCCTATTGAGCCGTGGGCGCTAGCCGCGTTACGGATTCCTTAGGAAAACGGCACGCACTTCCAGCTTCAAGCCATAAGTTCTATCGCATGAATGCCCAAATGCCAGCCACGCCCATTTGAATTCAGCCAACCCAACAATCCAAAAGCCCCCACGAGCTAGAAGTCTTTCGGATCCCGCCTTTCACTTCGCGCAGACATTAACAGTGAAAGAGGCCGAAAAAGCTATTGAGTTGAATCGCTAAACGTTATACTCGTCCGAAAGCGACAGATCCAATTCTGCAATTCTGAAAGGTACGAGGAGACAACGTGATCGCCCAAGATGCTGCTTCTGTGAGTCGTTCGTTTGTGGATCAAGCGGTTCGAGTCCGCGAAAAGCTAACCGAGTCGATTGTGGGTCAAGACGAGGTTCTGGACCAGCTACTTATCTGCGCGTTGACCGGTTCCCATGCGTTGATTGTGGGGGCTCCGGGCTTAGCCAAGACGCTGATGGTGAAGGCGCTAGCAAGATCGCTAAATCTGAAGTTCAATCGAATCCAATTCACACCCGACCTCATGCCCAGCGACATCACCGGCTACGAGTTGCTTGCGCGAAGTGCTGACGGCAACGAGTCGATCATGAAGTTTCGGCGCGGCCCCATTTTTGCCAACTTGATTTTGGCGGATGAAATCAATCGTGCGGCTCCGAAGACTCAGTCAGCCTTGTTGGAGGCGATGGCCGAACATCATGTTACTATCGGAGGAGAAACGCATGATCTAGAGGATCCGTTTCTGGTCGTGGCCACTCAGAATCCGATCGAGCAAGAAGGGACCTATCCATTGCCTGAGGCTCAGCTGGACCGGTTCATGATGGAGATTCGCGTGGGTTATCCCTCGCTGGCTCAGGAGCGTGAGATTGTTCTGAAAACAACTGCCGAGCCATCGGAATTCCTGAGCAGCACTCTGACCAAGGAAGATTTCTTTGCTTTGCGACGAACGGTTCGCGCGGTTCCTGTTCCCGATGCCGTGGTGGATTTTGCGGTAGGTCTTTGCAGTGGTAGTCGACCTGAACAAAGCGGGGCGAGCCAAGACGTGAAGACCTATGTCGCTTTTGGTGCAGGGCCACGGGGAAGCCAGAATTTAGTCTTGGCAGCAAAAGCTCGGGCTCTATTGCATGGACGAACTGCGCCGATGGTCGCAGATGTTCGCGAGGTAGCGTTGCCCATTTTGCGGCATCGCATCCTGATGAATCATCGTGCGATCGGCGATGGTTACTCGGTGGAGCAGTTGATTCAATCGTTGCTTACCAGCCAAGCATAGGTCTGCCATGTCACAAGCGATACCACCTGTCCTGAAAACATCGAATACCGATCCGTCGCGTAGCAGCTTCTTCGAACCATCGAAGTTGAGCGGTTTGGAGAAAATGCAGTTTACGACATCGCGTCGAGTCGAAGGATCTTACTCGGGAAGGCACATTGCCAAGCGTCGCGGAGGGGCTGGCGAGTTCGTAGACTATCGCGAGTATTCGCCTGGTGATGATCTGCGTCGGCTCGATTGGAAAGCCATGGGGCGTACCGGTCGCAGCTACCTCAAGCTCTTTCAGGATGAAACGGATCTTCGGTGCACTCTATTGTTAGATGCCAGCGGCTCCATGCTGCAAGGCGGACGATCTGTCGATGATACTCGAGGATCCAAGCTGCAATGGATGCAGTTTTTTGCGACCGCTTTGTCGCATTTGATTGTGGTTGGACGCGATGCGGTCGGCTTGTGCTGTGTTCGGCAAGAGATCGAGGAATATTTGCCACCTGCTGCCTCCATGCAACACCGGTCGCTGCTCCATCGATCCATCGAAAACCTCAGGCCTGAAGGGGAAACCAATCTTGCCGTGGGATTGGATCAACTGCTGGTGCAATCGTCGCGACGAGGAGTGCTCTTGGTCATGAGCGATCTTCTTGTGCCCAACTTGGAGCCGGTCATTTCTAGCTTTCGCAAGTTTCGATCGCGTGGCTGGGAGATTGTTATCTTGCATTTGGTTCATCCGGATGAGGAAAAGCTACCGGAAGGAAATGCTTTCCGTTTTGTCGGCTTCGAGGGGGATGGCGAAGTCAATTGTCAGCTTGCAGAAATTCGCAAAGCATACCAAGAGCAGTTTCAATTACACCTGAAATCGACTCGTACGGGACTGGTCAGTGCGGGCTGCGATTACTACCGCATTCGAACCGATGAAAGCTATTTGGATGTGCTGCGTTCCTTCTTGGTCACCCGTAGCGCGTAAACTATCCCATGAACTTTTTACATTTTTGGGCTCTTGGGATTGGTGCGGTTGCACTTGCAGCTCCGGTAGCTGTGCATTTCTTGACGAAGCCGAAGCCTGTGCGATTCGGATTGTCAACGGTTCGCTTCTTGCGAGAAGCCATCGAGCAGCGAAAAGCTCGTAGCCGATTTCGCGATTGGCTTATCTTGCTGCTGCGAACATTGTGTGTCGCCTTGCTTGCGATGGCCTTAGCGCGTCCCTTGTTTCAGGAACGGCAGGCCGTTCCAACCTCGGGCGAAGCCAATGCGCAGCGCGTGCTGGTCATCGATCAAAGCCAGAGCATGACTGCCGGCAGCGGTGGCTTAACGAATTGGTCCTCGGCCGTTGTCAGTGCGACCCAGTATTTGGAATCCGCGCAGGGACTCAAGGCAGCGGTCGTCTTTGCCGGTGCCAAGCCTCGAGCTGTCTTCAATGAGCTGTCCCCCAATTTGGCCGCCCTCCGCGAAGCGGTGATGCAAGCGAAACCGCTTGCCGAACGTTGCGATCCGAGAGCTGCCCTTGAGGTCGCAGCCCAAATTCTTGAGAAGGTCAAAGCGGACAAAAAAGAGCTGGTGATTCTGAGTGACTTCCAACGTTCCAATTGGGGAACCTTGCTGTTGGATTTGATCCCTCAAGACACACAGATCCAATTTCATAGCGTATCAATCCCCGATTCAGGAAACGTCGCTGTCACGTCCGTTCGCTTTGCATCGGAACCGGTGGTCGGGCAACCGGTCACCATGGAGGTGGAGATCGCGAACTATTCGGACCGCGAAGTCGAAGCTAGGTGCAATATTGATTTACAAGCTTGGAAACGAACGCTCACCGCCAAGGTTCTTCCGCAAAGTAGCCGGACACTATCCGAAACCGTTACCTTTGACGAAGAAGGATGGCGAAGCGGCTGGGCAAAATTGGAAAGCAACTTGGATGTGCTTCCCGGCGATGATGAACGACCGATTGCCGTTCGAGTGCGTCCGCCCGTGAGTGTCCTAATGATCTCACGACAAAATGTTCAAGAGATTCCTTCTTCTAGCTTTTACATTCAACAGGCTCTGCAAGTTGCCCTCATGGGTAATGAATCCACGAACGATGAGCGTGGTTCGAGGAAAAGTAAAACGGTGCAGCGCGTTCATCCGTCGAGGGACGCATTGCGAACTTGGTCGTCTGCCGACGTGTTTGTGCTCGATCATCCTGGTTCGCTGGAAGAGGAAGCTTTGCAAATGCTTGCATCCCAAATGCGACGCGGCAAGGGATTGCTTTACGTCACCTCGGAAATGGTGGATGCGACTAATTTGCAACAGTTCGCGGATCTGCTTGGAAACGACTTTCAACCTCCGGTCGATATGATTCCGCCGGTTGAAAATGCAGCGCGCAAGGATCTATTTGTTCGCAAGGTGCAAAGTCGCGATGGCCCGTTTAGTGTGCTCGGCACCAACAACGCAGCGACATTATTGAAGACGGTTCGGTTTCAAGGCGGACTCGCTACGCGCGCATCTACCAACGGGATGTCAGATCAAATTTTGGCTGAACTGAGCGATACGTCCGCCTTAATGTATTTGTCCAGTGTTGGTTCGGGACAAATGGCGGTTCTAAACGCGGATCTCATGCGCTCCAACTGGTCGGTTCAGCCTACCTTTCTTCCCGTGTTGAGCGAACTGACGAAGTCGCTGCTGGCCCAGCGCGGCCAAGGGGACCAGGCGTTCAGCGGTGAACCGGTAGTTCGAGTACTGCCAGCCTCCCTGACAAGCGAGTCGACGTTGCAAGCGCGGACCGTGGAAGGTACACCGCCCAACGACGGAGATTTTGGCAAGTGGCAATGGTCGCCCGGCCAAGGAGCAATGGTATGGTCGTGGCAAGAGCCGCCAGGGCCAGGCATCTACGCGTTAGATGAGAGTACCAAGTCAGCTTGGATGATTGCAACCAGCGCTCCGGCGGTCGAGTCGGATCTGAGTTCGCTGGACAAAGAAGTCCTTACCCAGCGTTTGAGCGGTGGTCGCGAAGTTGGCTTCGCATCGGCTGAAACCAATGAACAAGGCTCGGACGATCTATGGAGTTGGCTGATTGCGGCCTGCCTACTTGGACTGATTGGCGAAATCGCGGCCTTACGTTGGAATCGAATGTAGGTGAATCATGTGGACTGTTGATCCAAAAATACCGTTGAGCCTGTGGTGGGCCATTTTGATTGCTGCCGTGGTTGCGATCGCATGGTACGTTCTTCGTCGGGAGTGGTCGGTTTCCGCAGGTCGACGATGGTTGCTGTCCATCTTGCTGGGGTTGGGTGTTGTAGGACCGCTTCTCATTGCGCTCAATCCAACCTGGGTTCAAATTATTCCGCCCGTGCCTGGCCAGCCAATGTTGACGGTGTTGGTGGATGGAACAATCAGTATGAAGACGGAGGATTGCGGTACCAATGCGGACTTGTCGCGATGGGCTCAAGCGGTTGATCTTGCAGGAAAAGTGAACAGCGACGGGCATCGCGTTGAAGTTCGGAAAATGGCCTTCGGCGAATTAGTGAAGCCATTGAGTTCTGGGAGCAGCAGCAATGGTACAAACAGTACTGATGATCGATGGCCACAAGGGCATCGAAGCGATCTTGCGGCAGCATTGCGACAAACAACGCGGGCAGGTTCGCCTGTCGGGCATGCGGTTTTGATGATCAGCGATGGGGCTCACAACGTAGGCTCGACCGAAAGTGTCTTGCAAACAGCTCGAGAAGCCAACGCCATGGCCACTCCGATTTACACCGTCACGCTTGGTTCGACCGTGGGAATGAAGAACATGTCCATTGTCGCTAAATCGCAACGAATGATCGCTTTTCCCAACAACCCGATCGCGATACGTGCCATCTTGGGCCACAATGGACTCGCTGGGCAATCCACTCAAGTTCAGCTTCTTCGAGATGAAGAGGTGCTGCAAACGCAAACGGTTCGCCTTCAATCCGAACCAACTCAAGAAATACGTTTTAACATCGATCGAGGAGCGGTCACACCTATCGAACGGTATCGGATTGTCGCAAGCGAGCTATTCGGGGAAGCGACAACCGCGGACAACCAAACCACGGTTCTTGTGCAACTCCTGAATGAACCCATTGGGGTGCTAGTCTTGGAGGGAAAGCCGTATTGGGATAGCAAGTTTTTAGCCCGCAATCTGGCAAGCGATCCAGTGGTTCAGCTGACGACTTTGGTGAAACTGGGACCGGGTCGTTTTTTGCAAAGGAAAATGGCTCGCGAAACTTCCTCTACGGAGGATGCGACGTCTGGCGAACCCAAGTTTGTCGAGACAACCCAAAGCGATTGGACCATCGAAAAGGATTTAAAGTCACCGCTGGAGTCTACGGAATTGCTGGAACGCTTTCGATTGGTCATTCTGGGAAGAGACGCAAGCGAATTTTTGACCGATGTTGCGATCGACAATCTTCGAAGTTGGATGTCAAAATCAGGGGGATGCCTGCTCTGTTCTCGCGGTGCTCCATCGGACCAGATAGGTGCCAAGTTCGCAGATGTATTGCCAGTGCGTTGGACCCCGGCTAGTGAATCTCGAGTTCGCGCCGAAGTAACTCAGCATGGACTAGATACTTCCGTGTTCGATCCGTTGATGATCGATGGATTTGATCCCGTGGGAACGTTGCCAACCCTGGCGGTGGGAGCGGTACCAAAACAGCGCCAAGGTTTGCCACAAGTGCTGATGCAAAGCACGGTCAACAACGCGTCGGATAGCTCCATCAGCACGATACCTATCGTAACGTACCAACCGTTTGGAGGCGGTCAGTCGATTGTGGTGGAAGGGGCAGGGATGTGGAGATGGGCGTTCCTACCCCCTCAGCATGCATCGAAAGACAAAATCTATCCGACGTTGTGGCAATCCTTGGTCCAATGGATAATCTCGCAGCAAGATATGATGCCTGGTCAAGAAGTTGCGATTCGTCCCGATCGCGCTACGTTTTTAAGTGGGGATAGAGCCAGCTGTTCAGTAACACTTCGCAATCCGGGAAAATGGAATGCGGATGGAAACGAAAGCAGCTTAAGTATCCTGATGCAGTCCCCGGATTCGGAACTTCCCAAACGTTTCTCGATCACTCCTTCCGGTATCGACAGCAGTTTGTTTCGAGGAGAACTTGGGGCTTTGGAGGTCGGGTATTACGCTTTGAAAGTAGTGCAAGGAACTCAAGATGAGGTTCTTGCTGCGACCGCTTTCGAAGTCCGCGACCCATGGTTTGAAAGCCTGGAGGTGGATGCGAGACCGGATGTGATGCGACAGATTTCACGACTGAGTGGAGGCGAGGTATTGCAGCCCGAACAAGTGCCTGAATTGGTTGCGAGATTTGAAGAACAAATCTTAAAACAACAAAAGCATGAAGAGATACGAACCAGCATGTGGGACCACCCCTTGGTTTTGATCACGATTCTGCTGGGATGGATTAGTACGTGGGTAGTGCGGCGTCAAAGTGGGCTAGTCTGAACAAGACCACCAATACAAGGATTACGATTGCATGTCAGCAGGAACACCAACATTTTCGAGCGAACAATTCGCAAGCCGACTCGCTCCGTTTCGTCGCCGCGCGATGAGCGTGGATGCTGGCACGTTGAGCTTGTTATTCGCGGCGGCTGTCGTATTCGCTATTCTGTTCTTGCTATGGTTCGATACCGTTTGGGCCTTGCCGGTTGCGGTTCGATGGGTTGCCACGCGCGGCGGAATTTTGGTGGCCATCTTGGCATTTGTTCTTGGCTTGATTTGGAAATTTCGCCAAATCACCAACGATCGAATCGCAAATCGAATTGACCAATCGACAAGTAGTGGGGGTGAGATTTTGGCGGGATGGCAGCTTGCTTCGCGCCCCGTTCATCCGGCAAGTCCCGTATCGCAAGGCTTCGCTGCAATCGCTGCCCAACGCGCCGCCGAACGGTTGCAATCGATCGCGCCCAGCGTTGTCGCAAAATCCGAGACGCTTAAGAAGCCAGCCATGATTTTTTTGGCGGTGGTCGCTGTTGCCGGCACGGTCGCAGCGATTGTGCCTCAGGTCGCATGGCATCAAATGCAGCGATTTTTGTTTCCAACCACGGACATCCCACCGTACACCGGAATCGATATCGAACTGGTATTAGAAAAGGAAAGTGTCTTGTATGGCCAAGACGCGATGGTTCGAGCGAACGTTCTTTTTGGCAAGGTCGAACGCATGACCTTGGTGATCGAGTCAGCCAATGCAAAGGAGCAAACGGTTCCGATGTTGGCTCAGAATGAAGTTGCATGGCAATCGTTGTTATCACGAGTTACCGAACCCCTTACGGTATACGCTCGAAGCGGAAGCAGCCGCTCACGAAAGCACCAACTGAACGTCCAGATGACCCCGCAGATCCTGTCCCCCAAGGTTATGATCACACCACCCGAGTACACCAAAACAAGTCCGTACCGAGGCCCGATCCCGGAACAGGGAATCAGCGGCTTGGTGGGCACTCAAGTGGAATGGTCCGTCTCCAGTAATCGACCGCTCAAGAATGGTCGTCTGTCCTTGCGGTATCGTAATGGCGAACAAGAACGGATCGAATTAAAGCCGTCGCTTGACGTCAGTGGCAAAACAACGGAAGAACGCAGCACGGTTAGCGCGGATATTCAATTGAGTCAGCCAGGCCAATTCGAGCTATCGGTAGTGGATGTGGATGGAATAGAATCCCAGGATCGTGTGACGGGCTCGATCGTGATCTCCCAGGATCAACGCCCCATTGTACGCATCGTTCAGCCGCAACCATTATCGATTGCAACACCGGATGTAAATCTTCCGGTAAGTGTGATCGCGGAAGATGACTATGGAATATCCAGTCTATCGTTGTACCGTTCCCTCAATGGTTCCCCCGCTATCCCCAGCTTGGCGGAATTGGAATCGACAGCACGCGTGCAACATGGTTGGAATCTGCCTTTGGGAACATTTGGTTTAGAACCAGGTGATGAGATTCAGCTTTTTGCGCGCACGGAAGACAACGACCCATCGGGTGCAAATGGAGCGGAGTCACCCGTCACCACCATTCGCATTATTTCGGTCGAAGCGTTTCAAGAAATGATGGTTCAGCAACGGGGTGCCGAAAGCATCCAAGCCAAATATCAAATGGCCCGCCGTTACATGGATCAGTTGACCAGCGCTTTGCGGGAAGCTGATGAGGCAGCCGAGGCTTTGAAGGCGAATCCTGAATCCGCTGAGGCAGCAGAAAATCTTCAGAAGAAGATGGAGGCAGCTAAGCAAGCGGCCGACCAAGCTGCTCGCGAGATCGAGAAACTGGGGGAGCAAGCAATGCCAATCGATGTCGATCAGCAATTGGCGGAGACGCTCAAGGAAATGAGCGAGCAGGCTAAGGAGATGAGCGATGCCATCCAGGAAATGAAGGAGAATGCGAAACCCACATTGAATGATCAAGAACAAGAGCAGCTTCAAGAGATGATCAAAAAGGCGAGTGGAATGCAGCAGGAGCTCACCGAAGACGCCATCGATCCGCTAGGCACCATGCAAAAGATGCTCCCCTTGATGGTGGATCAACAAAGATTTGAACAGTTGGTCGAACAACAAAAAGACTTGGCTCAACGCATGAAAGGACTTGAAAACTCGGACCCGAACGATCGTGCAACGCAACGTCGTGTGGCAGAGCTAGAATCAGAGCAAGAGCAACTGAAGCAGCAGTTGGAGCAGCTTTTGGGGGACATTGAAGACCACGCTCTGGATTTGGCTGAGGATTCTGACTCGGAAAAATTGCGAGATACAGCACTGCAGTTCGTAGATGCTGTCCGCGATAGCCAGGCAGACAAGACCATGGTTCAGGCCCAACAGCAACTGATGCAGGATGCATTTCCTGATGCGCAGTCCAGCGCACAGCAAGCCGCTGAGATCCTAGAAAAGTTTCTCAACCAGAGCCAAGGAATGGGGGATAAAGCTTGTAAGAATTGTGAGGCTGCGTTCAACCCCGGCGGGACGAAGATGGGAAACTCCATGCAGCAAATGATGGAAATGATGGGTATGAAAGGCCGAAGCGGAATGAAACCTGGTGGAAAACCTGGAATGGGAATGGGCTTCGGTGCAGGAGGTGGTTATTCGCAGCGGACGGCGGGTCCGCAAAATGTAGGCATGTACGGTTCGATGCCCACACCGCAGAATTCCCCAAGCCGAGGCAAAGGAGATCGGCAATCGCAAGGTGTCCAAACCAGCAAAGCCATCGATACCGATGCTGGTGGCTCCGCCCAAAAAGAGGCTATTGCCAAAGGGGAATCCTCCGGGCAAAGCATGAATTCCATCCCAGCGACCTACCGATCCAAGGTCGCTGATTATCTACGCAATCTCTCTGACCAAATCGGTACCGCCGAGACCAAGGAATAAAAAATGATCAAGCATTTATCTCGACTATGTAAATCGATTTCTTCAAGGAAGGGATTCCCAAGGGGCAGTTCCAATCTCCCTTGGGTTGCACCCACGGGGCTATTTCTTCTTCATCTGCTGTGGTGTATTCCGGCCTATGCGGACGACCAGAAATCCAAAGTGGCAGGAAAGGGCGATGTGGTTTCTGAACCAACGACTTCCGGTGGCGAGGCATCGAGCGTGGTGCAAGTGGCGAACTTGATCTATGCAGGAACCAAAACCAGCGAGTGTTTCTCCGACCACTTTTTACGTCGCGCTGAGAAGGATTCGGCGATTTCGACCAGTCGTAGATTGCACTCGGTCAAGTTGGCATCCCAGGAGATCTACAACTTTCCCCTGTTGATCATGACCGGCGAGGGAGAATTCCAATTGCTTCCGGAAGAGCGGCAGAATTTGCGAGAGTTTGTCGAGCGAGGTGGATTCTTGTTAGCTTCCTCCGGATGTTCCTCGCAAGAATGGGATCGATCGTTTCGAAGCGAGATGGCAAAGGTGTTTCAAGATCGCGAGATGAAGCCGTTGGCTCAAGACCATCTCGTTTTTCATACCGCTTATGATGTCGCTGAATTGCAGGCGAAGCATGGTACACCGCAACCTTTGGTTGGAATTCATTTTGGAACACGTCTTGGGGTGCTCTATTCTCAGGATGGTTTGAACGATACATCGAACACGCAAGGTTGTTGCTGCTGTGGTGGGAATGAGATCACCAACGCCGAAGAGATCAACGTCAACATTCTTCTTTACAGTTTATTGCAATGATCATGAGATCAATGTATCGATGCCAGCGCTACTGCATACCCTTCTTCCTGAGCTGTGCTTTGGCCATGGTTGCTGGATGTGGTCGTTCGCCGCGCGATCTATCGTTGGTGGTTGCCGGCGACACGAAAGGTTGGATCACACCATGCGGATGTGCTGCCAACCAATCGGGAGGGTTAGCACGTCGCGCGACTTTGCTCGATGGCTTGCGCCGCGATCATGATGCCCTGTTCTTGGATGTGGGCGGTTCTGCCATTGGGACCAGCCAATACCAGCAAACGCGTTTAAGGTACTTGCTGCAAGGGCTAGCTCTCATGCGGTTGGATGCACACAACATCGGTGCCTCGGAGACGGCCTTCTCCCCTGCGGAACTTCGATCTATCGGCCAGCAATCTAAGACCCAGTGGCTCAGCTCGAATTTATTGGATCATGAAGGGAAACCCGTCGGTAGTCCTATTCTTCATATCGAACGAGCTGGGTTAAAGATCGATGTGGCAGGGATCGTCGACCCCATGTTTGTCGAGCATCCCGACTGGCAATCGACCGAACCTTTGCAAGCCGTTGTTCGAGCGTTTCACCATTCGAAAGCAGATGTTCGGATCGTTCTTGCTTATTTGGATGAGAAGGCTTTGAAGGAGCTAGCCAGTGCATTGCCAGAGGTGGACTATGTCATCGGTGGGCCTACAGGACAGTCGATCAACCCAACTCGTTTGGGAAGCGTGACATTTCTGTCAGCCACGAACAAAGGGAAGTTTTTGGGCCAATTGCAGCTGGTCAAATCGACAGGTGGCTTTCGCGAAGTGAAGGCTTCGATCGTTGAGGTGAAAAGCGAGTTGGCAGAGAATCCACGCCAACTTGAGAATCTTCAGGCATACTATCGGGAGCTTGCAAGCAAAGACTACACCAGTACGGAAGCTGGATTGGTTGAAGCAATTGCTTCTGATGGTTCGGGCTATTCGATCGCGGGTTCGCAATCGTGTGCCAAATGCCACGAGCCAGACAATTCGGTATGGCATCTTTCGAAGCACTCGCACGCATGGGATGTCCTTCAAGCGAAGAAAGCCCATTTCGATCCGAACTGCCAACAGTGCCATTCCACGGGATACGGTCAGGATGGGGGCTTTGTGAATGTGGCTCAGTCGAGCGAACGAACGAGCGTGGGTTGTGAGAATTGCCATGGCCCTTCGCAAGCGCATGTCTTGGATCCAAAAAAGCGAACACCGTTTCAAGCGAAGCAGCAATGCGTCACTTGCCACGACCACGAGAATAGTCCTGCGTTCCAAAGCGATACATACTGGGCAAAGATCTTTCATGCTGGGAGCAAAGTACCATGATGTTACGGGGTCTAACCTTGGCGGTTGCGAAAACGGTGGTTCTGTGGGTAACGCTTTCTTTGAATTTAGGCTTCGCTCAGGATATTGATGATCCTTTTGGGGATACGCCTGTAGGAGATACTTCTGCGACTTCGAAGTCGGCGAGCAGTTCGGAATCCGACACCCATCGCGATGGATTGGGAAAACGAATCGAGATCATGGACGACTACCAGGAAGGGCTGAAGATGGGTCGGCTCGAACAACGGCCGGTCGTGGTGGTTCTCGGAGCCATTTGGTGCAGCTGGTGCCGAAAACTAGAATCCGAGCTCGATTCAGACGATGGGTCATTGATCCTTCAGAAGTGGGTGGTCGTCAAGGTGGACGTCGATCAGGATCCGGAAGTTGCGGAGCTTTTGGAAGCCAGTGCGTTACCGGGAATCCGAGTCATCGGGCTGGACGAGAAAGTCATTGCGAGCCGAGAAGGGTATTCACCCGTGAAGCAGCTCCAGGAGTGGCTTGACTCGAAGCAGAACGAGGCGAATCCAAAGATCCAGCGGGTGTTGTACGAACAAGGTGAACCGTCAGAGCAAGATATTGCGGAGCTGATTCAGTTTCTAGCTCATCGATCGCCCAACATTCGGGCTGCTGCTTCCGATCGATTGATCCGCAATCGTTCGCTGGTAGCCGAAGAGATGATTCAAACATTGAAAACAGGCCGGTTGATTCAGAAGTTAGCTGCATTGCAAGTGCTTTCGGCATGGAGAGCGCCCGTGCAGTCCATCGATCCTTGGAATCCCGACTCGCTCAACGACGCGTCGCTGCAATCTACCTTGGATTGGCTGAAGGACCAAGAAAAAGAAACTGCACAGGCAACCGAATCCGACCTAGGATCCGCAGGTAAACTGGACGACCAAGCATTGAGCCATGAGCTACTCAAGAAATTATTGAATACCAAATCAGATGCCTTGATGGCTCAAGCGATTTCTTTGGGGGCGTCGATGCTACCGCAGGTACGAGAGCGACTTTCGCACGCTTCCGACTTTAACGAACAGCAGCAGATGGTTTTGAGGGAATTGCTTTATCGGTTGCTCGCTTCCGAGCAGTCACGCTTGCAGCAATCGTCTCTTCTGGTTGCGTTGGCAAGTTTGAATGGGGAGACGCATCGCGCTGCAGCGGAGAAGTTGATCGAATCCTCGACGCAGCAGGATCAAATGTTGGTCGACGAGTTATCGAGCGACCCGAGTCCTATTATTCGTGAAATGACGATTCCAAAGCATCAGGAATTCGGTGCGCTCGAAGATCCCGATCGATTAACTCGACTGCTCGCTGACAAAAGCCCCAGTGTCCGAACTGCCATTTTGCGTGAGCTGTCTGAAAACTAGAATGCAAAATCGATCCAGATCCTGGTGGACTACATTCAGAAAGAAACCGATGAAGATCTCTTGGTCTACGCCACCAAGACTCTTGGAACGATTGGGAGGAAACAAGCTGCTCAGCAGGCTCTGATTCAATTGACGCGAAATACTAGCTGGCGTATCCGAGCTGCGGCCATCGATGCTATCGGTGGAACAATCAAAAGCAGCAGTCCCTATTCGATGGAAACCGACGAGAAGGTTTCGAAAGAGGCTGCAGAAGCGGTGATTGCTGGACTTCAGGATGCGGATCCCTTCGTTGTCTCGCGATCCGAGGCGCTTTTGGTCAAGTTGATCAGCCGGGATACTGCAACCTTGGTCGCAAAACACTGGATGGACCATATGGATCAAGTTGGCCCAATGCTCAAGGAAGTTTCCGAATACGAAAGGCCGACATTGTTCGTGCCGGTGGTGGATGCAGCGAAGGAATTATTCAAATCTGAAGATCCTGATCAAATACGCAAGGCGGCTGCGTTGATTACCAAGATAAATCCGACATCGTTGAACGACAGTATTCCTGAATTGTTGGAATCGGAAAATTCTGGGACTCGGCTTGCGGCGCTGGAGGCTTTGATTGCGACACTTCTAGCGCCAAGACTTACCTATTCTGCGGAGCTAGATTCGAGCTTCTCGTACGGGGTGTCGCCGAGAGTTGAAAAAGTAGATTCCGCATTCTTTTGGTATCCTGTTCCCGAATCGTTACAGAAGGTACCCAAGGCCAAAAGCAAGCGAGGAGGGGCTGCGCTTGCGTTGGCGGAGGAACCGCCTTCACGTTCTTTGTTCGGAGATATTTTGGGTGGTATCTTTGGAACAAGTTCAAGCTCCGATTCGAATCAAGAATCCGTCATGACGGAGGAAGAAGCGGCGAAAGTTGCGGAAGAACTTGCGGCGGTGGATGACTTTTTTGGAACGGCACCCACGACATCCAGGGACGACAGCGAATCAAACTCCAAGCTTCAAGCAACCGTCATTTCGGATGCCAAGCTCGATCCAGACCAAGCCGGCCTGCCATCCAAGTGGTTAGACAATTGGTATTCGGGTCAGCCTCGAGCGAGACAGCACGAGTGGATAAACCCCCTTCAGATTTCGCTTGAGTCCAAACTTAAGAATGAGAGCGGCGAGGGTGCGCGAAGCATTGAACAGGAATGGCAAATGGCAGCCTCCTTGGCGGTAGGCGATTCGAGTTTGTCGTCTGTACTTGCGGATCGGCTAGTCGCTGAAGCTACCCAGTCTGACAAAAATAGCCAGCTTCCGACAGCGGAGATGATAGTCCCTTGGCTGAAGTCCGAAGACCGCGTTCGGGTTGCAAAGTCGACCAACGTGCGATGGGCAGAGCCTTCGAAAAAAGATATTGAGTTTATCCAAGCGCTGACGGTTGTCGACGATGTAGAAATCGCGAATTGGATTTTGGAGAACATTCAGGCAAGCAAGCTGGTTGCCAATCAGACGGAGCGTCTTCGCCCATTCCTTCTACGCGCCTTAGTTGGTCCGGCTGCAGATTCGGTCAACCCTTGGGTTTATGCAGCTCAACGAGGAATGACGTACGAATCAACGTCTTCCATCCCAGGTCGAAAGCGTGCTCGGGAGTGGTTGCGTGAACAGTTTATGGCATCTCAAGACGACAGTGTGCGTGCGTTGCTATTAAGTGTGTTGTCGTATGTTCATTATGAAGTGGCGGTTCAGTCTGCGGTTGGCTTGGTCGCGCAAGCGTCGGAACCTAGCTCATGTCTGAATGTGGCTCTGGTTTTGGCTCTTTCCGATGACAGTCTTTCAAGTGCAGATCGAGCGGTGCAGTGGCTATCTCATCCGGTGTCGGTGGTTCAGGAGAAAGCAATACAGTATCTTTGCAAAGGCTCACAGGACTTTCGCGCGACAGAGCAAACGGATTTCTCACCCGTGAGAGTTTACCAGCAGGAGGAGCATTTGCCTGGGGTATGGTTTTCGCAACGAGAGATCCCGGTGGAGGCGGTTCAATCGTACCTGAATACGAAAGCGGAAATGAGTTCGCTGGCCCGCACGCTACTGTTCGCTACTAAAATGCCTCCATCGATCGAAGAAGTGACGAAAGAGTTACGGGGCAAGTCTGCTGCACTCTTGGTGTGCGCGGCACTATCAATTGCAGAGCGAACGGATCCAGAGGCGTTGGCATACTATGAAAAATTTAGCGAAAGTTTGGCGGTTGGGGACGATTTGGCGAGTCCCTTGTATGCTATCTTGCGTGACTTAAAGGGCCCTGAGATCCGAAGCCTTCGAACCAAATTGCGATCGAAGCAGGGCTCTTCCGTTCTATCGAATTATTGATAGGGCAGCATGTTAGCTGTAGCAGAGTTCGGTTGGTGTTTTATTTACTCGCTTGGAGAAGTACGATGAGATTGGTTTTGGCGTTGGCCACATTGGTGTTTGGTTCAGCGCTTGGTGAATCTGGTGCGCTAGGTCAAGTCGCATTTTCTGGGTCGGTTGGCCCAATCAGTGGAACAGCATCCGAGAGTGTGCCATTGAAGCCAGAAAAGCTGCGGCTAGTCATGTGGGTACAGGCGAAAGGCAAAGATGCAAAGTCAGCCATCACCGCTTTGAATGAGCAAAAGGCAAGAGTAAAAAAGGACCTGGAGTCGATGAAGTCCGATTCCGAGAGCGTTCAGTTTTCAGCATCGCGTGTCGCGTCCGACGAACTAGGGAATCAGCAGCGGGCCATGCTGCGAATGCAGATGCAAGGTAAACCCAATGCGAAAGCTGCGAAACCACCTGCAGTCTTCTTGGCTCGGTGCGCCGTCAAGGCGGAATGGGCACTGCCTGTTAGCGAGGGAGACGCGTTAGCAATCCTTCCTGCAAACTTGCTGGACCAAATCAAAAGTCGAGATTTAGAAGGGAAGAACGTCAAGCCAATGTTGGATGGGGATGCTCAGGAACAATTGGACGAGATGGAATCGATGATGCAAGAGCAATACTACGGCAGCAGCCCAGATGCAAACGGTCCGAAGATTCTGTTTGTCGCACGCATTCCTTTAGAAGTTCGCGAACGAGCATTTCAAAGCGCATTCAAGAGTGCTACGGAAGATGCGCAAATGCTTAGCAAGGCAAGTGCGATCAAACTTGGTAAACCAATCGGTGTCTCGAAAACCCCTAGCCCTTACGACTATGCGCTATCATCTTATGGGCGTGGATACATGGATCCTGCTTCGATGCCAGCAGGGTTCGTTGACGATTCGAAGGAAATCGTCACGGCAAGTCAGCCAGACGAGCTATTCTTCCGAGTGACTGTTACGATTGCCTACGCGTCGGAATAGACGTCAGCAGAAGGTGTTATTCTTGTGCGAATTGTATTGCAACGGGTGCTGACCAGTAAGGTTGAGGTTGAGGGCAAGATTGTTGGCGAAATTCAACGCGGCTGGTTAGCTTTGCTCGGAATCGGGGTCAGCGATACCAAAGAAGATGCAGCGTATCTTGCAGATCGTTGTGTCAAGTTGCGAGGATTTTCTGACGCAGACGGCAAAATGAATCTGAGCGTGCAGGACGTCCGCGGGGCCATTCTGGTGGTTAGCCAGTTTACGCTATATGGCGATTGTCAACGTGGTCGTAGGCCTAGCTTTGATCAAGCGAGTCCTCCCGGTCTCGCGAAAGAGCTGTATGAGTACTTCTGCGATCAAATCAGCGCCGCCCAGGTTCCTATTCAGACCGGCGTGTTTCAAGCAGACATGCAAGTCAGCTTGATCAACGATGGCCCAGTGACTTTCTGCTTAGAGCGTGGCGGCGACATCTCCAAATGACGCAGCAACCTGTTCTCCCGTATGCGATGGATCGGTTGTGTGCGCGTGGTTTCCCGATGCTGGTTTGGTTGCTTGCGATATGGAAGGCAGGCTTCTTTGACAGAAAGATCTGGGGCCGCTTCACAGCATGCATGGTGTTAGCGCATCGCCTATCTTGGCAGATGGAAAAATCATTCTCGCAGTGGATTAATTGCAAGCACCCTACATTGCTGCTTTTGATGCACTTAGCGGCAACGAACTCTGGAAAGTCGATCGATTGATTGGGATTACAGGTGGCTATTCGACTCCTGTTGTAGTAGAAGTCGCTGGAAAGTCATTGGTGGTTAGCGCGGCCCCCGGTAAAATGGTAGGTTATGAATTGAGCTCAGGGGAACGAGCGTTTTCCGTTGCGGGACTGACCAATGCGCCCGTTGGGGTGCCAGTGGTTCACGGGAATCGAATCTACTATTCCGAACCACCTGGGGAGCCGATTCCTATGGAGGCATTGGGACCTGCGGATCAAAACAAGGATGGAGTCATCGAACTTGCGGAAGTGAAGGGCTCGCAAGGAACGTTCTTGAACAACGGAGGCCTTTCCTGTGTTGAGCTGAATGAAAGGCAAGGCGTCTTGGAAGCAGAAGTCTTGTGGCGGTACTCGAAATCCACCCCGTATATCTCATCGGTCTTAATGTTGGATGATCTCGTTTACATCATCAACGACGGGGGAGTGTTGTTGTGCATGGATGCTACTTCGGGGGAAGTTGTCCAATGAGGCAGGCTAACAGGGGCGACAGGGCAGTACTATGCCTCGCCCGTTTCCGATGGCAAAAAGCTCTTGCTTGCGAATCTTGCAGGGCAACTGAGTTTGGTGGAAGCGGTACGCGAATGGAAATCCTTGTCGACTCTCGATTTCGAGGAGTCTATCGTGGCGCCCCCAAGCGTGCACCATGGTAAGCTTTACGTAAGAACGGCAACCCGCTTTATTGCTTTGACGCTTTGAAAACCAGATAAAGCTACCGCGTAGATCAATGCTTCTTTCCCGCGGTGGACGAGGCAACGCGTCCCGGCTGGCTAGGACTCGCTACTGCGAGACCCCTAGATCTTTTTCGAGTCGCGATAAGCGACTGGAAAGGTCTTCGACTATTTTCTTCAGCGACTCGATTTCTGACTGCAGGAGGGGAATCTGCGGATCATTGGCTGGTCGCGAAGTGGAAGGTGAAGGCGCGGGTCGACTGGAGCCCGATGAATCCGAATCGGAATCGTTGGATGCCAGTATGCCCGTAGCGACTGTTTTGCGAACTTGTTCCAGTTCCCATTCAGGGTACAGATTGTGAGAAACGATTTGGCCCCGTCCGGGCGGACTGAGTTCCACCACGAGACCACGACGTTTTAGCTCCTGAAACAGGTCATTCATCTGCTGAATATCTTGAATCGGTTCCATGCGTGAAGCACGCGTACGAAGCTCACCCATGGTTTGTTCGCCGCGCAGCAGTAGCTCTGTCATGATAGCCGCTTCGACTTTGCTGATACCAAGCCAGTTGTAAGCGTAATGGCGAACCTTCGTGACCCGTCCCAGGCCTTGAACGATGGTGAGCGCGCCCAGGGATCGCATTTCGTCCACGAGCGTCTCGACCTGTTCGGAAGAGTAGTTGGTGATGGGAGCTCGATTGGATTTTTGGTTGCAGCCAGTACAAAGACCGGTGAACGTCATCGGGTAAGCATCAGGGGTCGTTTTGGACTTTTCCATCAAAGTTCCGAGAACCCGACGCTGTTTTGCGGTCAACGGTTTCCAGTCAACTGCCTTTTCGGGGCCAGCGCTCGCACCCGATGGGGACAGTTCCGATTCGTCCATTTCATGCATTTCAGCTGGATTAGAATTGTCCAAGATGATTTTCCTGTGGGAAGAGTCAACAATCAGAAGCCAAGGATAGCACCGATCGTAACGGCTGGAAACGCCCAGAAATCTTTGTTCTTGAATCGCGGGAGGACCTTCCTTCCCTAATATGCCCAAGATCGGTTATAATTTGGAGGAGTTTGGATAGGGAGTTAGGCAGATGCCTGGATTTCTCAACATCTTTCATTTTGAACGGCCTGTGGCCTGCGAAAAGACGTCTTCTATGTCGGATCATTGGAACGGAATTGCAAGTTTGCTCGGTACACCATCGCTGAATCCAGTCAGCAAAAAAACTGATTCTCCGCAGAAGACCCCCAAGCCTGTCGCGATTCAAGCTGAAGAATCGGCAGTGGATGATGTGGCTGTCCAGCCGCAAGCAGAATTGCCAATGGCAAAGCCGAAGCAGGAACCATCCAGGCTCAGAAGCTCATGGGACGCTGTTGCGCAGTTTTTCGGAGTGGCTGCACCCGAACCCGCTTCGTCGGCTTCCAACGCAAAAACCGATGATTCCTTGGAGTTGCTGGAACAATCCAAAGGCTTTTCGACTCGCAAAGGCAAGCCGAGCATGTGGGGTGCTGAACCCGCGTCAGCCCCCGTCGAAGAATCGCGACCGGTCAGGAAAGTGGAACCTGTCGAGGATGAACCGCTTTCCAGTGCGCCAGTTGTTTCGCGCGACCGCGACGATTCAGGCAGGCGAGACGATTCGGGCAGAAGCGGGCGGCGGGGCAGTGTTCGAGCTGATCGCCCGCCGCGTCAGCGTCCTCCCATGGACAACGATGCAGAACTGAGTTCATCCCAAGTCTCAGATGATATCGAAAGCCAGGCTCCTGTTTCCCGTGCTCCAGCTGGAAGAGCCCGAGCAGATCGATCTGAACAAGCGGAACCAGACCGCAGGTCATCGCGCAGGCCTCCACGAAGAGGCAGAAGTGAAGAATCGCTACAGGATGCGAGCTCGATCGAACCGGTTCACGCTGTCGAATTCGAAAACGAAGATGTAGTTTCTGAGAGCGATCCAGAATCGGCTCCTGCACGAGACTCAAGGCGAGGTCGTGGAAGTCGCGGCGAAAGGCCGGTCCGTGATGAACTAGCCCCGCGAGAAGAGAGGGGACCGCGTGAAGATCGGGCACCACGCCAAGAAAGAGCTCCTCAGACGGAACGAACACCTCACAATGATCGCGACGCACGCGGCGACAGGGCCCCGCGCGAGGAAAGGGCCCCGCGCGAGGAAAGGGCCCCGCGTGAGGAAAGGGCCCCGCGTGGCGATCGGGCACCGCGAGGTGACAGAGCTCCCCAAGGTGAAAGATTAAGCCGGGATGAGTTTGGCGTTTCGAAAGACCAAGAAACACGAACACCTCGCTCCAGCGCAAGGTCCGAAGCAGGACCATCGCGGGAATTCGGTGCAACGCGAGAGCCGCGACCTGAACGCAATGTTCGCGGTGAGGGCTCGCGTCGAGGTCGGTCGAGAAATGATGAACCGGTTCAAGATAACCTGGAAAAACCTGCGCGTTCAGAACGCGTCGAACGATCAAGCTCCAGGGACAACGCAAAGTTGGACTCGGTAGCGGCGAAGTCGAAAAGACCCTCTGGATTTGGCGAAGGCCTGATCGACGACAAATTTCCTCGCGATTCGTCCATGGATTCCGATTCCCAGGATGACTTTGTCGCTTTGGATGATGACCTGGCTGAGCCGGACGATCGCGCAGAGCCTTCGGCTGCCGAAGAAACGGAAAGTCGCCCTCGTCGACGTCGTGGACGCGGCCGAGGAAAACGAGGCGACCGCGACCGAGTTGATTCAGCGGATCGCGCAGAATCTCCGCTTGAAGATAAATCCGATGATGGAACAAGTGCGACTATCCGCAATACGAAGATTCCTTCTTGGGAAGAAGCCATTGGCGCAATGGTAACAGTGAACATGGAAAATCATCAGCGAAATCCAGGTAATGGGCGAAATCAGCGTGGGCGAGGTCCGCGAAGGGATAGATAAATCGGAATAATTCCTAGAAACTGCGCGGGAAACCTCATTTGTTGTCCCGTCACACCGCTTCGGGGGGTTTGTTTGTGAACCAAACATAGTAATAATTACTCATAACTCATTCGGTTCAGTTATGTCGGCTGAGATGTTCTCTCGTTTTGCTTACACCCCCCGAGGTTTCTTTTTAGGTCAAATGTAATGTTAACGCCAACCGTTTACGTGGTCGACGATGATGAAGGTTCCAGAAATTCCATCGAGTGTTTGTTCACTCTCCATGGAATCCTTACACGAACTTTTGAATCCGCCCAGCAATTCTTGGAGATAAGCGACATTCAGCCAGTCGGCTGCTTGGTGACTGATCTCAACATGCCTGGCATGTCGGGCATGGAGTTGTTCGAAAAGACTCGCGAAGTTGGATGGGATATCCCCGCAATCATCATTACTGCTTTCGGAGACGTCGCCTCCTGTGCTGGCGCTCTCAAAGCCGGCGTTTTGGACTACCTGGAAAAGCCAGTGTTGCCAGAGACGTTGATTGCCCGAGTCCGCGAATGTTTGCAATCGAGCGAGAATAAGCACAACGCCGTTCTGGCGCAGGAAGCTTCGGAAAAGAAACTGAAGAGTTTGACCAACAAGGAATCGGAAGTTCTTGAGCTCCTAGTTCAAGGACAGTCCATGAAGACGATCGCTTCCGATTTTGGAACGAGCTTCCAGGCTGTTTCGCGACACCGCCAACGTATCCTTGAGAAGATCGGCGTTGAAGGAGATGTGTCTTTGGCACGTTGGGTGCTAGACCACCGCCGAGCTATCGGAGTCCCAAGTCCAGCCGTAATCACTTCCAGTTCGTAACGCGAGTTGGTTGCATCGGTCTATTGGGTCAGAATCAAAACCCGGAAGTTTCTTCCGGGTTTTTTATTGGACAATCTGCCGCTGGATTCTACAAAAAAGATCTTGATTCATCGATCATTCGATTTTCGGTATTCTACTCCTTACACAAAAAATGACAGAATCTAATCGCCACTACCGATGGGACGTTTTGTTGACCTACTTGCTTGCTTTGGCAAGTGCGATGGCAGCGCGTGCAGCTGAGCCAGTGCAGTTTAGTTTGCAGATCCGACCTATCTTGTCAGATCATTGCTTCCATTGTCATGGGCCCGACGAGACTCATCGCGAGGCTGGGCTCCGGTTGGACTCCGAGGAGTCTGCTCTGAGTGCCGCTAATGGGCGCGCTGCGATTGTGCCAGGCAAACCAGACGAAAGCGAATTGTGGAAGAGAATTATTTCGGAGGACGCGAATGAAGTGATGCCACCTCCTTCGACGCATAAATCGATCAGGGCTGAGCAACGTCAGCTAATCCGCGATTGGATCGAACAAGGTGCAAAATGGGGGGAGCACTGGGCATTTGAGGATCCGGTCGCTCGTGCACTGCCTGTTGCTGAGTCGTCAGATGCTTGGTCATTGTCTTCGATCGATGCTTGGGTATTAGCCAAGATGAAGCAATATGATTTGCAACCAGCCCCCAAAGCGGACGCTCAAACGCTATGCCGAAGGATTCATCTGGATTTGATCGGTGTGCCACCTACGCTCGAGCGAACTCAGCAATTCGTGAGCGAGCACCAAGCCGACCCAGCTGCCTCCGTTGAGCGTCTTATCGTTGAGCTAGAGAACCGGCCAGAGTTTGGTGAGCATTGGGCACGCATGTGGCTCGATCTATCACGCTATGCGGACACCAAGGGTTATGAAAAAGATCTTGGTCGGGACATGTGGCCTTTTCGGGATTGGGTCATTGCAGCCATCAACCAAGACATGCCTCTTGACCAATGGACGACCGAATTGTTGGCGGGCGATTTGCTGCCCCAAGCGACCGAGTCTCAGAAAATCGCGACGGCCTTCCATCGGGCCACCTTGTCCAACGATGAGGGTGGGACGGATGATGAGGAATTTCGCATTGCCGCAGTGAAGGATCGAGTAGACACGACAATCCAAGTTTGGATGGGCCTGACCATGGGTTGTGCGAAATGCCATACCCACAAATACGATCCAATTTCTATTGAGGACTATTATCGCTTTTACGCTATCTTCAACCAAACAGAGGATGCAGATCGGTACGATGACGAACCTAGATTGCCGCTTCCTACTTACGAGCAGCAAAAACGCGTGCTGGAAGCTGAAGCCCAACGGGTGGCGCTTCAAGTTGCAGTTCGAAATGCTCGTGATCTAGATGCGCAAGAAGAAAACAAAAGGTGGACGATACCTGCGGTCGTGTCCGTGTCGAGCGAGCAAGGTTCGGAACTTACCGTCCAACCTGACGGAAGTGTTATTGCTTCTGGAAAACGTCCCGAAACAGAAACCTATACATTAGAACTGGAACTGCCCACGGGCACCTACCGTACTTTGCGATTGGAAGCGCTCACCACCATCGCAGGAGGTATTCCCAGCTCTCTTAGTCCCAACCAACTCGAAATGGTTGGAAGAAATCCCGCCGATCCCAACTTTGTTCTGAGCGAGTTCACGATGAATTGCTTGGAGATATCCACCACGGAACCTGGCACGCCCATTTTATTCACGGCTTCTAAAGCAAGTGCTGAGCAAGATGGATGGCCTATTCCAAAAATTTACGATGGAAAGAAGGAAACAGGTTGGGCTATTGGGGCTAAGAAAAACGAACCTCATTGGGCAATTCTGGCGTTTGAACAGCCAATCGTGCTGGAGCAACCTGCTCGATTTCGCGTTTCGTTGTCCCAGCAGTTTGGCGGGGGTTTGCTGATGCAGCGTGTTCGTATCAGTTTGGCAGACCGATCGCTTGATGACATTGATCCGAAGGTATCGGAAGCAATGGCTCAAGCCAAATTGGCGATCGCCCAATTTGAAGCGGAGCTCCAGAAATTGCGGGAAGCTGTTCCCAAGCTTCCAATCCTTCGCGAGCTTCCGTCCGACAAGCAACGTGTCACCAAAGTTCATAACCGAGGTAGTTTCTTAGACCAAACATCGATTGTTCAACCAGCTCTGTTGCCTGCCTTTGATATTGCTGCGACAAAATCAGCAAGCGGTGTCCCAACCCGGCTCGATGTGGCATCGTGGTTGATGAGTCCCGAAAATCCGTTGACCGCTCGTGTTATGGTTAATCGAATCTGGGCGCAATTGTTTGGTCGCGGTATCGTTGAAACGGAAGAGGACTTCGGTGCGCAAGGAAGCTTGCCGACGCACCCCGAGCTTCTTGATTATCTTGCACTCGAGTATCGCGAATCCCATCGTTGGTCTCTGAAGAAATTGCTAAAGCAGATGATGCAATCCAACACGTACCAGCAAGCTTTTGTTTTGGATGATCATCGCAAAGCGGTTGACCCTCGAAATATCTACTACAGCCGTGGGCCTAGGCTTCGGCTTTCGGCGGAAGCGATTCGCGATAACGCGCTGGCGATCGCCGGGTTGTTATCGAACAAGCGAGGTGGTCCGCCGGTGATGCCTCCGCAGCCCGATGGCTTGTGGCGGTCCACCTACAATGGAGCCAGTTGGGTCAACTCGACGGGTGACGACCGCTATCGACGCGGCATTTACACTTTTTGGAAGCGGACTACGCCCTATCCATCTATGGAAACCTTTGATTCGTCAACGCGCGAAGTGTGTCAAATCCGTCGTATTACAACCAATACGCCTCTTCAAGCGCTGGTAACCATGAACGATCCCGTCTACACAGAAGCTGCTAATGCGTTTGCGAATCGAATTCTAACGCACGCAACGACTACCTCCGACCGAATCGATCTAGCGTTCCGGTTAGCAACCAACCGCAACGCCGAGCCAACCGAAATAGAACGGCTCAGCGAATTGTTGCAAACCGCCTTGGAGTACTTCGAAAGGCATACGGATGCCACAAAACAATCGATAGCACAGTCTCATTTCGAAAGAATGGGAACTTATTCCGATATCGAACTAGCGGCTTGGTCGACAGTGGCATCCGTCATTTTGAATCTCGATGAAGTGTTAACGAAATAACAGAGTAAGCAGTAATACGCTGGTACAACTATGAATCCACTTTTTGATCAACTTCAATCGCAAAGCCGCCGTCATTTCCTTTCGACCGGTGGTCTTGGACTGGGTTCGCTTGCCATGGCGATGATGTCTGGGGCTTTGCAATCTGGTGTGCGGGCTGACACACCTTTGCAAGCACGCGAAATGGCAAACCCTATGCGGCCCATGGCATCTCCGTTGCCTGCCAAGGCAAAGCGAGTCATTTATCTGCATATGGCCGGTTCCCCCTCGCAATTGGAGCTGTGGGACCATAAGCCAGCCCTGTCCAAATGGGATGGTAAGGAGTGCCCCAAGGAGTATCTGGAAGGGAAGCGGTTCGCATTCATCAAGGGAACTCCCAAGATGCTTGCCCCTATTTTTCCTTTTTCGCAGCATGGCCAAAGCGGGCAATGGATGAGCGATCGGTTGCCCAATCTTTCTCGGTGCGTGGATGACATCGCGGTCATACGTTCCATGAACACCGATCAGTTTAACCACTCTCCAGCGCAATTATTGGTTCAGACTGGTCAGCCGCGACTGGGTAACCCATCGATGGGGGCTTGGGTGACCTACGGTTTGGGTTCTGAGAACCAAGATCTGCCAGGCTTTGTGGTGCTTCTTTCTGGTGGCAAGACGCCCGATGCGGGTAAGAGTCTCTGGGGGAGCGGGTTCTTGCCCTCGGTTTACCAAGGAGTCCAGTGTCGGACCTCAAGCGATCCCGTTTTTTATCTGTCGAACCCTGCTGGGATCGACCGAAATCTGCGCAGAAAAACGCTCGATGCGCTCAAGGATCTCAACCAGAAAAAGTTTGACACTTTGGGAGACCCTGAAACCTTAACGCGAATTGCGCAGTACGAATTGGCATATCGGATGCAAGTGTCTGTTCCGGGGGTTATGGACCTGACACAAGAGCCACAGCATATTCTAGATTTGTATGGGGCAAAGCCTGGATTTGTAGCACAGTCGGAAAGCGAAACAGATCCTCGAACGTTCTATCGAGGGGACGATCCCACCTTTGCGAATAATTGCTTACTGGCACGTCGGCTTGTGGAATCGGGTGTTCGATTCGTGCAAGTGTACGATTGGGGCTGGGATCATCATGGGTCGTCGCCCGGCGAATCCATCGACGAAACGCTTCCGATCAAGTGCCAACAAACAGACCGAGCGATTGCAGGGTTGATTACCGACCTGAAGCAACGAGGTTTGTTGGAAGATACCTTGGTCGTATGGGGTGGCGAGTTCGGTCGGACGCCGATGGCTCAGAACAACGTCAGAGACACACCTGCTAAAGGTTTCTACGGAAGAGACCATCACCCGCATGCATTTACCATGTGGATGGCAGGCGGAGGAATCCAAGGAGGCGTCTCGTACGGACAAACCGATGATATTGGATATTACATTACTGAAAACAAAACTTCGATCCGAGATCTTCAATGCACGATCTTGCATCTTTTGGGATTTGATCCCTATCGATTCAGTTTTGCCTACCAAGGGCTGAACAACCGGTTGATCGGACCAACGGATGAAGGAAAGATCATTCGCGAAGTGTTGGTATAACTGAGCCCAAAGCCATGAACACGATACAGCTGCAAGATGGTGGTGTCTTGCTTTATGACGATGCTTTTCTGACTGCCGAAGTGGCGGACCGGTATTTTCTTGACTTGCGCGATCAATGCGTTTGGGAGCAGAAGCCTGGTATCTTCGGTTATATGCAGCCAAGATTGATTGCATCTTATGGAGATCAAGGCATCACCTATCGTTATTCTGGCATTGATAATGTGGCTTTACCTTGGACCAAAACCTTGTTGGATATCAAAGAGAAGATCGAAGCGGTTCAAGGGGAATACAACTATTGCCTGCTCAATCGCTATCGTTCAGGGGCGGACAGCATGGGGTGGCACGCTGATGATGAACCGGAAATGGGGAATGTGATTGGGTCACTTTCGTTGGGGGCGACCCGAAAGTTCCGCATCAGACACAATGCAACTCGACAAACCCAAACGTTTTTGGCAGGGCATGGAACACTGATCATTATGGCGGGCACCATGCAGCAGTATTGGCAACATGAAGTCCCAAAAACAAAATTGAACGTTGGCGAGCGAATCAATTTGACCTTCAGAGCCATCCAAAGTTGACCAATACCCTTGGTTCGAAAACTCTTGATGAGTTGTTCGAATGCGAGAGTTTTTAAGAAATCCCATGAAGCCCGAATGAGTTCATCTCAAGATCGATTTGATCGTCCCGACGATGATGAGTTGGATTTTGTTGAAGCTAGGTATCCGCTTCAACCAGTCGTTTGATGGCTTGTGAAGGCAATGTTCATCCTCAAGTCATCAAAAAGACCAAAACCGGGATACCGCAAATGCAGGAATGGTGGTCCAGATCTTGGTGCCATCTGTGTGGCCATGCTACGAGGAACGGAGAATACTAGCCGAGTAACAGGATTGGAAAACGGAAGCTGCCATTCGAAGCGACCGATGGTCTAGTGATTGAACAAGAACTCTTTGCAGTTCAGCACGGCCCAAACCAAGTCTTGGTAAGCTTCTTGTTGATTTTCTTTTTGGCTCAAGTAAGCCAACGAAGAGGAAAGCTCCTGTTCGTTTGGCAATCTTGAGAAAGCCCGCTGGTAGATCTCTTGAATCTTGGACTCTGCCGATTCACCGGCAGGCGAAATGGTTTGAGGCAAAGCTTGAGGAGCAGCCAGCTTCGCAATCAGTTCCTTCGAGTTGGTGAAATGTAAGCTTTGAGCCAAAGTGGACTCGTTCGCCCGTTCGCACTCGCATGCCGTTGATCCCTCGGGACGACCAAACACCGTTAAGAAATAGGAGCGAAACGATGTATCTGGAAGCGCGGTGGCTCGGGTCTTGGCTGGCATCGATTCGAAGCTGGTGCTTGTGCCTAAGAATTGATCGACGCAATCCAACATCTGCTCGGCCGACAAACGCTTGGGATAAAAACGCGAGTAGCATTTGCGATCCCGCAGATTGTCCCCGTTGGGTTCGGTATCGAGCTGGTAGACGCGCGAGTTGCAGATGGCTCGAATCAGTGATTTGATATCGTAACCCGACTCCGTTAGATGGTTCGCGAGTGCATCTAGAAGTTCTGGATTGGAGGGAGGGTTGGTAACGCGCATGTCATCTTCTGGCTCGACCAAGCCTCGACCTAAGAAGTGTTTCCAGTATCGGTTGGCGATCGACTTTGCAAAAAATCGATTCTGTTTATCGACCATCCAATCGACCAGAGCTTCGCGAGGGTCTCGCCCGTCTTGATCCTCAACCACCGGCCCATCCAGGCCGGCCGGGCGTAGGGACTCACCCGTCTTCGGATGTGCAGCACGCGGTGCCCCCAACGCGGTGAACACCATTGCCTCGTCGGGGGTCGGACCTGGTTTTGTTCGAACTTGGGAGAAAAAGGAAGCCAATTGAAAGTAATCCCGCTGGCCCCACTTTTCCATGGGATGATGATGGCATCGAGCGCATTGGATTCTTTGCCCCAAAAACAACTGAGCCGTATCTTCCAACCGACTGAAGTTGTCTGAGACTTGTCGATACCATGCCACCGGCGGATGCACGTCGATGGTTCCTGAGGCTGCTACGATGTCTCTGACAAAGGCATCAAAGGGGCGATTGAGAGCGATCTGTTCTTGAATCCAACGATGGAACGCAAAGGAGCCCGTTTTTTGTCCGATTCCATCACGGCGATTCCGTAAGATCACCATCCATTTGTTGGCAAAGTTTTCAGCGTACGCGTCGCTTCCAAGCAGATTCTCAATCAACTCGCTTCGTTTGCCAGCCGAAAAATTTTGTTGGAATGCGCGCGTTTCTTCCAGCGTGGGCAATCTGCCGGTCAAATCCAATGTGACGCGTCTCTGAAATGTTGCGTCGTCGCTCAATTTGGAAATAGGGATATTGAGCGACTTTAACTGACCGATCACTGCAATGTCGATTGGATTGGTTGCTTCGGGCCATTGATTGTTACCGCTCAAGATGGGAACACTTGCACGGAAGACCGCAACCTGCCCTTGGTATCGGGCCATGACAGCAACCTCGCCGGCTAGGTCTTTGATCGATACCAATCCAAGCTTGGACACGTCTGCCATATCCGTGTCGTTGCTTTCGAACTGAACGGCTGCCGTAACATCCAATGCTTGGCCGTTGGAAAATTGAGCAGTAACCGACAATTGCTGCTGGGTACCGGGTCGCATGCGGCGGTTCGAGGGAGAGACTTGAATTCCGGTCACAATCGGATCGTTTGCTGACCCTGGTTGCATCCCTTGAGAAATCCAGCGTCGCAATAAACGATATTCATGCGATTGGACTTCCATTCGTTGTCCGCCGCCATGGGGGCTAAGATTGATAGCTTTGGTCAGTAGCAAGCTAGAATCAGGGGCTGCTTGAGAAAGGCGGCGACCACGAGACTCTTTCACAAGATGTTCGTAATCTTCTCGCGGCTCGAAGCCCAATAACGACAACTTGAATCCGTTTTGCCCAGCAGCTTTCCCATGGCATCCGCCACCGTTGCAACCGAGCTTCGTAAAGATGGGGACAACTTGATTGGAGAAACTGACTGCAGGGTTATCGTCCCAATCCACGACCTCGATCGGGATCGAAGCAGTCAGTCCTTCCTTCGTCTGGGCAGTTAACGTTGCTGTGCCGTTTTGAAGAGGTACCAGTTGTGCGTTTGCGTCGACGGTAGCAACACTCGGCGGTGTGATCTGGTATTGAACCGACCGTGCAAGGTCAACGTGAAACCCTTCTCCATCGATGCCGGTTAGCAAAACTTGATGCCTAGCGTCACTGCCGCGCAGCAGAAGCTTGGCTGGTTGATCGGATGGCAGCTGCTGGCAATCAAATCGTATTGACTGCATGCCCCCCGTAGTGGATTGCGCCGTAGTGGATTGCGCGGTAGCGGATTGCGCTGCATCGGCTACCGGTGCATCGGCTACCGCGAACGAGGTGTTGAAGCACCACAGCGTCCAACATGCCAAGGTGTGCATCATGCAGAACCGTCGGAAGTTTTGCATTAGATTAATTCCCGAATTGGCTCATGTTCAACAAGAAACTGGGGACGCCCAGTAGGATCCGGGAGCGTCGTGGTGGAAACGTTGATGCCCAGGTTGTGATAAAGCGTTGCAATCACCTCTTGCACATGGACCGGGCGAAGGGTCGCGTATTCACCCAATCGGTTGGTTTCTCCGATGACTTGTCCTGGACGAATTCCGCCTCCGGCCAGCCATGCGCAGCTGACTGGAGACCAGTGATCTCGTCCCGCTTCTTTATTGATTTTGGGCGTGCGACCGAATTCGCCCCACACAACAATACTGACATCATCAAGCATTCCCCGCGACTCGAGGTCTTCGACCAAAGCGCTCAAGCACTGGTCCAATTTTCCGCCGTGGTCGCGAACCATATCGAAATTTTTGGAATGGCTGTCCCATCGACCAAAAGAAAGGCTAACCACTCGAACGCCCGCTTCGATCAATCGACGAGCGATCAACAAATGGTCGTTGCGAGTTGCGACGCCGTCATATTGAAATTGATAAGGTTTTCCATCTCCGTAACGTGCGATTGTCTCGGGCGATTCTTTGGAGATGTCCAATGCGTCCACAAGCTTGCTGCTGGTCAAAACGTCTAGTGCACGTTGATTGAATGCGTCCATTCCTTCGATGACACCGGATGTGTCGATATCGCGGCGCATCGCGTCTAAGCTGGTCAGCAAACGCTTTCGGTCTTGAAGCCGTTCCAGGGAGATCCCATTGAGCTTCATGTTTTCGATACCAGGGCCGTCGGGCTTGAATGCACCATGCGATGCACCCAGGAAACCTGCGCTACCGCAGTCTGACCATGGCACGTGGCTTGATCGTTCTGCCAAGCCAACAAAGGGCGGAACCGCAGGATCGACATGGCCTTGTAACTTAGAAACCGCACCACCGATGGAAGGGCGACCCCCCAAGGTCTTCAGGTCGTCTGGAATCCAGCCGCTTAAACATTGATACGATTCATGGCGATCTTTGCTTCCGACCACGGAACGAATGATGGCAGCTTTGTCCATGTGCCGAGCAAGTTTCGGAAACACCTCGCAAATTTGAATACCAGATACATTGGTGGAAATCGGACGAAACTCCCCGCGGATTTCCGAAGGTGCCTGAGTCTTGATGTCCCACATGTCTTGATGCGGAGGTCCCCCGCCCAAGAAAATCTGAATGAGAGCCTTATGCGAATTGGACTTGCCCTGGTTCGATTCGGCACGCAGGACATCGGCTAATCCAAAGGCGGTTGCACCAAAGCTCATGCCGCCGATCTTGAGAAATGAGCGACGCGATTCGCGATCGCAGTAGCTGCGCGAAGCGCCATGTTGGCCAAAAATGGTTAACATCATTGCGTCCGTGGGGTAGGAAGTTGTGGCTGGGACTGATCGTGAATCGACCGATTCAGAATCAGTTGGGCGGGTGGGCGGCTCTAAGGAAAAATACCTTATGAGCCAGTCTTGGGTTGGGAAGGCGGTCCTATCTTTCGAATCTTTCGACCTGATGGGAACGCCGACTTCACAGGAAGCGTACAAAGTAGTTTAGCATACGGCAAAGTCCAATCCTACCTGCGGAACGAAATTGCCGCCTTTAGAATCGAGCGTTCCCGTTCCTGCAAGAACGGCCGCACCGCACGCTGTGCGGGATTCTTGACCGAATTTCCCCTCACCTAAAGCGGATTGTTCACAACTCGAAGCGTAACGGCTAGTTGATTTCATGGTACGACGGACTTCCTACTCCGTCGAATTCCCCATGGTAGGACTTGGAAGTCCGTGGTACCGGCCTTACCCGATAACGACTTCACTCAAGCAACGAGCCGTTGCGCTTCGGGTTATGAATAATCCTCGCTAGAACGTAAAACTGGAGCTCTCCATGAAAGCAGAATGTTTAATCTTGCAAGCCAGCCAGCCGGTCCTTTGTCAAGTCGGGCTATTGAGGATTGGGATGTTTTGGCTGTTGATATCGATGGGGCAAGCCGGTTCGGCAAACGATTTCCCAGTTTTGGCCAGCCCCCAAGTCCCCGATGGCCTCTGCACGCTTTCGTCGGACTATGTCCTCGAAGCCATGAATCAGATGCCATTTGGAAACAAACCCTCAGGAATGGTCATCAGCGAGCGTAGGTATCCAGACCATCGTGCGGTGGAATGGCAACTTCGACTTAAAGCGCCCGCGACACAGGATTCACCCATCTACCGAGACTTGGAATCCGCCAACTTTGTTTTGGAGCTTCCCGACAACTCGGACATTACCCTGCACTGGAGCCGAGGAAGCCATGCTTCCCCGAACGACTTCGAACCGAGGACTCAGACGCTCACTCTGGGTGCTGAAGCGTATCGTCTTGAATCCATCGGGGGCCGATCTTCGGACGGCTGCATGCCCTATTTCAATATTGCCAACCAAGGTGGAGGAGTTGTTCTGGCCATTGGCTGGACCGGAGATTGGAAAGCGTCCTTCGAGATGGTCTCGGATCGCAAAGTGCGATTCACAGCGGGACTCAAACGCACCCATTTTAAATTAGGAGCCGGTCAAGCCGTTCGATTACCATCCATTGTCATGATGAGTTATCGCGGAAATTGGATCGATGGCCAAAATCAGTTTCGACAACTGATGCTGAAAAACCTGACGCCGACCCATCATGATGCGAAGACAATGATGCCGGTCGCGGCCAGCATCCATGGCATGATAGGCTTCAACGACACCACCGCCGCAAGTGTCATCGAGTTCGCCAATCGAGTTGCCCAGAGCAAGTTGCCGGTCGACACCGTTTGGTTGGATGCGGGCTGGACCACGGGCGGCTTCCCTACAGGACAAGGAAACCCCGAGGCCGATGTCCAGCGTTATCCTAACGGATTGCAACCCGTTGGGGATGAGATCGCGAGGCACGGCAAACGATTCCTAACTTGGTTCGAGCCTGAGCGAGCCATGCGAGGCACGTGGATGGTACGGGAACATCCCGACTGGATCCTTGCCCCCAGCGGGACGCCGGACGAATACAGGTACATGGAAAACGACGGATTTTATCTAGTCGATTTTGGAAATCCGAACGCTCGAACATGGGCATTGGAAACGGTTTCCAAGGAAATTAGCCGAGCGTCCATTCAGGTTTACCGGCAAGACTTCAACGAGTATCCCTCGTACTTTTGGCACACGAACGAAGCCCCTGATGAAATTGGATTGCGAGAGATTCGTTATATCAATGGACTGTATGATTTCTTGGACGAGCTCCTGCGGCGACATCCGAAACTGATCATCGATAGTTGCGCTTCCGGAGGCCGACGCATGGATTTCGAGATGATGCGGAGATCCGTGTGTCTTTGGCGAAGCGACAGTTGCTGGGATGACAAGACCTATCCGCGCAATGTCCAAGCGATGCAGTATGGCCTTTCGTTATGGATTCCTTTGCATGGGCTTGGAAGTGTCGCTACCGACAACATTTCCTTGCGTAGTGGTATGGGTTCATGCGCCTCGTTCGCGATCAACTATCATGACCCCAACGCCGTAGAGTCTCTGCGGTCGTTCTTGCTGCAGTACATGAAAGTGCGACACTTGTTTGCTGCTGATTTTCATCCACTGACGGATTGGTCCGATGACCCGACCCAATGGATCGCATTTCAACATCATGATCCAGTTCTTCACGAAGGAATCGTCCAAGCGTTTCGCGCGGCCGGCCAATCCACGCCTCCACGATTCAGTTTTAAGGGAATCGAAGCTGATCGCGACTACGTGGTACGCAACTGGGATGAACCCGACAAGGAATCGATCATGTCTGGGCGTGATTTCATTCAGTACGGGATGGCCCTCCCGTCATCGGAGGCGGCTCAGGCAATCACACTGCATTACAAGTCGAAATGATGGCATTCGCATCGAACGAAGCTGAGCTAGATTTTTTGGGTGGAATTCCCTAAAAGCGTTAGCATGCAGGACTACGCAATCCACCGATCTAGCCGCAAATGCCATAAAGATCATCGTCCGTTTGAACCAAACGAGCGATACTATTCGGTCGTGCTCCAAAAGGGTGGCGAGCTGGTGAGGCACGATTATGGCAATGCGCATTGGAATGGTCCACCTGAGGGAGCGGTTGGTTGGTGGGTTAGCCAAATGCCAGCTAAGAGAACCGGGAAATTGACTTCTGCGCCAACGCACGTCTTGCTCGACACACTTGAACGGTTGTGCGAATCTCCTGATGACGCGGAGCTTGCATTCGTATTGGCGTTGCTGCTGGTTCGGCGACGTGCTTTATCGGATGTGGAAAGTGAGTCGCTTCATGACGACGCGCCCTTTTTGCATTTGCATGCAAGTCAAGATTCGCGGGAATTCACGGTTCGCGTTTGTCAGCCATCTCCGACTCGTTCCGAACAGTTACAACAACTCTTGATTGAGCTACTTTACTGTGAATCTTAACGACAACGAATCGATACACTTCGATCGCCAGCGGGCATCCCGCCGGCTGGTTCAATTATTGAGTATCGGTTTGCTAACCTTCGTTGCATGTGGAGCCACTTGCATTCCGAAGCGATCGATTCCAGAGTTTCAGCCAACTCCCGTGTTTGCTTCTCCGCCGACGCTCGATCAATTGGTCGAGGTCTTGAATCGCACTCGCAATGTTCAATCGCTCCAGTCCAATTCCATCAGTGTGATGCTCAATAACGAGCGATCGGTGAATGCGAATATGACGTGGGCTCGCGAGAAGAAGTTTCGCATGACCGCGAGTGTGGCGGGAGTCGCCGGTATGGACATTGGCAGCAATGAGGATGCGTTTTGGCTGACAGTCAAGAACTTTGCAACAACACCGGAGATGTACTTTGCCAGGCATGCGGATTTCGAATCGCAAGTCGATCGCCGTGTGCTGCCCGTTTCACCTGTTTGGTTGATCGAAGCGATGGGTGTGTGTGATCTCAACCCAAGCAGCTTGATCCAACAACCGATCACGCGCGCAGATGGTTTGGTGGAATTGACATCGATTCAAGCCAGTCCAATTGGAAACTACACGCGAACGTTGGTGGTCGATCCAAAATTTGGAACCAGCCGTTACCTTTACTTGCGAGATCCCTCGGGCCGACTGGTGGCAAATGCGCAGCAGACCAAGCATCAATACTACCCGTCGATCCAAACATCATTGCCGCATCAAGTCAAAGTTCAGCTTATCCCGATGGGTGACCCACCGATGGAGCTGGACATTACCGTGGGAGCTTATTTGGTGAACGGTCTTGCGCCTGACAATACAACTCAGTTTATGACGCCGGACATGAATGCGTTCCGCGTCATCGAGTTGACCAGATTGAGTCAAGGGGCACCCCAAGCGATTTCGCCGCCGCTTGTTGCACCACCGCAACCCAATTACCCTCAAACCATGTATCGCGGTGTCTCCATGGACGGCCGATTGACTCGCTGAGTGTAGCCATGATGAAAGTTGCGATCCCTACCATTTCAAAATGGACGATTCGGAAGAAGCTGCTCATTTCCGTCGTGGTGCTGGGAATTGTCGTTGCGGTGTTGGGGTACAGCAGCTTTCGAGGCGTGTACGCCTATCGCGATTTAGCAACGACCCTTAGCAGTCGCGCTTCAGAAATGCCATTAACAACAGAATTGACGCGTGCAATCGATGAGTTACGGATAGGCTTTCGCCAGTTGGATTTGAAGCAACCTATGGAATTCACCATGGATTTTGATTTTGAATCGCGACACTCTGACCATCTTTTTCGTCAACAATTGCTTCGCATTCGCGAGATTCTTGATCGGTACAAATCCTGCTTGGAACGCACCCATATCGATGATCCGTTCTTATCCGACCGAACGGAGGAATTGGCAAAAACGATGGAGTTGTCGGACTTGCTGACGACCATATCGAACCGCCATGGCGATCTGATTGAATCGGGAAGTATCCCGCATGCCGTAGATCAAATGCAGGACATGAAGCGATTGAGCGACGCGGCGCATATCTTGCCCACTCTATTGACGGATCGTATGGCAAGCTTTCGCGAAGAGGTGCGTTCTAGGTACCGAACCTGGATTCTTCTGGCATGGAGCAGCGCAAGCCTTGCTGCCTTTCTGCTGATTGGACTGATCAGTTATGCGCGCATCTCGGTGATCAAACCCTTCAAAGAATTGCTGGCTGGATCGCGAAGAGTTGCGTCCGGAGATTTCGCGTATCGAATCGTAGTCGACAGTCGCGACGAATTGGCTGAATTGGCGGATGCCATCAACTTGGGGGCTGAAAGTTTTCTGAACATCCAGCGGGATTTGAACGAACAGGTCCGTTCGCGGTCACAGGAAGTGATTCGCAACGAACAGTTGGCAAGCGTTGGATTTCTCGCAGCGGGTGTCGCTCATGAAATCAACAACCCACTTGCTTCCATTGCATGGAGCGCCGAGGCCTTGGAGTCTCGATTGCACCGAATTCTACATCCGAGCGTTTCAGACAACGAGTCCGGTGAAAATGAGACGACTGGCGAAAATAGCGAAGTTGTGGTTCCTGGTGTCGATCTGGACACACTTCGAACCTATCTGAGAAGAATTCAAGATGAGGCGTTCCGTTGCAAGGGCATTACCGAACGCTTGCTCGATTTTTCTAGGCTGGGTAACGAACAACGCAAGCAATCGATCGACATGAATGAGATTGTGCGGGATGTAGTGGATATGGTACGACACATCGGTCAATTCCGAAATCAACGTATCGATTTCCAGCCGAAGCCGACGCCGGCCATCGCTTGGGCGTGCCCTCAGGAAATGAAGCAAGTGGTTTTGAACTTGCTAACCAATTCTCTGGAGTCGCTCGATCCGAATCGCGATGACGGTTTCGTCAAAATTGCGATCGAGTCGACGAACGAGTCGGTGCGATTGACGCTGGAGGACAACGGATGCGGCATGACCGGCGAAGTTCTGGAACACTTGTTCGAACCCTTTTTCACGCGTCGAAGGGATGGGCGAGGGACAGGGCTTGGGCTTCCGATCACCAGCAGGATTATCGCGGACCACGGCGGCCGAATCACACCTCAAAGTCAGGGCTTGAATTGCGGATCGCGTTTCGAAGTCATTCTTCCGCGACAACCAGGCACGAACATCCATTATGAAGCAACCCATGAAAAATCAGCAGCCTAATTCCCTTTCCATTCTGTTTGCCGATGACGAGCCATCGCTTCAGGAATTAATGCGAATGGAGCTGCCGCATTTGGGACATCGAGTTACCGTGTGTCCCGATGGCTATACAGCCGTAGCAGCGTTGGAACGGGAATCATTCGATTGTCTCATCGTCGATCTTGACATGCCGGGGATGAATGGAATTCAGGTGATCGAGCGAGCTGCGACGTTGTCGCCAACGACCGAGTCGATTGTTTTGACCGGGAAGCAATCGCTGGAATCAGCCGTTGCGGCTCTGCGATTTGGGGTTATTGATTACTTGAGCAAACCGTGTCGACTTTCAGAACTGCAGGCGCTGCTGCTGCGCGTTGCGGCGCGACGAGCTCTGAAAAAACAAACGGCTGCGAGCGAGCGGACATCGACATCCAACAAAACCAGTGCACCCAAGCTCATCGGTAGCTCCAGAGCCATGTCCGATGTAGTTAAGCTGATCGGTAAAGTTGCACCCACCAATAGCACTGTCCTGATTCGGGGCGAAACCGGTTGCGGTAAGGAATTGGTTGCCCGCGGCGTCCACGATCAAAGTACTCGAAAGGGTAAGGCATTTGTGGCTGTCAACTGCGGCGCATTGCCGGAACATCTTATTGAAAGCGAACTGTTCGGCCACAAAAAGGGGGCGTTCACGGGAGCAGACTCCCAGCGCGAGGGATTGTTCGAAGTTGCCAACGGCGGTTCAATCTTCTTGGATGAAATCGGTGAGCTACCCCTATCGATGCAAGCCAAACTTTTAAGGGTGCTCGAAAGCGGCGACATTCGTAGGGTTGGGGATAACCAGACACTGCATGTTGACGTACGAGTCATTTGTGCCACACACCGCGACTTAGATCACATGGTCGAAACAGGAACTTTTCGCGAAGATTTAATGTTTCGAATCAACACTTTTGAAATCCATGTACCGGCTCTACGTCAGCGGATGGAGGACGTCATGCCGTTAGCTCGGCATCTTTATTTGAGACACCGGCCCGAGCATGCGTCGATCGAAACCCTATTCTCGGAGGAAACACGATTGGTGCTGGAGCAACATTCGTGGCCAGGAAACGTGCGAGAGTTAGCCAACGTGGTAGAGCATGCCACCATTTTGTGCGATCATCCGCCGATTTTGCCAGAACATTTGCCACGTCACTTCAACGACAAAAACCTGAAACGTGAAATACGCGAAATGAAGGGTTCGCCAGCCGTGTCCGTTTCTGTTCCAATGGCACCCACAGCACCCATGGGGCGCATGAGCCTGCGCGAGATGGAGCTGATGGCAGTTCATGATGCCATCCATCGCAATCAGGGAAACAAGCCAGCAGCTGCTGAGGAACTCGGAATCAGCTTGAAGACGCTTTACAACAAATTGAACCAAAGCGAAACGCAAAGCAAGAAATCAGCCTGATCCAGTTTTTGAAGCAGCGCGTTGGTAGAAAGTAGTTAGATCATGGTAAGCAGAAACGACCCACGCGATGATTTTCCCGAAACATCGGTGGAGGAAGCCAGTCCGGAGAAAAGAATCCTGGTGATTGGCGCTGGGATGTCCGGCATGTTGATGGCGATTCAGCTTCTGAAGTCAGGCCGTTCGAATATTGTTATTTATGAGAAGGCTCTGCAAATCGGTGGGACGTGGCGGGATAACGTGTACCCTGGTCTCAAATGCGACGTGCCGGCGGCCATGTTCTCGTACTCGTTCGAACCCAACAAGGAATACAGTTCGCGATTCCCGATGGGCAGTGAGATCCAGGGCTATCTGTTGTCGACATCAGATCGATATGGCTTGAATCAATTCATTCAGTTCAACAAAACCGTTGAAACCGTGCACTGGGAAGATGGTCGCTGGTATGTTCAGACCTCGGATGGTTTGATCGAATCTTTCGACATCGTCATCAACGCAACAGGCGTCCTGCACCATCCCTATACTCCGAACATCGAAGGGCACGAGCTGTTCCAAGGTTCCAGCTTCCATACCGCCAGATGGAAGGGGGACATCGAATGGAAGGGAAAAAGAGTCGGAGTGATTGGTTCAGGGGCTACCTCGGTGCAGGTTTTTCCGAAACTGGTCGAGGAATCGCAACACGCAACTTTGTTCCAACGGACCGCGCAATGGATTTTCCCGATGCCCAACAAGGCTTATACGAAAGCGGACCAGAAGCGGATGCGCGAGGAGCCAGGCCTGATCGATCGGCTGCGATTCCGTTATAGCAAGTTGTTCCAGTGGACGTTTTCACGCGCGGTGATCGGTAACGCATTTTTATTGTGGGTGATTGGAACTTTCTGTCGAAGCCATCTCAAACGCAAAGTCAAGGATCTGGAACTGCGTAAGAAACTGACGCCGCAAGACAAATGCGGTTGCAAACGGTTGATTTTCGCAAAGGGGTTCTACGAGGCTCTGCAGCAATCGAATGCTACGTTGTGTACGTGTGCGATCGAACGGATTGTTCCAGACGGGATCCAGACCAGCGATGGGAAGATTCATAAGCTGGACGTGATCATTTATGCAACTGGATTCCAGGTGCATCGTCGCATGAAGCCCATGCATGTGGTGGGACGAGACGGTAAATCCATGGACGAGGCCTGGTCCCAAGGGGCCGTGGCACATCGATCGACGACCATTCCGGGCTTTCCGAATTTCTTTGTTATCTTCGGCCCCTATAGCCCCATCGGAAACTATTCGGCATTCTCAGTTGCTGAAGTGCAGGTGGGCCATATCCTGCGAGCCATCGAACACATGGAATCGCTGGGACACGATCTGATCGAACCGACGGAAGAAGCCACCGAACGCTTGGTCAGCAAAATGAATCAGGCTATAAAAAAGACCGTTTGGATGTCCGGCTGCAAGAGCTGGTATCAGGATGCGAATGGAAACATTCCGATGTGGCCATGGACATTCGAACGATACGAGCGCGAAATGTCTAAGCTGAATGCGGACGACTTTCGAACCGCTCGCAGAGATTCCCAAGAGCGACCATCGAGATTGTTTGAATTCAAATTGTCGGAGGTTGGCCCATCGCGTGGCGGCCAACCCTCCCCGCGACCAGGCAACTTGCGCCCCGTGTACCAAAAATAAGATTTCTCGACTACAATTTGGGGAGTTCTGCACGCACTCCAACCTCCATACCCACCCATGACAACCGTTTTGCAACGCTTCAATGAAGCAGAGAAGCTCAAGGATCAAGGCAAAGTCGACGAAGCCGCTACCATTCTCGAGCAGATTTTGGCAGAAGACGATTCGCACGTTTTGGCGCACTTGACCTTAGCCCGTATCTGCACCCAAACTGGCAAGCATGAACAAGCAGTCCTACACGCTGAAAAAGCCTGCGAACTGGAGCCGAACGATTCGACAAATTTTACGGTCTTGAGTGTGACATACCAACGAGCTTGGGCGGGAACTCAAGATCTGAAGTACATTCAGATGGCCGAGGATGCGATGGCTCGATCACGCATGATCGGTCGTTAGTTTGCGGTGATCCATGGCAAGTTACCTGCGTCTTCTGATTTTCCCTTCCTGTTGCATTTGAGTTGTCCTTATGAGTCTCTCCCCTTGGTCGTTAGGTGTCTTTACCAGCATTGATGCTGGCTTAGGTGTTCACTTGGATGTGGCAAAAGATCTGGGGGTACCCTCGATCCAATTGCATACCCCGCATGCTGCTGGACGAACTCCTCAGGCGGCCGAAAAATTCCTACGACAACTGGACGAGTGCGGTATTGAGCTCACTTGCGTTTTTGGCGGATTTGATGGCGAAAGTTACGCCGATATCCCAACGGTGGAAAAGACGATTGGCCTAGTGCCCGTCGCAACCCGTAACGCACGCTTGGTTGAGATGAAAGAGATATCGGACTTCACGCGTTTGTTAGGCTGCAACACCATCGGGCTGCATATTGGTGTGGTACCGCACGACACTCAGTCACGCGAATACGCAGATGTCATCGAAGTGACTCGACAAATTTGCGACCACGCTCAGTACAACGAGCAAAACGTCCATCTGGAAACCGGCCAGGAAAGCGCAGACGCCCTGATGGCTTTCATTTCGGACACCCAGCGCAACAACTTGTTTATCAATTTCGACCCAGCGAATATGATCCTTTATGGAATGGGCGAGCCAATCCCAGCCTTAAGGCAAGTTGGCTCTCATGTTCGAAGTGTGCATTGCAAAGATGCCACGTGGAGCGATCAGCCTGGCAAGACATGGGGCTGCGAAGTGCCCCTAGGACAAGGGCAAGTCGATATGCGAGCCTACTTGACGACGCTGAAAGAAATTGGATACCGAGGCCCATTGACGATCGAAAGAGAGATTCCGCAAGATCGCGAACGGCAAAAGACCGAAATCCAGCACGCGACCGCATTGCTCACCTCGCTGCGAAAAGAAATTCTGGGGTGCTAGAAGGCTGGACAGGTTTCCGAATCTGTCTGATTGCAAAGCGCATCGCCACAACGAGATCGAGCTAATTAAGCTGACTGGTATGCCGGCTTACAGGCAACGATTTCTTCCTAACTTGAACCGCAGGCGCTAGCCGCGACCACGTATCTAGCGCATGGGCTTCGATGGGATTTACGTCCTTTCAACCAGCTTTTCTCAAGCTGGAATCTTTCGACTGCCGAACCTGTAACGAGAGTTCCGGATATACCGGGGTTCGCGACTAGCTAGAACGCTAGCGTTGTTTGTGGGATTCCATGAAAAGCGGTTCAGCCATGTTAGCCTTGAAAAGGTCTCCATCATCCCAGTCGGGCCATCCAAACGTTCTGCGAATAGTTCTTATTGCAGTTACTTCCGTGGCAGGCACCACCGGCTTTGTTGGGTGCTCCACAACCTCTGGATCAAGACCCTCCATTTGGCCAACAAAAACGCTAGATTCGTCGGCGTCTTCCGCGACCACCGGTGTCACAAGTACGTTGGCCTCGACTGGCAAGGCTGTAAAGGGTCAGTTCGCATCGATGGGTACAGCTGTTTCGTCAGCCTATGGTAAGGCCAAAACAGCGATCACGACCCCCTTCACGGGCGAGACTGCCGCACCCGAAACCGCATCGAACTTGAGCACCAAGCCAGCGATTGGGCCTGAGCTTTACGTGATGAATGGGCAGCTACACGAGTCGCAAGGGAATTACAACAAAGCGATCGACAGCTACAGCAAGGCTCTTGAAATCGAACCCAAGAATCCAGCAGCCCTTCTTAGTACCGCTCGCCTATACGATCGGCAAAACGTAAAAGAAAAGTCGGTTGAGTTTTATCAAAAGGCAGCGGAAGTTACACCGAACGATGCGAATATCTATGCCGAACTGGGAGCGTTACATGCCAAGACTGGCAATCTAACGGCAGCCAGAGAGCAGATGCAAAAGGCCGTCAACTTGGACCCGAAAAGCACTACCTATCGATCCTCGATGGCGGGCGTCCTTTTGGACTCCGGCAACGCAGAATCGGCCATGGCAGAGCTGATGCAGGTGAATACGCCAGCCATGGCAAACTATCAAATGGCCTACCTGCATTTTGCGAGGAAGAACGTTCCTGCGACTCAGCAGTATTTGAACAGCGCGTTGCAGATTGATCCCAATTTAAAACCAGCCCGAGACTTGATGGCCAGCATGGGGGGCGCTCAGAACATTTCCCAGATGGCTCAGCAAGGTCAGTCGATGATGCAACAGGCTCAAGGAATCTATCAGCAAGCGGGTGCGATTGGAAGCAACGTCCAGGGGCTGATGAATACTGTTCCTGCACAAGCTGCGGGTTTCTCGGCTCCGGTCGCACAGCCGAATAGCTTCTTGCCCCCACCGGCTAACCAAGGCGTTCAACCTCAGCAGCCTGCTTCCAGTTTGCCATCCTTCGAGAGTGCAGGAAAGCAGACGCTTCCAGTTCGCCGCTAAACCCAATACCGTTCAGTGATGCACACAGCTGCAGTGATTTCGTTTAACGGTCAGCCGTAGGCGTATGTAAATAGCAGCAAGTACGCCTTCGGCTGACTGTTAAACGATTGATTGAACGTTGTTGCCGTCTATCCATCACCCGGGCGTGTAGACGGGAGGTTCCCCAATTGACTTTGCATGGATGGGCGACTGCTTCGTGGCTGGGGTTTGTTCGAGTGGCAAAGGCCACTTGACTGTGGTATCGTACAGGGGCTTGCGAACAGTATGGAGGCGGTCTCAGCCTCATGAGTAAGCGATCAGAAGCCTCCATAACCTACTTCAAGATGACCGATTCGCTTTTTCCCAATGTTCCCTCGATGGATACGCTGACACCTGAACGAATCATTGCCATGCGCGATAGCGTGATGGGGCAGATGGATTTCGGCCGACGGTACACCTTAGGCCTGTTGGAAGAGATTCCTGAGTCGTATTGGAATACCATTCCCGCTGGCGCTACTTCTCACATCGCTTGGCAGGTGGGGCATCTTGCCGTTTCGCAGTATGGCTTGATGTTATTTCGCCAACGCGGGCGGGCAGAAGGTGATTTGGATCTCATGCCGGGATGGCTTCGAAAGAAGTTCGGCCGCGGGACGGTGCCACCCACCGAGCCTAGCGAGATTCCTACCAAGGCAGAACTGCTCGCGACACTGCAGCGTATCCACGTAGCGGCCATGACGGCTGTTCCCACGTTCACCGCGGAGCAACTGTCCGAGCCAACCGAAATGCCATACGCGGTTTACCCGATCAAACTGGGGGCCTTGTTGTTTTGCCCCCTGCACGAATCCATCCATGCGGGCCAGATCGGTTTGCTCCGCCGTATGCACGGCATGGAATCTGTTCGCTAGCATTCGAATTGATATTGGCTGCGATTCTTGATTGAGTCACAATGGTGTTTTGCTTTTTCAAAAACGGCCAACGGATGGGTCGCTCATGCCAGTACGAATCTCCACAGACGATCCTTACAACCAAACTTTTGGATTGAAAGATCGTTGCGCGTATCTGCTGTTTCGAACGATCATCTGTATCGTCCAGTCGACGTCCGTGGAACGCTGCGATCGATGGTGTCGACTGGTGGCCAGACTTCTTTCGAGATATCTGCCCTTGCGCCGGGGATTGATTCAAGAGAATCTGAAACGCGTCTTTCCCGACTGGGATCCAGGACGAGCGGTCGAAGTGCAAGAGCGTATGTGGCATCATTTGCTGTTGATGGGATGTGAAGTGGCGCATGCACCGCGCAAGATCCATCGCGAAAACTGGCATGAGCACTTTCGAATTCCCAATCGGCAGGCAATGCTACAAATTGTATTGGACGAACGGCCTTCGGTTTTGGTATCGGGGCATTACGGGAACTTTGAACTGGCTGGTTTTCTGACTGGCCTGTTTGGGCTTCCCTCCACGACCATTGCCAGACCGCTGGACAATGGTTTTGTCCACGATTACGTGACTCAGTTTCGTTCGCTTGGCGGTCAACATTACTTACCCAAAGAGGGCAGTTCTCTGGACGTGCAAAAGCTGCTTAGCAAAGGTGGTAACTTAGCATTGCTTGCGGACCAACATGCGGGTCCCAAAGGCTGTTGGGTCGACTTCTTAGGGCATCCTGCGTCGTGCCATAAAGGGCTGGCCTTGTTCACCTTATCCAGTGGGGCGCCGATGATTGTCGTTGGGAACACTCGACAAGGGGCACCGTTGCAATTCGAGCTTTCGGTATTGGGGATCGCGGACCCGAACAAAAAAGGGGAGCATTTGAACAGCGTCGCAACCTTGACGCGCTGGTATAATCAGTGCCTTGAGCAGATCATCTTCAGATTTCCCGAACAATATTGGTGGGTTCATCGTCGCTGGAAAGGTGAACCACCTCAGAAGAAGTCGAATCGCGCAGCCTAGTTATGACGAAAACTTACACGGGCCTTGGGCTCACTTGCATGTATCCCGAGAACTGGTCTGTCACGGAAGATACCGACGATGGCCGCGTGGTTAGCTTTACTCTGGAAAGTCCATCGGCAGCGTTCATGACGGTAACAGAATACCCCTGGACCGTAACGCCACAAGAAGCGTTGGATGAAGCCTGCGAAGTCATGCGCGACGAGTACGACGAGGTGGAGTTTCATGAGACGGACTCGGACCTGGAAAGGGATGGTAAGCCTTTGGATGCATGCCTTGCTGGCGAGGCTCGGTTCTATTATCTGGATCTGATGGTTGTCTCCCGTATGATTGCGTTTGTATTGGAGCACAGAACCTTTCTGATCCAAATCCAAGCAGAGGACCGCGACTTTGAAGCACTGGAAATCGTATTCAAAGCAATTTTGGTCAGCATGCTTCGGTCCGTACAGAATGAATAAGGGACAATAGAAGTATGTCGCTCCAGGAGATAGTCCTTATTTCCGCGAATCCAAAATCGGGTCCTCGCAGCCGTCTCGCTCTGGTCGAGCAACTGAAATGCAGCCTGGAAAATGTTGGATATCTTTGCGAGCTACATACCAACCTAGATGCAATGGCCCAGCGCGCTGAAGTGCTATGGCAAGAAAAACGGCTTCGAACGGTCATCGCCGCGGGTGGTGATGGAACAGCATCGATCGTCTCAAGTTTGATCCATCCGCAAACACCACTGACGCTATTCCCAACGGGTTCAGAAAATCTGTTGGCTCAGTTTTTGGGAGTCACCGCCAACGTGGAATCCTGCGTCAGTGCGATCCAAAGGCTGCGTACTAGAACTTTCGACACCATGGACGTCAACGGAAAGACCGCCATGTTGATGGCCTCGATCGGATTCGATGCCGAAGTCGTTCGCAGGGTTCATCAGGCTCGTCGGTCGCATATCACCCGATGGAGTTACTGGAAGGCGATCGCAGCGACCGTTCTGGCCTATCGCTGGCCCGATTTGCAAGTGGTCCTTCGCGATGATCAAGGACGCGCCATGGAGGAAACCTTAGGGAGCTGGGTGTTCATTTTCAACGTACCCAAGTACGCAGCGGGCTTAGCCATTATGGAGGATGCAAAAGAGAACGATGGTCAACTGGATATCGGTGTGCTAGATCGAGGCGGATTGTTGCGAGGGCTCTGTGACTTTCTTGCGGTTCTTCGTGGCAAACACCATCAATCCCAGCGATGGCGACGTTTTCGAGCTGCCTCGATCGAGGTTTCGTTGCCCGAATCATCGGCGGGACAAGCATCCTGCCAATCCGATGGCGATTGGACTTCCGGCCTACCTGTCCAGATTCGCATCCAACCAAGTAAGCGATTGATTGTCGTTTAGTGGCAATACAAAGGGCTGCGCGAAGTGAAGATTGCAACGAGCGATAAGGATTTAACATGAAGGAAATACGCGAACGCGTGTTGATCCTTCATGGATTTGCAGCGTGTGGGCTCGTAATGCGACCGCTACAATACTGGTTGGAAAGTCATGGTCTTTCTTGCACCTCCGATATGGCACTCCAATCGGGAGACTAGCGCCCGAGTTTATCAAGCAATGGTTCCCTCCCTTGCTCGATTTATCCGATGCGGATGACAGCTTTGTTAACACGCTTCCAAAATCATTTCCGGTCGAGACGGGTATCGTGTCGGCCCGTTTTGATATCCTCGTTCCAATGAAGAATACTTTGCTTGCCGATGCTGGCGGGCAAATCGCCATCAACGGAACGCATAACTCCATACTTGCGTCCCCTAGAGTCGCAAAGCTGGTGGCGAGCTTTCTAGCGTCAGGTCACTTTTAACAAACGGCAAATAGACAAACTACAAGGCGCTCCTCCGCCACGGCGTTTTTCTCAGTCCATGGGCGCTTCTACAAGTCGTCAAACGGCAGATCTTGAGAGGATCGTTCGGCCAGCCCCGCTTTGAAGTGTTTGCGGCAGACAGATACATAACGCTCATTACCACCTATCTGGATCTGCTCACCGTCTCGGACCGGTTTTCCGCTGCTGTCCATGCGCAGCACCATCGTTGCTTTGCGCCCACAGTGGCAGATCGTTTTTACTTCGTTCAGCGTATCTGCCCAAGCCATCAGTTGCTGACTGCCTTCAAACAGGTTGCCCTGAAAGTCGGTTCGCAAACCGTATGCCAACACTGGCACGTCCAGTTCATCGCATATGTCGCTCAATTGTCGAACTTGTAATTTGGTTAGAAACTGGGACTCATCGATCAACACGCAGTGCACTGTCTTGATCGCGTGTTCTTTTTGGATCAAACGGAACAAATTTTCGCTTGGGGAAAAAGCGATCGATTCTGATTGAAGACCGATGCGCGAGCTCACTTTGCCAATCCCAAAGCGATCGTCGACGACGGGGGACAGCACCAAAGTATGCATGCCGCGTTCGCGATAGTTGTAGCTGGATTGCAGCAAGATCGTCGACTTGCCTGCATTCATGGTCGAGTAATAAAAGAAGAGCTTGGCCAAGGGACGGATCAACTTCTCAAGAGCAACTAGGACGGACGCGCGATCGACACAAAGATATCATGCAACGACGGCTTCACCATCTCAAAGTGCTCGACGTCGCCTGCCTCCAGGAGCGTTTGAAGGATCGCGCGGCGGTTTGGTTGTTTACGGATAACCAGATCGGTGAAGCGCCCATTTGGAATGCTCTCGAGGACGTCGGGCAGATTGGAAGGTAGATCCATCCCGCTGCTCAGCCGCACTCGCAGACGAGGTTCACCGTACTGATTCGCGATATCTTCCAGGGAGCCATCCAAAACTTTGTGTCCTTGAAAGATCATGCAAACCCGATCGCACAACTGTTCTGCCATATGCATATCGTGTGTGCTAAACAGAATGGTTGTCCCGGAATCGCGAAGCCGTAGGACTGCATCGCGCAGCACTTCCATGTTGACAGGATCCAGGCCACTAAAGGGTTCATCCAGGATCAGTAATTGCGGGTTCGCGACGACGGCGCTGATGAATTGGATCTTTTGAGCCATCCCTTTGGAAAGTTGGTCGATTCGCTTCTTGTGCCAATCTCCTGCCCCCAGTGCAGCAAGCCATCGTTCGATACTTGCATCGGGAGACCGCATGCCTTTGATTTTAGCGAAATAGCGCAACACTCTTCGAACCGTCATGCGCCGATACAGTCCACGTTCCTCTGGCAGATATCCAACGCGATCATCCGCGCAGGTTCCATGATCGCTGCCAAGAACCGATACAGACCCTGAATCGGGTTGATAGATCCGCAGAATCATCCGCATCGTGGTGGTTTTTCCAGACCCGTTGGGGCCAATGAATCCATAGATGGAGCCAGCTGGGACAGTCAAATCCATCGGATGAACTGCTTGAAAGTTTCCGAATTTCTTCGATACGCCACGGAGCTCGACGGCGGCGGAACTCATGGAGGTGGCTGGCACGGGAATGGTGGGATACCTTGGAAAGTGACTGAAAAACAGGCCCTGGACTAGAACCTCAACATGATTGCCTAGTTTCGATGCGTTTGCAAGGCAAGCATGCTGAATCTTACAGATGTCGCAAACGCACCTCGTCGGAACTTTCGTCACGCGTCAGGACCCACACCCGTGCTTCAGGCTTTTGAGTTTGAAGGGCCCGCAGCCAGCCTGCCAAGTCGCGATTCAACCGAACAATGGTTGCTGTGGCAATGGCGTCCGCGTCAGCTGCGTTGCTTGCGATGACGGTCGCGCTGTGCGAACCAGCGACCCCTTTCAGCGAGCTCGGGTCTGTAATATGGCTGGAAGGGGAAGACGGGCTGGAGGAATCCGGAAACCGTTGCCAACGATCACCGGAAGTTGCCACACCGCATTTCTCTAACCGCCAGCGAAAAAGCTCTTGAGCGATCTGCGACTTACCGTCGGAATTTGAATTTGTCGCAGACGGAACATCGACCGATACAGGCCAGCCTGATGTAGCATCCGGTGCCAACCCAAGACGCATGTTGCCCGAAGCATTCACGACGAATTGATCAATACCGCACTTTTGCAAGTGACAGGCGATAGCGTCGGCCACAACCCCTTTGCCGATCGCGCCAAAATCAAATCGGAAGCCGGTGGTCTTGGTTCGAAACGCTCGGTTGGGGACATCCAGTTCAATCCACTTCCAGCCGCTTTGAAGTTTAGCTTGGCTCCATTGGTCCGGGGAGGCTAACTTTCGTTGGCGTCGAATCCTGCTTAATGCACCGAGCCCTGCATCAAAGGCTCCATCGCTCCATCGGTTCCATTGATCGCACTGATGGATAACATCCCAAAGCTCAGTCGATACATGGACCCATTCGCCTGAATCGGCTTGTTCGCAAGCGGTCGACATTTCGCTTGAAGGTTCGTAATCGCTCAAGATCGAGACCCATTGTTCGGCGATCTGCCTGGCGGACTCTAAGATTTGTTGTTTGCGTCCAGCGTTAGCATCCAACCAGCGAACATTGATCGTGCTACCCATGGTCGGAAATTCGATCTCACAACCATTCTTATCGGCAGTGTCTGCGTTATTCAAGCTACCGCGAGACCAAGAAGTACCGAACAGGCTTTGCGACCAAAGTGCACAGGATGCGATGCCTTGAAGCGCGGCACGGCGATGGAAACGCAGGTTACGACTAGGGTTCTTGGGCATGGCAGGAGTTGGCTTTGGGTTCAACAAAGAGGTGGCTTGAAACAATTTTTAGAAAATACTTGACGCGAGGAACTCAGCTCGGGGACACTAAGGGTGACGCTATCTTACTGTACTTGCACCGTTCGCATTTTTCAGGGTCCGTATTCCTTTACTCGTTGAGGAACTTGGCGATGAATCGAAATGTTTGGGAGTCCCGTGGTATCAAGTTGTGTCTGAATCATAGCCAAGCGGCTATCGAAGAGGGATTGGTCGAGCTGGAGCAGGATTTTCGAGACTGGACCGCGCATCCGCATCAACGTGCGACGTGGAGCAGATTGATGGAACATCTCGTTAGCTTTCGCTGGGTGCTCGATCAGCACTTTACCAGGATCGCAGGGGAAGGCTATCTTGAAAACGTCGTGAACGCCCATCCCGGGCTTTACTCCGAGTTGCGTGAAATTGAATGCTTACAATGCAGGCTGATCGATCAGCTCGATCTGACCATTCATCACGTTCAAAATTACGATCCGCAACGCGATGACATTTTGGACATGGTCAGCCAATTCCAAAGGCTTCATCGAGAGATTTTGGAAGAGGAATCTCAGGAACGAATTCTTGTTGATCGAGGACTAGCGTGATCAAAGGATCGCTTCGATGGGTTGCCCTTTGCTAATAGCGAGTGGGCGACCGCTACGATCATGGATCTCTGTCGATGGGTTGAACCCTAGGCAATGATAAACGGTAGCGGTGATATCTTGCGGTTCAACGCGTCCCTCCAGCGGGAAGCCACCCATTCGATCCGAACTGCCGTGCACAACCCCGCCCTGAACTCCACCGCCGGCTAAAGCGCTGGAGAAAACATGCCCCCAGTGATCTCGTCCGCCGCTGGGGTTGATCTTCGGAGATCGTCCAAATTCTCCAATCCAAACGACGAGTGTTTCATCGAGCATGCCGCGATCGGCCAGATCCTCCAGAAGGGCTGAATAGGCTTGGTCCATGGGTGGCATCAAATGGTTTTTTAGTCGGTCCGCATTCTTGGCATGCGTATCCCAGGCGGGAGCGATGTCTTCATCTGCGCCCCCTCGTGTCCAATTGACTTGAACCAGTGAAACACCTGACTCCACCAGTCGCCTAGCAAGGAGAACACTTTGGCCAAATCGATTTTGCCCATACCGTTCTCGAGTCTTTGTAGTCTCTTGTTCGAGCGCGAAGGCACGTTGGGCTTCCGTTGTCTTGAGCAGGTCAATCGCCTTCTGTTGCCAACCATTCCATCGGTGCACGGCAGTCGACGCTTGAGCGAAATTAGTTTGGGCGGAATCCAACTGCCGATTGATGCTCTTCATGAGTGCACGACGATGCAGCAAACGCTCCGGGGAAACGTCGACCGGTAACGCGATATCTGGCACACGAAAATCGGCTTGGCTGGGATCGCATGTCAGCAACCAAGGGTCAGCGTGGTTACCCAGCCAACCCGCATTTTGGCCAGGCCAGACAATTCTTCCCGTATTCCAGATCTCCTCTGGCAAGCGGATGGAACCAGGCAAGCTGCCTTGGTCTCCCTTCAAGTGCCTTACCACCGCAGCCATGCTCGGCCAATCATTGGGCGAACCTGGAAGGGCGTTTTCTTGGTTTTTGGGGGAATGCGGATAGCCGGTCAACATCCAGTAGCCGCTGGATGAATGTGCATTGTCATCGGTTGCTGTCGCCCGCAAGACGGCAATATGGTTAGTGAGCTTCGAAGTAAGTGGCATCAGTTCGCCCACTTGCAAACCCGGAGTTGCGGAGGCGATCGGTTTCAGGTCTCCTCGGATTTCTAGCGGGGCGTCAGGCTTGGGGTCCCACGTTTCGTGCTGTGGCGGCCCACCTAACAGGAACAATACGATGCACGATTTCGCCTTACCAAACGACGGGACTAGCCTCTCGGACAGGAGGGATGTATCGGATGCGGCTCGAGCTTGTTGCAATTGAGGTAAACCGATCCCGAATGCGGACAAGCCCCCGATTCGAAGCCATTCGCGACGTGACAAGCCATCGCAAAGTGTGGTACCACGACTTTGAAATGTAAGCATGGATGATTTCCTGAAAGGCGGGAGAGATAAACAGGAGCGGCGGGAGAGCCCAGTATAGCGAACGGGAAAACCAAAAATCCAGTTGAGAAGGAGTTCCAAAACGACTTTTTGTAGGGAATCCATGAAGTTGCTAGCCAGTCATGGGTTAAATCAAAGGGGCAACCCATGCTTCCATCAAGCTAGCGGATTGGTGTTTTCGTTTAACAGTCAGCCGCAGGCGTACTAACGCCACCAGCAAACAGCGC
>Ga0247831_1000498_pt1 | contig 84588 bp, 78 predicted proteins | sample LaCruzMarch2015__9_FD_192406 | JGI IMG/M metagenome (GOLD analysis project Ga0247831, IMG submission 192406) | Freshwater microbial communities from meromictic Lake La Cruz, Castile-La Mancha, Spain - LaCruzMarch2015_1m | ecosystem: Environmental > Aquatic > Freshwater > Lake | place: Spain...
TCAACGGGTTCACCGCCCTCGGCACACCCATCACAGAGGTCGTAGGATAGGTCTGTCCGGGGAAAGGGGACGTCCGAGCGTCACCAGATTTGTGCAACAGAGCCGCGGTCCACGCAAAGCTGACCCCGAACAGCGTGATCATCGCCGCCCGAACAGCCGTTCGATGTCCTGCAAGGACAGCTCGACATAGGTCGGCCGCCCGTGGTTGCACTGGCCCGACAAGGGCGTGGCCTCCATCTCGCGCAAGAGCGCGTTCATCTCGTCGGCCCCCAGCCGCCGCCCCGAGCGCACCGAGCCGTGGCAGGCCATCCGGCTCAGCACCGCATCGATCCGCCCCCGGACCAGTCCCGACACGCCCTGATCGGCCAGTTCGTCCAGCACATCGGCGACCAGCGCCGCCGCGTCGACCCCCCCCAGCACCGCAGGCACCTCGCGCACCGCCACCGCCGCCCCGCCGAAGGCCTCGATCCCGAGGCCCAGCGACGCCAGCACGGGGGCCGCCTCCAGCAGCCGCGCGCAGTCCCCCGGCGACAATGCGACGATTTCCGGGATAAGCAGCGCCTGCGCCGCAATGCCGTTCTCTGCCATCTGCCGCTTCAGCCGCTCATAGACCAGCCGCTCATGTGCGGCATGCTGATCGACGATCACCATCCCGGTCGCCGTCTGTGCGACGATGTAATTGCCGTGCAACTGGGCCCGCGCCGCACCCAGCGGAAACCGCGTCTCATCGCTCGCAGTCGCGCGCTCTTCGATGCGCGCCACCGGGCTTTCCGCGAAACCGGGGGCCTGAAACGCCGATCCCCGCGCCAGGGCCGCCCCCGAAGGCCGGTCGATCTGCCGGTCCATCTGATAGACACGGCCCGGCGGCCGGAGCGCCGCCAGCACCCCGTCCGCCACGGTCGACGACGACCGCTGCGCGCCCGCCGCCAGCACACCGCGCAACCCCGACACGATCAGCCCGCGCGCGGCCTCGGGTTCGCGGAACCGCACTTCGGATTTCGCCGGATGCACGTTCACATCGACGCGGCTAGGTTCGCAGATCAGGTTCACCACCGCCGCAGGATGCCTGTCGCGGCTCATCACGTCGAAATACGCCGCCCTCAGCGCCCCGATCAGCATCCGGTCCAGCACGGGCCGCCCGTTGACGAACAGGAACTGCGCCACCGACGAGCCCCGCGAATAGGTCGGCAAGCCCGCCCAGCCCAGCAGACGCAGCCCGTCGCGGGTCACATCCACCTCCAACGCGTTGTCGGTGAACTCCGCCCCCAGCACCTGGGTCAACCGACCGCGCAGCGCCTCCAGATATCCCCCCGCCACCGGGTCGCAGCGCAGCATCACCCGCCCCTCGCCGCCCCCGGAAACATCGCGCAGCGTGAACCCCACCGCAGGCTCGGCCATTGCCAACCGCCGGACCACATCGGACATCGCCTGCGCCTCGGCCCGGTCGCTGCGCAGGAATTTCATCCGCGCCGGGGTGGCGTGGAACAGGTCGCGCAATTCGACGACCGTGCCGCGCGCCAGCGCCGCAGGCCGCACCGCACCGACCCGCCCCGCCGTCACCGCCAGCGACACCGCATCGTGCCCGGCGGCGCGCGAGGTGATGACCAGCCGCCCGACCGCGCCCAGACTGGGCAACGCCTCGCCCCGAAAACCGAAGGAATGGATCGCCAGCAGGTCGCTGCCGTCGATCTTGGACGTCGCATGCCGCGACAGCGCGAGCGGCAGATCGGCCTCCGTCATCCCGCAGCCATCATCGGTGACCCGGATCAGCGTCTTGCCGCCATCGGCATAATCGACCGAAATCCGGCTTGCGCCCGCATCCAGTGCATTTTCGACCAGTTCCTTGACCGCCGAGGCCGGACGTTCCACCACCTCGCCCGCCGCGATGCGGTTGATCGCCGCCTCGTCCAGTTGGCGGATCACGGGACGTCCATCGGCATCGGCTATCTTGGGGGCGGGCGTGTTCATCCTACCAGTTCTAGCACAGCCTCACCGAGTCGGCCACCCGATCCTTGCGCCGACACCCCACGCCCTCCGACCCGCCGGGCGCTCCCCCTCCGCCGCGTGGGAAGTGGGGGAGGGGGGGGCGCCCCGCTCAACGCCCCGCGCGCGCCGCTTACTCGGTCCCGACCACTCCTTCGGGCTGACCCACCACCACGAAAAACAGCCTGTCCGGCGTGAACAGCGACGCCGCCACCCGCTGCACATCGGCCAATGTCACCGCTTCGACCCGGTCGTTCCGCGTCGCAGGATACTCCGGCGGCAGCCCGATCGTCTGCATGCCGACCAGGATCGAGGCGATCTGCGCGTTGCCGTCGAACCGCAGCGGATAGGACCCGGTCAGAAAGGTCTTGGCCTTGTCCAACTCCTCCGCCGTCACGCCTTGGGTCGCGATCTTTTCCCATTCCGCCCGCACTACCGCAATGGCTTCGGCGACCTTTTCGTTGGCGCTTTCAAACTGCCCGGTCAGCCAGGCTGCATGGTCCAGACTGGCCAGCCCGGTGCCGATGCCATAGGTCAGCCCGCGCTTTTCGCGCACCTCCGTCATCAGCCGCGCCCCGAACCGCCCGCCGCCCAGAATGTCGTTCAGGATCATGGCGGCGAAATAGTCGGGGTCCGCGAAGTCCAGCCCCTGCTGCGAAAACTGCACCACCGATTGCGGACCGGGCAGATCGGCCACCACCAGCCCGCCGCGATCCTCGCGCACCGCGCGGTCGGGCATCGGGCTGCCGACCTGCGGCAAGCCGCCCAGCAGATCATCCAGCAGCACGCCCAGTTCCGCCGCCGTGATGTCGCCCGCCGCCGCCACATAAACCCGGTCGCGCGCCAGCGCCCCCCGATAGGCCGCCACGATATCGTCGCGCGTCAGTGCCGTCACCGAGGCGATCGTGCCATCGCCGGACGAGCCATAGGGATGATCGCCGAAACTGCGCGCCGCCATCAGCCGCGCGGCAATCGCCTCGCCGTCCTTTTCATCGGCGCGCAGCCCGGTCAGAACCTGCCCGCGCACCCGCTCCACCGCATCCGGGTCGAACCGGGGGGACACCAGCGCCAGCCGCAGCAGCGCCAGCGCCTCGGCACGGTTTTCCGTCAGAAACCGCGACGCGACGCCGACGCCGTCCCGGTCGGCCGAAAAGCTGAAATCCGCCGCCAGGCTGTCGCGCGCGGCGGCAAACCCCTGCGCATCCAGATCGCCCGCGCCCTCTTCGATCAGCGCCGTCATCAGGTTGACCGCCCCGCGTTTGCCAGGCGCATCCAGACTGGTGCCGCCGCGAAACCGGATTTCCAGCGCGGTGAACGGGATGTCATGCGATTCAACCAGCCAGGCGGTGATCCCGCCCGGCGAGGTCACGGTCTGGATCGCGATTTCGGCCCGCACCGGCGCGGCCAGCGCCAGCAGCAGCACGGCAAGGCGGATCATCATGGGGTCTTTCCCTCCGGCGCCCGGAGCCAGGCCGTCACCGATGAGCGGTCCTGCAGCACCGCCTGCGCCACCGCCATCACCTCGTCCGCCGTGACCTCCTGCAGGACCTTCGGCCAGTCCGCGATGTCGTCCAACGTCAGCCCGACCGCCAGTGCCTCGCCATATTGCTGTGCCAGGCTTTGCGTGTCGTCGCGTTCATAGATGTCATCCGCCCGGATCTGCGCCTTGATCCGCGCGAAATCCTCGGGGGCGATCCCGGTTTCCAGGAACTTCGCCAGTTGCGCGTCCAGCGCCGCCTCGGCCTCGGCCAGACCGACGCCCGGCTGCGGCATCACCACGATGGACAGCGTGTCAGGGTCCACCGTGGTCGGGTCGTAAAACGCCGAGGTATAGACCGCGACCGGGGCGTCGAATTGCAGCGCCCGCGCCAGCACCGATGTGGTCGACGACCCGCCCAGCACCCGCGTCAGCAGCACCAGCGCCGCCGCCTGCCTCTGCGCGCCGGGATTGCGCTCGACCGCCAGATAGCTGCGGATCAGATAGGGTTCCGACACCCGATCGTCCTCCATCACCAGCCGCCGCGCGGCCAGTTGCGGCGGTTCCTGCGGGCGCACGCGCGGCTTGATGCGGTCGGACGGGGCCAGGGGGCCGTAGTGGGTTTTCGCGAGCGCCAGCACCTCGACCGGGTCCACATCGCCCGCCACCACGAGGATCGCGTTGTTGGGCGCATAGTTGGCTTGGTAGAAGTCGATCGCATCGGCCCGCGTCAGCGCCGACATCTCGTGTTTCCAGCCGATCACCGGAAGGCCGTAGGGGTGGTTCAGAAATTGCGCCGCCGACATCTGTTCGTTCAGCAGCGCGCCGGGCGAACTGTCGGTGCGCTGGTTGCGCTCTTCGATGATGACCTGCAACTCGGTGGCCGCATCGGCCTCCGACAGCACCAGATCGCGCATCCGGTCGGCTTCCATCCGCATGATCAGGTCCAGCCGGTCGGCCGCCACCCGCTGATGGTAGGCGGTGTAGTCATAGCTGGTGAACGCGTTGTCGCGCCCGCCCTGGGCCGAAACCGCCTCGGAAAACTCACCCGCCGCCATGTCGTCGGTGGCCTTGAACATCAGGTGTTCCAGAAAATGCGCGATCCCGGAATGGCCGGCGGGTTCATCCGCCGACCCGATGCGATACCACACCATCTGCACCACCGCCGGCGCGCGGTGATCCTCGATCACCACCACCTGCATTCCGTTGTCGAGCATGTAAGACGTGACGGGCGCGGTCTGTGCCGCCGCCCCCAGCATCAGAACCGCCATCAGGCCTAGGCCGAGTTTGCGCAGCATGGTCACTCCCAACGATCATCCGGTCAACCCAACCTACCCGGACAACCGCCCGCGGCAAGGCCGGGCCACGCGGTTGTGACTATTCGCCCTGCTGCGGCGGCGGGGCCGACGGCGTGCGCGCGCCCGCCCGGCGCCAGCGGGCCAGTTCGGCATGCTGGTCCAGCGACTGGCGTTCATAGGCGCGGAAATAGACGTTCAGGTCAAAAACCCGCTCCAGCAGCCTGGCGTTGTTGCGCTTGCGGAACTCCAGATCCTCGGTGGCCAGCGTTGTGCGGATATCCGCCGAAACCCCGTTGCGCCCCGCGTAAGCCGCCAGACCCGCATCGCCCGCCGGAACCCCGCCTGCCTTGGTCACCGACCCGCCCAGTGCGGCGATCGCATCGGCGCGCGGATCGGGATCGGTCAGGTTGCCAGCCCCGGGGGTCGGATCGGGAAGCGCCGTCAGATCCTGCGGCAATTCCAGCGGTTTGGCAGGCAGGATCGAAAACTCGTCGGGCCCGTTGCTCGGCGATCGCAGGTTCATCAGTTGCGGAACGGCGTCGCCCGCGCAGGCCGAAACGGAAAAACCTCCCAGACAAGCCAGTGCCACAACCCGCCATGACAAACCGCGTCCTGCCGCCCGCATCCCCACCCTCGCCTCGCCTTGACCGCTCTTGCCTGTCGTCTTACCCCAAAGCCCCGCCGTCGTCACGGGGTCTTTCGCCGCGTCGGTCCGGGTCTGGACCTGGCACCGGGTCCCGGCTTCGGCCCCGGCGTGCCCCTTCCGTTTCCCGATCCCGTTCCGCTGCCCGGGGGGCGCGAAAACACCACCAGCCCGAGGGCACCCGCAAAGATCGCGATGTCCGCCACGTTGAACGCATAGGGGTTTTCGATCCCGCAGCACGACATGTTCAGGAAATCGGCCACCGCGCCATACGCCACCCGGTCCACGACATTGCCCATCGCCCCGCCGATCAGCAACCCCGCCGCGATCTGCGCCCAGCGTCCGGCGCCATCGCGTTTGACCCAGACCCAGACCCACACCGATATCGCCACCGCCACCGCGATCAGAACCCATCGCATCGCCTCGGCATTGCTGGTCAGCAGGCCGAAGTTCACTCCCCGGTTCCACGCCATCCGGAACACCAGAAAGGGCGGAGCCACGTCGATCTCGCCGCGCTCGATCAGGTTCAGCCCGAACACCACGCCCAGCTTGCTGAGCTGATCCAGCACAAAGGTCGCCGCCGCCACGATGGGAACCTGCCGCATGATCAATGCCGGAAATGCCGCTGGCCGGTGAACACCATCGCCAGCCCCGCCTTGTCGGCCGCCGCGATCACCTCGTCGTCGCGCATCGATCCGCCCGGCTGGATCACCGCCGTAGCGCCCGCTTCGGCCGCCGCCAGCAACCCGTCGGAAAACGGAAAGAACGCGTCCGACGCCACGACCGACCCCTGGGTGCGCGGCGTTGCCAGCCCCAGCACATCCGCCATGTCGGCGCTTTTCATCGCGGCAATCCGCGTGCTGTCGATCCGGCTCATCTGGCCTGCCCCGATGCCCACGGTCGCCCCGTCCGCCACATGGACGATCGCGTTGGATTTCACATGCTTGGCAACCTTCCAGGCGAACAGCAGGTCGGCCAGCTCGGCCTCGGTCGGGGCACGCTGCGTCACAACCCGCAGGTCGGCGCGGGTCATCCCCGCCGCGTCGCGGTCCTGCACCAGAAACCCGCCCGCCACCTGCCGGAACACCAGCCCCGGCGCACGCGGGTCGGGCAGGGCGTCGGTGGTGAGCAGCCGCAGGTTCTTCTTGTCGGCAAACACCGCGCGGGCCTCGTCGCTGGCCCCGGGGGCGATCACCACCTCGGTGAAGATCTTGACGATCTCGCGCGCCGTCGCCACGTCAAGCGGCTGGCTCAGCGCCACCACCCCGCCAAAGGCCGAGGTGCGGTCGCAGTCATAGGCGCGCTGATAGGCCATCGCCAGACTGGTGCCCACCGCAACGCCGCAGGGGTTGGCATGCTTGATGATCGCACAGGCCGGATGCTCCGCGCCCAGTTCCGCCACCAGTTCGAACGCCGCATCGGTGTCGTTGATGTTGTTGTAGGACAGTTCCTTGCCCTGCCACTGCCGCGCCGTGGCCACGCCTGCGCGACCCGACCCGTCGACATAGAACGACGCGCGCTGGTGCGGGTTCTCGCCATACCGCAGACCCTGCGCCAGTCGCCCCGCAAAGGCCCGGTGCCGCGGCACTTCGCCCAGATGCCCCGCCATCCACCCGGACACCGCCGCGTCATAGGCCGCCGTCCGAGAAAAGGCCTGCAAGGCCAGCGACTTGCGGAACGCCAGCGTCGTCGCCCCCTGATGGGTCCGCATCTGGTCCAGCAGCGGCGCGTAATCGGCCGGATCGGTCAGCACCGCGACAAAGCCGTGGTTCTTCGCCGCCGCCCGGATCATCGCCGGCCCGCCGATGTCGATGTTCTCGATGCAGGTCGCATCATCCGCGCCGCGCGCCACCGCAGCCTCGAACGGATAGAGGTTGACGATCAGCAGATCGATCGGCTCGATCCCGTGCGCCGCCATTGCCAGCAGATGCTCGTCATCGTCGCGCAACGCCAGCAATCCGCCATGCACCGCCGGGTGCAGCGTCTTCACCCGGCCGTCCATCATCTCGGGGAACCCGGTCACCTCGGCCACATCGCGCACCGGCAGACCGGCCCCGCGCAACAGCCCCGCCGTGCCGCCGGTCGAGATCAGTTCGACCCCCCGGGAAACCAGGGTTCGCGCAAGGTCCAGAAGACCGGTCTTGTCGGACACCGAAATCAACGCCCGCCCGATGGGAACCAGATTTGCCATGAGTTACGCCCCTTCGCCTCGCAGGTCACTGCGCGACAGATCCTTCGTCACGATCCAGATCCCGGATGGCCAGCGGAGTATCCTGTGCCTTCGCCAAGGTCCAGCCTACCCGCGTCTCGAAATCTGTGGCGCGCGATGCCAGCACGATGGCGCGTGTTCCCCTCGGCTGCAACCGGCCCTTTTCCAGATAGACCGATGGCTCCAGCGACAGCCCCGCCACGCCGTCATGGCGAAACACCCAGATTTCGCCGGATTTCAGGGCCAGCGACACCGCCGTGCCCCCCATGTCGAGGGCCGCATCGACATCGGGGTGCAGATGGAACCGCACGGAAAAGCCCACGCCCTGCCGCCCGTCCATCATCATCCGTTCGAACCGCCGCTTTTCCGGGGTGGTCAGACAGGCCAGACTGTCGATCCCGCTCAGCCGCCGCCCGTCGGTCGACAACAACAGGTCGCGCACATGGCTCAGGCCATGCGTTTCCGCCCAGCCGGTATGCGCCAGATGCAGCCCCATCCCGTCCGGGCCCGCGGTCTGGCGCAGCACGGCGATCGCCGCGCGGTCGGTCAGCGCCTCGTCCTCCTCGCCCGCCAGCCGCGACGACGAAAACCCGTCCACCGCCAGCGTCGAATGCGACGGCGTCGCCCGCCCCGCCCGGCGCCACTCCCGCCCGAACGGCGCACCCGACCCGCAATTGACGATCACCGGCCGCCGCCCCGACGTCAGCTCGAAGGCGCAGGTGCTGGCATGCGCCGACAGCCCAGCCCGCCCGCCCGGGGGCGGACCCGCATCGACGATCACCGTCGTGCGCCCCCCTGCCAGCCGGGCATAGCCCATCGCCAGTCCCTGCACCGGCAACGCCCGCACCCCGGCCTGCGCCAGCGCCTGATCCAGCCGCCCGTCCAACCCCCGCCCGCCGCCATGAAACCGCGCGAGGCCACCATCGGCATGCCGCAGCGCCCGCAAGGTGGGGGCCATCCGTTCCAGCGCGCCCAGAACCTCGGGCGGCACGACGCGCCCCGCCTCCGACAGCGCCTGCACCGCCCAGGTCAGCAGGGTGAACACATCCAGCAGATCCTCGGGGTTGCGCGTCGGGATGCCGCCCTCGCGGTCGATCTCGGTCGCGCAATCGGCCGACAGCGCCGCCACCGCAGGCGTCACCCGCTCGCCCATCCCGGTCAGCGCCAGCCCGGCCGAGATCATCCCCGTCAGCGCCTCGAATCGCGGCAGCCCGGGCACCGCCTTCTGCCAGTGCCGCGACAGATACACGGTCTGCGCGCTCAACAGCCGGTAATAAGCCGCCGACTGCCCGCGATCGCGCCCGGACAACAGCAGGAACGCATGGTTGATCCAGCGGATCAGCCGCCGCCCGGTCAGATCGGCGGTCCAGCCCGGCCCCCGGCCCCGGCCATAGCGCTCGATCCAGTCCCAGGTCCAGTCCTGCGCCCGCGCCCGCGCCGTGGCATCCCCCACCGCCGCCAGATCGTCGAGCCAGCCAAACCCGTGGATGTCGCGCGCCGCAGCCCGGTCGGGCAGCTTCACATCCCAGATCGACACGCCCGGCTGTTCCACCAGATCGCCGCCGAACAGGAAATTCCCCGCAATCAACTGCTTGCCGCGCGAATAGGACCCGATGGTGCGCGGCTCGGGCTGCCCGACAAATCCGGTCGCCGTTCGCACCTGCCCGGCACGCCACAGCGCCAGACGGGTGAAAAATTCCCCCGACCCCGGCCCCGTCCTGCCTGTGTTGCCGACGCCCGCCATCCCTGTCCGCTTTGCCTGATGCTGCTCTCGCCCGGTTCCGGGTCCTGTGGCGCAGCATATCGCCCCACTGGCAGCCTGTCACCCCGCCGCAGGCAGGTCAGCGCCGGATTGCCCCTGGCCCTCCCACCGGTCCGGCCAACCCGATGGCACCGCGCAACCCGTCGTCCGCCAAACGATCGCGCCCCTCCCCCGTTCCAACTGGCCCAAATATCCCACGGGGGTGTGGGGGTGTGAAACCCCCACTCTTCGGCCCGGGTGCAGGCGCGCGCGCCGCCCTTCGGCACGGACGACGCGCCGACGCTCCCCCCAACCCCAGCCCCCTACCCCTGCCCCCTACCCCAGCCCCCTACCCCTGCCCCCTACCCCAGCCGCCTATCCCAGATGGTCGATCCGCTGCAGATACTGCGCCAGCCGCGCCACCTCGCCCATCCAGCGCGCGATCAGCCTCGGGTCATGCGGGGCCGCATGCACACCCGCCGGAATCTCCCGCGCCAGCACCGCCTCGACGGCCAGGCTCACCGGCACCGACACCAGCCGCCCCATCGCCGACCCGCGCGCGTCGCCCCAGGCATCCATCGCCCAGGTTTCATGGAACACCACCCGGCCTGCGCGTTGCGCCATCAGGCTGACGAACAGCACCACCCGGTCCGGTTCCCCCGGCGCATAGGCATTGTCGCGCAGAAACTCCGCCGCCATCTCGGCCAGCCGCGCGTCGCCCTCGGGCCCGGACAGCGTCTCGATCTCGGCAAACACCGGGGCCCAGGCCGCGGCCCAGCCGTTCAGCCGGATCGTGCCGCGCACGAAATCCCGGATTTTCCATGCGGGATCAAACCGGTAGTCGGCGATGAACGGAAGGCTGTCGCGGTTGGGATACACCTCGAAACTTTCCGGCACCGGCAGGGCCGCATCATAGCGGCTGATCGCATCCCAGGGCCGCGCGACCCGCAGCTCGCTGTAGTTCCGGATCGACCGCGACGCCGACCGCAGCGCCTTCAGCACGCCGACCGGGGCCCAACTGAACTTGTAACGAAACGCGTTGGGGATCTTCGGCACGCCTCCGCAATAGGATGTGAACGACAGGTCATTTTCAACATCATAGCCCGCCGAGGCGCGATAGCGGGCCACCAGGTCATGCGCCATCAGATGGTCGATGCCGGGGTCCAGCCCCACTTCGTTGACCGAAACCAGCCCCGCCTCGCGAAACGCGCCGTCCAATGCCCGCATCTCGGGCGCGATGTAGGACGATGAGACGAAATGCGCGCGCCTTTGCAAACAGGCATTCGCAATCGCCACATGCTGATCGGCCGGCAGCATCGACACCGCCAGATCGCCGGGCTGCAACGCCGCCGTCAGCGCGTCCAGCGCATAGGCCCGGATGTCATCCGTCAGATCGCCCACCACCTCATGGGCCTTTTCCACCGTGCGGTTCCACACCACCACCGGCTGCCCTGCCTCGATCAGCCGCCGCAACCCGGGCCCCGACGACAACCCCGTGCCGCACCAATGAACCGTCATCTTTTCATCCCCCCGTGTTTCACGAATTCCGCCGCCGCGCGCCCCCAGACGCCGCCCGCCAGATCGCCCAGCGTCCGCAGCGACGGCAGCAGTTGCGCCGCGAAATCCTCGCTGCTTTCCACCGGCAGCAAGGACGGCAGATTGTCGATCGCCGTCACATCCAGCACCGGATCGTCGCAGACCCGCAGCGCAGGCGCCGCCCAGTCGGTCACCCGGTCATAGACCTTTATCGGCGAGAAGTCCGAGGTCGGGTCGCAGGCGATATCCCCGATCACCGACAGGGCCCGCACGGCCGTCAGCGCCGACACCGGCACGAACACCGGGCAGCCGGGCCGCGCAAGGATGCAGTTCAGGAAAATCTCGTGCGTCAGCACTTCCGGGAACGGCCCGCCCCGCGCTGTTTCGGCGATGTCCCAGCGCGTCACCGCCAGCCCCATCGCGGTGCACAGGTCGGCAGCCCCGGTCCCCACTCGCCCCAGCGCCCCGATGATCAGCACGCGCGGCCGCGCCAGCGCCGCCGTGTGGGTCAGCGTGGTCAGGTCGGCCCGCAAATCCGCCAGCAGACCCTCGCGCCCCGCACAGGGCGCGACCGGGCCGCAGATCCCGCCCTGCGCCTGCGCCATCCAGCATTTCAGCGCCACCGCCGCCCCGGCATAACCCGCCCAGTATCCGAAGGCCGCGACCCGGCGGCCCGCCTCGTCCACCAGATATTCCAGATCATAAAGGCTCCCACCCCCGGCCCGGAACCGCGCCAGCAGCAACTGCCCGGCCGGCTGCCCCTTGAAGGCATGGCCGAACATGATGTGGCGGTGACGCAGCGGCGAGCCATCCTCGGGCAACTCCTTCAGCCCGAAGATGATCGCGTCGAGCGGCGCGTCGGGCCATGACCCTTCGGGCGCGATCTCGCACCCGGCGGCGCGGTAGCCGTCGATCCCCACCGCGCGCAGCGTGCTGTCTTCGACCGTGACCCGCATCCCTGCGGCGATCAGCGCCGCCGCCCCGCCCGGCATCAGCCCCACCCGCTCCTCGTTGGCACGCTGTTCGGCGCGAACCCACAGATGTGTCATGATGGTCTCCTCTGGCGTTTGGCCGCCAGACATACCAGATCGGATGTCAGGCAACAGGGGGTCCCATGCGCAGACGGAATCTCATCGGCGGATTGGCAGCGGCGGCAGCAGCGGGGATGGCCGCCGGCGTGGCGGCCCTGTGGCCCCGCGCCCTGCCCGAACGCCCGCCCCTGCCGCGCCCGCGCGGGCCGCTGGCCACCTATCACCTCGGCCACAGCCTGGTGGGCCGCGACATGCCCGCGATGCTGGCGCAACTGGCCGGGCATGCCCATGCCAGCCAGTTGGGCTGGGGGGCCAGCCTGATGAACCACGCGCAGGGCGACATCGCAGGCTTTGCCACCGAAAACGCCCACCCCGCGCATCAACCGGCGACCGAAGCGCTGTCTTCGGGCCGGTTCGACGCCGTTGTGCTGACCGAAATGGTCGAATTGACCGCAGCCATCCGCTATCACGCATCGCCGCGCTGGCTGGCGCACTGGGCCGCGCTGGCCCGCGCGGCAAATCCCGCCGCCCGCGTCTTTCTCTATGAAACCTGGCACCGCCTGACCGACCCCGCAGGCTGGCTGACCCGGATCGACACCGACCTGCAGACCCTGTGGATCGACCGCGTGCTGACCCCCGCGATGCGCCGCAGCGGCGTGCCGATCTACCTGATCCCTGCAGGCCAGACCCTGGCGGCCGTCGCCCGCGCCGCCGAGACCGGGCAGATCCCCGGCTTGACCGATCGGCACGACCTGTTCAGCGACGACATCCACCTGAACGACATCGGGCACTATCTGGTGGCGCTGATCCATTACGCCACGATCTATCAGGCCGACCCCACCGGCCTGCCACACGCCCTGATGCGCGCCGATGGCAGCCCGGCCACGCCCCCGTCCGCCGCCACGGCACAGGCGCTGCAACAACTGGTCTGGCAAGTTGTCCCCCGCTATGGTGCCACGGGTATCCAGCGGAGCCTCTGATGACCCTGTTTTCCCTTCTGGCCGACATCCTGTTTGTCGGTCACAGCCTTGTCGGCCCCGACCTGCCGCCGCTGGTCGACGCCACTTTGGCCGCGATGAACGATCCCGGCACCGTGCAATCGCAGGTCATCACCGGCGCGTCGCTGGCCGACGGCTGGGACAACGTGGCGCAAACCGAAGGTGTGGATGCCCGCGCCGAACTGCCGCGCGGCAAGACCGACGTGCTGATCCTGACCGAAGCCGTTCCGCTGGCCGCGCATCTCGAAGGCTCGCACACGGCGGAAGCGGCCGCGCGATATGCGGCGCTGGCCGTCGGCGCCAACCCGCAGACCCGGGTCTTTCTGGCCGAAACCTGGCCTTCGCTGGCCTCCGGCACGGCCACGCCGCCACCCGGCGACCCGGCAGGCAGCCTGCCCTGGCGCACCCGGATCACCGCCGACCTGATCCTGTGGGAGGATACCGCCGTGCAGGCTTCGGCCAGCACCCCGGTCCGCCTGATCCCCGCCGGTCAGGCGTTCGGCCTGCTGTCGGATGCGATCGACGCCGGGCAGGTGCCCGGCCTGACCTCGATCCGCGATCTGTTCCGCGACGACATCCAGCCCAACGACAAGGGCCTGTATTTCGTTGCGATGGTCCACGCCGCCGCGATCACCGGGCGCAACCCGGTCGGCGTTCCGGCGCAACTGCTGCGCACCTGGGCCTCGCGCGATGCGGTGATGACCGACGACCTCGCCACCGCCCTGCAGCGCATCGCCTGGGCGGCGGTCAGTGCGCAGCACCTGCGCACCCCCGCCCTTTTGCCGCTGACCGACCCGCCCTCTACCGCCACTGTCGCGCCATCCGCCGAACCCGCGACCCAACCGCAGTTCGCACCGATCACCAACCCCAACCTCGGCCTCGGGCTGGCGGCGGTCAATGACTGGTCGGTGCAGCAACCCTTTCTGGACGTGATGAAAACCGCGCGGCCCTGGGTCGGCCACCTGCCCGGCCAATGGGGCGGCTGGGATCATGCGCGCCTTGCCGCCGAAGGCTATCTCGACCCCGACGGTTGGCCCAAATCCCTGCCGCCCGAGTTGTCGGGGATTTCCACCCTGATCCTGACCGACCTCGCCCCCGAGGCCACTTCCGCCTCCGGTCGCTATGACTTGACCTATACCGGCACCGGCACCCTGCAGCTCGACGGTCGCGCCGCGATCATCGACGCCGTCCCCGGCCGCATCACCTTCGACTACACCGCCGGCGAAGGCGCCGTTCTGATCACGATCACCGCCACCGACCCGGCAGACCCGCTGCGCGCCATCACCGTGGTCCGGCAGGACCGCGCGGCGGCGCTGGCGGCAGGCGAGATCTTCAACCCCGACTGGATCGCCCGGATCCGGGGCGTCAAGCTGATCCGGCTGATGGACTGGATGGGCGTCACCAACGCCACCCTCACCAGCCCCGCCGACCGCCCGCGCCCCGGGGACTACACCTGGGCCCGCCATGGCGTGCCCGTGGAAGTCCAGATCGCGCTGGCCAACCAGCTTCGCGCCGATCCATGGTTCTCGATCCCGCATACGGCTGACGATGCGCTGGTGGCGGAATGGGCCGCGCTGGCCCGCGACACCCTCGATCCCGCCCTGAACGCCCATGTCGAGTTTTCCAACGAGGTGTGGAACTGGCAGTTCGCCCAGGCGCAATGGGCCGAGGATCAGGGCCGCGCCCGCTGGGGTCGGGACCAGACCTGGGTGCAGTTCTACGCCCTGCGCGCCGCGCAAGTGATGGGCATCTGGACCCGGACCTTCGGGGAACAGGCACCGACCCGGCTGACCCGGATCATCGCCACCCAGACCGGCTGGCTCGGGCTCGAGGAGCAGATCCTCGATGCCCCGCTGGTCGTCGCCGAAGGCCTGCCCGCCCTGGTGACCAGCTTTGACGCCTATGCCGTCACCGGCTATTTCAGCGCCCTTTTGGGGTCCGAGCCGAAAATCCCGCTGGTGAAGGACTGGATCGCCAAGTCAGCCGCCGCTGCCGAAACCGCCATGGCCGAACAGGGCCTGACCGGGACCGACGCCGACGCTTACCGCAGCGCCCACCGCCATGACCTGGCCTTCCGCCTCGCCGAACAGGAGTTGCGCGACGGCTCGCTGTCCGGCGACCCGACCGACAGCCTGACCGCCGTGCTGTCGGACATCCTGCCCTACCATGCCGACGTCGCCGCGCGGCACGGCCTGCGCCTGATGATGTATGAAGGCGGCACCCATGTCGTGGGCTACGGGGCCGCCGTCGACGACCCGGCGCTGACCGACTTCTTCACCGCCCTGAACTATTCGCCACAGATGGGGGCGCTTTATACCGATCTGCTGGCCGGCTGGGCGCGGTTGTCGCCCGAGCCGTTCAACGCCTTTGTCGATGTGACGCGCCCGATCAAATGGGGCAGTTGGGGGGCGCTGCGTCATCTGACCGACGACAACCCGCGCTGGCAGGCGCTGGCCAACGGATGCCCGGAATGCTGAGCGTGATCATCCCGGCCTCCAACGAGGAACACTACATCGCCGCCTGCCTGACCGCGCTTTTCGCCTCCACCGAAGCGGGCGAGGCGATCGTCGTGGCCAACGGCTGCCATGACGCCACCGCCGCCCGCGCAATTGCGCTTTCGCCCGAGGCGCAGGCCGCCGGCTGGGGCCTGACCGTCCTGACCCTGCCCCAGGGCAGCAAACCCGCCGCCCTGAACGCAGGCGACGCCGCCGCCACCCACAGCGCCCGCGTCTATCTCGATGCCGACGTGATCGTGTCGCCCCGCCTGATCGCGCAACTGTCGGCGGCCCTCGCCCCCCACCGCCCGCTCTACGCCACCGGCACCCCCCGCATCCCGCGCGCGAAAAGCGCCGTCACCCGCGCCTATGCCCGGTTCTGGCAGAAACTGCCCTTCGCCCGGTCCAACGCCCCGGGCTACGGCCTCTTTGCCACCAACGCCATGGGCCGGGCCCGCTGGGGTGCCTTCCCCGACATCATCTCGGACGACACCTTCATCCGCCTGCTGTTCACCCCGTCCGAGCGCATCCAGGTCCCCGCCCCCTACGACTGGCCGATGATCGAGGGCTTCCGCGCCCTGACGCGCGTGCGCCGCCGTCAGGATGCCGGGGTGGCCGAACTGGCCCGGCTCTACCCCCACCTGATGGCCAACGATGCCAAACCGGGCCTTTCCCCCGCCCGCCTCGCCACCCTCGCCCTGACCGACCCCGCAGGCTTCGCCACCTATGCCGCCGTCAGCCTCGCCACCAGACTGACCCGCAGCCCTGGCTGGACGCGGGGACGGTGATCCTCCGGATCATCCCCGACCGAGACGCGGCTTGCCCCACCTTGCCGGGTCGCGGCGGTGCCGCCCGTTGCGCTGCCAAAAAGCCGAAAAAGAGATGCTTGCCCCATCATCCGTTCATAAATATCCCGGGGTCCGGGGCAGAGCCCCGGGTCTTTCCCCCTTCCAATCCATTGAAATCTGGGAAAATTCCCAGCGGAACCTTCGTGGCAGACCGAACATCCCGCCCCGGGACGCGCCCTATGGCATCACCTCGAACCGGTCCACATCCACCATCCCCATGTCGGTGATCTTCAGATGCGGGATCACCGGCAGGCACAGAAAGGCCAGTTGCAGGAACGGCTCCTCCAGCGTGACGCCCAGCGACCGCGCCGCCGCCCGCAGCGCCCCCAGCCCCGCATGAACCACCTCGAACGGCTCCAGGCTCATCAGCCCCGCCACCGGCAGCGCCAGTTCCGCCAGGATGACCCCGTCCGCGACCACCACGAACCCGCCCTCGATCTGCCCCAGCCGCGTCACCGCCAGCGCCATGTCCCCATAGTCCACCCCCACCACCGCGATGTTGTGATGGTCATGACACACGGTCGAGGCGATCGCCCCGCGTTGCAGCCCGAAGCCCTGGACAAAGCCGGTGGCGATGTTGCCGTTGACCCCGTGGCGTTCGACCACGGCGATCTTGACCAGATCGCGCGCGATGTCGGGGGCCTTGTCGCCATCGACCGGGGCAATGTCAAACGTCAGATGCGCGGTGATGATCTTGCCCGGCAGGATGCCGATCACCGGCGTCTCTGCCCGGTTGCCGGCGGTGCGGAACGCGGCGGGGGTCACCGGCAGCGCCTTCACCGAATGCCGCGCCACCGGATCGATAATCCTGCGCCCCGCGAAAGCCGCATCGCAAACCCGCACGCCCCCGGCGTAAACCGCCGACACCGCACAGCGGTCCAGCGAGGTCAGCACCGCGATATCCGCCCGTTTGCCCGGCGCGATCAGCCCGCGGTCCTTCAGCCCGAACGCCTCGGCCGCCGAAAGGCTGGCTGCGCGATACACCGCCAGCGGCGGCGCGCCCAGGGCGATCGCGGTGCGGATCATGTGGTCCAGATGGCCATGCTCGGCGATGTCCAGCGGGTTGCGGTCATCGGTGCAGAAGGCCAGATACGGCGAATGCCGCTCGGTCAGCAGCCCCGCCAGCGCGTGCAGATCCTTGGACACCGACCCTTCGCGGATCAGCACCCGCATCCCCTTGCGCAGCTTTTCCAGCGCCTCGTCGTATCCCGTCGCCTCGTGTTCGGTCCGGATGCCGGCAGCGAGATATCCGTTCAGGTCATGCCCCCGCAGCAGGGGCGCGTGCCCGTCGATGTGGCGGCCCGCAAATGCCTCCAGCTTGGCCATGCAGCCGGGATCGCGGTGCAGCACGCCGGGATAGTTCATGAATTCCGCCAACCCGATGACGCGCGGATGATCCATCAGCGGGGTCAGATCGCCCGCCTCCAGCCGCGCGCCGGTGGTTTCCATGTGGGTGGACGGCACGCAGGACGACAGTTGCACCCGGATGTCCATCAGGGTGTGCTGCGACGCTTCGAGGAAATAGCGGATCCCGGCCAGCCCGCAGACATTGGCAATCTCGTGCGGGTCGCAGATCGCCGTCGTCACCCCGTGCGGGGTCACGCAGCGGTCGAATTCAAACGGGGTGACCAGCGAGGATTCGATGTGCAGATGCGTGTCGATGAACCCGGGCACCAGGATGTGCCCCGTGACATCCACCACCTGCCGCCCCTGATAGTCGCCGAACACCCCGACGATGGTATCGCCGCAGATCGCCACGTCCGACGCCACCAGATCGCCGGTGATCAGGTCGAACACCACGCCCCCCTTCAGCACCAGGTCGGCAGGCACCACCCCGCGCCCCTGATCGATCCGGTCTGCCAATGCCGCCTTTGCCATGCGCGCGCCTCCTGTGCCGACAGGGAACCCCAGCGGGCGCGCAAGGTAAAGGGGGTTGCGGACCCGGCGCATCGATGATTGCCTTGCGGCAAACGAGGTCCCCATGCGCCCGCTGCGCGGCATCGCCCTGAAACTCGGCTCGGTTCTGGTGTTCATCGTCATGTCGGCGATGATCAAGGCGACGGCGGCGCATGTGCCTGCGGGCGAGGCGGTGTTCTTCCGCTCGGTCTTTGCCATTCCGGTGATCGTGGTCTGGCTGGCGATGCGGCGCGAACTGGCCACCGGGTTTCGCACGATCAACCCGATCGGCCATGTCTGGCGCGGGCTGATGGGCACGCTTGCGATGGGGCTGGGGTTCGCGGGCCTCGGCTATCTGCCGCTGCCCGAGGTGACGGCCATCGGCTACGCGGCCCCGCTGCTGACCGTGGTGTTTGCCGCGATGTTTCTGGGCGAGGAGGTGCGATTGTTCCGCCTGACCGCCGTGGCACTCGGGCTGGTGGGGGTGCTGATCGTGCTGTCGCCGCGTCTGACCGTGCTGGACCCCGAGGTGGCCAGCCACCGCGAGGCGTTCGGGGCGGCGCTGGTGCTGGGGGGGGCGGTGTTTGCGGCCTTGGCGCAGGTCTTCGTGCGCAAGCTGGTGATGACCGAAAAGACCCCGGCCATCGTGTTCTGGTTTTCGCTGACGGCAAGCGCGCTGTCGCTGGCGACGCTGCCCTTTGGCTGGGTGGTGCCTGCGCCGCGCGAGGCGGTGCTGCTGGTCGGCTGCGGGTTGCTGGGCGGGGTGGGGCAGATCCTGCTGACGTCGAGCTACCGCGAGGCGGATGCGAGCCTGGTGGCCCCGTTCGACTATGCCTCGATGCTGTTCGCCCTGCTGATCGGGTATTTCGTGTTCGCCGAGGTGCCGACTTGGACGATGCTCGGCGGGGCGGCATTAGTGATCGCGGCCGGGGTGCTGATCATCTGGCGCGAACGGCAGTTGGGGCTGGAGCGCGCACGGCAGCGCAAATCGATGACGCCGCAGGGGTGAGCCGGTGAAGGAAAAGGTCCGGTGGACCTTTTCCCCGGCGAACGCCCGAGCACGCTTGCGAGGGCCGGGGGAGCCCGCTCTTCACGCGTCGTCGCGCTTTGCACGCCTCCAGCCGTTCTTGGCAGATTTCCTGCGGTCGGTCTGCCGCCCACACCCCTTGCCCAACGCCTTCGGCCCATGGGCAACGAAACCGATGGACCTTCCACAGGAAGGTCCATCAGGCGGTTTCGAAGGCAGACGGCCCCTCAGGACTCATCCCACCCCACCACCAGATCTGCCGCCCGCGACCCGGCTACCACCCGCCGGATGTTCGGCAGATCGTTCCCGTCGATCCAGGCCCGCGCCGCCGCAGGCGTCTTGCCATACCGCGCCCACCGGGCCAGCAGGCGCCGCTGCAACTCGGCCTCGGGCACGTCGATCCACACCGTCAGGTCGAACAAAAGCCCTGCCTGCACCCAGGGTGCCTCGTTCAACAACAGCCAGTTCCCTTCGACCACCAGCACCCGGTCCCCCGCCGTCACGACATCCGCCGCCGCCCGGCTGATCTCCAGATCACGGTCGAACAGGGGGATCGCCACCTCGTCCTCAACCCGCAACCGGCGCAGCAGATGCAGGAAACCTGCGACGTCGAACGTATCCGGTGCCCCCTTGCGGTCCCGCATCCCCCGCGCGATCAGCACGCCGTCATCATAGTGGAACCCGTCCATCGGCACGGCCTTGGCCCCCGGCCCAAAGGCCGCGACCACTGCCGCAGCAAGCGTCGATTTCCCTGCCCCCGGCGGCCCGGCTATCGCGGTCAGGAACCGCCCGGCGCTGGCCCGCGCCCGGATGACCTCGGCCAGCCCTTCGGGCGTCATGCCTGTTCTGCCACGCCTTCAGGCACCTTGGCCCCGGTCATGTAGGCCACCGCGTCCGACATCGAGTGTTCCTGTGGCTTGATCACGCACAGCCGCTTGCCCAGCCGGTGGATGTGGATGCGGTCGGCCACCTCGAACACATGCGGCATGTTGTGGCTGATCAGCACGATCGGAATACCGCGCGACCGCACATCGCGGATCAGTTCCAGCACCCGGCGGCTTTCCTTGACGCCAAGCGCCGCCGTGGGTTCATCCAGGATCACCACCTTGGACCCGAACGCCGCCGCCCGCGCCACCGCCACCCCCTGCCGCTGGCCACCCGACAGGGTTTCCACCGCCTGGCCGATGTTCTGGATCGTCATCAGCCCCAGTTCCGACAGTTTTTCGCGCGCGAAAGCCTCCATCCGCTTGCGGTCCATCTGGCGGAACACCGTGCCCATGATCCCCGGTTTGCGCCACTCGCGGCCCAGAAACATGTTGTCGGCAATCGACAGCGCGGGCGACATCGCAAGGTTCTGATACACCGTCTCGATCCCCGCCTTGCGCGCCTCCTCCGGCCCGCGGAAATGCACGGGCTTTCCCTCCAGCTCGATCGTGCCGTGGTCGGGGGTCACGGCACCCGAGATCGCCTTGATCAGCGTCGATTTGCCCGCGCCGTTATCGCCGATCACCGCCAGGATTTCCCCCGGCATCAGGTCGAAATCCGCCCCCGACATGGCCACGACCGTGCCATAGCGTTTCATCAGGCCCCGCGTCCGCAGGATCGGTTGCACGTCACTCATTGCGAGGCCCTCCGCAGCCATTGATCCAGCGCCACGGCGACGATCACCAGACATCCGGCGGCGAACATCTGCCAATAATCATCCACCCGCGCCAGCGACAGCCCGGTGTTGAACACCCCCACGATGATCGTGCCCAGAACCGACCCGACAATCGACCCCCGCCCGCCGAACAGCGAGGTCCCGCCGATCACCACGGCTGTGATCGACCCGAGGTTGACCGTGTCGAACGCGATGGGCGAGATCGTCCCCACCCGGCCGATCGCCACCCAGCCGGCAAAGCCGCAGATCACCCCCGCCACGACATAGACTGAAATCAGCGTGCGGTTGATCCGGATGCCCGACAGCATCGCCGCATCCGGGTCGTCGCCGATGGCATGCACATGCCGCCCCCAGGCGGTCTGGCTCAGCACATACCAGACGATCGCGGCCAGGACGATCAGCCCGATGCTGCCATAGGTGATCCGGGTGCCCAGGGTCGAAATCCCCTGCCCGAACCACAACAGCGTCGGCGCGTTCTGTTCGATATCGAGGTTGCGGATCGACTCCGACCCAGAATACCACAGCTTCAGCGCGTTGAAGATCGACAGCGTGCCAAGCGTCACGATGAACGGCGGCAGCTTCACGATTGCCACCAGAAAGCCGTTCAGAAACCCCATCAGCCCGCCAAAGAACATCCCGATCAGGACCGCCAGCCCCGCAGGCACCCCGGAAAACACCGCGAGGTTGCCCATGATCAGCGAACAGATCACCAGGATCGCCCCCACCGACAGGTCGATCCCGGCGGTCAGGATCACCAGCGTCTGCGCGATGGCGATGAACCCGGTCACCGTCACCTGCTGCAGCACGGTCGACAGGGACGACGGCTGCAGGAACCGCGGCGCGATGGCCCCGAAGGCCAGCACCGAAATGATCAGGATCAGCGCCGGGATCACCGTGGGATAGGACCGCAGGAACCCGCGCAGAACGTGGATCAGCGACCGGTCGTCCTTTTCGAAACTCGCCACCTGCCGGTCAGCCTCGGCAAGCTTCGCCTCGAAGTCCGAGATGGTCTTGGTCGGTGCCCCTTGGTCGGTCATAGCCCCCCCCGATATTCCGTGATCGCGCCTAAGACAAAGGGCGACTGTAACGCCGCCCTCTGCAAACTCAACTCAGGTTTGGTCTGGGCATCAGCCCCAGCACAGTTCCGTGCCCTTGGTGGTGTCGATGGACGGAACACCCTCCACCGGCTTGTCGGTCACCAGATTGACGCCGGTGTTGAAGAACGACAGGCCTTCGGTCACGGCGGGCTTGGTGCCGTCTTTCGAGAAGGCGACGATCGCCTCGATCCCCTTCGATGCCATCAGCAGCGGATATTGCTGCGAGGTGGCCCCGATGACGCCCGACTTGACCGATGCCACGCCTGGGCAGCCGCCGTCGACCGAAACGATGATCGCCTGACCTTCCTTGCCGGCGTTCTTCAGCGCCTGGTAGGCACCCTCGGCGGCCGGTTCGTTGATCGTGTAGACCACGTTGATGTCGGGGTCTTTCGCCAGCAGGTTTTCCATCGCGCGCAGACCGCCTTCGGGGTTGGCGTCCGACGACTCATGCCCGATCACGCGCGGATCGGTTTCCGACCCCATGACCTTCAGATCCGGCACTTCGATGCCGAACCCCACCAGGAACCCGGTGTCGCGCTGCACGTCGACCGAGATGTTGTCCTTGTTGATGTCCAGCATCGCGATTTTCGCGTTCGCCGCTTCGGCGCCCAAGGTTGCCGCAGCCCATTTGCCGATCAAGAGACCCGCTTCGAAGTTGTCGGTCGCAAAGGTGATGTCCTGCGCCTCGGCATCCGCCAGCGGCGTGTCGAGCGCGATCACCAGGATCCCGGCGGCGCGGGCGGCTTTCAGAGCGGGGCCGACCGAGTCGTTCGACGGCGTGATCAGGATGCCCTTGGCCCCTGCGGCGGTGCAGTTTTCGATCGCGGTGATCTGCGGCGCGGCGTCGCCGTCCTTTTCACCGGCATAGGCCTGGAATTCCAGACCGGCGGCGGTGGCGGCGGCCTCGGCGCCTTCCTTCATCTTCACGAAGAACGGGTTGGTGTTGTTCTTGGTGATCAGGCAGGCCAGATCGGCCGCCGAAGCCTGCCCCGCGATCAAGGCCAGAACGGCAGCGCCCGCCAGGGCGGCAGCTTTGAATTTCATCGGTCATCCCTCCCAAGGATCGGGGGTGTCCCCCCGGTTTCGTCCACCCCAAGGCCTCCCAGCCCGGCGACACCGATACACAACACCGATTCCCGGGTTTGGGTCAAGATAAATAAATCAGAGTGAATTATTATTGACAGCCCCGCCGTCCCCGGCCAAGGTCAAGGCTGGTCCGGACCCTGCGCCGGACCTCGCGTTCAGGGAGGACGGACATGCTGATCGGACTGCCGCCGCTGCTGGGGCCGGACCTGCTGTTCACCCTGCGCGCCATGGGGCATGGCGACGAGATCGCGCTGGTCGACGGCAATTACCCCGCACAGGACCATGCCCGCCGTCTGGTGCGGGCCGACGGGCACGGGCTGCTGGCGGTGCTGGAGGCGATCCTGCAGGTCCTGCCGATCGAAACCGCCGGGGGCGGCGGGGTGTTCCGCGCAGGCCTGCACAACGATCCCGAACAGGCGGGGCCGATCCATGCCGCCATCGACGCGGCCTGCGCGCGGCGCGGGCTGACCGTCACCCCCCTCGCCGGGCCACAGCTTTACCCCCGCATCCGGGCGGCGCACAGCATCGTGGCCACATCCGAGGCGGCGCTGTTTGCCAATGTCGTTCTGCGCAAGGGGGTCATCGCGGCCCCCCCTTTACCCTGAGGCAGGCCCGTGCAGGACAGCGCCCCCGACCGCACCCCGTCCGACGCCGCGACCCTGCGCGGCACCAACCAGTCGGGAATGCGTGCGCAGAACGAACGGCTGGTGCTGTCTCTCGTGCGCCAGCATGGCGGGCTGGCGAAATCCGACATCGCTCGGATCACCGGGCTGTCGGCGCAGACGGTGTCGGTCATCATGCGCGCACTGGAACAGGATGGCCTCTTGCAGCGGGGCGAGCCGCAGCGCGGCCGGATCGGCCAGCCATCGGTTCCGATGTCGCTGGCGGCGGATGGCGCGTTCTTTCTGGGGCTGAAGATCGGGCGGCGGTCGGCGGACCTGACGTTGATCGACTTTCTGGGGGCGGTGCGGGCGAGTGAACGGCGGGTCTACCGCTATCCCACCCCAGACGCCGTGGTGGCCTTTGTCCGCGACGCGCTGCCCGGCGTGATCGCCACCCTGCCGCCGCCCCTGCGCGACCGGATCGGCGGTCTGGGTGTGGCGATGCCGTTCCAGTTGTGGAACTGGGTGCAGGCCCTTGGCGCGCCGCAGGCCGAGATGGACGCCTGGCGCGACCGCGACATGGCGGCGGATCTGGCGGCGATCACCGGGATGCCGGTCTATGTGCAGAATGATGCCACCTCGGCCTGCGGGGCGGAACTGGTGTTCGGCACCGGCGATCGGCCATCGGATTTTCTCTATTTCTATTTCGGCACCTTCATCGGTGGCGGCCTGGTGCTGAACGGCCAGTTGTTTCTGGGCCATACCGGCAATGCCGCAGGTGTGGGGCCGCTGCCGGTGCCTGGGCCGGACGGGCGGATGCGGCGGCTGTTCGATGTGGCGTCTCTGTCGGTGCTGGCCGATGCGATGGAGGCGCATGGCGAGCCCAGCGACCATCTCTGGGAGCGCCCCGACAACTGGCAGGTCAGCGATGCGGTGCTGCAGGCCTGGATGGACGCCGCCGCCGAAGGCCTCGCAGCGGCAATCCTGTCGGCGTCGGCGCTGCTGGAACTCGAGGCGGTGCTGATCGACGGCTGGATGCCGCAGGCGGTGCGCGCCGAGGTCACCCGCCGCACGCAGGCCGCCCTTCTGCGGCTCGACCTGTCGGGCGTGACCCCGCCGGTGGTGCGCGAAGGCAGCGTCGGCGCGCAGGCGCGGTCGCTGGGGGCGGCGGCGATCCCGCTGTCGCAACGCTATCTGATCGATCAGAACGCGGCGATGCGGGACGGGTGAAGCCCCGGTTTTTCGCCGCAAGATCACAGTTTTTCTGACATCAGGCGCAGAATGCTATCCGCCCGGCCGCTGCGCGGCGGGATTTTTCGGAGAAAAATCGTTGGCATCGGCACAGGACCCGCATATGTCGGTAAGGGGCCGTCGCGCCGACTTGCCATGACCTGAGGGAACCGCCGCGTCGATGTCGTTGATCCTGCTCGCTTGTCTGCCCTTCCTCGGTGCGCTGTTGCCCGGTCTGGTCACCCGCGCCGGACGTGGGGCACAGGCGCTGGTGGCGGGGCTGACCACGACGCTGGCCCTGGCGGGGTTGATCGGCCTCGCCCCGGCGGTGCTGCGCGGCGAGGCGCTGGCAGAGCGGATCGACTGGCTGCCGCAGCTTGGCCTCGCCGTCAGCCTGCGGCTCGACGGGCTGGGGCTGCTGTTTGCCGGGCTGATCCTGGGCATCGGTTTGCTGGTGATCGTCTATGCCCGCCACTATCTCGCAAAGCGAGACCCGATGGGGCAGTTCTACTGCTACCTTCTGCTGTTTCAGGGCGCGATGCTGGGCATCGTGCTGTCGGACAACATCCTGCTGCTGGTGGTGTTCTGGGAGCTGACCTCGCTGTCGTCGTTCCTGCTGATCGGGTTCTGGAGCCATCTGCCCGAAGGCCGCCGCGGAGCGCGCATGGCCCTGACGGTGACCGGGGCGGGGGGGCTGGCGCTGATGGGCGGGGCGATGCTGCTGGGGCGGATCGCGGGGTCGTTCGAGCTTTCGGTGATCCTGACCCGCGCCGAGGTGATCCAGTCCTCGCCGCTGTATCTGCCGGTGCTGGTGCTGATCCTGCTGGGGGCCTTTGCCAAATCGGCGCAGGTGCCGTTCCAGTTCTGGTTGCCGCAGGCGATGGCCGCGCCGACCCCGGTTTCGGCCTATCTGCATTCGGCGACCATGGTGAAGGCGGGGATCTTCCTGATGGCGCGGCTGTGGCCGGTGCTGGCGGGAACCCCCGAATGGTTCGGCATCGTCACCACAGCCGGGCTGCTGACGCTGCTGCTGGGGGCCTGGACGGCGCTGTTCAAGGATGACCTCAAGGCGCTGCTGGCCTATTCCACGGTCAGCCATCTGGGACTGATCACCTTGCTGCTGGGGCTGGGAACCAAGCCTGCGCTGCTGGCGGCGATCTTTCACATCGTCAACCACGCCAGTTTCAAGGCGGCGCTGTTCCTGTCGGCGGGGATCGTCGATCACGAGGCGGGCACCCGGTCGCTGTCGCGGCTGGGGGGGCTGGCGCGGCTGATGCCGGTCAGCTTTGCGCTGGCCGCCCTTGCCGCGCTGTCGATGGCGGGGTTGCCGCCGCTGAACGGCTTTCTTTCCAAGGAAATGCTGCTGGAGGAGGTGGCGCACACCCACTTTGCCGGATCGCCCTGGCTGCTGGCGGCCTTGGTCACGCTGGGGGCGGCGGTGTCGGCGGGCTACAGCTTTCGGCTGATCGGCGCGGTGTATCTGGGGCCGGTGCGCAGTGACTATCCGCAGGCCCCGCATGATCCGGGCCTCGGGATGACCGGGCCGGTGATGGTGCTGGTGGCGCTGGTGCTGGCGATCGGGCTCGCGCCCATGCTGGTGGCGGGCGGGTTGGTGCAGGCGGCGTCGGCGGCCAGTGCCGGTGCTGCGGTCGAGGTGCATCTGAAACTGTGGCACGGGTTGGAACCGGCCGCGCTGTGGATGTCGGTGGCGGCGTTCGGGGCGGGTCTGGCGATCTGGGGCGGCTATCCGCAGCTTGCCATGCTGGACCGGCGGGCGCATCTGCCGGACAGCGCCGCGCTGTTCGAGGCGGCCGTTGCGGGCGTGGTCGCCGTCGCGCGCGGCCTGACCCGCGCCCTGCACGACGGGCCGCTGGCGCGCGGGCTGGGCGTGGCGCTGCTGCTGATGGCGGGGCTGTCGGTCTGGGCCTTCACCGGGGGCGGCTATTCGCCCGGCGCCCGTGACACAACTCCGCTGGAACTGGCCCCGGTGGTGCTGGGAACGGGGCTGGCGCTGGCGACGCTGGCCGCGGTGTGGTTTCACCGGCAAAGGGTGCTGGCGCTGATCCTGATGGGGGTGGTCGGGCTGGTGCTGTCGCTGGCCTTCGCCTATCTGGCGGCCCCCGACCTGGCGCTGACCCAGATCGCGGTCGAGGTGGTGACGGTGCTTTTGCTGCTGCTGGCGCTGAACCTGCTGCCGAAATCCGCCCCGGTCGAGCCGCCGGCCCGCCGCCTGCGCGATGGCGCGGCGGCGGTGGCCCTGGGTCTGGGCATGGCGGCGCTGAGCTATGCCCTGCTGACCCGGAATGCGGCGTTCGAACCGATCTCGGCCTTCCACCTCGCGCAGTCCAAACCGGGGGCGGGCGGCACCAATGCGGTCAACACGATCATCGTCGATTTCCGCGGCTTTGACACCTATGGCGAGATCATCGTGCTCGGCATCGCCGCCGTGATCATCGCGGCCATCGGGCAGGCGTTGCGCGGGCTGGCCCCACTGCCGGAACCGGCATCGCAGGATGCCCATCCGATCATCTTTGCAATCGCCGCGCGGCTGTTGCTGCCGATGACGGTTCTGGTCGCGGTCTATCTGTTCCTGCGCGGCCACAACCTGCCGGGAGGGGGTTTTGTGGCGGGATTGGTAGTGGCGATCGGCCTGATGCTGCAGTTCCTGGCCTCGGGGCACGGCTGGACCGGCGCGCGACTGCGGTTGGGGTTTTTCGGGCTGATCGGCGCGGGGGTGATGGCGGCCACGCTGACCGGGCTCGGCGCGCTGGTGTGGGGGCGGCCGTTCCTGACCTCGTGGCACGGCTATGTCAGCCTGCCGGGGCTGGAGAAGTTCGAATTGGCCAGCGCGATGGGCTTCGATCTGGGCGTGTTCCTGTGCGTGCTGGGGGCGGTGCTGGCGATGCTGGTGGCGGTCGCGCGCCTGACGGCGGGGCGGCGCTGATGGAGGCGCTGGTCGCCATGGCCATCGGCCTGCTGACCGCTGCGGGGGTCTATCTGACCCTGCGCCCGCGCAGTTTCGATGTCATCCTGGGGCTGTCGTTCCTGTCCTATGCGGTCAATCTGTTCCTGTTCGCCTCGGGCCGATTGGCACCGGGCAAGCTGCCGATCATCGATCCGGGCGCGTCGGGCTACACCGATCCGTTGCCGCAGGCGCTGGTGCTGACCGCCATCGTGATCAGCTTCGGGATGACGGCGGTTCTGGTGATGATGGGTCTGGGGGCCTATCTGCGGACGCAAAGCGACAGCACCGATGACAAGGATGCCGAATGATCCCCGATCTGGTGACGCCCATCGTGCTGCCTGCCGCGACCGCTGCCGTGATGCTGCTGATCGGGCGGAACAATCTGGCGCTGCAGCGCGGGCTGAGCCTCGTTTCGGTTCTCGGTCTGACCGGGCTGTGGGTCGCATTGGCGCTGCAGACCCTGCCGCGCGCTGAAGCCCTTGGCAACTGGCCCGCGCCGTTCGGCATCGTGCTGGTGGCCGACGGGCTGTCGGTGCTGATGCTGGGGCTGGTGGCGGGGCTGGCGGGGATCGTGCTGCTGCATGTGCTGGCCACCGGAACCGACCGGCTGGGGGCCTCGTTCCATCCGCTGTTCCAGTTCCAACTGATGGGGCTGAACGGCGCCTTCCTGACCGGCGACGCCTTTACCCTGTTCGTGTTCTTCGAGGTGCTGCTGATCGCCTCCTACGGCCTTGTGGTGCATGGCGGGGGGGCGGCGCGGCTGCTGGCCGGGGTGCGCTATGTGGTGACCAATCTGGTGGGGTCCACGCTGTTCCTGATCGGGCTGGGGGTGGTCTATGCGGTGACCGGCACGCTGAACATGGCGGACCTCGCGGCCAAGGTGGCGGCCCTTCCGGCGGGGGATGCGGGGCTGATCCGGGTGGCCGCCGTGATGCTGCTGCTGGTGTTCGCGGTCAAGGCGGCGCTGGTGCCGCTGCAGGTCTGGCTGCCCGCAACCTATGCGGAAAGCCCCGCCCCGGTGGCGGCGCTGTTTGCGGTGATGACCAAGGTGGGGGCCTATGCCGCGCTGCGGTTCGGCACGCTGATCTTTCCGCCGGGCACGCCTGCGACCGGCACGCTATATGCCGATCTGCTGCTGCCGGCCGGACTGGTGACCCTGGGCGTGGGGGCGGTCGGGATGCTGGGGGCGCAGGGCATCAACCGCACCGCCGCCTATGCCGCCATCACCTCGACCGGCACGCTGTTCATCGCCCTGTCGGGCTTCACGCCACTGGCGACCTCGGCGGGGCTTTACTACCTGATCCATTCCACGCTTGCGGTGGCCGCACTGTTCCTGATCGCCGATCTGGTGACCCGGGCAGGAGGGCGGTCTGGCGCGGTGGCGGTGCTGTTCTTTGCCACCGCGATCGGCGTGGCCGGGATGCCGCCCCTGTCGGGGTTTCTGGGCAAACTCCTGATCCTGCAGGCACGGTGGGACTTTGCCGCAGTGGTCTGGCCGGTGGTGCTAACCACATCGCTGCTGACGATTGTGGCGCTGGCGCGGCTGGGGTCCGATCTGTTCTGGAAATCCGCCACAGCCGACCGGCCCGCCACTGCATCGCTGATCGCCCCCGTCCTGATCCTGTCGGCGCTGGTCGCCCTGACGATCTGGGCCGGGCCGATGACCGACACCCTGACGCTGCTCGCCCGCGACCTGCATGCCCCCGCGCCCTATCTTGCCACCGTAAAGGCCCTGCAATGATCCGCCGCCTGATCCCGCATCCCGGCCTGTCTGCCCTTCTGGCGCTGACCTGGCTGCTGCTGAGCGAGTCGATTTCGGTCAATACCGTGCTGCTGGCGACCGTTCTGGGCCTCGCCATTCCGATTGCGACGTCGGCCTATTGGCCCGACCGTCCGCACCTGATCAGCCCGTGGCGGCTGATGTCCTATGTCGGCCTGGTGGTCTGGGACGTGATCGTGGCGAATTTTCAGGTCGCGTGGATCATCCTGTTCATGCCGCGCGACCAGATCAGGTCCGCCTGGATCACCGTGCCGGTCGATCTGCCCTCGCCCGAGGCGCTGACGATGCTGGCAGGCACCATCACCCTGACCCCGGGCACCCTGACCGCCGATGTTTCGGCCGATGGCAAGGCGTTGCTGATCCATGCCCTGCATGCCCCCGACCCCGATGCCACCCGCGACGACATCAAGGCGCGCTATGAAACCCGACTGAAGAGGATCTTTTCCTGATGCTGTCCTTTGCCCTGACGTTTGCGCTGACCTGCTTTGCGCTTGGCTTTGCGATGAACATTCTGGCCTTCATCCGTGCGCCGGGCCTTCCCGACCGGATCCTTGCGGTGGATACCATGGTGGTGAACGGCATCGCGCTGACCGTTCTTTACGGGGTGCGCAGCGGGTCGCATCTCTACATCGACGTGGCAATGCTGCTCGCGCTGACGGGGTTCGTCTCGACCGTCGCCTTCTGCAAGTTCCTTCTGCGGGGGAGCATCATCGAATGACGCAGGTCGCAGACATCGTGGCGTCGGTGGCGCTGATCGTGGGCGGCCTGTTCGGCCTGATCGGCAGCTACGGCATCCTGCGGCTGCGGGGCCCGCTGCAGCGCCTGCATGCCCCGACCAAGGCAACCACGCTGGGGGTCGGGGCCGCGTTGATCGCGTCGGCCCTGCATGTGTGGACGACGACCGGACTTGCGACCTGGCAAGAGGGTCTGGTCACCGTCTTCCTGTTCCTGACAGCACCCTTGACAGCGCTGCATCTGGCCAAGGCGCACCTTCTGGACACCCCGCCGGGCGATCTGCCCGCCACCGGATCGCCGCGCGACTGGGCGCACCGCGACGCGCCCTGACCTGCGGTTTTGACCGGATGGTCAAAACCCGCGACACAAGACTTGCCACCCCGACCCGCGTCATGCAATCGTGAAGGCGATCCGTGGCGACGGGATGGAGACGGCCCTTGCACACCCTGACCCCCAGCCTGCTGCCGCAACTTTCCCCCATCGGCCATCCGCGCAACCCCGGCATGGCCCTCGACCTCGACTGGGTCGCGGGCGTGCAGGCGAACACCTCGGCCATCGAGCGCCGCGCGGCCACGTTGCCCGGGCGACGGTCGGTCAAGAAAGACCATCAGGCGGCCTGGCTGTGCAAGGCGATCAGCGTGATCGACCTGACCACCCTTTCGGGCGACGACACGGTCGGCCGGGTGCAGCGGCTGTGCGCCAAGGCGCGGCAGCCCGTCGCGCCCTGGATGCTGGAGCGATTGGGGATGCCGGGCCTGACCACCGGGGCGGTCTGCGTCTATCACGAGATGGTCGCACCGGCGGTGCGCGCGCTGGAAGGCTCGGGCATCCCGGTCGCCGCCGTGTCGACCGGGTTCCCCGCCGGCCTGTCGCCGTTCCCCCTGCGCCTCGCCGAGATCGGCCAAAGCGTGGCCGCCGGGGCTGCCGAAATCGACATCGTGATTTCCCGCCGCCATGTCCTGACGCAGGATTGGCAGGCGTTGTATGACGAAACCGCCGCGATGCGCGCCGCCTGTGGCGATGCCCACATGAAGGCGATCCTTGCGACGGGCGAGTTGGGAACCCTGCGCAACGTCGCCCGCGCGAGCCTTGTCTGCATGATGGCGGGGGCCGATTTCATCAAGACCTCGACCGGGAAAGAGGCGGTGAACGCCACCCTGCCCGTCACCCTGACGATGATCCGCGCCATCCGGGATTACGAGGACCGCACGGGGTATAAGGTCGGCTACAAACCGGCGGGCGGCATCGCCAAGGCCAAGGACGCGCTGCTGTATCTGGCGATGATGAAGGACGAGTTGGGCCACGACTGGCTGCAGCCCGACCTGTTCCGCTTCGGGGCTTCCAGCCTGCTTGGCGACATCGAACGCCAGCTTGAACACCACCTGACCGGCGCCTATTCCGCCGCCAACCGCCATGCGATGGGATAACCGATGACCGTCCGCGATATCTTCGACACCATGGCCTATGGCCCCGCGCCCGAATCCAATGCCGAAGCGCTCGCATGGCTGGCCAAGAACCAGAACACCTTTGGCCACTGGATCGACGGGGCCTTCACCAAATCGGGCCACACCTTCGCCACCTGCAACCCCGCCACCGGCACGGAACTGGCGCAGGTCACCCAGGGCACTCCGACCGATATCGCACAGGCCATCGCCGCCGCCCGCCGCGCCCAGCCGAAATGGGCAAAACTCACCGGCCATCAGCGCGCCAAACACCTCTACGCCCTCGCCCGCCTCGTGCAGAAACACGCCCGCCTCCTCGCCGTCCTGGAAACCATGGACAACGGCAAACCGATCCGCGAATCGCGCGACATCGACATCCCCCTCGTCGCCCGCCATTTCTACTACCACGCGGGCCTCGCCCAACTGCTGGCCGCCGAACTGCCTGACCATCACCCCCTCGGCGTCTGCGGCGCGATCATCCCGTGGAACTTCCCGCTGCTGATGCTGGCGTGGAAAGTCGCCCCGGCGCTGGCCGCCGGCAACACGATCGTGCTGAAACCCGCCGAATACACCCCGCTGACCGCGCTCCTCTTCGCCGACCTCAGCCGCGAGGCGGGCCTGCCCAAGGGTGTCCTCAACATCGTCACCGGCGACGGCGACACGGGTGCGGCGCTGGCGGCCCACCCCGGAACCGACAAGATCGCCTTCACCGGATCTACCTCGGTCGGCCGCAAGATCCGCGAGGCGACCGCAGGCACGGCCAAGGCGCTGACGCTGGAGCTTGGCGGCAAATCCCCCTACATCGTGTTCGACGACGCCGACATCGACAGCGCCGTCGAGGGTCTGGTGGACGCCATCTGGTTCAACCAGGGTCAGGTCTGCTGTGCCGGTTCACGCCTTCTGGTGCAGGAAGGCATTGCCGACCGCTTCCACCGGAAGCTGAAACGCCGGATGGACGGCCTGCGGCTTGGCGACCCCCTTGACAAATGCATCGACGTCGGCGCGATCGTCGACCCCCTCCAACTGGCCGCCATCACCGCCATGGTCGACGCCAACACCCAAGGCGAAACCTACCGCGCCGCCACCCCCGTGCCGGAAGGCTGCTACTACCCCCCCACCCTGATCACCGGCCTGTCCGCCGCGTCGACCCTGATGCAGGAGGAAATCTTCGGCCCGGTCCTGGTGTCGATGACCTTCCGCACCCCCGACGAAGCCGTGCAACTGGCCAACAACACCCGCTACGGCCTTGCCGCGAGCCTGTGGAGCGAAAACATCAACCTCGCCCTCGACGTGGCCCCCAAACTGCGCGCCGGGGTGGTCTGGGTCAACGCCACCAATCTGTTCGACGCCGCTGCGGGCTTCGGCGGCGTGCGCGAATCCGGTTTCGGCCGCGAAGGCGGATGGGAGGGGCTGCTGGCCTACCTCAAACCCGACCTTCCCGCCAAACCCCTCAAACCGATCTCTGCGGTGCCCGAGCCCAAGTCGCCTGAGGCCCCCGACCTCGACCGCACCGCCAAACTCTACATCGGCGGCAAACAGACCCGCCCGGACGGGGCCTATTCGCAGCCGGTCTACGCGCCCAGAGGCAAACTGCTGGGCCATGTCGGCATCGGCAACCGCAAGGACATCCGCAACGCAGTCGAAGCCGCCCATGCCGCGAAAGGCTGGGCGAAAACCACCGGCCATGCCCGCGCGCAGATCCTGTATTACATCGCCGAAAACCTGTCGTCGCGGGCCCCGGAATTTGCAGGCCGTCTGCGCGACCTGACCGGCCGCGATGGCGACGCCGAAGTGGCCGCCAGCATCGACCGGTTGTTCACCTATGCCGCCTGGGCCGACAAATTCGACGGTCAGGCCAAATCGGTGCCCTTGCGCGGCGTGGCGCTGGCGATGACCGAACCGGTCGGCGTGATCGGCATGCTTGCACCTGACGACTGCCCCCTGCTGGGACTGATCTCGCTCATGGCCCCCGCCATAGCGATGGGCAACACGATCATCCTTGTCCCGTCCGAGCCGTTCCCGCTGGCGGCCACCGATTTCTACCAGGTGCTCGACACCTCCGACCTGCCGCCGGGCGTGGTGAACATCGTCACCGGCCCGCATGCCGATCTGGCAAGGCCGCTGGCCACCCACCTCGACATTGACGCGGTGTGGTGCTTTTCCTCCACCCCGCTGTCGGCCCGCATCGAGGCGCAGTCGGCAGGCAACCTCAAACGCACCTGGGTCAACAACGGCATGTCGCGCGACTGGTTCGCCGCCACTGCCCAGGGCCCCGCCTTTCTGCGCCACGCCACCGCGATCAAGACGATCTGGATTCCCTACGGCGAATAGGCGCTGCCCTCGGGTCCGGGGGTCAGGCCCGCCCCGCGCTGGACGACAGCATCAACGGATCGATCCCCATCCGCCGCAGGGCATCCAGCCACTTGCCGCCATCTTCAGGCGCGAACACCAGATCGTCCGCCGCGTCCCCGGTCAGCCAATCGTTGCGGCCGATTTCGGCCTCCAACTGCCCCGGCCCCCACCCGGCATAGCCGAGCGCCAGCAACGCCTGTCGCGGCCCCGCCCCATGCGCCAGCGCCTCCAGCACATCCAGCGTCGCGGTCATCCCGTAGCCGCCCGGCACCGCCATCGTCGCAGGCCCCCCGGCATAATCCGGCGAATGCAGCACGAACCCGCGCCCGCGTTCCACCGGGCCGCCGAAATGCACCCGGATATCGCGCGACCCCGCCCCCGCCGCAATGTTCAACTGCGCCAGCAGCATCGAGAATTTCATCTCGCTGACCGGCTTGTTGATGATGAGGCCCATGGCGCCCTCAGGGCTGTGCGCGCAGATCAGGATCACCGAGCGGTCAAAGCGCGGATCGCCCATCCCGGGCATCGCCACCAGCAGTTTGCCGCCAAGGTCCATCGAGTCGCGCCCCCAGTTGCCTGATCACAGGATGACCCCGTCCGCCCCGCGCCTCAACCCCCCTGCGCCGCCGGTCCCCAAGGAATCCCCTCCGGTCACATCCCTCTCGCCGAGAAGTGATTTCCCATTCCGCCGCGACCGGCTAACACGGCGGGATGTTTCGCATCCTCACCCTTGCCGCCCTGCTGCTTGCCAGCCCCGCCGCCGCCTTCACCCAGGAGGACCTGCTGCAGGCCGAACTGCTGCCCGGGTGGCGCGATGCCTCCGGTCGCCACATGGCCGCCCTGTCGCTCACCCTCGCTCCGGGATGGAAAACCTATTGGCGCAGCCCAGGCGAGGCCGGCATCCCGCCGATCCTCGACTTCACCGGGTCCGGCAATCTGGGGGCGGTGCGCCTGCACTGGCCCAGCCCGGTGGTGTTCGATGTCAATGGTTTGCAGACGATCGGCTATCACGACCGGCTGATCCTGCCGATCGAGGTCACGCCAAGCCGGTCAGGTCAGCCGATCGAGTTGCGGCTGGATGTCGATCTGGGCGTGTGCCGCGACATCTGCGTGCCCGCGCATCTGGACCTGACCGCCACCCTGCCCGCCACAGGCACACCCAACCCGGCGATCCGGGCGGCGCTGGCCAGCGGTCCGGTTCGGGCGCGCGACGCCGGGATGACCGCGATCCACTGCGCGGTCGCGCCGATTTCCGACGGCCTTGCCATGACCACCAAGATCACCATGCCCCGCCTCGGTCCGGCGGAAACCGTGGTGATCGAACCCGCAGATGGCACGATCTGGGTGTCGCAATCGGCCACCCGCCGCGATGGGGCGATACTGACCGCGAAGACCGACCTCGTGCCCCCGAACGGCGCGCCCTTCGCGCTCGACCGCTCGACCCTGCGCGTCACCGTGGTCGGCGAGCGCGGTTCGGTCGAGGTGACCGGCTGCCCCGCCCCCTAGGTTCCGCCCGCTGAGTCCCGTCGACCGGTGGACATGGTCCGTGGCAATGCGGGCGCGGGGGGCTCGACGCCCCACGCGGTCGCTCCCCCGTTCGGGTCACTTCCGCCGCTTGTGCTCTTCCAGCCGGGGCATGATCTCGACAAAGTTGCAGGGCCGGTGCCGGTAATCCAGTTGCCAGCGCAGGATCTCGTCCCAGGCATCGCGGCACGCCCCGGGCGATCCCGGCAACGCGAACAGATAGGTCCCCCCCGCCACCCCGCCGCAGGCCCGGCTTTGCACGGCCGATGTGCCGATCTTGGCCATCGAGACATGGGTGAACACCGTTCCGAACGCCTCGATCTCCTTTTCATAGACGTCGCGGTGCGCCTCGACCGTCACATCGCGCCCGGTCAGCCCGGTGCCCCCGGTGGTCAGGATCACATCCACCCCCGGATCGGTAATCCACGCCCGCAACCGTGCCGCAATCTCGGCCCGTTCGTCGCGCACGATCCCCCGCGCCGCCAGCAGATGCCCGGCACCCAGCAACCGCTCGACCAGCGTATCGCCCGACCGGTCGTCGGCGGGCGTCCGGGTGTCCGACACCGTCAGCACCGCGATCCTGACCGGAATGAACTCGCGGCTCTCGTCAATCGCCATGCTACCCCCGCGCCACAAAAGCCAACCGCGCCGCCAGCGCCACGAACACGCCCGCCGAAATCCGTCCCAACCAGCGCGCGAACCCGGCGGAGCACAGCATGCGGTACCCGGCACTCCCGGCAAACACCCCCACCAACCCGTTCACCAGGAACCCGCCCACCCCCAGCACCGCGCCATAGATCAGGAACTGCGGCAACACGGCCCGGCCTGCGTCCACGAACTGCGGCACGAAGGCCAGAACGAACAGGATGACCTTGGGATTGGTCAGGTTCACCAGCATCCCCTGGCGAAACGCACGCCCCACCCGCACCACCGGCACATCGGTCCGCACCGGCCCCGCCCGCAGCGTGGCCCAGGCCAGCCACAGCAGATACCCCACGCCTACCCAGCGGATCACCTCGGAGACCCAGGGTGCCGCCGCCACCGCCGCCCCCAACCCCAGCCCCGCCAGCGCCACATGCACCATGCCGCCGACCGACACACCCGCTGCCGCCGCCAGTGCCGCCCCCGGCCCCGCGCGCAACCCCTGCCCAAGGCAGAACATCATGTCCGCCCCCGGCGTCAGGTTCAACGCCAGCGCCGCCGGGATGAACGCCAGCAACACCGCCCCATCGACGATCATCCGCGCAACCTCGCCTGCAGGGCCAGCAAATCCGCCCAGGCCTCGCGCTTCATCGCGGGCTGGCGCAGCAGATAGGCCGGATGGAACATCGGCAACACCGGGCGGCCCAAAGCCGTGCTCCAGACCCCGCGCAGCTTGGTGATCCCCTTGGTGCCCAGCAGCGCCGCACAAGGCGTGTTGCCCATCACCACGATGATTTCAGGGTCCGCCAGCGTGATATGCCGCTCCACAAAGGGCCGCATCATCGCGATCTCGCCCGGCTCGGGGTCGCGGTTCTGCGGCGGCCGCCACGGCATCACATTGGTGATGTAAAGCGCCTGCGCCCTGTCCCCCGCCCCCCGCGACAACCCGATCGCCGCAAACATCCGGTCCAGCAATTGCCCGGCGCGGCCCACGAAGGGCCGCCCCTCGCGGTCCTCATCCACCCCCGGAGCCTCGCCCAGCACCAGCACCCGCGCCCCCGCCAGCCCGTCGGCAAACACCAGATTGCGCGCGCCCCGCCGGATCTCGCAATGCTCATATGCCGCCAACTCGGCCCGCAACGCCGCCAGCGACCCCGCCCGCCCCGCCGCCGCACGCGCCACCGTCACCGCATCGCCCGCCATCGGCAGCACCGCCACCGACGCCGCAACCGGCGGCACTACGATAGGCGCCGCCGTCACCGCCAGGTCGTATCGGTTGACCGGCACATCGCCCAGCACATCCGACACGCCCAGATCGACCTGCCAGCCCAACGCCGCCAGCGACGCCTGCCAATCCCCCGCGATGTCTTCTGCGATTCCCATGGCCACGACGCTACGCGCCGCCCCGAGCCGGAACAACCCCGCCGCCCCTTTCCCGTTGGCCCTAACATCCCGCGGGGGAAAGCGGCCCCGCTGCGTGGGGGCGCGAAGCCACCGCCTTGCGCCGCTTGCCCCACCCCCCGGCATTTGCCATAACCCCCCCATCCCCCGGCAGGAGCCAGCTATGACCTTTCGCGCCCGCCACCTCCTCGGCATCGAACACCTTGCGCCCGCCGAAATCACAGCCGTGCTCGACCTCGCCGACCGCTATGTGGACCTCAACCGCCGCACGATGAAGCAATCCGATGCCCTGCGCGGCATGACCCAGATCAACATGTTCTTCGAAGCATCGACGCGAACACTGGCCAGTTTCGAACTCGCGGGCAAACGGCTGGGCGCGGATGTGATGAACATGGGTGTGTCGCAATCCTCGGTGAAAAAGGGCGAAACGCTGCTGGATACCGCAATGACCCTGAACGCGATGCACCCCGACCTGCTGGTGGTCCGTCACCCGTCGTCCGGGGCTGTCAACCTGCTGGCCGAAAAGGTGAACTGCGCCGTTCTGAACGCCGGCGACGGCCGCCACGAACACCCGACCCAAGCCCTGCTCGACGCCCTGACCATCCGCCGCGCCAAGGGTCGGATTCAGCGCCTGACGGTGGCGATCTGCGGCGACATCGCCCATTCCCGCGTGGCGCGGTCCAACCTGATCCTGCTGGGCAAGATGGAAAACCGCATCCGCCTGATCGCCCCGCCCACCCTGATGCCCTCGGGCGTCAACGAATTCGGCTGCGAGATTTTCGACGACATGGCGGCGGGGCTGCAAGGCTGCGACGTGGTGATGATGCTGCGCCTGCAAAAGGAACGGATGGACGGCGCCTTCATCCCGTCCGAACGCGAATACTACCACCGCTACGGTCTGGATGCCGAGAAACTGGCCCACGCCAAACCCGACGCCATCGTGATGCACCCCGGTCCGATGAATAGGGGAGTCGAGATCGACGGCACCCTGGCCGACGACATCAACCGGTCGGTCATTCAGGAGCAGGTCGAGATGGGCGTGGCGGTTCGGATGGCCTGCATGGACCTGTTGGCGCGCAACCTGAAGGCGGAACGTGGGGCCAAGGCGGCGGGGGTGATGGTGTGATGGCCGCGCCGAACCACCCACGACGGGTTTGGGTCTTCGCCTTGCACATGGATGCGGATGACTTTGCCAGATTAACGGCCTCCCCCTCTCCTTGGGGAGCGTTCGAGGATGCCGCACTTGTAAGCGAAGACACGCTCGATCCTGTCGCGGCCTTGCTGGGGGTTTCTCCGGTCGACCCCGATTTCGTTGAGATTTTCGATGTGGCCGACCTTGGTGCGTTCGGTCTGGTCCGCACCCTGATTGAAGGCAATGAAATGGAAGCGTCTCAGGTTCTGCCCGACGGTGCACGGCTTGGTGCCTTGACCGGCCCGGTGCTGCTGGTGTTTTCGGCGGCTTTCGATAGGCCCGAGGTGACGTTCGACCCCGACCCCCGCGCAACCCTGATCGGCACCTACTCGACCGCAGCAGTGGCTTTTTGATGAGCGCCCCCCCCCAAACCATCCTCTGGCAAGGCCGCCCCACCACCGCCCCCTACCTGACCCTGAAACACCTCGGCACGGCCTTGCGCGGCCTGTTCGCGCTTGCCCTCTTCTTCTACGTCATCTCCCGCCTGCAAATGGGCGTGTCGCAGTACTTCGACATCCAGCTCATCGTCTTCGGCCTGTTCTTCTTGTCGATCCCGCTCGACATCGCCCGCTCGGTCCTGACCCGCCGTTTCAGCACCTACACCCTCACCACCCGTCACGCCCAAACCACCCTGACCCTGCCGCTGTTCGGCACCACCACCCGCCGCATCCCGATCATGCCCACCACCGAGATCACGCATCACAAGGGAAGGTTCGGCGGCCGCCTGTCCACCCTTTCGCTGTCAGGTCCCAAACACCCATGGTGAACCTTCCGCAGCAATGCCCCGATCTTTGAACGCATCCACGACGGCGACACTGTCGCAACTCTGATCGCCCAAGCCCAACGCGAGGCCCAATGATCCACTTCACCAACGCCCGCCTGATCGACCCGGACTCTCTGACCGACACACCCGGCTCGCTGACGGTCGAAAACGGCCTGATCGCCGTGGTCAACGCCCCTGCCCCCAAAGGCGCGCGGATCATCGACTGCCACGGCCTCCCCCTCGCTCCCGGTATCGTGGACCTTGGCGTGCAGATCGGCGAACCCGGCGAACGGCACAAGGAATCGTTCAAATCCGCCGGGCTGGCGGCGGCAGCGGGCGGGATCACCACGATCATCGCCAGGCCGGATACAACCCCGGCCATCGACACCCCCGAACTCCTTGAATTCGTCACCCGCCGCGCCCGCGAGGCCTCCCCGGTCCGCATCCACCACATGGCCGCGCTGACCCGCGCCCGCGCCGGGGCGCAGATGGTCGAGATCGGCTTCCTGCTCGACGCCGGGGCCATCGCCTTTACCGATGGCGATCACGTGACGCAGAACACCAAGACCCTATCGCGCTGCATGACCTATGCGCGATCCCTGAACGCCCTGATCATCGGCCACCCGCAGGACCCCGGCCTGTCGCGCGGCGCCTCTGCCACCACCTCGAAATTCGCCTCGCTGCGCGGGATCCCGGCCGTCTCGCCGATGGCCGAGCGGATGGGCTTTGACCGCGACATGGCGTTGGTCGAGATGACCGGCGTGCGCTATCACGCCGATCAGGTCACCTGTGCCCGCACTCTGCCCGCCCTGCAGCGCGCCAAGGCCAACGGGCTGGATGTCACGGCGGGGACCAGCATCCACCACCTGACGCTCAACGAACTGGACGTCGGCGACTATCGCACCTTCTTCAAACTGACGCCCCCCCTGCGCAGCGAGGAAGATCGGCTTGCCATGGTGCAGGCGGTGGCCGATGGCCTGATCGACACCATCGGCAGCTATCACACCCCCGCCGACGAAGAATCCAAACGCCTGCCATATGAAGAGGCCGCGAGTGGCGCGGTCGGCCTGCAAACCCTGCTTCCGGCGGCGATGCGCCTCTATCATGCAGGCCACCTCGACCTGCCCCAACTGTTCCGCGCCCTGGCGCTGAACCCGGCCCGCCGCCTCGGCCTGCCTCAGGGTCGCCTGACCCCCGGCACCCCCGCCGATCTGATCCTGTTCGACCCGGCAGCGCCCTTCCTGCTCGACCGCTTCACCCTGCAGTCGAAGTCGAAGAACACGCCGTTTGACGGCCAGCGGATGGAGGGTAAGGTGCTGGGAACCTGGGTGGCCGGCATCCGGGTCTTTGCCGAAAGCTGACATGCCCGACCTGATCACCTCCCCTCTGACCCTCGCCATCGTCGCGGCGCTGGCCTACCTTCTTGGGGCGATCCCGTTCGGCATCGTGATCACCCGCGCGCTCGGCCTGGGCGACCTGCGCGCCATCGGGTCCGGCAACATCGGGGCGACCAATGTCCTGCGCACCGGAAACAAGCGTGCCGCCGCCGCCACGCTGTTGCTCGATGCGGCCAAGGGGGCGGTGGCCGTCCTGATCGCCCGCGCGCTGGTGGGCGAGGACGCGGCGCAACTGGCCGGGCTTGCGGCCTTCCTCGGCCACCTGTTCCCGGTCTGGCTGGGGTTCCGGGGCGGCAAGGGGGTGGCCACCTTCCTCGGTGTGCTGATCGCGCTTGCCCCCGCCGTGGGTCTGGCCTGCTGCGCGGTCTGGGCCGCGACGGCGGCGATCACCCGCATCTCGTCGATGTCGGCCCTCACCGCCGCCGCCTCGGCCTCGGTCTGGCTTCTGGTGTTCGGCAAGGGCCAGATGCTGGTTCTGGTGATGCTGCTGACCGTGCTGGTCTATGCCAAGCACGGCCCCAACATCGCCCGGCTCAAGGCGGGAACCGAACCGAAGATCGGCGCGAAATCCTGACCCGCGATGGCTTTCGCCCTGCCCTGCCCCGGCTACGCGAAGGCACGAGCCAAGGGCGCTACCCCGGTCGGCGGCATGGCATCCCCAAATCCATTCACGCCGACGGGTGCCGCAGGACGCTGTTGGCACAATATCGGGGCGGGACGGATGTCATCCGCCTGAACCTGTCTCTGCCGGCATCCGGTAACTGGCCGAAACCCCGCGCGAGGCCCGAGGCAAAGGTGCAGGACTGCATGCAAGACCTGCGGCCGGCCTGGCCCTAAAGGCTGGCGGCCTCATAGATCGGCTCCAGCCGCCCGCCCCAATCGCCGTGATACAGCGACAGCCAGCGGTCGGCCTGGTTGGTGCCGGTGTTCAGCGACTGCACCAGCGGAGCCAGATACACCTCTTCCCCCAATCCCCGTGCCGCAAGCCCAGCATGAGAAAGCCCCACCGCCGCCCGCGCCAGATCGAGCAGGTTCACCCCGCCCGCCTCGCCCTGCAGCCCGGCGACCGATGCCGCCACCCGCAGCCCCTGCCGCGTCTCGCCGTCCAGCCCCTTGACCAGATCCCAGGCCGCGTCGAGCGCCCCCTGATCATACATCAGCCCCACCCAGAACGCCGGCAGCGCGTTGATATGCGCCTGGTTCCCGCAATCTGCGCCGCGCATCTCGATATAGGTCTTGACCCGCGCCTCGGGGAAAACCGTGGTCATATGGTCGGCCCAGTCCGACAGCGTCGGCTTTTCGCCGGGCAGCGCGGGCAATTCGCCCTTCAGGAAATCGCGGAACGACTGACCCAGGGCATTGATGTATTTGCCATCGCGGTAGACGAAATACATCGGCACATCCAGAACCCAGTCGACATAGGCCTGAAACCCGAAATCCCCCTCGAAGGCAAAGGGCAGCATGCCCGTCCGGCTGTCGTCCAATCCCCGCCAGATGCGCGACCGCCAGCTTTTATGCCCGTTCGGCGCACCGTCAAAGAACGGGCTGGACGCGAACAGCGCCGTCGCCACCGGCTGCAGGGCCAGTGACACCCGCAGCTTTTTCACCATGTCGGCTTCCGACCCATAGTCGAGGTTCACCTGCACCGTGCAGGTGCGATACATCATCTGGGTGCCATGCGTGCCCACGCGCCCCATATAGTCCGTCATCAGCCGATAGCGCCCCTTCGGCATCACCGGCATCTCGGCCCCTGACCATTCCGGTGCCGCCCCGATCCCCATGAACCGGATGCCCAGCGGATCGGCGATGCTGCGCACCTCATCCAGATGGGTCTGCAGCTCTGCCGCCGTCTCGTGCAGCGTTGCCACTGCCGCGCCGGACAATTCGAACTGCCCGCCGGGTTCCAGGCTGATGTTCGCCTGCCCGCGCGTCATCCCGATGATGTTGTCCGCCTCGCGCACCGGGGTCCAGCCGAACCGCGCCTCAAGCCCAGCAAACAGCGCGGAAATCGAGCGGTCCCCGTCATAGGGCAACGGCCGCCGGGTGTCGGTCAGCCAGCCGAACTTTTCGTGTTCCGTCCCGATCCGCCAGTCGGACGCAGGCTTGCACCCCGCCTCCATATAGGCGGCAAGCTGATCAATACCCTCGATCGGGCCGCCACCGGACTGCGGAATGGACATCGCTTTCAGTCTCCGTGCACTGGCTCTGCGCCAAGCCACCAAGAGGTGTCTTGCGCAGCGCCGCGAGTCAAGAGTGAGCGGGTTCTGTCATCAAACCGCGGCCTGACGAGGCAAGGTCCTGCTCGGGCGGACGGACCACACCCGCCCCGATCCTCGGCCAGACATCTGGCCCGATCTCGGCAAGATGACCCGGACAAAATCCGCAATGTTTGGTATGATCTTCCTGTGATTGAAACTGGAGATTCGGCGATGCCCGTCTATACGCAGAAATTTTCGGAACTTGTTGCTCAATTGAAATCCACCGGCGAAGAACATGACGAAATCCTTCCCGCTGTTCTGGCACAATTCATTCTGGAAAGTGCCCGCGGGTCGTCAAAGCTCGCCACCGAGCACCTCAATTTCGCCGGGATGAAGTGGCGACCCGAAATGCAGGGTCATGCGGAAAAGGTGCTGGTCGACGCGCCGAGTGAAACGGCCTATTTCTGCGCCTTTGACAGCGTCGAGGCTTTTGCCCGGGGTTACTGGGTGTTTCTGGCGCGAAAGCCCTACGAAGGATGGCAGACACATGCCGACAGCCCCTATGACTTCATCGATTTCGTTGCACCGATCTGGGCGGCTGATCCGGCCTATGCGGAAAAACTGAAGGATCTGCTGGCCGAGGCTGACGGTTTGCTGGCCCGGCACAGCCAAGAGGATCACCGTCCTGAGGAGGTCGCCGTCGGTTCGGAATCAGGCCTGCCGTGCTGCGATGGCATGGCCGACGATGTCGCCGGTGTCCTGCGCTCGATCGCCCTGGCAAAGCCTGCTGTTGTCTGGGATCCGTCGCCGTTCAGCTTTTCTCGCAATGGCACCGAAATCGATACGATCGTCTTGCACTACACCACGACTCGCAGCCTGTCCTCAACACGGGACTGGTTCAAGAACCCCGGCAACACGAAGCGCACGGCGATCCACTATCTGATTGGCCGGGACGGAACGGTGGTGCAGATGGTCAGGGATTCCGAGGCGTGCAACCACGGCAACAGTCAGAATTCGCGGTCCATCGGGATCGAGCATTCGGCGGCCTTGGGGGACAAGATGACCCTGAAGCAAGAGAAAGCGTCCGTTGCGCTGATCCAGTGGCTGATGCAGGAATACGACATCGACCGGACCCGCGTGATCGGTCACAAATGCGCACCGCGGTCCACCAGTTGCCCCGGCGATCTTTTTCAGGATTTTGGGGCGAAAAGCACGTCAACCTGCGCCGAGGTCAAGACTGCCGTACAGGCCTGGCTGGACGCCAAGGTCCTGTAGGGCGGGATTGCCGGTGCTGCAGTCTGTCGCGGGTCCGTGATGAGGGCCTGTGCGATCCGTGCGAGCGGCCTATAGCAGTTGCGGGCTTGTCGGGCGAAACAGCGCATAGCCCGTTGCCGCGACAGGAACGTCTCCGGCAAGGCTCGTTCAGTCGACCGGCGGCGAGACCCGTCGGTGAGGTCGCATGTCGTCCCGTCAACCGTCCACGCCGGGCATTTGCCTGCGCCCAAGCGCCTCAAGGGCCCCGCCGCGCGTCCAGATCAGCCTCGAAGAGGCTGCGAGCGTCGCGACCTCGCCCCCCTGCGGTGGCGCCCCCGATCTGGCCGCTCCGGCGGACGCAACCCCGTCCAGCGCCGCAACCAGCGCCGCCGTGTCCATTCCGGGCAGGCTGGCAAACGCGTCGAACAGCCGCTCTGCCCCAGCCGCATCAACCGGGATCAGCAAAGCCTGTCCGTCCGCCTGCTTCAGCCGCCACACCTTTCGCCCGCGCAGGCGCAGCAGGCGCAACTCGGTCAGATCGGCCAGGCTGACATATCCGCCCGATCCGGGCCCCAGATAGCCGACCTGCCCTTCGTCGAGGTCCACCAGCCCCGGCCCGTCCGGGCCCTGATCGAACCGCAACCGGCGCCGCGCCATCACCATCCAGCCCATCCCCAAAGCCGTCAACGCGCCCCCGACCGGCAGCAGCAGATACCCGCCCTGCGCCGCCAGCCACAGCCCCAGCCCGGTGACCGCCGCCCCGGCGATCACCTCGCGACCGCGCCAGACCAGATCCACCACCTCGGGGCGCAGCCAGCTCATCCGGCCTCTCCCGCGCCGTCGAACAGCACCAGCCCCATCCGCCCCGCCGCCTGAAACCCCAAGGCGACGTAGGCCCGCTCCGCCGCCGGCGATGCCGCAAACAGCACCGCACGCCGCACCCCGCCCGCCCGCGCCTGCTGCAGGTGCAGCCCCACCGCGAGCCGGGCATGACCCTGCCCGCGCAGCGCCGGCGGCACATAGACGGCGCCGACCTGCACCACCTCGGGCAGCACCGCGTTGAACCCGGTCAGCGCAACCGGGCTGCCCCCCCGCCACAACACCCGGTGACTGTCCGCCCCCCGCCAGCGCGCCACATCCCGCGCGGCCTTGGCGTCCGCCCCGGGGCCGGGCATCGCGAACACCTCCCGCTCATAGGCCGCCCGCCAGCCGCGAACCGTGCCCGCCACCGCGTCCGAAATCGGCTCCAGCGACCACCCCGCACAATCCGGCAGCCGCAAATCGGCCAGCGCCAGGCGATAGCCCGGCTCCTCGCCCGCATGCCGCACCGCCCGGGCACGCGGGCCAAGCGCCGCCCGCAAGCCTGCCACCTGATCGGCCGGTCCCAGCAGCCCGGTCACCGCCGACCCCGCCAGAACCCGCGCCGCCGCCGCCCAATCGCCCTGCGGCCAGTTCGGCAGCACCATGCCGTCCTCGGTCAACCCGACCATGCCCTGCACCTGCGCCGCGACCCAGACCTGCATCGCCACGCCAAGCCCCAGCAGGTTGACCATGGCGAACATCGACGCCGCCTCGTGTGCCCGCAGAAACGCCAGCAGCGCGGGCAGGTCGGCAGGCTCCGCCCGCCTCACCGCCAATCCCCCAGCGTGGCCTGCCACAGCACCAGCGCCGCCACTGCCGCCGTATCGGCCCGCAGGATGCGCGGGCCAAGGCTGATCCCCTGCACCCCCGGGCGCGCCCGCAGCCGCGCCTGTTCTTCGGCGGAAAAGCCGCCCTCCGGCCCGACCAGAACCGCCCAGGGCCCCACCGCGCCGCGCCCGACAAGACCCGCAAGGGTTGCGGAGGGGCCCGCACCGGCCCCCGCCAACCCCTCGTCGCACCACATCACCCGCCGCCCCTCGGGCCAGTCCGCCAACAGCCGATCCAACCCCACCAGCTCGGCCACCTCGGGCACCAGGGTGGCCCCGCATTGTTCCGCCGCCTCGACGGCATGGGCCTGCAGGCGATCCCGCCGGATGCGTTCGGAGTTGGTGTGCCGGGTCTGCACCGGGACGATCCGCGACACCCCCAGCTCCACCGCCTTTTCCACGATGAAATCGGTCCGCACCTTCTTGATCGGGGCAAAGCACAGCCACAGATCGCACGGCACGCCCTGGCCCCGCAACGCCTCGATGCAGGTCATGACCCCGGCCCGCCGGCCCGCCTGCGTCACCACCGCGCGCCATTCGCCGTCGCGCCCGTTGAACAGCGCAACCTGCCCGCCCACCGCCAGCCGCATCACGGCGAACAGATAATTGGCCTGATCGGGGCCGAGCGCGACGGGTTGCCCCGCCGCCAGCGGCTGATCTACATAGAGCCTGATCTTTGCCTCGGACATGGACGCGACCCTATGCAACAGCCGCCGGAAATGCCAGAGGCCAGCCCCGCGGCGGTGGCGGATGCCGCCCCCGGCAACTGGGTCGATCTGTATGCCCCGCCCGGCAGCCGCCCCTACCTGCGCCTGTCACGCGCCGACCGCCCGATCGGCACCTGGCTGTTGCTGATCCCCTGCCTGTGGGGGCTGGCGCTGGCGGCGCTGCAGGACGGCTTTCGGCCGCACGACCTGTGGCTGGTCTTGGGCTGCGGGCTTGGGGCGTTCCTGATGCGCGGCGCGGGTTGCACCTGGAACGACATTTCCGACCGCGACATCGACGCGCAGGTGGCGCGCACCCGCTCGCGCCCGCTGCCCTCGGGGCAGGTCACCGTCCGGGCCGCGCTGATCTGGATGGTGGTGCAGGCGCTGGCCGCCGCGCTGATCCTGTTCAGCTTCAACCGCATTGCCATCGGGCTTGGCATCGCCTCGCTCGCGCTGGTCGCGGTCTATCCCTTTGCCAAGCGGTTCACCTGGTGGCCGCAGATGTTCCTCGGCCTTGCCTTCAACTGGGGCGCGCTGCTGGCCTTTGCGGCGCATGCGGGCACCCTGACCCTGCCCGCCGCGCTGCTCTATGCCTCCGGCATTACCTGGACGTTGTTCTATGACACGATCTATGCCCATCAGGACCGCGAGGATGATGCCCTGATCGGGGTGAAATCCACCGCCCGGCTGTTCGGCATCCGGTCGCGGCGCTGGTTGCTGGGGTTCCAGATCGCCGCCGTCGTGCTGATGGCGATGGCGGTGATCCTGGCGTTGCTGCCGGGGCCCGCGCTGCCGCTGGGGGTGGCGCTGGCCGGGGTCTGGGCGTTCGGCTGGCACATGACCTGGCAGATGCGACGGCTCGACATCGACGACCCGGCGTCCTGCCTGATGGTCTTCCGGTCCAACCGCGACGCTGGCCTGATCGCTGCGCTGTTTCTTGCCATCGCGGCCGGCCTGTGATTGCCCCCCCGGCGTGCGGACCCTATGCACGCATCATCCCGCGTCCCACCTGACCGAAAGCACCGTAGCCCCTCGTGACCGCCTTCCTGCGCAATCAGACCCTGCTGGCCGTTCTGGCCTTCGTCGTGGCGGCGCTGCTCTGTGCGGCGATCGCGCTTGGCGCGGCGCTGGTGATCGAGACCCGCTCGGCCGCCGCGATCACCTCGCGGCTGATGGCCGAAGGCTTCACTTGGGCGCAGGTTGCCACGGATGGCCTGCGGGTGACCCTGTCCGGCACCGCCCCGAACGAGGCCGCAAGGTTTCGCGCGATGAACCTTGCCGGGGCCATCGTCGAGTCGACCCGGCTGGTCGATGCCTTCGAAGTGACCCCGGCCCGCAGCGTCGAGGCCCCGCGCTATTCGATCGAGATGCTGCGCAACGACGACGGGATCCAGTTGATCGGCCTGTTGCCCGAAGGCGAGGCCGAGGCGACCCTGATGGCCGAAGCCCAGGGTCTGCAAACGGACGCAAGGCTGGCCGACATGCTGGAAACCGCAGCCTACCCGGCCCCGCAAGGCTGGCCAGAGGCGTTCGCCTTCGGTCTGGCCGCGCTGAAACTGTTGCCGCGATCAAAGATTTCCGTGGCCGCCGAGGCCGTGACCATCACTGCCATCGCCGCCAGCGAAGAGGAAAAGCGCACCTTTACGGCGGACCTGAACCGGCTGCGCCCGCGCGACCTGAAGGTGTCGATCACCATCTCCGCCCCCCGCCCGGTGCTGACGCCCTTCACCCTGCGCTTTGTGCACGATGGCCAGGGCGCGCGATTCGACGCCTGTTCCGCCGATACCGAGGCGGCGCGGACGCGGATTCTGGCGGCGGGGGTGGCGGCAGGCGTCATCGGACGCCCCGACTGCACGATCGGGCTTGGCGTTCCCAGCCCAAGCTGGGCCGCCGCCGCCGAGGCCGGGATCAGGGCGGTGGCCGAACTTGGCGATGCCACCATCACGTTTTCCGATGCCGATGTGACGCTGCTTGCGGGCAGCGCGGTCAGCCAGGCCAACTATGACCGGGTGATCGGCGAACTGCACAACGCGCTGCCCGACCTGTTTTCGCTCGACGCCACCCTGACCGAGAAAGCCGACGCCGCCCCAGCCGGTCCCGCCGAATTCACCGCCGTCCGCGCGCCGGAAACCGGCCGGGTGGAACTGCGCGGCCGCCTGACCGACGACCGGCTGCAGACGGCGGTCGACAGCTTTGCCAAGGCGCGCTTCGGCGTGGATCAGGTCTATGTCGCAACCCTGCTCGACCCCGATCTGCCCGACGGCTGGCCGACCCGCGTGCTGGCCGGGATCGAGGCGCTGGCCGAACTGGACAGCGGCGCGCTGGTGGTGCGCGCCGACACGGTCGAGGTGACGGGGCTGACCGGATCGCAACTGGCCCGCGCCCGGGTTGCACAGATCCTGTCGGGCAAGCTGGGGCAGGGCCAGACCTTCAAGGTCGATGTCACCTATGTCGAGGCGCTGGACCCGCTCGCCGCGCTGCCCACGCCCGAGGAGTGCGCCGAACGGGTGACCGGCGTTCTGGCCGGCGGCAAGATCACCTTCGATCCGGGGTCCGCCGAAATCGCCAGCAGTGCCGCGCCCCTGATGGATGCGCTGGCCGGGGCGTTGACCGACTGCGGCACCGTGCCGCTGGAGATTGCCGGACACACCGATGCCCAGGGTTCGGAAGACGGCAACCGCGCGCTGAGCCAGGCCCGCGCCGAGGCGGTTCTGGTGGCGCTGCAAGGCCGCCAGGTCGATGTGTCGGGCATGCGCGCGGTGGGCTATGGCGAGGCCCGCCCGATCGCCGACAATGCCGAGGAGGTGGGCCGCGAGGCGAACCGCCGGATCGAGATCACCCTGATCGCTGCCGCGTCCGCGCCCGCGCCAGAGACACCGGGCGCGCAGGTCACCCCGGCGACCCGCCCGCTGGGAAGCGCCGAACCTGCCGGTGCCGATCCGCTGACCACACCGACCCCGGACGCATCCACCCCGGACGCCACGCCCCCCCAACCGCCTGCCCCCCAACCGCCTGCACCTGACGCCACGAGCCCGAACGCCGCCCCGAACACGGGCGCTGCCGCGCCGGATGCTGCTGCGACCGATGTCCCCGCTGCCGAAACGCCGGACTTCTCGGGCGACGCCAGCCCGTCTTTGGCCCCCGCCGAGCCGACCAGGCGCCCCGAACCGCGCCCCGACCGCAACGGATGACGCCGATCCGCGCCGCTTGCGGCTTGACGGCGGCGGCTCTCAGGGCCCATTGAGGGCAGCACCATGAACCGCACCGAATTCATCATCGCCACCGCGATCATCCTGCTTCTGGCCTTTGCGATGGGCTGGTTCACCTATTGGCTGTTGCACCGCTTTACCCGCGTGGCCGGGGGCGATGTGGCGGAAATGGACCGCCTGGCGCAATCGCTGCATGATGCCGAAGAGATGCGCGATCAGGCGCTGGTCTATCTGGAAACCCGCGAGGCGGAACTGCTGAACCAGATCGCCCAGACCGAGGCCGAACTGCGCGCCGCGATGGAGGGCCTGCGCGACGCCCGCCACGAGGCCGAAGAGATGCGCGCCTATATCGAACGGATGCACGCGGCCTCCTGACACAGCTCGGCCGCGCGCGCGCTTTTGCCCGCCCGCCCGGTTGACCGGCGGGGTATTCCCCCCTAGCTTTCGCGCACTGAAATTCAGGAGATTGAAATGCTTCGCCTTTCCATGCTTGCCCTTCTCGCTGCAACCCAACTTGCCGCCCCGGCCCGGGCCGACGAAATCTCGGATACGATCCAGAGCGCGCTCGACGCCTACAATTCAGGCGACATCAAATACGCCACCGAAGAGCTGGCCTTCGCCCAACAGCAGTTGCAGGCGCTCAAGGCCGATGGCCTGTCGGCCTTCCTGCCCGAAGCCCCCGAAGGCTGGACCCGCACCATCAACACCGACATGAACGCTGGCCTTGCCATGATGGGCGGCGGCACCGGCACCGAGGCGACCTATGCCGGGGCCGATCAGAGCTTTACCCTGACCATCACCGCCGACAATCCGATGGTGGGCTCTTTCGCCGCGATGTTCGGCAATTCGGTGATGATGGCCTCGATGGGCAAGATCACCCGCGTCGGGCGCGAGAAATTCGTCGATCAGGAAGGCAACCTGACCGGGGTGGTGGATGGCCGCATCCTGATCCAGGCGCAGGGCGCGGCGGCGGATGTGATGATCCCGGTGCTGGCGACGATGGATTTCGCCACCATCGCCACCTTCGGCAAGTAGCACCGCAGGGACGGCCCGAAGAAGGCCAGGGTCAAACCCGGTTTTCCCCCGAAAGACCCCGCCCGTCCGCACAAGGCCGGGCCGGGTTCTCCGGGCAGGTGCGCCCTTCACAACCCGTCCAGACACACCCCGATCAGCGTTGAAGCCGGCTTGGCCAGATCGTCGATCACATCGAAATGGTGCCTGCCCGCCGCAACCGTCCACGGGCAGGCCCACTCTTCCGACAAGGTGCGCGCCTGCCACAGGAACGCGGGCCGCTCCTGCCCGCCGACCCAGACATGGGCCTCCACCCCCGCCCGGCGCACCAGCCGTGCCGGGCTTTCCGCCGCGACCTCGGCCGCATCCAGCCGCAGCGTGTCGTTCATCTTTGTCGCCAGCAACGGTTCCAGTTCGGCCACCGGCGAAATCGGCACCACCCGTACCAGCGGAACCGCCTGATCCGCGCAGGCCAGCCGGGCCGCCAGATGCCCGCCCGCCGAATGGCCGACCAGCACGACCGGCCCGGCCACCATCCGGCGCGCCACGTCCACCGCCTGCGCCACCTCGGCCACCATCGCCCCGATCCGGGCCTGCGGGGCCAGCGTGTAGGACGGCATCGCCACCGCCCAGCCCCGCGCATTGGCCCCCGCCGCCAGATGCGACCAGTCCCCCCGGTTGCGGGCCATCCAGTAGCCGCCATGCAGGAACACCATCAGCCCCGCCGGAACCCCCTCGGGCCGGAACAGGTCGAATCGTTGCCGCTCGCCCGGCCCGTAGGGCACATCCGGAACCGCGCGCGCGCCCAAACCCGCCCGATAGCCCGCCGCCTGCACCGGCCAACGCGCCGCAATCGCCTCTGCCCCCGGAATGAAATCCGCATTGGCGTAGGCGAGGTCCATGTCCGCCATTTGATCAAAACCCTTCCCGAAACTGGACAATCCCGCGCCCCCATGCTTTGCATGATCCATCCGAAAAGGGGAGGCTTCCATGCTCGACACCGTCACCGACCTTGCATCCTTGCTGAAAGACCCGTCGCTGCTCGCGTCGCGCGCCTATGTCGCAGGGCAATGGATCGACGCCGACGATGGCGGAACCTTCCCGGTGATCAACCCCGCACGCGGCGACGTGATCGCCCATGTCCCGAACCTGAGCCGCGTGGAAACCGCCCGCGCCATCGCCGCCGCGAATGTAGCGCAAAAGGAATGGGCGGCCCGCACCGGCAAGGAGCGCAGCATCATCCTGCGCAAATGGTTCGACCTGATCATGGCCAATCAGGACGATCTGGGCATGATCCTGACGGCCGAGATGGGCAAACCGCTGGCCGAGGCGAAGGGCGAGATCGCCTATGGCGCGTCCTTCGTCGAATGGTTCGCCGAAGAGGCGAAACGGGTTTACGGCGAAACGATTCCCGGCCATCAGCGCGACAAGCGGATCACCGTGATCAAGCAGCCGATCGGGGTTGTCGGGTCCATCACCCCGTGGAACTTCCCCAACGCAATGATCACCCGCAAATGCGCCCCGGCCCTCGCCGTCGGCTGCGGTTTTGTCGCCCGCCCCGCTGCAGAAACCCCGCTGTCGGCCCTTGCCATCGCGGTGCTGGCCGAACGCGCGGGCCTGCCCGGCGGAATTTTCAGTGTCATCACCTCGAAGCGGTCCTCCGACATCGGGAAGGAATTCTGCGAAAACCCGATCGTCCGCAAACTGACCTTCACCGGATCGACTGAAGTGGGCCGCATCCTGCTGCGGCAGGCGGCGGATCAGGTGATGAAATGCTCGATGGAACTCGGCGGCAACGCGCCTTTCATCGTGTTCGACGACGCCGATCTGGATGCCGCCGTCGCAGGCGCGATGATGTCGAAATTCCGCAACAACGGCCAAACCTGCGTCTGCGCCAACCGGATTTATGTGCAGGCCGGGGTCTATGATGCCTTCGCCGCCAAACTCTCGGCGGCCCTTGCGAAAACCCGGGTGGGGGACGGGCTGGCGGATCCGGTCGAATTCGGCCCGCTGATCAACATGGCGGCCGTCGAGAAGGTCGAGGAGCATATCGCCGACGCGCGCGCCAAAGGTGCCAGCGTCACCATGGGCGGAAATCGTCACGCGCTCGGAGGATCGTTCTTTGAACCGACGATCCTGACCGGCGTCACGGACGACATGATGATCACCAACGAGGAAACCTTCGGACCCCTCGCGCCCTTGTTCAAATTCGACACCGAAGCCGAGGTGATCGAAAAGGCCAATGCCACCATCTTCGGCCTTGCCTCGTATTTTTACGCCCGGGACATCGGCCGGGTGACCCGCGTGCAAGAAGCCTTGGAGTACGGGATTGTCGGGGTGAACACCGGGATCATCTCCACCGAGGTCGCGCCGTTCGGCGGGGTGAAGCAATCCGGCCTCGGCCGCGAAGGATCGCACCACGGGATGGAGGATTACCTCGAGATGAAATACATCTGCCTCAGCATCTGATGCCGCAAGACGCGCCGACCCGTGCCGCTGGTGCGGGTCGGGGGCCTGCGGACGGCTGTGGTCCGGCAGCGCGTGACGGGGCAAAAGACGTTTGCCCCGAACAAGGCAGCCAACAGCAGGGCAGATGAAACCCCCGGGGCAAAGGCCACCGGCCCCCCCTCTGCGCAAAAAGGCCCCTCTGCGCGGGCTTCCCCGAAGCCTGACTTCGTGCCAGAACAAGGGCACCCGTTCCGAAACAAGGCCTTCCGTGACCGACATCCCCGACCGCCGCGCCGACCTGACCGACCGGATGGCCGATTTCGTGCTCGCCCACGGGCTGGCGGCGGCCAGCCTGCGCCCGCTCGCCGCCGCCGCCGGGATCAGCGACCGCATGCTGCTGTATTACTTCAAGGACAAACCCACCGCGATCGCCGTGACGCTCGACGCGCTGACCCGCCGTCTGGCCGACCTGCTGGAGGCCAGCGCCACCCGCAGGCCGCTGCCGCTGGGCCGCTTGCGCAACCGGCTGGTGCGCCAGTCGCTGGATCAGGCGCTGTGGCCCTACATGTGCCTGTGGCTCGACCTCGCGGCGCGTGCCGCGCGGGGCGACACCGCCTGCCGCGCCACCAGCCGGGGCATCGGCCTGCAATTGGCCGCCTGGATCGAAGCCCAACTGGTGACCCGCGATCCGGGCGAAGCGGCCCGGCTTCTGGTGCAGATCGAAGGCGCCGTGCTTGGCAGGGCGATCGGGATGCGCGACACCACCGACTGACCCCCCAACCCAGAGGCCGCCCATGCAAACCGTCACGAAACTGCCCGACCTGTCCTCCGTCACCCCCAACACCGCCGACATCGCAGGCTGGGTTCCCGTCGCGGGCAGCCCCCGGATGACCACCTGGGTCCTGCACGCAGCCGCCGATGGCACCACCATCGCCGGATACTGGGAATGCACCCCCGGCACCTACCACGCCTCCTACGGCGCGGCGGAATTCGTCCACATGATCGCGGGCTCCGTCACCATCACCCCGGACGGCGGCACCCCCGTCACCATGATCGCAGGCGACGCCTTTGTGGTCGATCCGACGTTCAAGGGCACCTGGGAAGTCACCGAAACCGTGCGCAAACACTTCTCTTTCCGCCTGAAGTGACCCCCGCCGTTGCGACGCCCCCCCGGATGGCCTAAACAGAGTCATCTGCAACAACCCCCCGGTTCCCCTTGATCCTCGAGATTCTGATCGTCGCCGTCCTGATCTTGTTCAACGGCGCGCTGGCGATGTCGGAACTGGCCATCGTGTCGTCCCGTCCCGCACGCCTGAAACCGCTGGCCGAGGCGGGTGACAAACGCGCCGCCACCGCGATCAGGCTGGCCGAGGATCCGGGCCGCTTCCTGTCCTCGGTGCAGATCGGCATCACCCTGGTCGGGGTGTTGTCCGGCGCGATTTCCGGCGCGACCCTGGGCGGGCGGCTGGCCGTGGGCCTTGTGGCCATGGGGGTGGATGCCGACTGGGCGCATACGCTGGGTGTCGGAACCGTCGTTGTCATCCTCACCTATCTGTCGCTGATCATCGGCGAACTGGTGCCCAAGCAGATCGCGCTGAAAAACCCCGAAGGCGTCGCCATGGTCGCCGCGCCGATCATGGCGGTGATCGCCCGCATCACCTCGCCGGTGATCTGGCTCCTGGACAAATCCGGCCAACTGGTGCTGGCCCTCTTGGGCGTGTCCAAGGAAAACACCAACCGCGTCACCGAGGAGGAGGTCCGCACCATCCTTGCCGAGGCCCGGTTCGAAGGGGTGATCGAAGACGAGGAGCAGGAAATGCTGACCGGCGTGATGCGTCTGGCCGACCGTTCCGCCCGCGCCCTGATGACGCCGCGCCGCGATGTCGAAACGATCGACCTTGGCGCCAGCCCGCGCGAGACGCTCGATGCGATCCGCAAATCGGGGCGCCCCCGCCTGCCGGTGCGCAACCCCGAAACCGAAGATGTCGTCGGCGTCCTCTATGTCACCGACGCCTTCGCCGCCGTGACCACCAACCAGCCATTGGATGTGGGCAAACTGATGCGCGAGGTGCCGGTGGTGTCGGACATGGCCGATGCGCTGGACGTGATCGAGATCCTGCGCGCCTCCACCAACCACATGGCGCTGGTCTATGACGAATACGGCCATTTCGAGGGCATCATCACCACCGGCGACATTCTGGAGGCGATCACCGGCACCTTCGCCGAGGCGAAATCCGAAGAACCCGCGATGGTGCAGCGAGCCGACGAAAGCTGGCTGGTGGCGGGCTGGATGCCCGCCGACGAGTTCTGCGAAAAGCTGAGCCTGCCTTTGGACATGGCCGGGGATTATGAAACCGTCGCGGGCCTGGTGCTGAACCAGATGCGCCGCCTGCCCGCCCTCGGGGATCACGTCACGGCGGAAGGCTATCGATTCGAGGTGATCGACCTCGACGACCGCCGGATCGACAAGGTGCTGGTCACCAAGGTGTAACGGGCGGCCAGAACCCCCTTCCCGTTTCCGGGCCGATCCGGGTCCGGGCCGATCCGGGCACGCAGCGCGCCGCCCGGTCCGTTGTTCCGGGGGCCGAGGCGCGTCGGGGCACGGGAGCCTCCGCAATCCTGTCGGTCTCAAATCCGGCGAGAAACAAGTTTCCCTCTTTCCCGAATGAAATCAGACCCCTCTCCGTTTGCTATCCGATAACACCCCCCCGATTTTGCTTATCACCGCCCCGCCCTCCATGTTCGGTTCAGGCAATCAAGCCAATCAAAGGACACCGACATGCTGCCATATGTCAAAACCCTGAAGACCTCTGCGATCGCCACCCTGCTGGCGCTGTCGCTCGCCATCCCCGCCGCCCCGGCACTGGCCTGGGGCCAGCGCGAACAGGACGTGCTGAAAGGCGTGCTCGGCACGCTCGCCGTCGGCGCGATCCTGCGCGAGGCCAACAAGGACCGCGCGCCCGCCCCGCAATACTACTACGTCGACCCCAAGCCGCAGCACGGAACCGGCTATGGCCATCACCCGAAGAAGCCGTCCTATGGCCACCCCCGCCACACGAGTGTCTACGACACACCGGCCGCGCAAGCCTTCAACAGCTATACGCGTCACGAGCGGCAGGCGATCCAGCGTCAATTGGCGCGGCATGGCTATTACAACGGCGGGATCGACGGATCGTTCGGCCCGGGCACCTACCGCGCCGTCGCGGCCTATGCCCGCGACACCGGAAATGCTGACCGGCTTGCGTCACGCAACGGGTCCTTCGCGATCTATGACGGCCTGATCTTCTGATCCGACCCCCTCCTCCGCCCTTGCGGGCGTCCTCGATGAGCGCCGACGAGGACGCCCGCGAGGGCGGAGGAGCGCCGCGCCGCACATGAAAACAGGGGCAGCCTGCGCTGCCCCCGTTTCCCTATCCCCGGACCCGCAGGCCCGAAAACTATGCCAGCGCGAGGTTCGTCGCCGACTCGCGGCCATCACGGCCCGATTCGATGTCGAAGGTCACGGCCTGACCGTCGTTCAGTTGACGGATCCCGGCACGCTCCAGCGCCGAGACGTGCACGAACACGTCACGGTTGCCGTTTGCGGGCGCGATGAACCCAAAACCCTTGGTTGCGTTGAACCATTTCACGGTGCCATTGGCCATCGTGTCTACTCCTCGTTTCGCCACCCACGGAACTGCGGTGGCCCGGCTCAGTTTGCTGGATCGAGACTGCGCCGTAAGGAAACAGAAGGTCGATGAAGAAAGCGTCGCAATGGTGAGATAGGCGCATCCCGCCGGGTTTGCAAGCCCCTTGGATCGACCCCCTTGGATCGACCCCCTTGGATCGACCGGGCCGGTCCGGCGCAAAGCCACGCGTCTTGCCTTGGCGCGCGCCATGACCCACCGACCGGTGTTTCCGCCAAGGATTGCTCCGCGGCCTGCGTCTCATCTATCGTGATGCTGATGGAAACCGCAGACGAAACCTTGGCCACCGCCGCCGCAAACGGCGACCGCGCCGCCTTTGCGGCGCTGGTGGAGCGGCACTATGACCGGATCTACGGGTTGGCCTACCGTCTGTGCGGCAACCGGGCCGATGCCCAGGATCTGGCACAGGACATTTGTGCCGCCCTGCCCGGCAAACTGCGCGGCTGGCGTGGCGAGGCGCGGTTCACCACCTGGCTCTACCGCGTCGTGATGAACGCGGCCCATGACCTGCGCCGCCGTCAAACCACCCGGACACGGGCCGCAACCGGCTGGGGCGACTGGGAAATCGCGCGGCAGGACGAGATCGGAACCCAGGCTGCCGCCCTCGACTGGCTGACGCAGACCCTGCGCCGCCTGCCGCCGGAATTGCGCGACACCGTGGCGCTGGTGCTGGGGGAAGAGATGACCCAGGCCGAGGCCGCATCCGTCCTCGGCCTGTCCGAAGGCACCATTGCCTGGCGGATGTCGGATGTAAGGAAACGCCTGCGCGCCATCGCGGCCGAGGAGGCAAAATGACTGATGATTTCACAGACTTGGCAGCGGCAATGCGTGTCATCCCCCCCGCAGACCCGGCTGCGAAAGCCGTTGCCATCGCGCTGGCGATGAAAAACTTCGACGCCCTCCAAGGATCGGGCAACACCTTGCGTCCCAATCCTGAACCCAGCGCGAAAGGGTTCCTGACAGGAGCACGCAACATGCTGAAATCCCTGACCTCCCGGCCAATTCTGGCCGCCACCACCTCTGTCGCAGCCCTGGCCTTCGGGCTGGTTCTGGTGCTGCCGCTCGACGACATATTCACTGTCCCCGACCCCGAGGAACTTCGCCTCGATGGCGACTTTGCCGCATCGCCACAGGCACCGGCCCCTGCCGCACCCATCACACAAGTCCCTGAAATCGTGTCCGACTCCGCGCCAGAGGCCAACACGACCCGCCAGCGCGCCGAGGCCCCGGCCATGGCGAAACGTCGCGCGCTGGTCCCCGGCGACGCGGCCACAGGCGCCCTCGCTGCCGCACCGGTCATCTCTGATCCAGAATTTGCGCCGGCCCTGCCCGAGCCGAATACCGAAGCCTTCGCCAATGAAGACCCCAACCCGGTCAAGGTCACGGCGGAAACCCCGGTTTCGACCTTCTCGATCGACGTCGACACCGCATCCTATGCCGTCATCCGGTCGTCGCTGACCGCAGGCGCCTTGCCCGACCCCGCCGCCGTGCGGATCGAGGAGATGGTGAACTACTTTCCCTACAGCTATCCCGCCCCCGACACCGACGGCGATACCGCCCCGTTCCGCGCCAGCCTGTCCACCCTGCCAACCCCGTGGAATTCCGGCACGAAGCTGGTGCAGATCGCCCTGCAGGGCCGCCTTCCGGCCCTGGCGGATCGCCCCGCGCTGAACCTCGTGTTCCTGATCGACACCTCCGGCTCGATGGAGGATGCAAACAAGCTGCCGCTCCTGAAACAGTCGCTGCGCCTGCTGCTGGGTCAGTTGCGGCCGCAAGATCAGGTGGCGATCGTCGCCTATGCCGGGTCCGCCGGTCAGGTTCTGCCCCCGACCCCGGCACGCGAAAGCGCCACGATCCTGACCGCGCTGGACAATCTGGCTGCGGGTGGCGCCACCGCCGGGGCCGAAGGGCTGACGCTGGCCTATCAGGTGGCCAAATCCATGGCCGCGCCGGGCGAGGTCAGCCGAATCCTGCTGGCCACCGATGGCGATTTCAACGTCGGCGTCAGCGACCCCGACGGGCTGGAGGCTTATGTGGCGAAAAACCGCGACACCGTCTTTCTGTCGGTCCTGGGCTTTGGCCGGGGCAATCTGGACGACGCCACGATGCAGGCACTGGCGCAGAACGGCAACGGCACGGCGGCCTATATCGACACCCTGGCCGAGGCGCAGAAAACCCTGGTGGATCAGTTGACCGGCGCGCTGTTCCCGATTGCGAACGACGTCAAGATCCAGGTCGAATGGAACCCCGCGCAGGTCGCCGAATACCGGCTGATCGGCTATGAAACCCGCGCCCTGGCGCGCGAGGATTTCAACAACGACCGCGTCGATGCGGGCGAGATCGGCGCAGGGCATCAGGTGACCGCCCTGTATGAGATCACCGCCCCCGGCAGCCCGGCCCTGCGCAACGATCCCCTGCGCTACGGCACCGCCCCCGCGACCGGCGGCAGCCCGGAACTCGGCTTCCTGCGGCTGCGCTACAAGGCCCCGGGGTCCGACACCTCGATCCTGATGGAAACCCCGATCACCGATGCACCCGCCACCGACGACGCCCGCTTTGCCGCCGCCATCGCCGGGTTCGGCCAGTTGTTGCAGGGATCGACCTATCTCAACGACTGGGGCTGGGACGACGCGATTGCCCTTGCCACCGCCAACCGGGGGGACGACCCGTTCGGCTATCGCATCGAGGCGGTCACCCTGATGCGGCTGGCGGAAAGCCTGTCGGCGCAATGACAAAAAGGCCCCGGAGCGATCCGGGGCCTTTCCGCCGTGCGACGGGATCAGACCGTTTCGGGCTGGCTGTCGACCTTGTGCTCAACCGCCTTCACCTCGGCCATGGCCGGGCGGGCGATCTCGATCCGGCGCGGCTTCAGCGCCTCGGGGGTTTCGCGGACCAGGTCGATGTGCAGCATGCCGTGTTCATGAACGGCTGCGGTCACGCGCACATGATCGGCCAGGGCAAAGCGGCGCTCGAAGGCGCGGGTGGCGATCCCACGGTGCAGATAGGTCTTTGCGGCATCCTCGGGGGCCTTGCGGGCCGAGACGTGCAGCGCGCCGTCCTTGACCTCGACCGACAGCTCGTCGGGGCTGAACCCGGCCACGGCGATCGAGATGCGATAGGCGTCGCCCTCCAGCTTTTCGATGTTGTAGGGCGGGTAGGTCGGCTGGGCCACTTCGGTGGTCAGCACGCGGTCCATCATGTCGGCGATGCGGTCAAAGCCGACAGTGGCACGGTAAAGCGGGGCAAAATCATAGCTGCGCATGGTCATCCTCTTTCAAGCGATGTGAAACGTCCGCCCTTGCGGGGCCGGACAGCGGACCCCGGCCCGTCATGGCATCCGGGGGCATCCCATATTTGGGAAACCTGAAACCGGCTTTCAAGACCCCTGTCAGGGGGCGGGCCGGATGAACTTCGCCCCGCCGCCAACCCCGCCCGACAGCAGGCGCACCTTGGGCGAGCCGGCGTGCACCGCACTCTCCCGGGCCTCAAGCTCGGCACGCAGGACAATCAGCGGCTCGGCCAGCGAGGTGCCCAGGGCCACATCCCGCCCGTCCACCTCGGCCTTGGCCGACACGATCGACACGACCCGCGCCACGCCATCGCGCACCACAAAGATCGGCGCGCCCGACGATCCGAAATCGACGCTGCACGACAGCACCAGCACACCGGGCTGGCGGCCCAGCACATGGCAGACCTCCTGCAGCGACGGTGCCTCGGCGCGGTCCTGCGCATAGGACACCACGCCCACCTCGTCGCCGGTCTTCGGGCGCGCTTCGGTCTGGAACGGGATCACAGACGGCAGCCGGATCGGCTGATCCAGATGCAGCAGGGCGATGTCGAAGGCGACGCGGTCCAGACTGTCGACCCCGGCATAGATGTAATCGGGATGCGCCACCGCATGACGCACCCCGCGATAGGCGACCGCCCGGCCATTGCGCCACCCGGCCAGAAACGCGATGTCGCCCGCCGTGATCCGCGCCCCGGTTTCCTTGTCGAACAGGCAATGCGCCGCCGTCAGCACCAGGTCTTCGGCGATCATCGCCCCGGTGCAGAACCCGCGCGTGCCCAGGTTGATCCGGCCCACCGCTTCCCAGCCGCGCGTGTCATCGCCGGTCTGCAACGCGCGCAAGGGCGATTCCTGCGCGGCGGCAGGAAAGGCGGACATCAGACAAATCCCCAAGGTGATCGCACGCATGCCTGCCCCCGCAAAAAGCCATCGACTTCACCTGTTGGCAGACATCCCACGGGGGTCCGGGGGTGTGAACCCCCCGGCGGCACTGCGAACGCGGTCGATCGTCGGCTAAGCGCCCATTGCGGCGAATCTGTGACTAGGCGTTCAACGCTGCGGGTTTCGGCCCGCCGGTCGCCCAGTCCAGCAGTTCGACCGTATGCACCACCGGCGTGCCCGTCCCCGACCCGATCTGGATCATGCAGCCGATGTTGCCGGCCGCGATCACATCCGGGCGGACCGCCTCCAGCGTCGCCACCTTGCGCGCCTTCAACTGCCCCGAGATCTCGGGCTGCAGCAGGTTGTAGGTGCCCGCCGACCCGCAGCACAGATGGCTGTCCTGCGGTTCCACCACGGTGAACCCGACCTGTTTCAACAAATCCTTGGGCGCGGTCTTGATCTGCTGGCCGTGCTGCAGGCTGCAGGCCGCGTGATAGGCCACCCGCATCCCCTTGGGTTGCCCTTTGGGCAGGCCCAGCTTGACCAGAACCTCGCTGACATCCATCGCCAGCGACGCGACCTCGGCGGCATCCGCAGCCAACGGGTCGCCCTTGAACATATGGCCGTAGTCCTTGATCGTGGTGCCGCAGCCGCTGGTGTTGATCACCACGCCGTTCAGCCCGGCCCCGCGCCGCTCGGCCATCCAGGCCCGGATGTTCGCACCCGCCGAGGCGTGGCTGAGATCCGACTTGCCCATATGATGGGTCAGCGCCCCGCAACAGCCCGCGCCGCGCGCCACCACCACCTCGCACCCCAGCCGGGTCAACAGCCGGATCGTCGCGTCGTTGATGTCGGTGTTCAGCGCCTTTTGCGCACAGCCCGTCATCAACGCCACCCGCATCCGACGCGTCCCTTCGGCCGGGAACACCTGCGGATCGTCGTTGCGGCTGACCGGCGGAATGACCTTGGGCGCCATCGCCAGCATGGCGCGCAACCGCGCATCGGGCATCAGAAACGCCAGCGGCCTTGCGATCTTTGCCCCCAGAAGCGCCAGCCGGAACCGCATCGGATAGGGGATCACCGCCGCCAGAACCGCCCGCAGCATCCGGTCCATGAAGGGCCGCCGGTAGGTCGCCTCGATATACTCGCGCGCCTGATCGACCAGATGCATGTAATGCACGCCACTGGGGCAAGTCGTCATGCAGGCCAGGCACGACAGACAGCGGTCGATGTGCTTGACGGTGCGCGCATCCGCAGGCCGCCCGGTCTCCAGCATCTCCTTGATCAGGTAAATCCGGCCCCGGGGGCTGTCCAACTCGTCGCCCAGCACCTGATAGGTCGGGCAGGTCGCGGTGCAGAACCCGCAATGCACGCAGGAGCGCAAAATCTCGTTGGCCCGCGCGATCTTCGGATCGGCCAGTTGCGCCTCGGTGAACATCGTCTGCATCAGCCCATCAACCCCGCATTGAAAATGCCGCGCGGGTCGAACTGGGCCCGCAACCCCGCCGCCAGCCGTGCCACCGCCGGGGCTTCGGGGTGGAACGCCGACCCCGCACCGCGCAGCAGGCTGGCGTGGCCACCAAGCACGCTCGCCCGTCCCCGCACATCGCCCTCGCCGCAGACCCAGACCAACCCGCCGCCCCAATCCAGCACCGCCTCGGCCTCCAGCCCGTCCAGCAGCGCCACCGCATCCGATGGCTTGACAGACACCCGCCACAGCGGCCCGGTCAGACCCTGCAACGGCCCCACGTCGCGCACCTCGCGCCACGCGGCGGCGCTTTCGGCACCCGTCACCACCCGCCAGTCGCCCCCCAGATGCGCCCTCAGCGCGCCGGTCCGGTAGGCGACCGACCCCGCCATCCCCTCGACACGCAAGCGGACCTCGCCCGCAGCCCAGGCCGCCCCGGTCAGGTCAAAAGGCGAGCCCAAGGCCGCCGCCATCGCCGCCACCGCCGGCCCCACGGCCATCGGCGCGCACAGCGTCGCCTCGGCCTCGGGCAGCGCCTGCACCTTCAGCGACACCTCGCTGATCACCCCCAGCGTGCCCCAGGACCCCGCCAGCAGCTTGACCAGATCGTATCCGGTGACGTTCTTCATCACCCGCCCGCCGCTCTTGATCACCGCGCCGCGCCCGTCGACGAACCGCAGGCCCAAAGCCGCATCGCGGCACGCGCCCACCTGCACCCGCCGCGGCCCGCTGGCATTGGCCGCCACCACCCCGCCCAGGGTCGATGCGCCATCCCGCCCCAGCAACCCGCGCAGATCCGGCACCTCGAACGGCAACCTCTGCCGCTCGGCGGCCAGCAGCGCCTCCACGTCTGCCAGTGGGGTTCCCGCCCCGGCCACCAGCGTCAACGCGCCCGGCTCATACAGGGTCACCCCCGACAATCCGCCCGTCTCCAGCAGTTCGCCCGAAACCGACCCGATGCCCCGCGTCCCGCCCCCCACGATGCGCAAGGGCCCGTTCGCCCCCCGCACCGCCTCGGCCAATTCGCCCTCCGTCTCAGGCCGCATCGGCTCCCCCCTTCACCTGTTCAAAAATATCCCGGGGGTGCGGGGGCTGGCCCCCGCACGGTTCAGCCCACCCGCCGCCCGGCGCTTGCCTCCAGCGGAAACACCTTGGCGGGGTTTAGCAGCCACGCCGGATCGAACACATCCTTGACCTGCATCTGGGCCTCCATGTCGGTCGCGCTGAACTGCACGTCCATCAGGTCACGTTTCTCGATCCCCACACCGTGCTCGCCGGTCAGACAGCCGCCGACCTCGACGCACAGCTTCAGGATCGCCGCCCCCAGGGCCTCGCAAACCTCCAGATCGCCGGGCTTGTTGGCGTCATAAAGGATCAGCGGATGCATGTTGCCGTCGCCCGCGTGAAACACGTTGCCCACGCGCAAGCCATGCTCGGCGCCCAATTCCCCGATCCGCCGCAACACGTATGGCAGCGCCGACACCGGGATCGTGCCATCCAGGCACATGTAATCCGAAATCTTGCCGATCGCCGAGAACGCCGACTTGCGCCCCAGCCAGATCCGCTTGGCTTCCGCCTCCGACTGGCTCTGGCGCAGCTCGACCGGCTTGTGCCGCAGCGCGATGGCGGTGATCGCCGCCAGTTGCTCGTCGATCTCGGCATCCGACCCTTCGACCTCGATGATCAGGAGCGCCTCGCAATCGGGGTATCCCGCATGGGCGAAATCCTCGCAGACCTCGATCAGCAGCCGGTCCATGAACTCGATCGCCACCGGCAGGATGCCCGCCTTGATGATGTCGCTGACACAGGCCCCGGCCACCTCGGAACTGTCGAACCCGATCAGCACGGGGCGCGCGCCCTCGGGTTTGGGCAGGATCCGCAGGGTGGCTTCGGTGACCACACCCAACTGCCCCTCCGACCCGCAGACCAGTCCCAGCAGGTCAAGCCCGGCCGCATCCATCTGCGCCCCGCCGATCTCGACCACGGTGCCATCCATCTGCACCAGCGTGACACCCAGCAGGTTGTTGGTGGTGACGCCGTATTTCAGGCAATGCGCGCCGCCCGAGTTCATCGCGATGTTGCCCGCGATCGCGCAGGCCAACTGGCTGCTGGGGTCGGGGGCGTAAAAGAACCCTTCCGCCTCGACCGCGCCGGTCACCGCCAGATTGGTGCGCCCCGCCTGCACCCGGACGAACCGGTTGGCATAGTCCGTTTCCAGCACCGCCGTCATCCGGCTGATCCCCAGCACCACGCAATCCGCCGTCGGCATCGCCCCGCCCGCAAGGCTGGTGCCCGACCCGCGCGGCACCACCGGCACGCCCAGTTCGTGACAGACCTTCAGGGCGGCGGCGACCTCGGCCGTGGTGCGCGGCAACACCACCGCCATCGGCGCACAACGATAGGCCACCAGCGCGTCGCATTCATAGGCGCGGGTTTCGGCGGGATCATGGATCACCGCGTCGCGCGGCAGCACGGCGGCCAGCCGCGCCACGATCCGCGCCTTGTCGCGCAGCACGGCAGAGTTGGGAATTGGCATGTCCATCGTGGCACCCTCGCTGTCTGGTAAGAAGTTATTACCAATTTTGGCCATAGGCAAGCCCTGATCGCAAAGGCTACCCTGCACCCATGAACCTGCTCGCCCACCTTAACCCGGCTTTCAGCGTCTTGGATACGCTTTCCGTCGCCGTTCTGCTGGCGGCCTGGCTGGGGATCGGGGCGCTGATCGAACATCCCCCCGCGCGCCTGCCCTCGGTCAGCCTGCTGATGAAACAGTATCGCCACGACTGGATGCGGGTGTTCGTGACCCGGGTGCCGCGCATCTTCGACGCCACCCTGATCGACAGCCTGCGCACCGGCACCGCATTCTTTGCCTCGACCTGCCTGATCGCCATCGGCGGCTGTCTGGCGCTGTTGGGAAACGTCAGCGTGGCCCAGACGCTGGCCGAGGGTCTGATGGTCGGCCCGCCGGTCCTGCTGCAGATCAAACTGCTGCTGGTGATCGCCTTTCTGGCCGATGCGCTGCTGAAATACGTCTGGGCGCACCGGCTGTTCGGCTATTGCGCCATTCTGATGGCTGCCGTTCCGAACGACCCGTCCGATCCGACCGCCTTTCACCGCGCAGCCCAGGCGGCCGAGATCAACATCACCGCCGCGCGCGGCTTCAACCGGGGCCTGCGGTCGGTCTATTTCGCGCTGGCGGCCCTTGGCTGGCTGGTCGGTCCGGTCGGGCTGCTGGTGACCACCGCCCTGACCGTCGCCGTTCTGGCGCGGCGCGAGTTTGCCTCGACCTCGCGCCGGATGCTGATGTCCGACACGCCGCCCGCGCCTGGCCGAAAAGCCGGACGGCCCTGATCCGCCGACCCACAACCTGTGCCAGATATGGCGCAGTGACCCTGCAATCGGACGATGATCGACCCCCGGATGCTGTGGCCTGCGCCCAAGCTGTTACGTTGGCTGCAATAAAAACACAACGAGCAGGCAAATACATGAACGGCAAGACGATGATGATGGCAACAGTTGTTGCCAGCCTTACAGGCATGGCGGCGGCACAGGAATTCAGCGGGGCCGCTTCGCTCGGCTACAGCCGATCCAATGTCGAAGACCTGAATACCGCGTTGTCGGTGTTTTCGCTCGATGGCAAGTTCGATGTGAAATACGACACCGGGCTGCGGCTCGGGGCAGATTTCAGCCTGAACGGGATCGACGAAGACGATGTCGCCGAAAACGTCCGCACATCGAGCCTTGGCATCGATGGCGGCTTCCGGTTTGACGGCGGTTTCAATGTCGGGGCCTATCTGGAACAGTCCAGCATCAGCGCCGATGATTTCGGCTTTGACCTTACGGCAAACTCGGCGGGTCTGACGGCGGGCTATGCCGCAGACGCGCTGACGCTGACCGGGTTTGTCGGGGCCACCGATGCCGATCTGCCGCCCGGAGTCGATCTGACCGATTACGGCGTGATCGCCGGATATCAGGCCGCGCCCAACCTGCTGCTGGCGGGCAGCTATGTGCAGTCGGACCTCAGCGACGGCACGACCAGCATCAGCCTGCACGCCTTCGGCATTGCCGGGGTCTACGGGATCAATGACGAGCTGACCCTGTTCGGCGGTCTCGGCCAGACCAAACTCGCCGACTACGATGTGGATGTGACCACCTTCGGTCTGGGGGCCAGCCTTGACATGACGCGGGCGACCAATTTCGCCTCCACGGTGTCGCTCGAACTGGCGCGGTCCAACGGCGAGGTCCAGAACAGCAGCCTCAACCTCGACACGGTCCGGCTGGGCGTGACCATACCGCTGGGCGGCGGCAGTGCGAAGGTGCCGCTGAACAGCGTGGCGGGGTCGGTGATGAACCCGCGGCACAACGCGGTGTCGTCGTTGGTGCTTTCGACGTTCTGACGGCAATCCGGGCGGCATGGCGAGGCGGGATGGCGGGGCAGGATGGCGGGCCAGCATGCCGGGGCCGTCCTGCCCCGCACCGCTCGGGCGGTTGACAGCCCCGCCCGCGCACCCGATAGAGCAGCAGCTTTGCAAAGGCCGCCCGCTATGCCAGACCCGTTGCGCGATCCGACCCGCATCCTGCACCACGCCCGCATCCCCGAACTGCCGAACCCGTATTTCGGCAAGGTGCGCGACTGCTACGATCTGCCCGCCACGGCGACAGACCCTGCACGCCGCATCCTGATCGCGTCGGACCGGATTTCGGCGTTCGACCGGGTCCTCGCCGCAATACCGTTCAAGGGGCAGGTCCTGACCCAGATGGCGCGCTACTGGTTCGACCGCACGACCGACATCTGCCCCAACCATGTGCTGTCCTACCCCGACCCCAATGTGGTGATCGGGCGGCATGTGACCATCCTGCCGGTGGAAATCGTGGTGCGCGGCTATCTGGCGGGAACGACCTCGACGTCGGTGCTGACGCGGTATCGCGCGGGCGCGCGGCAGATGTATGGCCACACCCTGCCCGACGGCCTGCGCGATAATCAGGTGCTGCCCGCGCCGATCCTCACGCCGACCTCGAAAGCCGCCGACGGCGATCATGACGCGCCGCTGACCCCCGCGCAGATCCTGTCGCAGGGCCTGCTGACACCCGCGCAGTGGGATCAGGTTGCGGCCCATGCGCTGGCCCTCTTCGCGCGCGGCCAGACGATGGCGGCGGAGCGCGGGCTGATCCTGGTCGATACAAAATACGAATTCGGGCTGGACGGCGACGGCCGCCTCTTGCTGGCCGACGAAATCCACACGCCGGACAGTTCGCGCTACTGGATCGCCGACGGCTATGCGGCCGCGTTCGAGGCAGGCACCCGGCCGCCGTCGTTCGACAAGGACGTGATCCGCGCCTGGGTGGCCGCACGCTGCAACCCCTACACCGACCCGATCCCGGCCATCCCGGCCGCGCTGATCGACACCACCAGCCGCACCTACATCGACGCCTATCAGGCGATCACCGGCCACACCTTTGCCCCGGACCTGACGGGCACCACCCCGCTGGAGCGGATCCGGACCAACCTCGCCCGCTTCTTCACCTGACCTTTGGCCGCGCGCCCGGACGCGCGGCCGCAAAGTCCCTCAACCCCGGAGGCCGACATGATTCTCTGCTGTGGCGAAGCCCTGATCGACATGCTGCCCCGCATCTCGACCCTGGGCGAGCCTGCCTTCGCGCCCCATGCGGGGGGGGCGGTGTTCAACACCGCCATCGCCCTGGGGCGCCTCGGCGTGCCCTGCGGTTTCTTCTCGGGCGTTTCGACCGACCTGCTGGGCGAGACACTGGCCGAGACGCTGACCGCCTCGACCGTCGAGACCAGCCTGTGCGCGCGCTCTGCCCGCCCCACCACGGTCGCCTTCGTCAAACTGGTGAACGGTCAGGCGAGCTATGCCTTCTACGATGAAAACACCGCCGGGCGGATGCTGGCTGTGGCCGATCTTCCCGTGCTGCCCGACACTGTGAAAACGCTTTTCTTCGGCGGCATCAGCCTGGTCAACGACCCCGCCGCCAGCACCTACGAGGCGCTGCAGACGCGGGAATGCGCCGCCAGGGTCACGATGATCGACCCCAACATCCGCCCCGGGTTCATCGCGGGGAAAGAGGCCGACTATCGCCCGCGGATCGACCGGATGATCGGGCGCGCCGACATCGTGAAGCTGTCGGATGAAGACCTGCACTGGCTTCTGGGACCGGGGGAGCCGGAAACCCTGGCCCGGCAGATCATCGCGCGTGGCCCGAAAATCGTTTTCATCACCCGGGGCGCGAACGGATCGCACGCCATCACCGCCGCCCGAGCGCTGTGGGAACCGGTGCAGCCGGTCATGGTCGCCGATACCGTGGGGGCGGGCGATACGTTCAATGCCGGGGTATTGGCGTCGCTGCATGCGGCCGGGGTGCTGAACAAATCCGACCTCGACGCCCTGCCCGACGCCACGCTGCAGGCGGCCCTCAACCTCGGCAACCGGGCCGCCGCGATCACGGTCAGCCGGGCCGGGGCCAACCCGCCCTGGGCGCACGAGCTGTGAGGGCTGTTCTTCAGCGGGTCCGTCAGGCCAGTGTCACCGTCGATGGCCGGATCACCGGCGAAATCGGCCCCGGCCTGCTGATCCTGGTCTGCGCCATGCAGGGCGACACGCCCGCCCAATCGGCACAACTGGCCGCCAAGATCGCCAAGCTGCGGATTTTCAAGGACGATCAGGGCAAGATGAACCTGGCCGTAACACAGGCAGGCAACGCCGCGCTGATCGTGTCGCAGTTCACCCTCGCCGCCGACCTGCGTGGCAACCGCCCCGGCTTTTCCCCCGCCGCCGCCCCCGACGCGGCCAACCGCCTCTATCAGCAGTTCACCGCCGACATCGCCGCGCACGGCATCGCCACGGCCAACGGCCTCTTCGGCGCGGATATGGCCGTCAGCCTGATCAACGACGGCCCGGTGACGATCTGGCTGGACACGGCAACGCTCTGACAGTGCGTTCCGTCCCTTCCACACTGCGGCCCCTTAGTTGAAAGGATTTTTCGACGCCCCGGTGATCACCTCGCCACACTCGATCAGCGCATCCATCGACGCCCGCGACCCGGCCAGCGAATAGCTCTGGACATGCTCCCCCGTTTCGCTGCGCAGATACATCACGTTGCCGCGCGCCACCTCGACCAGGAACCGCACGCCGTCATCGCTGTCGGGCAGGTCGAACAGCACCGAGTTCTTGTAGAGGTCGGCATTGTTCAACGTCCAGGGCGTGCGGCGGTCGATCTGCACCGAAAGATTCGCCGTCTCGCCGGTCTCGCCGAAGTCCCATGCGGTCGAATAGAACTGCAGCCTGGCCGTATTGTCCTGATAGGTCCAGATCGAGAAGCTTTCGGTGACCGCGTCCACCTCGGCCACACAGGCGAAACCGCCGTCATCGAAGGCCACGATCTCGACCTCCCAGTGCTTGTAGCTGTAGACCTTTTCCGACGTCGTCTCGGCCCCGACCGAACCGGCAACCACCCCGCCAAATGCCAGAACCCCTGCGAACACCTTCATCCCAAAACCCCCGCGCTGCAAAATCGCAACCAGCTTTCGCGGATTGGCCGATTCCCGCAAGCCCCGTGTCGCAAGGGCGATCCCGCCCCCCGATACAGGGCACCTCAGGCCGCGAGGTCCCACGGATTGGTGAACTCGCCCAGAACCTTGCGCACCGCCTCCGGATCGACCGGACCCGAGGCCGCCAGTTTCGCCACCAGTCCGCGCTTCTTGTCTTCCACGACCTCGACCACCCGCAGCGGCAACCCCGCCTCGCGCAGCGCCGCGTCATAGACCCGCGTGATGGCCCGGCGGCGCAGGTCGGGCTTGAACACTTTGCCGACGGCGGTTTTCGGCAGTTCCGATAGCACCTCGACGTGCTTTGGCTGCGCTGCGCGTTCATGGATGTGATCGCGGGCATAGGCGATCAGATCCTCGACACCGACCTCGGCCCCCTTGATCAGTTCGACATAGACACAGGGCAATTCCCCGGCATGCGCATCCGGCTGCCCGATCGCCCCGGCAAAGGCCACCGACGGATGGCCCATCATCGCCTCCTCGATCGTCGCGGGGTCGATGTTGTGGCCGCCCCGGATGATCAGATCCTTCGCCCGCCCGGTGATGTACAGATAGCCGTCCGCGTCGACCCGCCCCAGATCGCCGGTGCGCAGGAACCGGTCTTCGGCAAACAGGTTGTGGTTCTTGTCGGCCTCGGTGTAGGTCGAGCTCTCGAACACGCCCGGATTGGCGATGCAGATCTCGCCCACCTCGTCGGTGGCGCATTCGCGGAACCCGTCGGCCCCTGCCTGCAGGATCCGCACATGGGTATAGGGAAACGGCAGCCCGACCGAGCCGATCTTCTTGTTGCCGTCCGGCGGGTTGACCGACACAAGGCAGGTGCATTCGGTCAGCCCGTAGCCTTCGACGATCTGCACGCCGGTCGCCTTTTCGAACCGGTTGAACAATTCGACCGGCAACGGGGCCGACCCCGAAAACGCCCCGCGCAACGTGCTGACATCGGCATTGACCGGGCGCTGCATCAGTGCGGACAGCGCCGTGGGCACCGTCACCAGATAGGTCACCTTCCAGCGCGCGATCAGCTTCCACAGATTGTCGAACACGCCTTCGCCGCGATAGCCCTGCGGGGTGGGAAAGACCACATGCGCACCGGACGCGATCATCGACATCAGGATCGGATAGGCGGCGAACACATGGAACAGCGGCAGCGGACACAGCACGGTGTCCTGCGCGCTGAACAGCAGGCGCGCCCCGAGCCAGCCGTTATAGACCATGCCGCTCAACTTGTGCTGCGCGACCTTGGGCATGCCGGTGGTGCCGCCGGTGTGGAAATAGGCGGTCACCCGGTCTTGCGCACCGTCGGCAAAGATCAGCCTGTCGGCAGGTTGCTTGCTGCAGGCGTCGTTGAAGTTCAGGACGTTGGCGCTGTGGTCGACCGGGTTTTTCGGCCGGATCAACGGCACGATCCAGGATTTCGGCGGCGTCAGATAGCGCAGCAGGTCCACCTCCAGCACGGTCTTGACGTTGGGGGCAAACTGCACCGCCTCGGCCACCTTCTGCGGCAGGTCGGTCTTGGGGAACGCCTTCAGCGTCACAACCACCTTGGCCTTCGTCTCGCGCAGGATGGCGGCAATCTGTTCGGGTTCCAGCAGCGGGTTGATCGGGTTCACGATCCCCGCCACCGATCCCGCCAGCAGCGTGACGGCAGTTTCCAGACAATTGGGCAGCACATAAGCCACCACGTCGCCTTCGCCGATCCCCAGACTGCGGAACAGGTTGGCGGCCTGCGTCACCCGGGCATGCAGATCGTTCCACGTCAGGGTTTGTGCCGCATCGGTCGGCCCCGAGGTCAACTGGAAACTGATCGCGGGCCGTGTGCCGTGCCTGGCCCTGGCGCGGCCCAGAAAGTCGTGCATCGTCCGCCCGATGTCGCGCTCGGCCCAAGGCATTTCCGCCTCAATGGCCTTCAGATCCGCACGAGATGCGAAAGTTCCCATTAAATCCTCCCCTGACCCCCTGCCTGTTCCCCGGCAGATGAGGTGCAGGAAGGATGGGGATTTTTCGTCCGTGCCGCAAGGATTTGTGCAAGCCCCAACGCAACGTCAAACCGAAAGCCCGGAACCGCCGCCGGTTCTGCGGTCAGGCGGCGCCTTCGGTGAATTGCAGCCGGGCCAGGCGCGCATAAAGTCCGCCTTCGGCCACCAGCGCGTCATGGGTGCCCATGGCGGCGATCCGGCCATGGTCGAACACCACGATCACGTCGGCCCGCTTGACCGTCGCCAGCCGGTGCGCCACCACCACCAGCGTGCGGCCCTGCGCCAGACGGTCCACCGCCAGTTGCACCGCCCGCTCGCTTTCGGCGTCCAGCGCGCTGGTGGCTTCATCCAGCAGCATCACAGGGGCGTCGCGCAGGATTGCCCGCGCGATCGCGATCCGCTGCTTCTGCCCGCCCGACAGCATCACGCCGCGCTCGCCCAGCCAGGTGTCATAGCCCTGCGGCAGCCGGTCGATGAACTCGGACGCGGCGGCAGCCTCGGCGGCGGCCACCACCTCGGCATCGCTGGCGTCGGGGCGGCCGAACCGGATGTTGTCGCGGGCGCTGGCCGCAAAGATCACCGGGTCCTGCGGCACCAGCGCCATCGCAGACCGGAAATCGGCCCGGCTCATGTCGCGCAAATCGATCCCGTCCAGCGTGATCCGCCCGCCCTGCGGGTCGTAGAACCGCATCAACAGTTGCAGCACGGTCGATTTGCCCGCCCCCGACGGGCCGACCAGCGCCACGGTCTGCCCCGGTCGCACCTCGAGCGACACACCCGCCAGCGCCGAGGTGTCGGGCCGCGACGGATAGCGGAACACCACGTCCTGCAGCACCAGCCCGCCCTTGACCGGGCGCGGCAGGGCCACCGGCTGCCGCGGGTCCTGCACGGTATCTTCGGCCTGCAGCATCTCGACCAGCCGCTCGGTCGCCCCCGCCGCGCGCTGCAACTCGCCCCAGATTTCCGAAAGCGCGCCCACCGCCCCCGCCACCATCACCGCATAGATCAGGAACTGCACCAGTTGCCCCGGGGTCATGATGCCCTCCCGCACATCATGTGCGCCGATCCACAGCACGCCGACCACGCCGGAAAACGCGAGGAAGATCACGATGGTCGTCATCACCGCCCGCGTGCCGATCCGCTTCAGCGCCGCCTGAAATGACTTTTCAGTGACCGATCCGAACTCGGCCCGGGTCAGCGCCTCGTGGGTGTAGGCCTGCACGGTCTGCACCGATGACAACGCCTCGGATGCCGACCCCGACGACGACGCGATCCAGTCCTGGCTTTCCCGGCTCAACCCCCGCAACCGCCGCCCCAGCACCACGATCGGCACCACGATGGCCGGCACGATCAGCAGCACCAGCCCCGTCAACTTGGCCGAGGTCAGCAAGAGCAGCACGATCCCCCCCACCAGCATCAGCGCATTGCGCAGCGCGATCGACACCGAAGACCCGATGACCGACAGGATCAGCGTGGTGTCCGTGGTGATCCGGCTCAGCACCTCGCCGGTCAGGATGTTTTCGAACCACGCGGGCGACAGACCCAGAACCCGGTCGAAAACGGCGCGGCGGATGTCGGCCACCACCCGCTCGCCCAGACGGGTGACAAAGTAATACCGCACCGCCGTGCCCACCGCCAGCAACCCGGCAATCCCCAGGGCGGCGGCGAAATAGCTGTCCAGCAACGTGACTTCCGCCGAAAACCCGTCCACCACCCGGCGCACCGCCAGCGGCAGCACCAGCGACACCGAAGCGGTCAGCACCAGGGCACACAGCGCCAGAACCACCGTGCCGCGATAGGGCGCGAGGAACGGAACAAGCGCCCGCAGCGCCCCGATCCGTTTGGACGGGGCGCGCGTGGCGGCAAGGGCACTGGTGTCTGTCATGTATCGGGTCCGATCAAAGGGTCCGCGCGGTGATAGGCCGCACAAGCCGCTGCTGCAAGCGTCGCGAACGCCGCGCCCCCTTTCGCGGCTTTCCGGCCTGTGACAAGGTGACACCGCACGCCCGGCCCCGTGCTGTTCCGGGCCTTCGGCGCGCGGACAGGTGGCAGATGACCCAGCATTTCAAGACGTCGGACGGGCTGACCCTCGCCTATGACGATCAGGGGCGCGGCCTGCCCCTGCTGTGCCTCGCCGGCCTGACCCGCAACCGCGACGATTTCGACACGGTTCTGGGGCTGTCGCGCCGGGTGCGGCTGATCCGGCTCGACTATCGCGGACGCGGGGCATCCGACCCGGCGCCCGACTGGCAAAGCTATACCGTGGCGCGCGAGGCGCAGGATGCAATCGAACTGCTGGACCATCTGGACCTGCCGCAGACCGCGATCCTGGGCACCTCGCGCGGCGGGCTGATCGCGATGCTGCTGGCGCAAACCCACCGCAACCGACTGCTGGGCGTGCTGCTGAACGACATCGGCCCGCAGATGGAACCTGCGGGGCTGGCGGCGATCAAGGGCTATATCGGCATTCGCCCGGACTATGCCGACTTCGACGCGGCGGCGGCGGCCCTGCAGGAAGCTTACGCAACCGGCTTTCCCCAGGTCAGTCTGCCGCAATGGGTGGTGTTTGCCCGCCGGGTGTTCCGGCAGACCTCGGATGGGTTGGATTTGCGCTATGACCCGGCGCTGCGCGAGTCGGCGCTGCACTCGCTCAGCCCGGCAGATGACCTGTGGCCGCTGTTCGACGCCCTTGAAGGATTGCCGGTCGCGGTGCTGCGCGGCGAGAATTCGAACCTTCTGTCGGTGGAAACCGTTGCCGAAATGGCCCGCCGCCACCCCGGCCTGCTGTCGGCCACGGTGCGCGACCGCGGCCATGTGCCGTTCCTCGATGAACCCGAAAGCGTGGCGCTGATCGACGCCTTCCTGACCGGGCTGGAGGCATGACCTCGCGGGCGCTGATCGAGGCCGCCGCACGCCGCCTGCACGGCCGGGTCCGCCGCACGCCGTTGCTCAATGCGCCGCTGCTCGACCGGATCGCGGGGCGGCGGGTGTTCGTCAAGGCCGAATGCCTGCAATGGACCGGCAGCTTCAAGTTTCGCGGCGGCTGGTCGGCGGTGTCGGCGATCGACCCCCACACCCGCCGCCGGGGGGTCATCGCCTATTCGTCCGGCAACCACGCCCAGGGCGTGGCGCTGGCCGCCAGCCTGCATGGGGTGCCCTCGGTCATCGTGATGCCGTCGGACGCGCCCGCCGTGAAATTCGCCCGCACCCGCGCCTATGGCGGCGAGGTGGTGGTCTATGACCGCGCCGACGGGGATCGCGACGCCATCGGGTCGGCGATCGCCGCCGACCGCGGCCTGACCCTGATCCGGCCCTATGACGATCCGCAGGTCATCGCGGGGCAGGGCACCGTCGGGCTGGAGATTGCCGAACAGGCGGACGAAGCCGGCATCACCGACGCCGACATCGTCACCTGCTGCGGCGGGGGTGGCCTGACCGCGGGCATCGCCCTCGCCACCGAAGGGCGCTTTCGCACCCGCCCCGCCGAACCGGCGGGCTTTGACGATACCGCGCGGTCGCTGGCAACCGGCACGCCGCAGCGTAACGCCGCCGCCTCCGGCTCGATCTGCGACGCCATCGTGACGCCGACCCCCGGCGCGATCACCTTTCCCATCCTGCAGCGCCTGTGCGGCCCCGGTCTGGTTGTGACCGACGATCAGGCGCTGCAGGCGATGGCGCTGGCCTTTGCACATCTGCGCATCGTGCTGGAACCCGGTGGCGCGGTGGCGCTGGCGGCGGCGCTGTTCGCCCCCGACCTGCCCGACACGGTGATCTGCACCGCCTCGGGCGGCAATGTCGACCCCGCCACCTTTGCCAGCGCCCTGCAGCGGTTTGCGGTCTGACCGATGCCGCTGATCCACCTTCCCGACATCCGCCTGAATGTCCGCCTCGACGGCCCCGAGGCAGCCCCGCCGCTGGTGCTGCTGCATGCCCTGGGCACCGACGGGGCGCTGTTCGACGGGCTGGTGGCGCTGCTGCCGGGATACCGCATCCTGCGGATCGACCTGCGCGGGCACGGGGCGTCGGACGTGCCCGCCCCGCCCTATACGATGGGCGCGCTGATCCGCGATGTCGAAGGCGTGATGGATCACCTCGCGATGAAGGACGCCGTGGTGCTGGGGGTCTCGCTCGGCGGCCTGATCGCCCAGGGGCTGGCGGTGAAACGGCTGGACCTGGTGCGCGCGATGGTGCTGTCCAACACCGCCGCCCGCATCGGAACCCCCGCCCTGTGGGCCGACCGCATCGCCCAGATCAGCGCCACCGGGCTCGACGCTTACGCCGACGGCGCGATGGGGCGGATGTTCGGCCGCACCTGGGCGGATGAACCCGCGATGCCCGCCATCCGGGCGCGTCTGACCACCACGCACCCGCACGGCTGGACAGGCTGTGCCGCCGCGATCGCCGGGGCCGATTTCTACACCCCCACCGCCGCCCTGACCCTGCCCACCCTGGTGATCGCCGGAGACCGCGACGGCACCACCCCGCCCGACCTCGTGCGCGAAACCGCAGACCTGATCCGGGGCAGCACGTTCCACCTGATCCGCGGCGCGGGTCACCTGCCCTTCCTCGAAAAGCCGACCCCCTATGCCGGCCTGCTGTCCGACTTCCTGCACAGCATCGCCCACACCCCCCAAACCTCCTGAAAGGCGACCGGAGTTTCCCCCCCCATCATCCGTTCCTAAATATCCCACGGGGGTGCGGGGGTGTGAAACCCCCGCCAACCTCGATGCCGCAAACCACCGCCCCGGAAAGCCCGCCATGCAAGCCTCCAACAAACTCGCGATGATCTTCATCCTGGCCACCGTCGCGCTCGACAGCATCGGCATCGGGCTGATCTTCCCGGTGATGCCCGACCTGATGACCGAGGTCACGGGGGGCACGCTGGGGCAGGCGGCGCTGTGGGGCGGGGTGCTGACCGCGTCCTTCGCCATCATGCAGTTCCTGTTCGGCCCCATCGTTGGCAACCTGTCGGACCGGTTCGGCCGCCGCCCGATCTTTCTGGTCTCCCTCGCCGTTATGGCGGTCGACTATGTCGTGATGGCGCTGGCCCACACCGTCTGGCTGCTGCTGGCCGTCCGCATGGTCGCAGGCATCGCGGCGGCCACCCATTCCACCGCCTTCGCCTATGTCGCCGACATCTCGGCCCCCGACGACCGCGCCAAACGCTTCGGCCTCGTCGGCGCGGCCTTCGGTCTGGGTTTCGTCGCAGGCCCGATGCTGGGCGGCTTCCTTGCGGTGATCGACACCCGCGCACCGTTCTGGGCCGCGGCCGCACTTGCCCTGGCCAATCTGGTGTTCGGCTGGCTCGTCCTGCCCGAAAGCCTGAAACCCGCCCTGCGCCGCCCGTTTTCTCTGGCCCGCGCCAACCCGCTCGCCTCGTTCAAGGCGATCCGCAACCTGCCCGGCCTGCGCATCCTGCTGCTGGTCACCTTCATCTACGCCGTCACCTTCAACGTCTGGCCAGCCCTCTGGTCCTACTACGGCAAGGCCGCCTTCGGCTGGGACCCGCTGTGGATCGGCATTTCCCTCGCGATCTTCGGCATCTGCATGGCGGCGGCCCAGGCAACCCTGGTCAGCCCGATGATCAAACGCTTCGGCGAACGGCGCACCGCCACCTATGGCATGGTGGCCGAGGTGGGCACCTACACCTTCTTCGGTGTCATCCAGTCCGGCTTCTGGGCCTTGGTTGTCACTCCGGTCACCGCGCTTGGCGGCGTCACCGGCCCGGCGCTGCAGGCCATGTCCAGCCGCCTGACCCCCGAAACCCAGCAGGGCGAATTGCAAGGCATCAACACCTCGCTCAACGCGCTGGCGATGATCATCGCGCCCCTGGTGATGACCTGGATCTTCGAGGTGTTCACCGCCCCCACCGCCCCCGTCTTCCTGCCCGGCGCGCCGTTCCTGCTGTCCGCCGCGCTGATGGTCGCTGTCGTCATAATCTTTGTCGCCGCCCCGCGCGCGGTCACACCGCCCGGCCCCCTAGCCTCGCCTGAAAGCGGAGGTGCGCCATGAAACTGCAAGACCTTGAAATCTTCGTCGTGGCCCCCCCCGCCCCCGGCTGGGGCGGCCGCTACTGGATCTTCACCAAACTGACCACCGCCTGCGGAATCACCGGCTACGGCGAGTGCTACGCCTCCACCGTCGGCCCCAAGGCGATGCGCGCCGTCATCGAGGACGTGTTCGCACGGCACATGCTGGGCACATCCCCCGAAAACATCGAACTGATGTATCGCCGGGTCTATTCCTCGGGCTTCACCCAACGCCCCGACCCCACCGTGATGGGGGCCTTCGCGGGGTTGGAAATCGCCTGCTGGGACATTTTGGGCAAAGCCCGCAACCGACCCGTCTGGGCGCTTCTGGGCGGGAAAATGAACGACCGCATCCGCGCCTATACTTACCTGTATCCCGAACCCGATCAGGACGCCGCCGAATTCTGGGTCAACCCCGACTGGACGGCCGAGGCTGCCGCGAAATGCGTGGCCCAAGGTTTCACAGCCGTCAAGTTCGACCCCGCAGGCCCTTACACGATCCGCGGCGGCCATGAACCGGCGATGTCCGACATCACCCGATCCGTCGAATTCTGCGCCAAGATCCGGCAAGCCGTAGGCGACCGCGCCGACCTCCTCTTCGGCACCCACGGCCAGTTCACCACACCCGGTGCCATCCGCATGGGGCAAGCCTTGGAACCCTACCTGCCGCTGTGGTATGAAGAGCCGATCCCCCCCGACAACCTTCTGGAATTCGCCGAAGTCGCGCGCCATGTCCGCATCCCGCTGGCCACCGGGGAACGCCTGACCACCAAAACCGAATTCGGTGCCCTGCTCCGCCACGGCGGCGTGCGCATCCTGCAGCCCGCCCTTGGTCGCGTCGGCGGCATCTGGGAGGCCAAGAAGATCGCCGCCATCGCCGAGATCTACAACGCCGAAATGGCCCCGCACCTTTACGCGGGTCCCGTCGAGTGGGCCGCCAACATCCACCTCGCGGCCTCGATCCCCAACCTCTTGATCGCCGAGACGATCCAGACCGGCGGCACCTTCCACCTCGCCCTGATCAAGCACACGATCCGGTTTGACGACGGCTATGTGATCCCGCCCGAAGCCCCCGGCCTCGGCATCGACTTCGACGAAGACCTCGCCCGCGCTCATCCTTTCACCGGCACCGGCCTGCACCTGCAGATGCAGGAAGCCCCCTGCGACCATCGCCACGGCAACCGGTTCGAAGGCGGGGCCCCCAGCAAGACCTAGCACAGCAAGACCTAGCACAGGCGCTACCGAATTTCTGGCGACCCCGGGAGGACTTGAACCCCCAACCCCAGAATTAGAAGTTCCGTGCTCTATCCAGTTGAGCTACGGGGCCGAACGACGCTCTTTTGCGGCAGGCAGGTCGGTCACGCAAGGGATTTGGTCATGAAGACGCTGTTGGGATCGTCCCGATAGCCTTCGAACGGCGGGCATTCGGCAAAACCCGCGCGGGCATACAGCGCGCGGGCCACGTCGAAGGTTGGCTGCACGCCGGTTTCCAGGCTCAGCCGGGCAAAGCCCGCCGCGCGCGCCTCGGCCACCAGATGGTCCAGCATCTGCCGCGACAACCCGCGCCCCCGCGCCTCGGCCAGGACATGCATCGACTTGATCTCGGCATGGGTGGCATTGATCCGCTTGAACGCCCCCATCGCCACCGGCACGCCCGCCTCGCGCAGCACGTAAAAGCTGACGTCGGGCACCGCCAGTTGTCCGGCGTCCATCATGTGGATGCTTTCCGGCGGGGTATCGGCGTGCATATCGGCGGTGTGGCGTGCCATCAGCAGCGCCAGATCGGGCCCCAGCGGGCTTTCGCGGCTGATCGTCCCGCGACCGGTCGCGCCCGGACCCATCAGTGCGTCCACGCCCCCTTGCGGTCGGTGGCGAAATTCTCGCCATAGCCGCGCGGACGGATCATCGGCTTGCGGGCCTTCGGTTCGCTCACCTCAACCTCCAGCCCCTTGGCCCGCGCATAGGCCTCGGCCTCGTCGCGGCTGTCAAAGCGCAGCCGGACCTGCGCCTGCGTGTCGTCGCTGCTGGTCCAGCCCATCAGCGGGTCAACCTCGCGGGCGGAGGCCGGGGCGAATTCCAGCACCCAGCCCCTGGTTCTGGCGGTGCCCGACTGCATTGCGGTCTTGGCGGGCTGGTATATCCGGGCGCGCATCGCAATCCTCCTGCCGGCCTGCTGCCGGTTTCGCGCAGATGTCCCACGCTCTGCGGCGTTGCGCAAGGGTGCTGTCGACAGATCACGGGGTGTGGGTGGGGTGTGGTGCGATCCGTCGACAGCGGTCGTGTGCTGCTTGCCCAGTGAATGTGCCGCAAGCCGCGCTGAAGCTCAATCAAAAGATGCATTCAACATTCCAATCTTCGCTAAAATTGAATCAACCTTCTTCAGTTCGTGGAAACTTCCGTGGAGGCCGGGCTATTGCGCGAAAGCCGGATGATGACCCCTTTTGCGAATCCGCCGCCCGTGCATGATGCCGCTTGGCTGCCGTGCCCTGCGCAGTCCCGTCTTGACCCGAAAGGAATCAGCCTTGCGTCTCATGCCGTTTCTTCTTGCCTCCGCGGTCCTGTGCCCGGCGGGCACCGCGTTCGCCCAGTCCTTTACCACCACACTCTATTCCCCTGATGTCCGGGGCTGGCAAGTCGAGGCGCTGACCGACAGCCAGGGTTTCCTGGGCTGCGGCGGCACGTCCGATCAGCCGTTCGGCGTGATCGCCGTGGTTCGCAGCCGTGACGGCTGGCTGCTGTGGGTGCCGACCAGTCAGACCGAATCCTTCGAAGGTGCCGTCGTGACCATCGACCGGCGCGTCATCGATGCACAGGTCGGATTTCTGCCCGAAGGGGTCGGCGAGATCTTTCTGACCGACCAGGCGATCGGCTGGCTGTCCCAGGCGGACGAGGTGACCGTCGCCATCAACAATGATTACACCGCGACATGGGGGCTGCTCGGATCGGCCGCGATGATCACCAAGGTCAACGAATGCTATCAGAACCGGGGCACGGTCCGCAGCACGTCGACCGCGGCCCCCCGCAAACAAGCCCCCAAAGCCGCGCCGCCGGTCGTCGAAAACGATGCGCTGCGGGCCGGCGTCAACTGCCCCCGCCCGGGCAGCGTGGCGTCGTCCGGCAACGCCACCCCGGCGAATGTGCGGTTCGTCAACGTGACGGGTGTCGCGATCAACCTCTACTGGCTCGATTTCGACGGGCAGCCCGTCGAATACGCCGCCCTGCTGCCCGGCGAAGACTACAGCGTGGAAACCTGGTCCGAGCATCCCTGGCTCGCGCGGGACTTCAACGGCACCTGCTATGGCGGCGTGATCTATCCGCCGGCGGGGAACAGCGTCTGGGAAATCTACTGATCGCTCCCCGGCCCCGGCACATCTGCCGGGGCCCCCTTGCATCGGGGCGCAAACACCTCAAATCTGGCACATCCGCCGGAGAGCCCGATGCACAACAACCTTCCCACCCATATGCCCGATCTGTCGGGCGTGATGCCGCTGCGCCGCGAGAAACTCGAAGGCGGTCGGCGCTTCGTGCTGAAATCCGAATTCTCGGCGGCGGGCGACCAGCCGACCGCGATTGCCGAACTGACCACCGGCATCCGGCACGGCGAGCATGATCAGGTCCTGCTCGGCGCCACCGGCACCGGCAAGACCTTCACCATGGCCCGCATCATCGAGGAAACCCAGCGCCCCGCGATCATCCTCGCGCCCAACAAGACGCTGGCCGCGCAATTGTATGGCGAATTCAAGAACTTCTTCCCCGACAACGCGGTGGAATACTTCGTCAGCTACTACGACTACTACCAGCCCGAAGCCTATGTCGCGCGCACCGACACCTATATCGAGAAGGAATCGCAGATCAACGAACAGATCGACCGGATGCGCCACTCGGCCACCCGCGCGCTTCTGGAACGGGATGACGTGATCATCGTGGCCTCGGTGTCGTGCATCTATGGCATCGGCAGCGTCGAAACCTACTCCGCCATGACGCAAGACCTGATCGTCGGCGGCACCTATGACCAGCGCAAGGTGATCGGCGAACTGGTGGCCCAGCAATACAGACGCAACGACGCCGGCTTCCAGCGCGGCAGTTTCCGGGTGCGGGGCGATTCGGTCGAAGTCTGGCCCGCCCACCTCGAAGACCGCGCCTGGCGGTTCTCCTTCTTCGGCGAGGACCTGGAATCCATCACCGAATTCGACCCCCTGACCGGCGCGAAAACCGACAGCTTCAAGCAGATCCGCATCTACGCCAACTCCCACTACGTCACGCCCCGCCCGACGATGCAGCAGGCGATCCAGGGCATCAAAAAGGAACTGCGCCAAACCCTCGACCTGATGGTGCAGAACGGCAAACTGCTCGAGGCGCAGCGGCTGGAACAGCGCACCTCCTTCGATCTGGAAATGCTCGAGGCGACCGGTGTCTGCAACGGGATCGAGAATTACTCGCGCTACCTCACCGGCCGCGCGCCCGGCGAACCCCCGCCCACCCTGTTCGAATTCATCCCCGACAACGCCATCGTCTTCGCCGACGAATCCCACGTCTCGGTCCCGCAGATCGGCGGCATGTACAAGGGCGACTATCGGCGCAAGTTCACCCTTGCGGAACATGGGTTTAGACTGCCCTCCTGCATGGACAACCGCCCCCTCAAATTCGAGGAATGGGACGCGATGCGCCCGCAAACCATCTTCGTCTCCGCCACCCCGGCGGCGTGGGAGCTGGAACAGACCGGCGGCGTCTTCACCGAACAGGTCATCCGCCCCACCGGCCTCGTCGACCCGCAGATCGAAATCCGCCCCGTCGAAATGCAGGTCGACGACCTCCTCGACGAGATCCGCCGCGTCGCCGCCCTCGGCCTGCGCATCCTCGTCACCACCCTCACCAAACGCATGGCCGAGGACCTGACCGAATATTTCCACGAACAGGGCATCCGCATCCGCTACATGCACTCCGACATCGACACCATCGAGCGGATCGAGATCCTCCGCGACCTCCGCCTCGGTGCCTTCGACGTGCTGGTCGGCATCAACCTGCTGCGCGAAGGCCTCGACATCCCCGAATGCGGCCTTGTCGCCATCCTCGACGCCGACAAGGAAGGCTTCCTGCGCTCGGAAACCTCCCTCATCCAGACCATCGGCCGCGCCGCCCGCAACTCCGACGGCCGCGTGATCATGTACGCCGACCGCATCACCGGCAGCATGGAACGCGCGATGGGCGAAACCAACCGCCGCCGCGAAAAACAGGTGGCCTACAACACCCTGCACGGCATCACCCCCACGACGATCAAGAAAAATGTCGAGGACGTGCTGCTGGGCATCTACCAGGGCGACACCGACCAGGCGAGGATCACCGCCAAGATCGACAAACCGATGATCGGCAGCAATCTGGCGGCGCATTTGACGGGCCTGCGGACGGCGATGCGAAAGGCCGCCGAGAACCTGGATTTCGAGGAAGCCGCCCGCCTGCGGGATGAGGTGAAACGGCTTGAGGCGGTGGAGTTGGCGATCGCCGACGACCCGCTGGCGCGGCAATCGGTGGTCGAGGAAGCGGTGGAGGAGGCGGTATCGCGGGCGGGGCGGTCTACGGGGGGACGGGCGGGGATGCGCGGAGGGAAGGCGAGGCGGGGGAGGTGAGCGGATCAGCAATTGTTCACTTCAGTATGGCCGTTTGGTGATTGCCTTGATCGCCTCGTCGGCTTGAAGCTGCACTTGTTTTGCAAGTTCGGAAAGCTCTTTCTCGACCGCAGTCGGCACAATTATGTAGATGCTGCCCTCTTTCTTTCGACTACCTAGAAGTTCTAACTTGGATTAGAATTCTTCGATTTTGTGATATGCAATTGTGGCTTCCCTTATAGCTTGAGGCTCTAGCAGACTTATATTACCCAACTGAGCCCGCCAGACTTGACTCAAATCAAGTCGAGGGATAAGCACATCACGGTCATCCCCTATTATAATTCTATAGGAACGAAAGATGTCAGACGCGATTTGAAGCTCTGATGCAATCGCAATTGCGACCCTGAACCGCGCCGGGTTTGCCGGAGGCTGATTGACATTAGTTACGCGGCCATGGCTTCAGTTTCCAGAGTTGCGTAGAAGATTGCTTCGGCTTCCGCGGGCGGGATGTTCCCGATGGGTTCGAGCA